>Ga0184610_1000401_pt1 | contig 10332 bp, 7 predicted proteins | sample PLM1_100_coex_FD_133011 | JGI IMG/M metagenome (GOLD analysis project Ga0184610, IMG submission 133011) | Groundwater sediment microbial communities from an aquifer in East River, Colorado, USA - PLM1_100_coex | ecosystem: Environmental > Terrestrial > Soil > Riparian zone | place: USA: East... | reverse complement strand
GCGTCGTTCAGGGCCTCCCGGCATGCTTGGACCGCCAGGTCAATGATGCCGATGCCGTTATGTTTCCCGAACGGCGTGCATCCGATCCCTACGACCGAGACGCCGCGCATCATGACTCCCCCCTTTCGCTCACCCCTGCTTTCTCCGTTGAGAGGAGAAGGGAAGGGCGAGGGAGGATCCAAAGGAGCCAGTACGGGGTGTTCGTAAGAACCCGGTGGGCAGGAAAGCCATGAGAACTCTGGGCATCAGCGGTGCTGGCTGAAATCAGGCGCCGCAGCACTTCTTGTACTTCCTGCCACTTCCGCAAGGGCAGGGATCGTTTCGGCCGATCTTCTTTCCGGCAATCTTGATGGGGGCCGTCGAAGCCGTCGGGCGGAGCGATCGCTCCGCAAGCCGGGGCTGCGACCGTGCTTCGGGTCGGCCGAGGATGTCGCCATCCCTGCCACCGGCCGATGGGGCCACACGCGCTTCCTCTACGGGCCTGCCCTGAGCACCGTCGAAGGGGAGGGCATCGGCGGGAGCCACCTGCACCCTGTAGAGGTATTCGATGGTCTGCTGCCTAATTCGCTCGACCATCGCCTCGAACATCTCGAACCCCTCGCGCTTGTATTCGATGAGGGGGTCTTTCTGCCCATAGCCCCGGAGCCCGATGCCTTCCTTCAGGTGGTCCATGGCCAAGAGGTGGTCTTTCCACTGGGAATCCACCACCTGCAACATGATCATCCGCTCCAGGTACCGGATCATCTCCGGACCCAGCTTGGCCTCTCGCTCTTCGTAGGCCTTCAGGGCCCGCTCCTCGATGCTGTCGCGCAACAATGCCTGGGTCAGGGACGGCACCTCCTCTGCCGGCCAGGAGATCTCCAGGTCGAACTGACGCTTGACCGCCTCAGTAAGCCCCGCCAGGTCCCATTCCTCCGGATAGGTCTCCTCATTGGTGTACAGCGCCAACTGTCCATCGATCACCTCACCCCGCATCTCCTCGAGAGTGTCCTTCAGGCTCTCGCCTTCCAGGATCTTGTTCCGCTCGCCGTAGATAATCTGGCGCTGTGTGTTCATCACGTCGTCGTACTCCAGGAGGTGTTTGCGGATCTCGAAGTTGTGGGCCTCCACCCGCTTCTGAGCCGTCTCGATGGCACGGGTGACCATGGTGTGCTCGATCGGCTCGCCCTCCTCCATCCCCAGCTTCTCCATGATCTTGCTGATCCGGTCGGACCCGAACAGGCGAAGGAGATCGTCCTCGAGAGAGAGGTAAAAGCGGGAGGAGCCGGGGTCTCCCTGGCGGCCGGCTCGCCCGCGGAGCTGATTGTCAATACGGCGGGCTTCGTGACGCTCGGTTGCAATGATATGCAGGCCGCCCGGGGCCACCACCTGTTGGTGTTCGGCCTCGGTCTGCCTTCGGACCGCGGCCAACGCCGCGGCGTACGCCTCCACATCCGCTGACATATCCAGAAGGCCATACCGCTGCATCTGCCGGACTTCTTCCAGCGTCCTGGCAAAGTCGTGAGGCTCGGTCCCGCCCCCCGGCACACTTTCCTGCCGGACCAGTTCAGCAGCAAGGAATTTGGGATTGCCGCCGAGCAGGATGTCGGTCCCGCGGCCCGCCATGTTGGTGGCGATCGTGACGGACTTGAGGCGACCCGCCTGAGCCACGATCTCCGCCTCCCGCTCATGGTGTTTGGCGTTCAGGACCTGGTGCGGTATGCCCTTTCGCTTCAGCAAGGCGGAGAGCCTCTCGTTCTTCTCGATCGAGGTCGTGCCGACCAGGACCGGCCGCCCCGCCTTGTGCAGCTCGACGATCTCCTCCACCACGGCGTCGTACTTTTCGCGCTCCGTCTTGTAGACGACATCGGGGTAGCTCGTCCGGATCAATCGCCGGTTCGGTGGGATCACCATCACATCCAAGTTATAGATCTGAGCGAACTCGGCCGCCTCGGTGTCTGCCGTCCCTGTCATCCCGGCCAGCTTCTTGTACATGCGGAAGTAGTTCTGGAATGTGATTGTGGCCAGGGTCTGATTCTCCCGCTCGATCTTAACCCGCTCTTTGGCCTCCACAGCCTGATGCAACCCGTCGCTCCACCGCCTCCCCGGCATCATCCGGCCCGTAAACTCATCGACGATCACGACTTCGCCGTCCTTCACCACATAGTCCACGTCTCTCTTAAAGAGGACATGGGCCTTCAGTCCCTGTTGGACATGATGAACGAAGTCTATGTTGGCAGGGTCGTAGAGATTCTTCACCCCCAGAAGATTCTCGACCTTGGCCACGCCACTCTCGGTAAGGGCGACCGACTTCGCCTTTTCGTCCACGACGTAGTCGCCGGAGCCTTGAGCTTCCGCCTCGTACAGCTTCCCGCCAACGATCGTGGCCCCCCGCTTCAGCCGTGGGATTATCCGGTCGATCTGGTAGTACTTCTCGGTCGATTCCTCCGCCGGACCGGAGATGATGAGCGGCGTTCGGGCCTCATCGATCAGGATCGAGTCCACCTCGTCCACGATGGCGTAGTGCAGATCCCGCTGCACAAAGTCCGCTGCGGCGAACTTCATATTGTCGCGAAGGTAGTCAAAGCCGTATTCGTTGTTGGTCCCATAGGTGACGTCTGCCCCATAGGCGAGCTTTCGCGCCGGGTCGTCCATGTCGTGCTGGATCAAGCCGACGGAGAGTCCCAGAAACCGGTAGATCCCACCCATCCACTGGCTGTCCCGCTTGGCCAGGTAGTCGTTCACCGTCACGAGATGCACGCCCTTCCCTTCCAGAGCATTCAGGTAGACAGGCAGAGTTGCCACCAGGGTCTTTCCCTCTCCGGTCGCCATCTCGGCGATCTTCCCCTCGTGGAGGACGACTCCGCCGAGGAGCTGGACGTCGAAGTGACGCATGTCAAGGACGCGGCGACCAGCCTCCCTGGCCACCGCGAAGACCTCAATGATCAGGTCGTCGAGTGTCGCCCCCCGGGTCAGCCGCTCCTTGAACTCAGCCGTCTTCTTGCGAAGGTCGTCGTCCGTGAGCGATTTCATTGCAGGTTCCAGCCCGTTGATGGCCACCACCATCGGCTGGATTCGCTTCAGCTCTCGCTCGTTCTTGGTCCCGACGACCTTGGACATCAGCTTCATGAACATCTTCGAGTGGTCTCCCCCCTCATTCTAGAACGATTTCCAGTGGATAGTACCATACAAGCGAGGGCGCTTCAACCCGAAAGGCCCGCACGCGGACGGTTTCTCTCGGCACCGTGCAAAGAAAAACCCCCGAAGGACCTCGTCCTTCGGGGGTGTGGACGTCACAAGCCCCTAGAGCCTTACTCAGCCGATTCGCCGTCGCCGAGGAATTTCATGGTGGCCGTATCGATCACATACTTGCTCGGATCGACCGCCGCACCGCCCACCTGGATCTCATAGTGGAGGTGGGGGCCCGTCACGCGCCCCGTTGTCCCCAAGGAGGCGATAACGTCCCCCCTTCTGACCCGCTGTCCACGAGAGACCTTGTGCTGTTGCAAATGCGCATAGAATGTGGAGATCTTGTGGCCGTGGTCGATGGAGACCACGTTGCCGAACCCTCCGAGGGGACCGGCATAGGAGACGATACCCTCCGCAGGGGCGACGACAGGGGTCCCAACGCTATTCGAGATATCAACCCCCTCATGCATCTGCCGCTGGCCGGTAAAGGGGGATCGCCTATGGCCGAACCCGGCGGTGAGCCACCCCTTGACTGGCCAGATGGTGGGGGTGGCAGCCAGGATGCCCCGTTTTGCCTCGAGCTGGTCGATCAACTCCTGGAAGCTCTTGCTGCGGTCGTTCATCTCCCGGCTGAGGCGGTCCAGTTCCCGGGTCAGAGTGTCAGCCAATGGGGTCTGGTGAGCTACGGCGGCGGCCATCAGGGTCCCGGAGCTCGGGGTATCCGCCCCGCCAGTGCCAACGAACGAGCCCTCTCTCTCCTTTGCCTCCAGGCCGGCAGCCGTCCGCAAACGGGCGTCGAATTCGCGAAGCCCGGTCAATTCCGCCTCGAGACGATCGACCTTCCCCAACAGGTGGCCCTGCTGGCTTGCCGCCACCCTGAGCCTGCGCAACTCCAACATGTGGCCGTTGAGGCTCACCGCCTGATAAATGAAGAACAGGAATGCGACACACACCAGCGCCGCGGAGGCAGCGAGGGCGCCGAGCAGTGGTTTCGCGATGTGAAAGGTTCGTATCTGGGAACTGGCGTCGGGAACGAGGAGGACCGTGTAGAACTTCTTCGCCAATGATCTTTCTCCTTTCCTTTCCGGGATAGTTTCCGTGGCGGAAGACTTTCGTCACGCCTGTCGCAGCGACCACTCGGAGCCCCGACGGAGGCAATCGATGGCGACGCACAACCCCGGCCATGAAAAACTGTCGCGGCAATCTAGCAGAAATGAGATGGGAGTGTCAAGCCTTTTCCGATTCGAAGCATTACAATATCTAGTGTAGCGATTACGTCATGACAACAAGGAGCGCAACTCTGCGTTGCAGGCGCTGAGTTCCAGGTTCAAACTTAGAACGTAAACGCTTTTCAAGCTCCGACCCTTGAGCTGCGAAACGGAACCCGGAGCTTCGTCAGGACAGGGACACAGCGCTTTGCAGAGTGATTTCTGGATAGGGTGAATAGGCTTGCACTGACCGGGCCCTGTGGGAGGTTTTCCGGGAGAGCTCTACGAGGCTTGCAGGAGCCTGAGCAGGCCCCCTCGCTCCACTAGGTCGATGAAGGGCTCGACCACTCCCGGATCCCGCCAGCCCCGAGCGACCTCCTCCCGCAGGGCAGCGAGCGCGGTGGCCTGCGACAGGGCCGGCTTGTACGGGCGCGCGGTCGTCAGCGCGTCGAAGATGTCCACCACCTGGAGGATGCGTGCGATGAGGGGGATTGCCTCGCCGGCGAGGCCGTCGGGATACCCCCCGCCGTCCCACCGCTCGTGATGATGGCGGATGATCGGCAGGACCCGCTTCAGCGATCGCAGCGGGAGGCAGATCCGCTCGCCGATGATCGGGTGCTCGCGCATGATCGCCCACTCCGCCTTCGTGAGCCCGGCAGGTTTTAGGAGGATCGCGTCCGGGATCCCGATCTTCCCCAGGTCGTGCAGGGCGCCCCCGCGGTCCAAGGCCGTCAGGTCGTCCGGCGGCAGGTCCAGCACCCGCCCCAGGGCGACCGAGTAGGCGGCAAGCCGCTCGCAGTGTCCCTGCGTGTAGGGGTCCTTCGCCTCGACCGTCCGGCCCAGCGTGAGCAGCATGGTCTCGGCGTGCTCCAGCTCGTCGGTGAAGGCTTTGAGCTTGAGCAGCGAACGGGCGCGAGCCTTCAGCTCCGCGTGGCTGAACGGCTTGGTGAGGAAGTCATCCGCCCCAGCCTCAATCCCCAGGAGTTTGTCGGCTTCCTCCCCCAGGGCGGTGATCAGGACGATCGGCACCAAGCGGGTCTCGGGGCGCGCCTTGAGCTGGCGGCAGACCGCATAGCCGTCCAGCGTCGGCATCATGATGTCCAGAAGGATCAGGTCCGGGGGGGCGGCGGCGACCTGCGCCAGGGCCTCCAGCCCGTTGGCGGCCGAGGCGACCTCACATCCTTCGGCCTGCATCAGGGAGCGCACCAGATCAACATTCTGCGGGATGTCGTCAACGATGAGGACTCGAGGCGGCTTCGAGGACGGCGGCTGGGGGCTGCGCATGTCCGTGCCTCACCGCCTCAGCAGGCGGGCAACGGGCTGTGTCCGGCGGCAACCACAGCCGACAACAGGCAGCGCCACAATCTCCCGATCCCGGTTGAGCGTGGTCTCCTCCACCACCAGGCTCCTTGTCCCCGCTGGAGCGGCGGCGTCGATCGCGGGCCTCCTCAGGCGGTCGCCTGTGGTTCGCTTAATCGCCCAGCCAACGCGCCCGGCTGCAGGAGCCGGCGCACCGTGCTCTCCAGGACGGTGAGCGAGAAGGGTTTGGTCAGGAACTCGTCGGCCCCCGCGGTGAGCACCTCGTCGCCCCGATCCACCTCAACCCCCGTGATGGTCAGGACCGGAAGCGCCCGGGTGTCCGAATCCGCCCGGAGCTGCCGGAGGACCGCCCACCCATCCACTGCGGGGAGGCGGAGGTCTAGGATCACCAGGTCCGGGCGAGCGGTGGCGATCTGCGCCAGGGCGGTCGCGCCGTCCCGCATCGTTGCCACCTGGTATTGGGCGGTCTCCAAGGCGTCCCGGAGGGTGGCTAGCAGGGCCTCGTCGTCGTCCACGACGAAGACCCTGGGCGTGCCCCTCGGCCCGGTCAGCGGGAGCCAGACCCTGAAGGTGCTCCCCCGGCCTTCCCCCGCCGACTCGGCCCAGATCGTCCCGCCGTGCAGCTCGACGAGGTGCTTCGTCAAGGCGAGGCCGAGCCCAGCCCCCTGAGTCTGTTTCGTAAGGGTGTTCTCCAGTTGCGTGAATGGCTGGAACAACTTCGGCAGATCTTCAGGCTTGATCCCGATCCCCGTATCGGCCACGGCGATTTCTACATAATCGCCAGGGTCGGGGGTATAGGGTTGAGGGTCTTGAGGGGAGGCCTCACTAGACCCTAGACCCTTGCCCCTAGACCCTCTCTTCGCGGTGACGGTGATAGACCCGTCCGCTGGGGTGAACTTCACCGCGTTCGAGAGGAGGTTGTAGAGGATCTGCTTGACCCGGAGCGGGTCCGCCGTGATGGCCGACAGATCGTCCGCCACCTGAAGGCTCAGCACCTGCTGCTTCGCCTCGGCCTGGGGGCAGAGGACGTGGAGGGCCTCTTCGAGGGCTTCCCGGAGGTGGAAGGATTGAGGGTGCAGCTCCAGCTTCCCCGCCTCCACCTTTGAGAGATCCAGGAGATCGTTGATCAGGGCCAGGAGGTGCTCCCCGCTGCTGTGGATGTTGGCCACATGGCGGGCCTGCTTCTGGGTCAGGGGGCCATACGTTTGCTGTGCCAGGAGCTCCGAGAAGCCGAGAATAGAGTGGAGCGGCGTCCGGAGTTCGTGGGACATGTTGGCGAGGAACGTTGACTTGTGGCGGGAGGCCTCCTCGGCTACCCGGCTCGCCTCCTCAAGTCGCACGTTTGCGGCTTGCAGGTCCCGGGTCCGGGCCTCGACCGTGGCCTCGAGCTGGATGGCCGCCATGCGCTGCACCTCATACAGCCGCCCGTGCTCGATTGCAAGGGCGGCCTGACCGGCGAAGAGCTGGAGCAGCTCCAACGTGGGAGCATCGAGCGGGCGCCGACTATGCTTCCTATCCGCCCCCAGGACCCCGATCGTCCGACCCTGGACCACCAGGGGGACGTTCGCGAAGGCCCGGGACCGGAACGCTGCGATTCGGTCATACGGAGGCCGCAGTCGGAGCGGCTCTGGGACTGGAGCCAGACCATCCCAGATGATCGTCTCCTGGGAGAGATAGGCCTGGGCCAGCCCGCCACCCTCCGGCCCGATCGGGACCCGGATCGCCTCGAGGGGCTCCTCGGTCCCCAGGGTCGCCACCGCCTCCAGCCACCGACCCTCAGAGTCGGCGAGGACGACATTGACCCGATCCAGCTCCAACACTGTCTGGGCCGTCTGGAGGATGCGATCGAGCCGATCGCGGAGCCCCATCGGTTCCTGGATCTCCAGGCTTGACCGATAGAGCGCCTGACGGACCTGTTCCGCCCGCTTCCGCTCGGTGATGTCTTGCGTGATGCCCATGAGCTTGTGGACGGTGCCCCCTTTCCCCCTGAGGGGGATGAAACATGAAGCCAGGATGCGCTGCTCGCCCTCATTGGCGGCGACAAACTCGAATTCCGATGATTCTCCTGCAAACGCACGAGCTAGGAGGCCACCCACGCGCGGCCGGTCCGCGCGTGAAACTGCATCGAGATAAGCCATCCCGCGCACCTGGCCTTCATCGGTGGCCCCCATCATTTTGAGACCGGCTCGATTCGTCGAGATCACACGTCCAGTGCAATCGATCTCATGGATGCATATGGGCGAATTCTCCACCAGTGACCGGTAGCTCTCCTGGCTGGCCCGCAGCGCCTCCTCGGCCTGCTTGCGCTCGGTGGTGTCCTCAAAGGTTGCTACGACGCCCTCCAAGTGCCCGCGATCGAAAATGGGGGTACTCAGGTACTCCACGGGAAAGCTCGTGCCGTCCCTCCGCCAGAACAGCTCATCCGCCGCATGACGGGGGATCCCATCCTTGAGGGGTGTGAGGATCGAGGAGGCATCGCCCAGAAAGGGAGTCCCATCGGCCCTCGTGTGGCGAACGACTTGGCCTATCTGCTTGCCGACGCTCTCCCTAGCGTCCAAACCGAGCATCTTGGCAGCCGCCGCGTTGACGAAGGTCACTTTCCCCTCCCGGTCCAGGCCGAAGATGCCCTCCCCCGCTGACTCCAGGATCAGTTTGGTCCGGGCGAAGGCTATCTCGTTATACCGCCACGCAATGATGCTCCCAACGCTAGCCCACAGCACGAAAGAGGCATGGATGCCAGCCCAGGTCCATGGGGCGTTGATGGCCGCGGGGTGGTTGTAGACCTGCTCGGGCCACAGCACGCCCACGACGCCATGATGGATGGCAACATACACGACGGCCAGGATATAGGGGATCCAATCCTGGTAGAGGGCTAAGAAGGCGAGCATGACGAAGAAGTGGAAGTGGAACTCGATGTAGCCGCCCGAGAGGTGCACGAGAATGGCGGAAGCGCTCATGAGTCCAAAGCCGATGGCCGTGGCTCGGAACGCGCGGCTGATCCCCTCCCAGCGAGCCAAGGCCGCAAAGAAGGCCACGATCAGCCCCTCCCCGACCGTGTGGATCACCGTGCCTTCCCGGAACAGCGCTCCAGGGCTCAGCTCCCCGCTATAGCCGAGTACGAATCCCGCAAGGGCGATGATGACCGCGTGGAACCAGGTGAGACCCGACAGGAATCGATGCCTCTTGTGCCACACGTCCTCTGGCAAGGTCCCCCCTAACGGCACGAGGGACCAGAGGCGCCTCACTACTGGGGAAAAGGAATTATGTCTCGTCGTGTCCTCAGCCATTCGATACCTTGTAGAAGATTGCAGAGCCTGCCCGGAGAAGGAGTTCACCTATTAGATCGAGATTTCCAAATGACTTGATTGTCCAAGTGACCAAGCCAGGAAAGGCGCTCTTCAGGGCCGCGATGTCGAGCGCCCAGCCGACGAGGACGGGAAACAGGGCCATCCCGAATCGCCACTGCTCTCTCCAGCGACGAGGTGAAGGCGACGCTTTGGCGTCACAGAACCGGAGACAGTCGTAGATTCTACAGCGCCCCGATTTATTTCGTCAAGTATCTTTTATTATTTCATAGGTTTTTATGCTGAATTCTATCTTTTTGTGGTTTTCGAGAAATAAGAACCTCCAAGGAGAGAAAAAAGTATCGCGTGTCGATAAGCACTGCTCCAGATGCTCCGCGTCACCAGACAACCCGCACGCGCGGGTAGCTGCGGATTCTTTCGTCCTTGCTCACGACGGGACACCCGTGTTCAAGCGCCGTGGCCACGATGACGCAATCCGCAGGGTCCCCGAGGAACCCCTCTCCCAGCCTGGCGCTCCGCACCGCAATCCGCGGTGATAGCGGAGCCAGTTCAACGCCGGGGAGTTTCAACGCCAGGTTCAACCAGAGCTCCACGTCCCGATCGAAGACTAGGCGCCCTTTCGCCACTAACATGGCCACCTCCCAGCAACTGATGGCGCTGACGTAGACCGTGCGTGCCCCGTGAATGGCCTTGGCGGCGTTCTTCGAGAGAATTTGAGAGGAAGTAGCCCACCACACCCAAGCGTGGGTATCCAGGACGATCATCAGGCGCCCTTCCACGTGAAGGGCACGGGACTGATGATATCCTTCTCTCGCAGGACGCTCCCCTTTAGCCGCCCTCGCAGGTCAGTCATCTCCTCGCTCACCGGAACGACCCGCGCGACCGGCTTCCCCCGCTTGGTCACGAGGATGGTTTCATGCTCGCGCGCAACCTCGTCCAACAACGCCAAACACTGTGCCTTGAACTTCCCGGCCGCTATGGTCTTCATCCCGCACCTCCAATTCTATGACCATGTCTATCTGACCATAGTCATTGTTTCAGACCTCTCACGAGAAGTCAAGCATCAGAATGACTGCAAGGAGCGCCGCTCACGGGCGGTCGGAGGACTCCATGATCAGCTCCTGATACCCGAGGCTGGCGAGCGGCTGCACGGTCGCTTGCCTCGGTGGGGGGGAAGGGAAAGTTTCAGCGTCAGGGCAGTCAGCAGGTCAACGCTGGAGGCATGATCGTGGGTGAGGAAAGCCCGGCTGCCTTGGAGGCACCCGGCGACATCCGGAGGGCTGGCCGCCGCCCCAGGACGCGGCCGACGGTCTGGATGAACCTCTCCGTGT
>Ga0184610_1000400_pt1 | contig 10374 bp, 4 predicted proteins | sample PLM1_100_coex_FD_133011 | JGI IMG/M metagenome (GOLD analysis project Ga0184610, IMG submission 133011) | Groundwater sediment microbial communities from an aquifer in East River, Colorado, USA - PLM1_100_coex | ecosystem: Environmental > Terrestrial > Soil > Riparian zone | place: USA: East... | reverse complement strand
AGTGTCCCGAGTCAGAAATGGGCGCCATAAGTTCCCCTCTCCCCTAGGTGGGGGAGAGGGCGAGGGTGAGGGGGTCTTCGCGCCAGCAGCGCCCTCACTCAGGCCTCCCTGTGGGAGAGGATGGAGGTGAGGGGCCATCAGGGAATTGTTCTGACGCGGGATACAGGTCCCCTTATCCATTCCTTCTCTCCTCAGGGGAGAAGGTTAGGTTGAGGGGCGTGAGGGATGTCCCCTCCTGGGCCCATGGCCTTCCACCAACTTTGGCCTCACCCCTCCTCCTCGCCCCCATCATCCTGCTCGTCATCCAGGGGTATCCACGGCTCCTCTCTGTCTGAGACGGTTCTCAGCATCGGAGGGGCGGCTTTCCCGGAAAGCGCCATCAGCCAGACCGACCGGCCATTAGAGTCAAAATCGAAGGATACGTCACCACCATACCGTTCCGCCATGGCCCGCATCTGAGGGGTGGTTTTCCTGACGGCGGCGTAGAAGCTCTCCGCTGCCTTCCGCTCCTGGGGTGCGATTATGTCAACCTCCAGTTTTACGTGCTCCGTGGCGGCCTCCGCCTCTCGGAGCCAGAGTTTGGCCCCTTCCATCCGCTGCTTGTGACCTCCCCCCCTTGACCCCGATAGAAGCACCGTGATACAAGGGAACCACTCTGGCACGAGAATTGGGGGATTCATGGGCGGCGCAATGGAGGCCGAAACGATAATAGGGACAACTGAATTCACCAAGTAGGAAGTCAACGCGATGGATCACAAAGCCGCAAGCATCTTAGACCTCGAGCTAAGCCCGCACGACATTCAGGCTCTCAATAGCGCAGACGCTCTCTCAGCCTTCTTTGCCGGGCTCGGCTACAATACCAACGCACGCACACCGCAAATACCTGGAAATCTGGGAGTTACTGCCGAGGGTACGGCTCGGCCTATTCGAAAGATTGAGCTGATTGCCGATCAGGAGAACCTGTTCCAGGTCTATCTCTTTGAACTCGTCAGTGTCACGGTCGCCCACACCCGTGCGTTGGCACGGGCCTTCCGCAATCGTGCGGGGAACTACCTGCTTGTTCTCACGAGCGACTATGAAAGCCTCGACTTTGTCCTCCTGGAGAAGTACCTCCCAATCGGGGGTAACGGGTCTGCCCTCGGACAAAAGCAGGTCGGTATTCGGCCGCGCGTTTTGACTGTTGAGCGGCGGAAGCCAAGTCGGATTGATATCCGGGTGCTCCGTCGCTTGACATGGACCGAGTCCGATCCCTTCGCTCAGTACGACAAGCTCATTTCCGCCTATGCGCTTGCTGATTGGTCGGAGGAGTTCTTCAATAACCGAGCCCTCTTCTCGGACTACTACCTCCTGGATCGGCTGCCCGCCTTCCCTGTGTGGACCGAAGACCCCAAGCCCTCTTACCTGCGACTTCGCGAACTCTACCATGGAGCCTCCTCAGGTTTCGCCGGGAAGGATAAGAATGTCGTACGGAAAGAGCTCATAGAGCCGGCCTTACAGGCGCTGGGATTCGATATAAAGAAAGGCAGAAAGATTGGAAGCAACTCCGCGGAGCCGGATTATCGTCTCTACTCGATAGATACAAAGATATCGCCTCTTGCGCTATGCCTCGTGTATCCGTGGGAGCGCTCCTTAGATGGCAAAGACAATAGACGCGATAACGAGATCCCTGAAGAAAACCCTGGCGCCGTGGTCGTGAGTCTTCTTGAGAAGGGTGAAGCCCCCTGGGTTCTCGTGACGAACGGCAGGCTTTGGAGGCTCTATGCCCAGCGCACTCATTCCAGGGCAACAAACTACTACGAGATCGACCTTGAGGAGGTGCTTGCCCAAGCCGGGCCGCATGCTGCAGATCCCGCCGAATCCTTCCGTTACTTCTGGCTCTTGTTCCGATGCCGGGCTTTTGAGCCAGCTGAGATCGAGCGAGAGGGCAAGAAGGTTTCGCTCTCTTTGCTGGATCAGCTCCTTCTAGGGAGCTCGGACTACGCGAAGGGGCTGGGCGAGCGTCTCAAGGATCGGGTGTTTGAGGAGGTGTTTCCGCATCTGGCAACTGGATTCATCACCCACATCCGGGAACGTGACGGACACCATACCGATTTTTCTCAGGAGGCATTGGACGCCGTTTTTCATGGAACCCTTACCCTGCTCTATCGACTGCTGTTCCTGCTGTATGCGGAGGCACGCGACCTCTTGCCGGTGAAAGAGATCCGAGGTTACTTCGATGCGAGCTTCACAAAGCTGAAGGGTGATGTCGCCGACGTAGCTGGGACCATTGCAGACGAGGTAGAGGGGAGGATCAAGACGCACTACCGCCAGGATCGATACGAACTCTGCGACCATCTCACTCGCCTCTTCCGTATCGTGGAAAAGGGCGATCCCGCACTCAATTTGCCCGTTTACAACGGAGGTCTATTCCTTTCCGACCCTGGCGATGAGGATGAAAGTCCAGAGGCGCAGGCGGCCAGGTTTCTAAATACGACCAAGGTACCCGACCGATTCCTTGCGCGGGCCCTGGACCTCCTAGCCCGGGACGTGGACCCGAAACAATACGACCTTGTTTTCATTGACTTTAAATCCCTGGGCGTCCGGCAGCTCGGATCGATCTATGAAGGGCTTTTGGAGTTCAAGCTGCGCATCGCCGACCGAAAGCTGGCCATTGTCAAAGAAAAGGGGCGTGAAGTATACGTGCCTTTCAATGACCTTGATGAGAAGGATCGGGAGCGGGCTGATCGCCAGGGAAGGGCGGTGAAAAAGGGACAAGTCTATCTCGAGAACGACAAGCGCGAGCGCAAGGCTACTGGCTCGTACTACACCCCGGATCATATCGTGCAGTACATCGTGGAGCACGCCGTTGGGCCCGTGATCCAAGAGAGGTTCGAAGCGATGCGCCCGAAGCTCCGCGAGGCCCAGCAGAAGCGCCGCGCCTTTTTCCAGAGACAGGAAGCACTTCTCAAACAGGGCCTCAAGCCCGAACCCGAGAGCAAGGCCGATCTTATGGGTCAGGAGCTAGTGGATGAGCTATTTGACATCAAGGTCCTTGATCCAGCCATGGGCTCCGGGCATTTCCTCGTAGAGGCCGTAGACCACATCACGGACAGAGCGCTCGACTTCCTGAACGCCTTTCCCTGGAACCCGGTCTTTGCTCACCTGGCCCGGATGCGTGAGGCGATACTTCAGGAGATGGATGACCATGGAATCACGATCGACGCGAAACGCCTCACCGACGTCAACCTGCTCAAACGACACGTGCTCAAGCGGTGCATCTATGGTGTGGATTTAAACCCGATGGCCGTGGAACTTGCCAAGGTCTCTCTGTGGCTCGACTGCTTCACGCTTGGCGCCCCGCTCTCCTTCTTGGACCATCACCTACGCTGCGGCAATTCTCTGATCGGCGTCACGGTTAAAGAGGTTCAGGAAGCAGTTGAACCAGTCACCCGCATCAGCAGAAAGTCCAAGGTGGCTGCGTCTGCGACGGAATGGAAGACAGTCGAGTCTACAGAACACCAGTTTGACCTTTTCGGCAGTCGTTTCGCGGGACTGCTGCTGGCGACGGACCTCATGCGACACGTGGGCGAGCTTTCCGATGTTACCAGCGCCCAAGCGCGTGAATCTCGGACCGAGTACCGCAAGGCATCCGATGCCCTGGCGCCCTTCAAACGGATCCTCGACGTCTATTGTAGTCAGTGGTTTTACGGCGGGGACGAGAAGAAAAGTCGCAAAGAACGAGCGCTAGGTGTGGATTCACCGGCGCTGGCTCTCCTTAAAGTCTCAGCGGCCGAGGCATTTATTAACGCGCAGGATAAGAAGGCCCTGAAACTCGCCGCGGCTAGTCTTCCATCGGAGTATCGGGAGGCCGCCGAGATGGCATTGAAGGCGACCGCCGAAAGGCACTTCTTCCACTGGGAGCTGGAGTTCCCCGAGGTTTTCTACGGTACGCGCCCAGGCACTCACCAGGTCATCGAGCGACTGGAGGGCATGGGATTTGACGCGGTCATCGGGAATCCGCCCTATGACGTGCTGGCCAGCGAGGAGCTTGGCTACGATGTGTCGCATGACTTGGGATTCTACGAGGAAGCACCGGTCTATGGCCCCGCTATCCGAGGCAAGAAGAATCTCTATAAACTCTTCATATGCCGTGGCCTGGCCATAATGGGCGCTGCAGGCGTTTTCTCCTTCATCGTCCCTATGCCGCTCCTAGGTGATGACCAGGCCGCCGGCGTGCGGCGACTTCTCCTCGAGAAAGCTGGTCTCGTTGCCATCGAAGCGTTCCCCCAGAAGGACGATCCCCACAATCGCGTGTTCCCAGAGGCCAAACTTTCTACAACCATCTTTGTCACCCGATGGAAGACCACCGGGACACGCTTCACCGTCAGGACACATGCCGGGCGGTTCATAGACGATGGGTCTTCAACTCTTCAAGTAGCGCCTTCGGAAGTGCTAGCCTTCGACCCACAGAATGCTGCGATCCCTTCTTGCACACAAGAGGACTGGGGACTTGTCACCCGCCTGGTCACCTCGCCGAAAGTCCGCCGTATGTGCGAGATTGCCAAGTCATTCCAAGGTGAGGTTAATGAGACCAACGAAAGGGCACGTGGCACCCTGACGAGCCGTCCTGGAACCCCCATAGCCCTGCGCGGCGCAAACATCTGCACATATGCAGTTCGAGAACCTTCCCAAGGGGAAGACGTTCGACTTGACGTTAAGAAATTTCTTGCGGGGAGGGGGAAGGATGCCAAGGCGTTTGCTCATCAGAGTGAAAGAGTCGGCTTCCAGCGCAGCTCACCCCAGAACAACTTTCGCAGGATTATCGCTGCACGCATACCAAGGGGCAGCTACTGCCTCGACACCGTAAGCTACACCACTGAGGAATCCTCGCAAATCGACCTCGACCTACTGCTTGCCCTGCTCAACTCGAGGATGCTGGACTGGTACTTCAGGCTTGGAAGCACGAACTCTAAGGTCAACGAGTACCAATTCAATGCCTTGCCGGTCCCGACGATTTCTGGAAGTGGGCCGTCCATTGACTGTAAGCCTCTTTTGAAAACAGGCCAGTGGGAAGAACTCACCGAGCTTCTATGCGCAGCCTGTACCGAGCCAGGGGTGATGCCAAAGCCCGTTGCCGACGCCCTGACTGTGATGAGCCGCCAAATTCAGGTAATTGAAGCTAGGCGCGTGCTCAAGACTCGCTCGGAGCGCTCGCGCTTGGCGTCAGAAAACCAGCCCATACAAGATGCCATCGACGCCGTCCTCTTCTGCTGCTACGGCCTCTCCAACAGCGATGCTCAATATATAGAGAAGCGGCTTGAAGAGATGCTTTAATCAACGCTGGAGACTCAGAAGCCTGAGGCGGGGTTGATGATATTAAGCCGACGAAGGGACCATGCCACCTGATTTATTCTCGACACTCTCCGATTTCTCTTTATTGCTGCGGGCTTGGCACCTCGCCCGAAATGATTCACGAAATGATTTCATGTTCGACCCCTATCGCTACTCTGATTTCGGATTTCGCTTGGATGACCACCTAAGGGACTTTCCCAAAGTCTATCGACCATGTCTTACCGCCCAAAACCGCTCCTGACTATCGATGTGCCCAAGTCAAGCCTGTCCGTGCGACCCGGCAGCGTGCTTGAGATCGAGGATAAGATCGTTCTATTCGGGATTGCATGCCTGATCGCCCCACTGCTGGACAGGAAGCTGCCTGGCAATGTTTACTCGTGGCGGGTGAAGGAGGGCACCAAAGGAAAAGGCCTGTTTCATGATCACGAGATATTGAAATTTCCCTTTCTCAAGTCGCGTACAATCAGGAAAAGGATAGAGTTCGTCGAGCCTTGGTATGGCGTTTGGCCGCGCTTCATTCAGGACTTGGAGTATGCTTACGAGAAGGAAGGTTACCAGTTTCTGGTTGTCTCTGACATCGTTGCGTACTTTGAAAACATCGACCTCGACCTCTTGCGGAATCTTCTTCTGCAATACCTTCCACGCCAGCACCGAATAATTAACTTTCTGATCAGTCTGTTGGAATACTGGACCTGGCCGGCAGTTCACAGGGCTTCGGCTCCCCGCGGCATTCCCCAGGGCAATGAAGTGAGCAGCTTCCTCGGGAACATCTACTTGCTGCCACTGGACCGCGCCTTCATTGCCTTCGCGAAGCGCCGTGACCTTAAGTACCTTCGGTACATGGATGACATCAAAGTCCTCGCAAGGGATATGTCCTCGGCGCGCGACGCGTTGTTCCTCATGAATGAGGAGTTGCGCAGCCTGCGCCTCAACATTCAGGGATCAAAGACACGAATCCTCCAAGGCCCCGAGATTCGCGGCGAATTTATTGACGACCGCCTACATGCTGTCAATGAAATCATCATGAAAGTTCAAAAGAAGAAAACCATGACTCCCGCAGAGCGAACGGCCTATCTTGCGGATTTGAAGAAGTACCTCAGCTCCGTGAGGGGACGAAAGGGGATCGTCCGAGGTAATGAGCTTCGTCTATTTCGGCGGCTAATGACCGGTTTCACACTTCCTCGCCACTCCGGCATGGTCCGGCCCGTGCTGGACCAAGTAGAACGGAATCCGGATTCGGCTTTGTTGGGTAGTTCGGTTCGATATCTGCGGGCTCAAGATAGGAACCTAAAGAAGATTGCGGAGCGGGTCGCCGGTTTTCTCACACAAGACGGAGGATTGTTTCCTTACCAGAAGGCGAACTTTTTCATGATCTTGCGATATATGCGCAATATTCCTTCTGAGGCGTGGAAAGAGGCCAGGCGTCAAGTCAGCATCAAGAAGAACCACTGGTACGTTCGACAGCAGGCCGCAATACTAATCGGGCTAAAGAAGATGTCCAAGCGAGAGGTCGACGCAGTTAGTAGGCTGTACGAACGCGAAGAGAACACCGAGGTGAAACGGGGGTGGATTATAGCGCTCTCTCAGCTTCCGAGGGAAAATCTCGAGGAAATCACGCGTACCCTGATCTTTGCGGCGGACCCCAAGCTGCAGAGAGTTGGGCGTTTCTATCACGGTTTGCTGTTTGACAGAGCCAAGGGAATGGAACAAGTCAAATCAATCTTCAATAATTTTACGGAAGACACCCTGCTGGAATGGTTTTACGAAGTCGAGGTTTTGTCAAAGACGAAGGACACTCATATTAAAACTACCCTTCTGAAACACCTGAGGAAAGCACGACGGTCTGTGCGCCGCCCCCTGCTGAAAGATAGGGTGGAACAAAACCTCGAGAGGCTTAGAGAGCATTAAGTGACCCCATGAGAATCCCCTATGTCATCGACAACCGGACCCATCGCCTGGCCGACATCCTGAATGCCTTGTTGGCCGAGCACAAGGGGCGGTCGCTGGATGTGGCGACGGCGTACTTCACGGTCGGCGGATTTGGGCTGGTGAAAGAAGGACTGCTCGGACTGGGGAGCTTTCGGCTCCTCCTGGGTGCGGAGCCTATCTCTGGGGAGCAAATCGGTCTTCGGCCCGATGCAGAGCAAATCAGGGGTCTGCTCCGAAAGGATCTGGAGGTGCTTCCATTCGACGAGAAAACCCTCCGAGTGGTAGAGGATCTGATCGCCTATCTCCGACGTGAAACGGTCCTCGTCTGCCTGCACGACGAAGGCTTCCTGCATGCCAAATGCTGGTTGTTCTACTCCGACCGTCCTGGGCAACAGGTGCTCTTCGACCGATTCCGACCCATCGTCGCCGTCGTCGGCTCATCCAACTTTACGATCCCCGGCCTCACCTCTAACCGCGAGCTCAACTTGGCTCACAAGGTGCTGTTGGACCCGACGGAGGTCGAGGATCAGGATGCCGCGCATGCTGTTTCGTGGCTCACCGATGCCAAACCGAGTGAACGAATCACCCTGGAGAACCGCCAACTGCTCAAGAGCGAGGTTGGCGCCCGGGCCATCATTGACCTTGAACGCTGGTATGAGGCGCAATGGGCCGCCGCACGAGACTTCAAGGAAGCCCTGATTGAACTGCTGGATGCCTCCAAGTTCGGACGGAAGGAGTACACCCCCTATGAGGTGTATATGAAGGCGCTCTACGAGTACTTCAAGGATGAGCTAGCGGGGGAGGCGCCTGCTCCGACGCGTTCGGCCGTCGAGCTTGCGGAGTTTCAGGAGGACGCCGTCAAAAAAGCCCGAAAGATCCTTGCCCGTTATGATGGGGCGATGATTGCGGATTCGGTGGGTCTTGGAAAGACCTGGATCGGGAAGAAACTCTTGGAGGACTTCGCCTATCACCTACGACTGAAGGCTCTGGTCGTCTGCCCGGCAAGCCTGCGCGAGATGTGGGAGCGGGAGCTGGCAGATGCGACCATTCCTGCGACAGTTCTCTCGCAGGAGGAATTGGGGCGGGAGGAGTTCGATCCGGTGCCTTGGGGAGACGTGGACGTCATCCTGGTGGATGAATCCCACAACTTCCGTAACCGGAACGCCCAACGCTATGCGAACATGGAACGGGTGCTTGGCGCCAATTCGGGCCGAGGACGGGACGGTGTCCGAAAGAAAGTGATCTTACTCACGGCGACACCTATCAACAACAACCTTTTCGACCTCTACAACCAGCTTGGCTTGATCACTCAAGGAGACCGGAGTTACTTTAAGGCCTGCGGAATCGGCGATCTTCACGGGTACTTTCTGAAGGCTCGCCGCGATGCGCGAATGAATAGTGGTGCGTTCGCCCTGTTCAATCTCCTGGAAGAGGTCGTGATCCGCCGCACGCGGCCTTTCATCCGGACCGCTTACCCGGAGGCGACGATTCGTGGCACACGTATCCACTTCCCGCAGCGCAAGCTCAAGACCATCCGGTACGACCTGGAGGCCACCTACGCGGGCATTTATGATGAAGTTGTCTCCGGCATCGAGAGCTTGAAGCTCGCGCCCTATAACCTAGAGGCTTACAAGAAGGCCGGCGTGGCGGTGGATGAATTCGAAGCAGGCCGCGAGCAAGCCCTCGTTGGGATATTCAAGAGCCGGTACCTGAAGCGGTTCGAGTCCAGCATTGAGGCGTTCCGAATAAGCGTTCGAAGGGCGCTCGCGTTCCTCAAGACCTTCGAGTCGTACATCCTCGGTGGCCGTCTCCTCAAGAGCAGCGACTTTCACAAGGCTCTGCGTTATCTCGCCCGTGAGGATGAGGAAGATGACGCCACACCGACTTCCATGGCGGAGGAGATGGATGCCAACGAGGAGGCTCGAGGCGTGCTGGAAAGTATGGAGCTGGTTGACACTTCAACGTACGACCTGCGTAGGCTCCACGAAGCAGTCCAGCACGATGTGGAGGTGCTTTCAGGAATCTGGCAGCGGGTTAAGGATATCGGTCCCGAAGGTGATGCGAAGCTCGCCCGGCTCAAGGAACTTCTATCGAGGGATTTGCGCGGGAAGAAGGTCCTGATCTTCAGCTACTACAAGGACACAGCCCGATACCTGTACCGACATTTAGGTCACCCAGACAATCCCCACGCTATTGCCTTCTCGAGGAAGCTTGGTGGCGTCACTGTCCGTCGAATGGACAGCGGCGCAGACCCGAAGGAACGCTCCCGAATCATCCAGGGATTTGCGCCAAAGGCGAATGGCAAACCCGACTTGATCGGGACGGACAAAGAGATCGACATCCTCATCTCCACAGACGTTCTTTCCGAGGGGCAGAACCTGCAAGACTGTGGATATTTGATCAACTACGATCTTCACTGGAACCCGACTCGAATGGTCCAGCGCGCGGGCCGAATCGATCGCATCGGCACCGACTTCGACACCCTCTGGATCCACAACATGTTTCCTGACGAGGGGCTTGAGCGATTGTTGGGCCTTGTCGAGAGCCTGAGCAGGAAGATCGCCGATATCGACCGGGCCGGTTTCCTGGACGCAAGCATCCTTGGCGAGACCGTCCATCCTCGGAACTTCAATACCCTTCGGCGCATCCGTGAAGAAGACGGATCTGTTATCGAAGAGGAAGAACTATTCACGGAACTCGCCAGCAGCGAGTTTCTGATGCAGCAACTTCGTGGCCTGCTGGATGCCGGTGGCCGGGAGATGCTTGAGTCCCTCCCTGATGGTATCCACTCCGGGCTCGCCAAGGTCGGCGCCAAGGGGGTGTTCTTCTACTTCCAGGCAGATGCCCCCGAGAATGGGAAGCTCCATTTCTGGAAGTACTTCGATTTGAAGGAACAGCGGATTATCGACAACCGATATGTAATCGCCAACCTAATTGCTTGCGAAAGGGAGACGCCGCGGGTGGTCGACTCGGAGATTGTTCGCGCAGTCTTCGACTTGCAGGAAAAGGTCATCGAGGACATCCTGCGCTCCGTCCAGGAACAAAAGGCCCTGGAAGCAGCGCCCCGCTCCGTTGACCCGATCCAGCAGACCGTGGCAACGGCCATCCAGGGCT
>Ga0184610_1000398_pt1 | contig 10389 bp, 5 predicted proteins | sample PLM1_100_coex_FD_133011 | JGI IMG/M metagenome (GOLD analysis project Ga0184610, IMG submission 133011) | Groundwater sediment microbial communities from an aquifer in East River, Colorado, USA - PLM1_100_coex | ecosystem: Environmental > Terrestrial > Soil > Riparian zone | place: USA: East... | reverse complement strand
CTTGTACCGCTCCTGAACGGCGGCGATCTTGGGCTGCAGGGCCTGCATCGCTTGCATCGACCGGAGGCTCTTGGCTGTCAGCGGGTGGAAGGCCACCTTCTGCAGAATGGTGATCAGGATGATCGCGAGGCCGTAGTTGCCGCTGAATCGATACAGGAGCCGCAGCAGGTACAGTGCCGGGCGCGCGAGAAAGTCGAACCACCCAAGATCCACAATGCTGTCCAGGTTGGGCCCAGCGGCTTTCAGTCGATCGATCTCTTTCGGTCCGGCATAAAGAGCAAACCCTTGCGTCGCCTCTTGCCCGGGCTTTACGGTCTGGGCAGGTGCGGCCAGGGCAACAAGGGGCTGCCCGCTCGCGTCTTTTCGCACAGTGGCCACGACCCCCCTGGTCTCCGGCAGAAGAGCTGCTGCGAAGTAGAGATCCTGCAGTGCCGTCCATGACACTGCTCCACTATGGCTGGCCACCCCCTGAAGCTTCTCGACCTCGTCCGTGACGCGCCGGCCATCCACCCAGCTCGTTGGGGGCAGCATGCCTGAGGGTTGCTTGCTGAGGCTGTCGTGGAAGCCCGGTCCCCATGCGAGCTCCGGCAGGATGACAACCGGCTTTGTGCCGGTGTTCTTCCAGGATAGCTTGACGTCAACGCGATAGCTGTCGCCCTTGAAGGTCAAGCGCTTCACGAGCCGAAGGGGCCCGCCTGGGCGGGAGGAGAAGGTGATCGTTCCCGTCTCTGCCGGAGACCTTAGCGTCAGCTCGCTTTTGTCCGGCTCAAAGTCGAGCGGGGTAGCGTCTTCCAGCCTCCCACTCCATGCGAGAAGGGGACCCCAAGGGCCTGCCGCCGGCGCCACGAGATCGACGGCTCGCCCACCTGCAGCGGTGTACCGCTTGAGCTGCCAGCTCTTCAAGGTTCCCCCCTTCGTCGTGAAGACTGCGCGCACGAGATCGGTATCCACAACCACCTCGCGCTCCGGCGCCTCGGGCAGTGCCGGCCCGCCTCGGAGCGGCGCCGGGGTCAAGCGGACCGCGGCTGGCTGAGGGACAACTGGCGTCTCTCCCTGGGAGGATGTGGCTGGCTTCGCGGGCGCCGGCGGCTCCTCATGCCGCAGAAAGAGGTACTGGTAGCCGATGAAGATCAGCACCACAAGGACGGTCGCAAGCAGCGCACGCTGTTCTGTAGACATCTGCCCCTTGTCGTCGAAGCCCTTGAAGCGGGTTGTGGCAGGCCTATTGGACGGGATCGTACCCGCCCGGATGCCATGGGTGACATCGGGCAAGACGACCTAAGGCCTGAAGAAGCCCTCGTGCTAGTCCATTTCGATTGATTGCCTCATGCGCATAATCGGCGCATGAAGGGTAGAACCTGCAGGCGGGGGGAAGGAGCCTGGAGACGGTACTCTTATAGATCCGGAGGAGCGATTGCGTGGTGCTGGCTAGCGCCATCATATTGTTGTTGTGGGCTTGGAGAATTGCAGCGGCAGGGAGGGCGCTGTCGCCCGCGCGAAGAGCTCCACAAGTTGATCTCTTATGGCTCGTCGTCTCAGCCTGTCTATGCTTCCCCTGGTGGTGAGAACGATCTCTCTCGCTTCGGGAAGCTTCTGACGATTGAGTCGATATGCCTCCCGAGCCTGTCTCTTTGCTCTATTCCGGACTGTCGAGCGCCCTGCGCGTGCCCCAAAAGCGAGCCTGAGCCCCTGTTTTTTAGTTGACGCAGGTCTCGCGTAAAGAGTAAAATGTCCTGTCACAATAGCGACTCCGGGGCGAACTGCGGAACCGGAGCCAGCCGCGCTCGGGGCTTGATCCGTCTTCGTAGAATACTGCGGGCTGGTCTGTTCCTTGGCGGGTGGGGGTGTTGCGTCAGACGGTGAGCCTCTTGCGGCCCTTCGCCCTTCGGCGCTTGATGATGTTTCGGCCATTTGGAGTGCTCATTCGAGTAAGGAAACCGTGTGCTCTTTTCCGCTTGCTTCGGTTGGGTTGATAGGTTCGTTTCATGATCGATCCTTGTCCTCGACTGGGGCCTGACTTCGGTTGTTATGTTTGAGCAAACGCGGTGCAGTATAACTGGCTGGGGCTCTGCTGTCAAGGCACAAATGGTTCTGGCTGGCTCACTGGTAGCCCTCCCTTCTTGGCCCTCCGTTTGGATCGCAGAAAGTGACGTAACATACTGCTTTCTGTGTGGTTGAGGCGCTTTCCACAGGTGTGGAAAAGGTGTGTGTAAGTACTGTCGGAGCGAGATTTCCAGTGCTCGGTGTATGAAATTGTGGATTCTCACTGGTGCGACGCAGATTTTCAAACTTAACCACATTTTCCCCACAGCGCTGTCACGCATGTAAAGGCGTCGGGGTCAAGGTGTTAACCGACTTATCCTGATATCAAGCCTCTACTACTATTACTACTCTTTAGTTAAGTCTTATATATTATAGAATAGAATAAGAGTAGTGTCCATTCGCTCTTCCGCCGAACTGGGGGACTCATGCACATCAGGATATCTCGGGATGAACTGTATAGCGGTGTAGGACCGATTCAGGCGGTTGTTGAAACCAAGAGAAGCCTCCCGATTCTTTCCCACCTCCTCCTCGAAGCTTCCTCGAATCGCTTGTCGATATTTGGAACAGACCTGGATGTTGGAGTGCGAAAACGGCTTAATGGAGAAGTCCTCAAGGAGGGATCGATCGCGCTATCCGCCAGAAAACTTTACGAGATCATTCGCGAGCTCCCGGCTGCAACCGTAGAATTGAATGCCGATGCCGACCTGACGGCAACGATCACCTGCGGAAAGTCCGAATTCAGAATGAAAGGCCTGCCACGAGATGATTTTCCGTCTATGCGCGAGCCAAGGGAGGGGGGCATCCTCTTGGAACGCCGCCTGTTTCGCGACATGATTCGGCGGACGCTGTTCGCTGTTTCCTCCGACCAGACGCGCTATACGCTGAATGGGATCCTTTTCAGGGTAACGCAAAAAGACGCCAAGATGGTGGCCACCGACGGACATCGACTGGCCATCACCACCCACGACGGCGATCTGATCAAAGACAGAAAGCCCGTCGAGGCGATCATCCCAAGGAAGGCTGCCGCCGAGGCGCTAAAATTGTTGAAGGAGGAGCCGGGCGAGGTTGAGATCGAGGCTGGAGAGAACCACCTCCTGCTGAGCAGCGACAACACCCTGATCGACGCGCGTCTTATCGAAGGACAGTTCCCCAACTATGAACAGGTCATCCCGACAACGGCGACCAAGCAGGTGACGATTGGTCGCGACGCGCTTCTCGCCGGGCTTCGCCGCACCTCCACCATCATCGGTGAGCGGACGATCCCCACCACGATGGAGTTCAAGCCCGGGCAGCTTCTCCTGAGCTGCGTCAACCTCGATCTCGGGGAGGCGCGGGAGCGCCTTGACGTCGAGTATCAGCATGAGGAGATGACGGTAGGGTTCAATGCGCGCTACATCCTCGACTTCTTGAGTGTCGTGGAGGCGGGGCAGGTCACGATGCATCTTCAGGATCCGCTTAGCCCGGCCCTCTTCCGCGCCAAGGACGACAAGAAGTACACGTGCGTTATCATGCCGATGAGGATCTAGCGCTGAGGCTCGTGCAACCACAGAGGAGGGTATGAGCAAGCAGCCGGAGGATCGTGATATCGACATCGGCGATCACGCGATGGCGCAGGAGGCCGCCCCCATCGAGGCGTATGGCGCCGAGCAGATCAGGGTCCTCGAGGGCCTCGAGGCCGTGCGGAAGCGGCCGGCGATGTACATAGGCGGAACCGGGCCGGAAGGGCTCCACCACCTCGTATTCGAAGTCGTGGACAACAGCGTCGACGAGGCGTTGGCGGGGTTCTGCGACCACGTTGACGTGACTATCCACTCCGATAACAGCATCACCGTAGTGGACAACGGGCGGGGCATCCCCGTCGACATTTACGAACAGACAGGGCGGCCGGCCCTGGAGGTGGTGATGACCACCCTCCATGCCGGGGGCAAGTTCGATCACTCGGCCTACAAGGTGTCGGGCGGCCTGCACGGGGTTGGGCTCTCAGTGGTCAATGCGCTGTCGGAGTGGCTCGACGTGGAGATCTGGCGCGACGGGAAGAGGTACCTGCAACGGTATGAGCGCGGCAAACCCGCTGGCGACCTCGAAGAGGTCGGCAAGGCCCGGAAGACGGGAACTCACGTGACGTTCCTCGCAGATTCGGAGATTTTTGAGGATCGGACCTTCAGCCTGGATACGCTCAGCAACCGGCTGCGCGAGCTGGCGTTCCTGAACAGGGGCCTGCGCATCCGGCTCGCCGACGAGCGGGCCAGCGAGACGCGCGAGTTTTATTACACGGGCGGCATCAAGTCGTTCGTCGAGCTGCTCAATGAAAACAAGACCGTTCTGCACCCGAAGCCGATCTATATCGAGGCCCAGCGGGATGCGACCGTGGTCGAAGCGGCCATTCAGTACAACGACGGCTACGCCGAGACCGTCTTCTCCTTTGCAAATAATATCAACACCCACGATGGCGGCACCCATCTTATCGGCTTCCGGTCGGCGCTCACCCGCACCATTAACAATTATGCGGCCGCCCGAGACCTGCTAAAGAATCTGAAGGCGACGCTGACCGGCGACGACGTTCGCGAAGGGCTGACTGCGGTGATCAGCGTGAAACTCCAGAACCCCCAATTTGAGGGGCAGACCAAGGCCAGACTGAACAATCCGGACATCAAGGGCCTGGTCGAAACCATCATCAACGAAAAGCTGGGGGAATACCTGGAAGAGAACCCGGGGATCGGCCGGCGGATTATTGAGAAGGCGGCCGAAGCGGCGCATGCGCGCGAGGCGGCCCGCAAGGCGAAGGAGCTGGCGCGACGGAAGGGCCCGCTGGACGGCGACGACCTGCCGGGAAAGCTGGCCGATTGCTCCGAGAAGGATCCGGCCCTCTCCGAGATCTATATCGTCGAGGGCGATTCGGCTGGAGGCTCGGCCAAGCAGGGGCGCGACCGAAGGTTCCAGGCCATTCTGCCGCTCAGGGGCAAGATCCTGAACACCGAGCGGGCGCGCGTTGACAAGATGCTTTCCTCGGCGGAGATCCGCGTCCTCATCTCGGCCTTGGGGGCCGGCATATACCCCGAGTTCGACCTCGGGCGGCTCCGCTATCATCGGGTGATCATCATGACCGACGCGGATGTCGATGGGGAGCACATCCGCACGCTGCTGCTGACCTTCTTCTTCCGGCACCTTCGCCAGATCATCGAGGGGGGCCATCTGTATATCGCACAGCCACCCCTGTACAAGGTGAAGAGGGGAAAGGTCGAGCGGCATTTGAAAAACGACCGGGCGATGGAGGAGTTTCTGCTGGAGGTGGCCGCCGAGACGCTCCGGGTGGAGGGCAGCAACGGGGGGACGGCCTGGACCGGGCAGCGACTGGGCGGCATCCTGCGGAAGCTGATAACGTGGCAGAGCTGCCTTCGAGCGATGGAGCGTCGGGGGCGGCATCCGGGCGCCGTCGCGGCGCTGGTGCAGTCCGGGGGGGTAAGTCGCGGAGCCCTGAAGGACGAGGACAAGGCGCGCCGGCTTCTGGCGCGGCTGCTGGAAGCGCTGCAGGCCGAAGGGCGGCTGGAGTGGGATGACGAGCAGGAGGCCTATCGGATCGTCCTCTCCTTTGGCGGAAATGGCCAGGATCAACGAGGCTCTGCGGTGATCGATCTGGGGCTCGTCGGGTCGCCGGAGTACCGCGAGCTTGAGGCCGCCGCCGCCGCCCTGTCCGGGCTCGGGACGCCGCCGTTCACTGTGGCCGCCGAAGGTGACAACGTCTCGGCGAAGTCTTGGGGTGAGCTGCTTGGGTGTAGCATGGAGTTGGCGAAGAAGGGCCTGGCGATCCAGCGGTATAAGGGCCTGGGCGAGATGAACCCTGAGCAGCTTTGGCAGACGACGATGAACCCCGACACGCGGACCTTGCTCCAGGTCAAGGTCGAGGATGCCGTCGCCGCCGAGCAGATCTTCACGACGCTGATGGGCGACCAGGTAGAGCCGAGGCGGCAGTTCATCGAGAGGCACGCGCTGGAAGTGAGCAACCTGGATATCTAGGTTCACAGTTCACGGTTCACAGGTGAGAACTGACGGACGAGCACATCGAGCCCGGTCGTCTTTTATCCGTCAACCGTGAACTGCGCACCGTGAACCAGCGAAACGATGAAGGCCTGGTGATCGGGCCTGGACAAGAGCCGGCGGGACGGCGGGGGCCCGCCGGCATTTTCGTTTGTGCGGACCGAGGAGAAGCGAATGCCTGACGAGCAGCGCGCCCCATTGAATCGGATCGGCGAGGTGAGGCCCACCGACATCCACGAGGAGATGCGGCGCTCGTACATGGACTACGCCATGAGCGTCATTATCGGGCGGGCCCTGCCGGACGTGCGAGACGGCCTGAAGCCGGTCCACCGCCGGGTTCTGTATGCCATGCAGGAGCTTGGGCTCGCCTTCAACCGCCCCCACAAGAAGGCAGCCCGAGTTGTGGGTGAAGTCCTGGGGAAATACCACCCCCATGGGGAAACGGCGGTCTACGATACAATCGTCCGCCTGGCCCAAGGCTTCTCCATGAGGTGCCCGCTCGTTGACGGCCAGGGCAATTTCGGCTCGGTGGACGGGGACGCGCCGGCCGCGATGCGGTACACCGAGGTCCGACTCTCGAGGATCGCCCAGGAGATGCTCCGCGACATCGACAAGGAGACGGTTGACTTTGCGCCCAACTTCGACGACACGCTTCAGGAACCGACGCTCCTGCCGGCGGCCCTTCCGAACCTTCTCGTCAACGGTTCTTCCGGGATCGCGGTCGGCATGGCCACGAACATTCCGCCCCACAACCTGGGTGAGACCGTGGACACCCTGCTGCTGCAACTGGATGACCCGGAGGTGACGCCGGATCGGCTTATGGAGGCGCTGTCGGGGCCGGACTTTCCCACCGCCGCATACATCCACGGGAAGCAGGGGATCCGGGACGCATACATGACGGGCCGCGGCCTGATCCAGATGCGCGCGAAGGCGTTCGTCGAGAAAGGCAGGGGCGGGCGAGAGAGCATCATCGTCTCGGAGCTGCCGTACCAAGTCAACAAGGCCAAGCTGGTGGAGCGAATCGCCGAGCTGGTTCGAGATCGAAGGATCGAGGGGATCGCCGATCTGCGGGATGAGTCGGATCGGGAAGGGATGCGGATCGTCATCGAACTCAAGAAGGACGAGCCGGCCTCCCCGATCATCCATCAGCTCTACAAGCACACCCCGATGCAATCCACCTTCGGCGTCATCATGCTGGCCCTGGTGGACAACCAGCCGAAGGTGTTGGCGTTGAAGGAAATGCTCCACCACTTCATCGAGCACCGGAAGACCATCGTTCTCCGCAGGACACGCTTCGACCTCAGGAAAGCCGAGGAGCGCGCCCACATCCTGGAGGGGTATCGCATCGCGCTGGATCGCCTGGACGAGATTATCGCCCTCATTCGCCGGTCTCGCTCAGCGGACGATGCGCGGTCCGGCCTGATGGACCAGTTCGGGCTCAGCCAGATCCAGGCCCAGGCGATCCTCGATCTACGCCTGCAGCGCCTGACGCAGCTTGAGCGGCAGAAGATCCAGGACGAATACAGCGAGATCCTTCAGGCCATCGAGCGGTACCGCGCCATCCTGGCCAGCGATGCCCTCGTTCGTCAGATCATCAAGGACGAGCTGCTGGCCTTGAAGGAGGCGTATGGGGATCCTCGGCGCACGCAGATCCTGGAAGAGACCGCCGAGATCGATCTGGAAGACATGCTGGCCGATGAAGAGATGGTGATTACCATTACCCACAGCGGCTACATCAAGCGGAGCAACCTGAACGTCTATCGCAGCCAGCGCCGAGGAGGCAAGGGGACGACCGGGATGGTGACGAAAGAAGAGGACTACGTCGAGCACCTCTTCGTCGCCACGACGCACAGCTATATCCTGCTCTTCACCAACCAGGGGAGGGTCCACTGGCTCAAGGTCCATGAGCTCCCCCAGCTCGGACGGGCGGCGAAGGGCAAGGCCCTCGCCAACTTCTTGCAGCTCGGCGGCGGCGAGATAATCACCACCATGATCCCGATCCGCCAGTTCGAGGTCGATCGCTACCTCCTGATGGCGACGAAGCGCGGGATCATCAAGAAGACCGAGCTGAACGCCTATGGCAACCCGCGGGCCGGCGGCATCATCGCGATCACGCTGGACGAAGGAGACGAGTTGATTGTGGTCCGCATGACGAAGGGGGACGACGAGGTCCTTTTGGGCACAAGGCAGGGGATGGCGATCCGCTTCAAAGAGGAAGAGGCGAGGCCGGTGGGCCGCGCCGCGCGCGGCGTCATCGGCATTTCTCTGGAGGATGGCGACGAGGTGGTCGGAGCCGAGGTGGTCTCGCCGGGCGCAGCGGCCCTCACCGTGACCGAGCGGGGGTACGGCAAGCGGACCGAGCTGGAGGAGTATCGCCTGCAGGGACGGGGGGGCAAGGGGATCATCAACATTCGGACCACGGAGAGAAACGGCGCCGTCGTCGGGGTGATGCAGGTGCAGCCCGGCGATCAGATCATGATGATCTCTCATGAGGGCAAGATCACCCGGCTGCGGGTGGATGAGATCAGCCTGATTGGCAGGGCCACCCAAGGCGTGCGGCTCCAGGGGCTGGAGCCCACCGATCGCGTGGCGGCGGTCACGCGCCTCGTCAGCGACGAAGTGGGTGGAGAAGAGGCCGAGGAGCCGGAGTCGCCTCCCGCACCGGAGGGTGGAGCGGAGCCGGCTGACGAGGCTTGAGGGTTGTCGGGGCGGCGTGGTATAGTCGAGGCTCTGCGAGTTCACAGCTCAGAGTTCGTAGTTCATGGACAGAATGTGCAACTGGGCGTTCTATTCGACTATGAACAATGAACTATGAACCAGGAATAGCGCCATGCTGGATCTGAAATTCGTTCGTGACAACGTGCAGGTTGCGGAGGAGCGACTCGCAGCCAGGGGCGCTGTGCCCTCAGCCTTTGGCGAGTTGATTCAGCTCGATGTTGAGCAGCGAGCGATACTTGCTGAAGTGGAAAGGCTCAGGCAGAGGCGCAATGAGCTGTCCAAGGAGGTTGCCGAGCTCAAGCGACAGGGCAAGAGCACGAGCGACGTCGTCGCACGGGTGGCCGCGGAAGGTCCGCTTCTGAACGGCCTGGAAAAGCAACTCAAGGAGAAGGAGGAGCTCTTACAGGAAGTCGCGCTGTTCATCCCCAATCTTCCCCATGACTCGGTCCCGGTCGGGAAATCGCCCGAGGACAATGTCGAGGTCAGGCGGTGGGGTACCGTGCGGCGGTTTGACTTCGAGCCGAGGCCTCATTGGGAGCTGGGCGAGACGCTGGGCATTCTGGACTTCGAGCGGGCAGCCAGGATCGCGCAGTCACGGTTCGCCGTCCTCAAGGGCCTTGGGGCAAGGCTGGAGCGAGCGTTGATCGGCTTCATGCTTGATCTCCACGTGAAGGAGCATGCCTACACAGAGGTCCTCCCCCCGTTCCTCGTGAATCCCGACGCCATGCGAGGGACAGGCCAGCTCCCCAAGTTTGACGAGGAGCTGTTCAAGACCAAGGACGAGGGGCTGTACATGATCCCGACGGCGGAGGTCCCGCTGACCAATTATCATCGCGAGGAAATCCTGCCGGCCGGGTCGCTTCCCCTCTCCTACGTTGCCTACACGCCTTGCTTTCGGCGTGAGGCCGGCTCCTATGGCAAAGACACGCGGGGCCTCATGCGGCAGCACCAGTTCGATAAGGTGGAGCTGGTGAAGTTCACGGAGCCCGAGGGCTCCTATGACGCGCTCGAAGAGATGACGCGACACGCGGAGAAGGTGCTTCAGCGGCTGGAGCTGTCTTACAGGGTGGTGGCCCTCTGTACAGGAGACCTGGGGTTTGCCGCAGCAAAGACATTCGACATCGAGATCTGGATTCCAAGCCAGGGGGCGTACCGAGAGGTCTCGTCGATCAGCAACTGCGAAGCGTTTCAGGCCAGGCGGGCCAATATCCGCTACCGACCATCGCCCAAGGCACCACCGCGGTTCGTGCACACGCTGAACGGGTCGGGCGTGGCCGTGGGTCGGACCTGGCTTGCGATCCTGGAAAACCATCAGCAAGCAGACGGCACCGTCGTCATCCCTGAGGCGCTCCGACCCCACATGGACGGCCTCGACCGCATTACGAGTTCATAGTTCGTCGTTCAGAGTTCATAGAAAAGAGCCCCGCCGCAAGACAGAGTTGCTATAGTCAACTATGAACTACGAACTCTGAACAATGAACTCCCGGAGGGGTGGCCGAGTGGTTGAAGGCGGCGGTCTTGAAAACCGTTAGGCGAAAGCCTCGTGGGTTCGAATCCTACCCCCTCCGCCATGCGATCCCGTAGGGCGGGAAG
>Ga0184610_1000393_pt1 | contig 10417 bp, 11 predicted proteins | sample PLM1_100_coex_FD_133011 | JGI IMG/M metagenome (GOLD analysis project Ga0184610, IMG submission 133011) | Groundwater sediment microbial communities from an aquifer in East River, Colorado, USA - PLM1_100_coex | ecosystem: Environmental > Terrestrial > Soil > Riparian zone | place: USA: East... | reverse complement strand
ATCTCCTGGGGCGCGCCGCCACCTACGTTGACAGAATCTTCAAGGGTGCCAAGCCTGCCGATCTTCCCGTCCAGCAGCCGACGAAGTTCGAGTTAGTCATCAACCTCAAGACTGCCAAGGCGCTCGGGCTCACAATCCCGCCGACGTTGCTGCTACAGGCTGACCGGGTGATCGAATAGCGCGTGCTGGCACGCGAGCCCTCGGCCCGTGACTGATCGCCTTGGCTGCCTGCTCCTCGTCACGCTGGAAGCGGCCCGCGTCGACGCGGACCTGCCCGTGCTCGGCGCGCTCCGCTCCTGGCTGAACTCGTGGCGCGGCATCGGCGCGGTCGAGCGCGGGATGGCCCATCAGGGCTTCGACCTCCAGCTCACCCGGTACGACGCGCGCGGCTGGCGGGCGACGTTCTACACGACCGGGATGGAGCACTCGATCACGAGCGCGACCGCGTCCGCGTGGGAACGCACCCCGTGGCACGCGGTCCAGGGTGCGGCGGCGTCAGGGCAACTCGGTCTATGTTACGAGGTCCCTGGCCTACCTGGAGGCGGGCCCGCTGTTCCGGACCGGCGCGGTCAAGATCCTCGACGACGCGGTGACGTGCCGGGAACTCCGCAACCTTGAGCTGCGCGGCGACACGGTCGACCACCCGTCCGGGTACCACGACGACCGGGCGAACGCGCTGTGCCTGGCCGCGGTCATGGCTGCCGAACGCGCCCGGGTGTCGGAGTCCGGCTACTCGGTCGCCAGCTTCGCGAAGTCTACCCTACCGTGGCACCAACCGAAGCGCTGGATCGACCCCCGAGGAGAGTGAGATGGCAGGCGGACAGGCTTAGGCAGGCGAAATCCTGTCAGCTGAGGAATCGGCAAATGACGCCCGACAGGGTTTAGGTCCCCCAGCCCCGCGCAGGGAACAACAGGATCTGAGGCGCAGGAACCGATCAGAGAAGCATCAGAACTTCTCAGAGGGTTTCCGGCGGGACAGATACGGGGCAAGCCGGCCGCCTTGACCCCCCTCTGGTCGGGGGCTACTCTGCCACCCTCGAAGCCATGCGCTGCAGCCGCTGCCAGGCCGAGAACCGCGAGGGCCTCAGATTCTGCGAGGACTGCGGTGCTCGCTTGGCTGCCACCTGCCCCTCCTGCGGCGCCGAGGTAGCGCCGGGCAAGAAGTTCTGCGGCTCCTGCGGGACGCCAGTAGCCGCAGCCCAGCCAGAAAGCCGCTATGCTTCGCCCCAGACATACACGCCCAAACACCTGGCCGAGAAGATCCTCACGTCCAAGAGTGCCCTCGAAGGGGAACGCAAGCAGGTCACGGTACTCTTCGCCGACCTCAAGGGCTCCATGGAGCTGGTAGCCGACCGCGATCCCGAGGAGGCCCGCAAGCTCCTCGATCCGGTGCTTGAGCGGATGATGGAAGCGGTGCACCGTTACGAGGGCACCGTGAACCAGGTGATGGGCGACGGGATCATGGCGCTCTTCGGCGCGCCCATCGCCCATGAGGACCACGCCGTCCGCGCCTGCTATGCCGCGCTCGACATGCAGGCCGCGATCCGCCGCCACGCCGAGGAACTTCGGCGAAGCCAGGGCGTCCCGCTGGACATCCGTGTGGGGCTGAACTCCGGCGACGTAGTCGTCCGCGCGATCGGCAGCGACCTGCACATGGACTACACGGCGGTCGGCCAAACCACACACCTGGCGGCGCGCATGGAGCAGGTTGCCCACCCGGGAACGACAGTGCTCACAGCCGATACGCTGCGCCTGGCCGAGGGCAGGGTCGAGGTCAAGCTGCTGGGCCCCGTGCCGGTCAAGGGACTAGAGGCGCCCGTCGAGGTGTACGAGCTGACCGGGGCCGGGCCGCTCCGCTCCAGGCTCCACGCCGCCGCCGCCCGGGGCTTGACCCGCTTCGTCGGGCGAGAGACGGAGCTGGAGCAGCTCCGTCAGGCCCTCGGCCGAGCCGTCGCCGGGCACGGCCAGGTCGTGACCGTCGTCGGCGAGCCGGGCGTCGGCAAGTCGCGGCTCGTCTGGGAGGTGACCCATTCCCATCGCGTCCACGGCTGGCTCGTCCTGCAGGCCGGCTCGGTCTCGTACGGCAAGGCGACATCCTACCTGCCAGTCGTCGAGCTCCTCAAGAGCTACTTCGCGATCGAGAATCGCGACGGCCCGCGTGCCGTTCGCGAGAAGATGACCGGGAAGCTCCTGACCCTGGACCGCGCACTGGAAGGCAGTCTGCCGCCGCTCCTGGCGCTGCTCGATGTGGCGACCGACGACTCGCAGTGGCTGGCCCTCGATCCGCTCCAGCGCCGCCGACGAACCCTGGACGTGCTGAAGCGGCTACTGCTGAGGGAGAGTCAGGTACAGCCGCTGCTGGTCGTCTTCGAGGACCTTCACTGGATCGACTCCGAGACCCAGGCGCTGCTCGATGGTCTCGTCGAGAGCCTGCCGGCGGTGCGGCTGCTGCTGCTCGTGAACTATCGCCCGGAGTACCAGCACCAATGGGGCAGCCGCACCTACTATACGCAGCTGCGGTTGGACCCCTTGCCGCCGGAGAGTGCCGAGCAGCTCCTCGGCGCGCTGCTTGGGCCGGACACGGGCCTTGATCCGCTCAAGCGGATGTTGATCGCGCGGACGGAGGGCAACCCGTTCTTCTTGGAGGAAAGCGTGCGGTCGCTCGTCGAGACGAGAGCCCTCACCGGTGAGCGCGGCGCCTACCAACTGGCGCGGCCCCTGCCGGCCATCCAGGTCCCGGCGACGGTCCAGGCCGTGATCGCCGCCCGCATCGACCGGCTCTGCGCCGCGGACAAGACGCTCCTACAGACGGCGTCGGTGGTCGGGAAGGACGTGCCGCTTGGCTTGCTGCAGGCTATTGCCGAGCTCGCCGAGGACGAGCTGTACGCCGCGATCGGACGCCTCCAGGCCGCGGAGTTCCTGTACGAGGCCGGGATCTTCCCGGAGATCGAATACACCTTCAAGCACGCGCTGACCCACGACGTGGCCTACGGCAGCCTGCTCCAGAACCGGCGGCGCGCCCTCCACGTCCGGATCGTGGAGACCATCGAGCGGATCTATGCCGACCGGCTGGCCGAGCACGTCGACCGGCTGGCCCACCATGCGTTTCTGGGCAAGGATTGGGCGAAGGCGGTCACCTATCTCCAGCAAGCCGGTGCCAAGGCCTTCGCCCGCTCGGTCCACCGGGAAGCCGTCAGCTGCTTCGAGGATGCGCTGACGGCGTTGACCCACCTCCCCGAGACTCGCGAGACCGTGGAGCAGGCCATCGACCTTCGCTTCGACCTTCGAAATGCTCTGCTCCCGCTGGCGGAATGGGGAAGGATCGAAGGGTATCTCCGCGAAGCTGAAGCCCTCGCCAGGACGTCCAACGATCAGCGCCGACTCGGATCGGTGTTGGGCTACATGAGCGGCCTTCACCTGAACACCGGTGGTCGCGCGAACGACGTGCGCGCGTTCGCCCAGCAGGTCGAGGCCATCGGCGCGTCTCTCAGCGATGTCCCGCTCCAGGTTGCCGGCCGGTACTACCACGTCTGGCTGGGCGCTCTCTCGGGCGACTATCGCGGAACCGAACGCCTCTGCCGGACATTGATGGACTCGCTCCCCGGCGATCTGTCTCGCGAGCGTTTCGGCCTCGTTGCGTATCCAGCGGTGGTGTCGCGCGCCTTCCTGGCGCGCGCCCTCGCCGAGCTCGGCGTGTTCGACGAGGGACGTGACCATGGACAGGAGGCCGTCCGGCTCGCGGAAGCGCTCGATCACCCCTTCAGCCTCATCTGGGCCTGCTTGAACCTCGGACACCTCGAAGGCCTTCGCGGAGAATTCATCCGGGCGACCATGCCGCTCGAACGTGCGGTCGCTCTCTCCCGCGAGTGGAACATCGCGTACTTGACACCGATCGCAATGGCGGCTCTGGGGCACGTCTACGCGGGGTCGGGACGCGTCAGGGAAGGCGTTTCCTGGCTGCAGCAAGCCCTGACCGCTTACGCATCCGCCGGGATCGGATATTTGCACTCGATGAGCACGGTGCGGCTCGGCGAGGCGTACCTCCTCGCGGGCCGGGTGGAGGAGGCGCGGGCCTGCGGCGCCCGTGCCGTGGTGCTTGCCCGCGAGCGTGGGGAACGCGGTCACGAGGCTTGGGCCCACCGCATCGTCGGCGAGACAGCTTCACATCACGACTGCCCGGACGTGGCGGGGGCCGAAGCCCACCTTGCCACCTCGACGGCCTTGGCCTCGGAGCTCGGCATGCGCCCGCTGGTCGCTCGCTGCCGCCTCAGCCTCGGCAAGCTCCACGGGCGAGCAGGCGATCGGCGAGCGGCCACGGAACATCTCACGACGGCGATGAGCATGTTCCGTGAGATGGGCATGCAGTTCTGGTTCGAGAAGGCCGAGGCCGAGGTGCAGGCGCTGAAGATCGCGGTGTCCCCCCCGAGCGCGGATTCCCCCGATCGCGCTTGACATGGCGTGGCCGTAACCGTAGCGTTCCATCGACACGCACGGCGCCGGGTGAATACCTGCGCGACGGCCTACTGACCCACCCCAAGAGGAGGACTCACCGATGGCAGCGAAGAAGCCCAAGAAGCCCCCGGAGAGGGTCGTCGGTACGCTCAAGGGTGGCAAGGTCGCGATCGACAATGACAAGCTTGACAAATTCCTGAAGTCGTTGAAGAAGAAGTACCCCAAGGTCAAATTCGTGGCGCGGAATGCACCGTTTATGAGGCAATCGCCGATCCCTCCGGTCTAGACGTCCGCGCTCCCAGGGTCGGTTGGTGAACATCGTCGCCGGGCTGACCGTGAAAGCGCTCCGCGCGCATGGCGGGGCGGCATGGTCTCACTATCGCGACGCACTGATCACCGCCTGCCGGAAGGCGCCGCCGCCGTTCGGGACCCGGGCCTATGGCGAGATCTACCGCGACGCGGCCACGGACCCTTGCTGGATGGCGCTCTCGCTCATAACGAATGCCGAGGGAGAAGGTGAAGGTTCCAGGCACCTCTGGGACCTGGCGGCCTGCACACCGGATGCTCGCGTGGCCGCGCAGGTGAAGGCACACGCGATCGATGAGTCTCGGCACTCCAGAGCGTATGTGGCGATGCTGGACCTCGCCTTCCCCGGCGTGGTCGATGACGAGTTCCGTGCCCAGCTCACTACGCTGTCCCCCGGCTATACCCCGCGAAGCCCGCTCGAGCCCCATGAGGGCTCTACGTACGCGAGTCCGGTCACCGTGGACGACCTCATCCAGATGAACATCGCGGAAATCCGGACGCTCGTGCACCACCTCCTTCAGCGGCCGGTGCTGCTCGGATACTGCGCTCCCGAGCGGCGGCGTCGGCTCGCGCACTTGCTCGACGCCCTGCGGCTCGACGAGATCGGCCACATCGCGTACACCGCCGCGCTGATCGAGGAGTTCGCGCGGAGTGGCGAGGCCGGGGCGGTGAAGCGACTCATGCAAGAGCGGATGAGCGACTTCAACGCGATCACGAACCAGGACCTCGGAAGAAACGTCTTCGAGTCGGTCTGATCGTCACGGCGTCCAGCGTGACGTGACGCTCCGGGACGTGAGACAGTGGGCCGGCGAGCGCAGGATCGGCCGGACCCGGCTCGCTCGCGCCTGCGAGGCCGCGTTTCTCGTCGCGGTGTCCCGGCTGCTCCAAGGGATCTACCGGGAAGGCCACGCGCCGCACGCGGCGTTGTGGCAGAGCGACGCCGGCCGGTGGTTCCTCGATCTCGGCCGCGAGCCGATGCTGCGGGCGCCGGTCAGTGGCCCGCTGCCCTTTCGACGCCTCGAGCTGACCGGATTTCCGTGGACGATCGTCGCGGGCCGGCGGCGCCTGCTGCGCAGCACCCGGGCCTTCCTGAACGCCCTTCGCCCTTGCCTGGAGACCTCGGAGCTTGCCAGGCATTTCCATCGGCTCGTCGCTGATTTCGACAACAGCTTCGCCAATCTCGTGCTGAACCGTCTCATCCGCCAGCGGCTCGACGCCGGCGCGCAGGCCGTCGAGCCCGTGTACGAGGGCCACCACTACTATCCATTCCCGGCGCTCCGGCTCGGGCCGTCGCTCCAGCAGGTGGTTGAGTGCTCGAACCTCTGCCGAGAGGCGATCGACCTGGCGCTGGTCGCCGCTCGGCCATGCCTCTTCGATTCCACGGCGTACGCGGATCATCGGGCGTGCTTTCGCGCCTGGGCCGGCCTGTCCCTCCCTCGGAACGCGGGCGTCGTGATCCCGCTGCACCCCTGGCAACTCGAGCTTTCGCCGGTCGTCCGCGAGCTGCTGAAACGGCGGTGGATCGCGATGCTCGACCTGCGCCTCAAGGCGATCCCCCTCGCGTCGCAGCGGACGTGCCGGATTCTGCGAACCGGCTTCGACGTCAAGCTGCCGATCGCCGCCACGCTGACGGGGGAAGACCGCCTGCTCTACCCCTTGAATCGCGCGAATGCAACCGCGTTTTCGGCGCTGGCCCGCATCCTCCTGCGGGCCAGCGGAGAGAGCACGCTGGACTTCCAGTGTGACGTGGCGTCCATGGCCCACGCCGAGCCACTCATTGGCATGCACCTCGCCGTGATCGTCCGCGCGCCGGTGTGCCGGCGCGCCGGGGAGATCGTGATCCCCGCGCTGAACCTGTGGTGCGGGCTGCGGCAGGCGCGCACGCTGTTGGAGCTCCGACGCCCGGAGCACGCGTACGAGTTCTTCCGCGTCTACTGTCGTGTGCTCATGCGCGGCGTGGTCGACTTTTATGCGCGCTGGGGCATGGCCTTCGAGCCACATCTGCAAAACGTGTACGTCGCGCTGCGTGACGGCATGCCGTCACGCATGATCCTGCGCGACCTCGACAGTACGATCCTCGATCCCGTCCGGATCCGCCCGGTCGCGCGGGCGAACGGAGTGCGGCTGGCGCCCGGAACGTGGCAGCACATGCCGGACTTTGCCACTGGAGGTCGGCGACTGGCTCACGCCATGATGTACGGCCACCTGGGCGAGGTGATGTCCTATCTCGCCCGGGCCGCGCCGGTCGATCTGGCCAGGTTGAGTGCTGCCGTGGAAGATACGTGGGACGAGCTGATCGCCCAAGCGCCGTCGCCCGCAAGCCGGCGACGGGTACGCGACTTGCGCGTCCAGGCGGACACCGTCGGGGCTGTCCTATGGCGCCGGATCACGAGGGCGACCCACCTGGTCTTCCGCTGATGACGGCGAAGGGAGATGGCGGGGCAAAAGAGGCCGACATCGCGTCCGTGCTGGATGCCCGAGGCGCTCACCGCTTTCAAAGCAGACTACGCCCCTCGGGCGCTAGACATCACGGCGCGGCACAAGGACCTACAGCCCCGGGGGTCCGTGTTGGCGTTGGCATTGTACGGACGGCTTTTTCTACTGCGGCAGGGCGAGGCTCGGGCGAACCTGAGAATAGGATCTTTCTCCCCGTCGCAAAGGACATCTTTTGCGGCGGGGCGTGGGACTGCTACTTCGAAGGCCAGTATCGCTTCGAGGGCGCTCACTCGCCCTCGAGCGAGTCCTTGCGTGCCGGTCTTCCCAAGGTTGCCTCCAATAACCGCACAACGGCCACTCCTGAGGAAAACAAGGCGATCGTCGGGGGGAGCCTCTCCCACTTCGGCACCTTATCCGTCAACGCGGCGGACAAGACCTTTACCTTCAAGATCGCGACTGCCACCTTCCCCAATTGGGACGGGACCGAACAGAAGCGACCATTCACCGTCACCGGTGACGAACTGAAGTATACGGTCGCGGCCGCGTCGGGCGGCGGAACTGCGACGGTGGTCTGGAAACGCGCCAAGTAGGCGCCGCCTCGAACACGACGACAGTCGGCCCGCCCCGACACGACCGGGGCGGGTCGTTTGCCACTCGCAGTTGGATGGCTGCGTTCGCTCACTGGCACACGAGCGAGCGGTGGGCGCGCGGGTGTCCGCTTCTGCGGGCTCAGGAGCTCCGGAATCGACCCGTAGCGTAAGCACGGCCCCATTACGTCCTGGCGGCAAACACATCTTGTCCACATCTCCACAGTCATCCACAGGCGCCAAAGTTGCACGGTGTGATGCGGCCTCGCGGTTATAGTCGCCAAAAGCGACGGTCTACTCGTCCACCGCGAGCACCGACGCAATATTCGGCCATTCGATGGGGTCGTGGGCGCCTCGAGGCTCACACATGAGCATTTGATGCGGGCAAACGAAGCATTGACATCCCCGATGGCGTGGTTTCTAAGCTGGGCATCTCGATCGAATCGCTCCCGTTAGAGGATTCACAGATCCTCTTCGAGACGCTAAAGCCCTTCTGGCGAGACGCGGAGCCTCATGGAAGCTAGCCGGAAGCTAGCAAAAGTCGAAGGGCGCCGTCGTATGCCGTTCAGCGCGCTCACCATTGCCTGGCGGGGCACTACGAGCCTGGACGACTGGGTGGCCTACATCGTCAGGACGAAGTCGAAGAAATTCATCCTGGCCGATCACGCGTCTGAGCGGAAGGTGAAAACCCTTCTGTCGCGGCTGAAGACGATGTCGAAGAAGGAAGTCGAGCAGCTCGCGAAGGGCTAAGGGCACAGAACTCCATGAGAGGCCCGCCAATGACACTGGGGGCACGCGCGGGACCAAAGCGTGGCCCAGCTCTGAGGAGGTCTGACATGAGCTGGATGACGCTCGAAGACGAAGCCGATCTGCACGCGCTCGCCGCCGTGCAGTGCGACGAAGCTGATTCCACGCACTGCGCGCTGTGCGCCGCGCGGGCGCTCCTCGCGGTGGCGCCCGAGCCGCAGACAGCGGCGCGAACCGGCGCGCAGCAGACCCAGCGCACCCGCACCCGACCGGGATAGCGGAGCGACCGGCGCTCAATGGACCGGGCAGCGCACGTGTCGGCGCGGCTGCGGTGGTTGGAACAGACCTGTCAATCACTGCTGATCGCCGATTCTCGGTTCCCCAAGGAAAACCGCGGTGTCTCATTCAGCATTCTGACGCAGAAACTGAGCGTGACGGGCGACTCACGCCCTCGAATTCTGGAGGCGCCGACTTTCGGACATAGCGAAAATCACGCGGGCCTTCAGGTATGCGACCTGCTTTGCTCCGGATTGCTGTTCCCGATCGCCGCGTACACCTACTGCACTGGTCACGTAACCAACATTCACGTTAGCCCTGGCTTCTCGGCCCTGAAACAACGATATATTTCTCGACTCAAGGACCGCCAGCATCGCTACTGGGACTACGAGAACGAGAAACACGTCGGCGGGATCATCGTGAACGACGGCATAGCAAAGCGGACCGGCGCGCATCTATTTCGTCTGTAGAGTCAGGAGTCTGTACTGGCGCATCATGCTTTCCGACCTCACCACCTTCGTCCAGGACCACCAGGCCCACGGCCAGCTCGTCGGCGACGCCAGCGAGCCCGGGCCCCGCGGCTACCGGGTGATCGTGGCCTGCCCATGTGGCGTCACCTGCGAGCGGTGGGTCACGCCACAGGACGCGGCGGTGGATCTCCTGCGCACGGATCTACGGGCCGGGTGGAACTAGGGAAGCGCCTGAACAATCGGCATCAAGTGCCTTACGAGCACGACTGCGTCTGACCAATTGCGCGCCCAGTCACGCCGCGTCGGATCCTGCGGCACCAGCTCATAGTCGGCGGCGATTCTGATACGCCGTAGACGGTCAAGCTGATCTGCCCAAGCTTGCCGCCGAAGGCGTAGCGCGACAATCACCTCGGTATGGACGTTCTGAGTTGCAACGATCCGCAGCTTGTCGCGAGCAATGAGAAAGACCGTGTAATAGGCTCGGCCAACAGCGGTTCGCAAATGTCGCTCCTCTGCACCGGAAGCCGACAAATCGTTTGCGAGAGCTAGAAAGCGCTGGGGATCAAACGGAGGAGGATTCAGCATCGGACCACCTAATGTCGATCGCGATGAACCGGGTCGCCCATTCCGCATCAGGCTGCGGAAGGGTAGCGCGCCAGCGCTCAACGAGGGCGCCGACCTCATCCCAGTACGCAAGGGCTCTCTCAGCTGGAAGATCGACGTGCTGCGTGACGACAATCTCCTCAGTGGTCTCGTCCGGATCTGAGAAGCGCGACACCGTGAGGTTCTTGACCCTGATACCTCTAGCGCTTGCTTCATGAGTGATCAGGTCGCGAATTGCGTCGACTAGCGGCCGGGATTCCTGCAGTACATCAATAGAGTGACCAGCGAGGCCGAAATCCCCCCAAGCCGCCGGAACTGAACCAGCCGCAGATCGCATTGGGTCTTGGTGCGGCGAATAGATCACGGACAGGCCCCAGATGGCGGTTGCCAGAGCGCCGAGCGGGCCCACAGCCAAAACCGCAATCGGCGAAACTGGCGCAAGTAGGTTTAGGGCCCCAGAGTGCGGCTGAATACGACGACTGAGACGACTATCCGGAAATCTGGCCTTCTCGGCAGTCGCCCCTTCTGGTGGGAGCACCT
>Ga0184610_1000392_pt1 | contig 10432 bp, 10 predicted proteins | sample PLM1_100_coex_FD_133011 | JGI IMG/M metagenome (GOLD analysis project Ga0184610, IMG submission 133011) | Groundwater sediment microbial communities from an aquifer in East River, Colorado, USA - PLM1_100_coex | ecosystem: Environmental > Terrestrial > Soil > Riparian zone | place: USA: East... | reverse complement strand
GGCGGCTTCTCCTTCCGCCCCCGCTTGCCCGGCTTCTCTTCCTCGGGGGGCTGTTCCGCGGTCTCCTTCGGCTTGCGGCGGACGAGGTCGGAGAGGTGGATCTCCTTCTTCAGGTCCACGGCTTAGATCCCACCCATCCCGAGCCCGATCGGCACGGCGAGCGCAGGTCCTGGAAGGCCACCCTTGAGCTTCTTGGGAATGCCGACGGCAACGAGCGGGTCGCCGACGCGCACGCTGACCCCGACGAGGCTCTCGAGCGTTTCGGCGATACCGCCGAGCTGAGCGGTCCCGCCGGCGAGAACGACCTCGCGGATGCCCAGCGAGTCGGGCTGGCTCTGGTAGAACTGGAGCGAGGAGACGAGCTCGCGGGCGAACACCTGGATCCCCGTCCGAAGCGTCTCGCGGGCGAGTGCAGCGCGCTCGGCCGGGATGCCTTCCGGAGCCTCGTCTCCCGTGAGCGAGACGAGGCCCTTGATGCGCTCCGCCTCGGGATACTCGACGTCGAGCGCCCGCGCCAGCTCCACCGTCAGCAAGGTGCCGCCCCACTCGATGACGCGCGCGAACTCGCAGGTCGAGCCTTCGGAGACGGCGAGGGTGGACCGCTCGGCTCCGATCGAGACGGCGACGAGCGCGCTCGGAGCCTCCCCGAGCGCGTCGAGCTCGGGCGGCGTGAGCGCGCGCAGCAGGGCGAAGGCCTCGAGGTCGATTCCCGCCAGCCGGATACCGGCGAGCTTGCACGCCTCCGCCAGGCCCGCGACGAGATCACGATAGGCGACGACGAGCAGCACCCGATGCTTGGGCGGCTCGCCATCCTCCCTCGTCTCGCTGAGAACCTGGTAATCGAGCACGGCCTGGTCGACCGGCACCGGGAGGACCTCCTGGGCACGGAAGCGAACGGCGTTGCCGAGCTGCTTCGGATCCTCGATTCCGGCGATCTCGATCGTCCTCACGCCGATCCGGTTGCTCGCGACGCCGACGCGCACGTTGCGCCGCGGGAGCCCGTGCTGCTTGAAGAAGGCCTTCAGCTCCTTGGCGAGCTGGGGTACGTCCCGCACTTCGCCGCCGGAGACGATGCCGCGTGGAATCGGGTCGCGCGCGGTTTGGAGGAGCTTCGCGGAGCCGTTCAGCTCGAGCCGGGCGGCGCTCAGCTGCGAAGCCCCGATCTTGAGACCGACGACTTCCTTGGCCACGTTCACTAGCCTCCCGCGGCTCGGAGGCCGCCGACCGCAAAACCGGCGCGCTGCAGGAGCCCGAGCAGCTGGTCGGGCCGGCTGGAGCGCGAGAGCGCCATGTCCTGGGAGACTGCGCCCCGCATGACGAGCTCCGCGAGGGACTGCTCGAGCGTCTGCATCCCGCGGCTCGTGCCCGTCTGCATGACGGAGTAGATCTGCTCGACCTTCGCCTGTCGAATGAGGTTCCGCACGGCGTCGTCCGGAAGCAGGATCTCGCAGGCCGGAATACGGCCAACCCCGTCGACCGTCGGCACGAGGGTCTGCGTCACGACCGCCTGGAGCGTGGCCGCGATCTGCACGCGCACCTGTTCCTGCTGCGCCGCCGGAAAGACGTCGATGAGGCGATCGACGGTCGAGGGCGCGTCCTGTGTATGGAGGGTGGCGAAGACGAGGTGGCCCGTCTCGGCGGCCGTCAGCGCAGTCGCGATCGTCTCGAGGTCGCGCATCTCGCCGAGCAGGATCACGTCGGGGTCCTGGCGCAGGGCCCCCCGAAGCGCGTCGGCGAAGCTCGTGGCATCGGGGCCGATTTCGCGCTGGTTCACGACGCAGCGCTTGTGGCTGTGCAGGAACTCGATCGGATCCTCGATGGTCATGATGTGCTCCGACCGGGTTTGGTTGATCTCGTCGATGACCGCCGCCAGCGTCGTCGACTTACCGGAGCCGGTCGGCCCGGTCACGAGGACGAGCCCGCGCGGCTTCTTCGCCAGGTCGTGCAGCTGCGCCGGCATGCCGAGCGCCTCGAGCGTTTTGATCTCCGAAGGAATCATGCGGAAGGCGGCCCCGAGGCTCTCGCGCTGGAAGTAGATGTTGACGCGGAAGCGCGCCAGGCCCGGGATCGAGTACGAGAGGTCGAGCTGACGCTTGATCTCGAGCTGCTTCTGCTGCTCGGTCGACATCATCCGGTAGAGCAGGCGGAGGCTGTCGTCGGGAGTCAGCGCGGCGAACTCGTCGAGCCGCTCGAGCTTCCCGTTCACGCGCACGACCGGCTTGGACCCGACGGCGACGTGCAGGTCCGAAGCGCCGCGCGCGACCATGCGCTCGAGCAGGTCGTCGACGGTGTTGAGCGCGCTCGAGGCGGGCTCAGGGGTGACGGCAGTGGGTTCCACAGCTCCCTCCGGACGGAGCTATCGGCAGTGCGTCGGGATCCCTAAAGGGGAGCGGAAGATCCCCCGTTTGAGGGGACTGAAGCCTGCCCCCGGGAGCCGATACACGCTGCTGAGCCACTGCACGCCCTAGCTCGAAAAGGAGGAGTCCGCTAATGATCAAAAGGCTCAAGCAGCGGATCACGACAAGTGAGAACGAAGGGGGCTTCACCCTGATCGAGCTTCTCGTCGTGGTCATCATCATCGGGATCCTGCTGGCTATCGCGATCCCGTCGTACCTCAGCTTCCGGAGCCGCGCCGAGAACTCGGCCGCGCAGGCGAACGTCCGCGCGTCGATCCCCGGTGTCGAGGCCTACTACGCCGATCACACGGCGACCGGGTACTCCGGCATGACGGCGACGAGGCTGCGGTCGTCCTACGACGCAGGCATCAAGAACATCCGCGTCGTTCGCAAGACCCCCGCCTCGTACTGCGTCGATTCCACGGTTGGACAGGCCCAGTACAAGAAGGGCGGCCCGACCGCCGACATCACGTCGGGGCTCTGCTAACGCAGGTTCACCAAAGCGAAGGGCGCGGCTTGGCCGCGCCCTTCGCGTCTCACGAGAAGATCGAGAGGAGCACCTTTGCTCATGATTGACAGACTCAGGCAGCGAATCGCGGCGAGCGGGAGCGAAAGGGGCTTCACTCTGATCGAGCTTCTCGTCGTCGTGATCATCATCGGGATCCTGCTCGCGATCGCGATCCCGTCCTACCTCACCTTCCGAGGCCGCGCGGAGAACTCGGCCGCCCAGGCGAACGTCCGCGCGTCGATCCCCGGTGTCGAGGCCTACTACGCCGATCACACGGCGACCGGCTACTCGGGCATGACCGCCACGAGGCTCCGGTCGTCCTACGACGCCGGCATCAAGAACATCCGCATCGTGCGCAAGACCCCCGCCTCGTACTGCGTCGATTCGACTGTTGGACAGGCCCAGTACAAGAAGGGCGGCCCGACCGCGGACATCACGAGCGGGCTCTGCTAGGAACGGGCTCAACGGCTCAGCGTAGGGGCGCGGGAAACCGCGCCCCTACTCGTTAAGGCGCAAGGGCGGATTTGCCGATAGGAAGGTATGGCGTCCCAGTTGCGGCTTCAGGTCGTCCTCCCCATCGCCGTGCTCGGTTTACTCGGGCTCGGCGTCGGGGCGTTCGCCTTCGGCAAGCCGCCCACTGCGGCCGATCCCGATGCGGTCGCCGCGAACATCGCCAGCCGCAATCCGACCACGACCGCAGCGGCGCAGCCGGCGCAGCCGAAACCCAAGCCGAAGACGCCGCTCGAGCGCGCCCTGGCCAAGTACAAGGCCGTCGTCGTCCTCTTCTACACCCCCGCTGCTTCGTACGACACTCTCCAGACGCGAGAGGCGAGGGCGGGCGCTCGGGCCGGCGGGGCCGGTTTCCTCGCTCTCGACGTGTCCAGAGACAGAAAGACGGCCGCGCTCGCGACGAGCTACGACGTTCGCGACGCGCCAGCCATCCTCGTCTTCGCGCGCGGGCCAAGGGTGGCCGTCCGCCTCGACGGCTACGCCGATCGCGACACAATCGAGGAAGCGGCCCTCATCGCCCGGTGAGCGCCGCGTCTGAGCCTGCGCTGGGCGCGGAGGGATCGGAGGTCCACACCGCGCGCAAGGAAGGCCGCGAGGTCGTCACGATGCGGTGCTTCGCCGAGGGCGATACCTGGATCGTCGAGTGCGACGTCTACCCCGTGACGGGCATGCGCGTCGATCCCCTGCGCCCCGGGCCCTACCGTTTCCACTCCCGCGAGCTCGCCGACGTCTTCGTGGGGGAGGCCGCCAAGGCTCTCTCCGAGCTCGGCTGCGAGCTGGATTAGACGAGGACGCGCGCGAGCTCCTCGAGCGACGTAAGGCCTGAGGTCACCTTGGCCAGGCCGTCGTCCCAGAGACTCCCCATGCCGCCCTCCATCGCCGCCCGCTCGAGCTCCTCTCGGCTCGCGTGCTGGGAGGCGAGGCGGGACAGCTCCTCGCTCATGACCATCAGCTGGTAGATGCCGATGCGGCCCTTGTAGCCGGTCTGGTTGCAGCGCGGGCAGCCGCGCTTGCGGTAGAGGGCGACGCCGTCGGCCGCGGCAGCCTGCTCGGCGGTGAAGTGCGCTTCCCGCATCTCCTCCGGGCTGGCCATATACATCTCGCAGCAATGCGTGCAGAGCTTGCGGACGAGGCGCTGGGCGAGCACGGCGGTCACTGCCGAGCCGGTCAGGAAGGGCTCGACACCCATCTCGTTCAGGCGCGTGAGCGCGCTCGGAGCGTCGTTCGTGTGCAGGGAGGAAAGGACGAAGTGGCCCGTAAGGGCGGCCTCGACGGAGATCTTCGCCGTCTCGACGTCGCGGATCTCGCCGACCATGATGATGTCCGGGTCGGAGCGGAGGATCGAGCGCAGCGACACGGCGAACGTGAGGCCGGCCTTGGGGTTCATCTGCACCTGATTGACGCCGGCGAGCCGGTACTCGACGGGGTCCTCGACCGTGATGATGTTCACCTCGGGCCGATTGATCTCGCTCAGGGACGCATAGAGCGTCGTTGACTTACCGGAGCCGGTCGGCCCGGTGACGAGCACCGCTCCCGTCGGCTTGCGGATGAGCTCCTCCATCTGCAGCCGCATCGCGTCCGACATGCCGAGATCGGAGAGCGTCGGGATCTTCTTCGACTTGTCGAGGAGGCGCATGACGATGCCCTCGCCCTCGACCGTGGGCAGGACCGCCACGCGGATATCGAGCATGCGGCCGGCCGACTTCGCGTTCAGCGAGATGCGCCCGTCCTGCGGCTTGCGACGCTCGGCGATGTCGAGCTTCGCGAGCACCTTCAGGCGGGTGGTCACACCGGCCGCGAGGCGCTTGGGGATGCGCTGCACTTCGTGGAGCACGCCGTCGACACGCAGGCGGACGACGAGGGCATCCTCTTGCGGGTCGAAGTGCAGGTCGGACGCTCCGTCCTCTGCCGCCTGGAGGATGATCGAGTTGACGAGGCGGACGAGCGGGGCGTCCGAGACGCCGTCGTCGGCCTCGAGGTCGTCGCTGTCAGCGTCCTCCTCCTCGAGCTCGTCCTCGACGAGGGCGGCCCGCTCCCAGGCCTCTGTGGCCCGCTGGAGCTTGCGGAGCTCGACGTCGATGTCCTCGCCTGGGGCAGTCCCGATCTCGAGCGTGTGACGCGTCGCGATGCGCAGCTCGTCGAGCGCATGGACGTTCGTCGGGTCGGCGACGGCGACGTAGAGGCGATTCTCCTCCAGCTTGTACGGGATCGCCCGGGCGCGCTCGAGCACGTGGCTCGGGATCGACTCGGCCGCGGCTTTCTGCACTCCTTCTGCGGCGAGGTCGATTACGGGAAGGTGCGAGTGGTCGAGCCGCAGCCCGGCCGCCGCCGCTACGGGCGGTGGGGCGCCCAGGCTCTCGTCGCGAAGCGCGTCGGCGAGGGAACCCGCGGCTCCTGCGCGGGAGCGGGCCGAGGCGAGCCGGTCCGGCGCGACGAGGCCGGTCGTCTCGAGGAGGTCGGCGACGAGCTCCGCGAAGACGTTGGGCGCGATGCCGGCGCCGGGCGGGGGCTCGGGGGTCGGTTCTGACGCCTGGTCGGGGTCCCCGCCGGCGCGCCGCAGGTTGGGGAGGTCGTCGAATTCCACCGAAAAGGGTTATCGGCAAAACCGGCGCAACCCTGACGGGTTGCGCCGGTTAGAAAAGCCCCAAATACGCCTCGAGCAGCGGCTCTCCGCCAAACAAAGCCACGACCGAGCCGAAGGCGAGGAACGGGCCGAACGGGATCGCCATCTTGCGTGCCCGCATCCCGTGCCGGGTGAACAGGACGAATGCCGCCACCATGGCGGCCAGCATCCCGAGCATCATCCCGACGGCGACGGCCGTGCCGAGCGCAGCTCCGAGCAGGAGCGCGAGTTTGACGTCCCCCATCCCCATCCCCTGGGGGTAGGCCAGGAGGGCGGCGAAGAGGAAGAGCGAGGCGAAGAGTGCCGCGAGCACCCATTCGAGCGCGCGGTCGGGAAAGAGGGCGATCTGGGCCGTGAGGATGATCGCCGTCGCGGGCAGGACGATCAGATCGGGCAGGATCTTCCGCTCGACGTCGATCGCCGAGAGGACGACGAGCACAGCGCAGAAGAGGGCCGCGACGACGGCGCGGCCGCTGGCGCCGAAGCGGAGGAAGCACGCCGCGACGAGGACCCCCGTGGCCAGCTCCACAGCCGGATAGCGGAGGCCGATCGCTGCGCCGCAGTCGCGGCAGCGCCCGCGCAGGACGGCGTAGGAGACGAGCGGGACGTTGTCGCACCAGCGAATCTCGTGGCCGCAGGAGCCGCAAGCCGACCGCGGGCGGACGAGCGAGCGTCGCTCCGGGAGCCGGGCTGCGACGACGTTCAGGAAGCTGCCGAGCGCGAGCGCAGGGGCGAAGGCGACGGCGGCGAGGGCTGTGTTCATCCCTCTTGGTATCGGCGCTACGTGTTAGCCGCTATAGAGCTGCGGCGGGTTCGGCTGCGCGTAGACGGCCGGGTTACCGGGCATCCCCACGGGCACGCTCGTGATCGTCTCGAAGTCGTCGGTCTGAATCGACTGGCCGAGCACGACCTCCGAGCCGACCATGGGGCCGTCCACGCGGGAGGACGTGTCGAGCCGGACCTTGTTCGTCGCGTAGAGCGCACCCTGCATGCTCGCGCTCTTCACCTCGACCGAGACACCGGTGTCGACGTCCGTCTGGCCCCCGCTCCCGTTGGAGACGAGGGTCAGCATCTCCGTGTTCGGGTTCCAGCTCGCGAAGTCGCAATCGCTGCCGGAGATACCGCCGCAGATCTTCGCGTTCTTGACCAGGATGGAGCCCGAGGCGTAGATCGAAGCCTGGCCGTTGTACTGAACCGGCGTGCTCCCGCTCGGCTCGAAGTGGACGTGGCCGTCGATGAAGATCGTCCCGCTCACGGTCAAGAGCCGGTTCGTGGCGTCCCAGGTGAGCGAGCCCGAGCCGGTCGAGCAGGAGTACGAGGTCGCGCCGACGATGTTGAAGGAGCCGACGAGGCTCGTGTTCCGTTTCGAGACGTCCGGACTCGACGCCAAGCCCTGATCGTTGTCGAACGTTGGGGGCGTCCCGCTCTGCGTGATGCACGGGTAGTACGGGCCCGGGGCTCCGTTCAGGTACCAGCCGTCCCAGTCGGCAACCGGCCGGACGAGTGTCTGCGGGTTGTTCGAGATCGTGGTGGCCCAGAGACCGTCGAAGCCCGAGCTTCCAGCCCCCTGCTGGCAGGGATCGTGAAGAGTGTTCGTTCCCCACTTGCAGCCGTTCCTGACGTGGGCCTCGAGGAGCGGGCCGTATCCGGTCCCGGACGGCTCGCCGATCCTGTTCGCGTTCTTCTTCTGCGTCACCATGCCCTGGACGACCAGCGCCACGTTCGAACCGCCGTCGATCGCTGCACTGTTGTCGAGGCAGAGGTTGCCGGCCACGTAGACCCGGGTGCGGATGTGCACCGTGTTGTCGAGGGTCATGTCGCACTCGCCACCCGTGACCTGCGTCGAGTAGACGTAGTTCCACGCCGGGTTGTTGAGCGGCTGGCTAACGACCGGCGTCACCGGGACCTTGGCCGACAGCGTGCGCGTGACCTCACCGGTGGCTCCGGTCGGGTTCTTGATCGTGCCCACGGAATTGAGCGTCCACGTCGCCGCCGGCTCGTCGAGGGTGCCCCACCAGGTGACGGTCCCGCTGCCGTACTCGTGCACCGTTTGCTCGATCGTGCCGCCGTCCTCGTAACCCAACAGGTACTTGTTCAGCGCGTTGTTCTGCGGCTTGGAGAGGACGGCCATCATCTCGTTGATGCCGGCCTCGGCGAGGTCGTAAGCGCTCGCGTTGTCGGTCGAGAACTCGGCCGAGCGCATGTTCGCGCTCGAGTAGTAGACAAGCGTCCCACCCGTGAGCGTGAGCACCCCGAGGATGCCCACGGCCATCACGAGGGTTATGCCGTCTTGCCTACGAAGGAAGCGCCGCAATCGCATGTGTTTTCGTCCCTACTCTCGAAGGGTGTTTCGCAGGACGATGTCGTCAACGAGGCGCCAGGTCGTCCATCCCTCGTTCGGGTTGAGGTTGACGGGGAGGTCGACGTGGAGGAGCGCTCGGCTCGTCACCGACTGCGCCGTATACGTGAAGACATCGTCGTTCGTGATGTAGTCGGCAATCACGACTCCGGCGCGGCGGACCTGGAAGCGGACGCCGGTGACCTGGACCGCGTCGTAGACGATGTTCGTCGTGACCCCGCCCGCCGTGGGACAGTGCGAAGGCAGCGTCACGCGGATCGCCGTGACCGGGCTGGTCGGCAGTGGGGAGCCGTCCGCCGCCGTGATCCCGCTCGAGCAGTGGAGCTCGCGGCGCAGCCTGTCCATGGCCAGCCGGGCGCTCTGCTGCGCCTCGAAGCGCCTGTTCAGGTCGATCTCGGCCCGCGCCCCCGACGTGAACAGCGTCGTCAGGCCTCCGACGATCATGAGGAAGATGGCCATCACGGCGACGAGCTCAACGAGCGAGTAGCCGCCCTGGCCGCGGAGGCGACTGAGGACTCGTGCCGTCACTTGAGGTGTCGCTGCACCTCCGCGAGCGCGCGACGAGCCCTGGCTTCGCTGCGGGCGCCGATGTCCCAGCGCCGCTGCAGGCTCTCGTCCACGCGGATGAGGATGCGGAGCGCCTGGGCTCCGTCCTGCCAGCCGAAAAGCGCGCCCGTGACGATCCACGAATGCTGGTAGAGCCAGTGGTTGACGACCTCGTCCGTCGGCCGCTTGCCCTTCATGAAAGCCTCCAGCTGCCGCGCCCGGGCGGGCAGCCGCAGCTCGTCGGCCGGCTCAGGCGGTGCGCCCCGAACGACGAAGTCGGGCTTTCGCGCCTTGGCGGCCTCGGGCTCGGCGGGGGGAGGCACCGCGGGAGCGGTGGTCGTGGGCTGCTCGGGCTCCTTCGGCTCGTTCCTCTTGTCCGCCGCCTGCTCTCTCCAGTACTCGCTCGCGAGCACGATGTTCTCGCCGCCGTAAGGCGACTCGTTCTCGGGCAGCCCCCGCTCGCCGTACTTCGGATTCCGCCGAAGTACGAGCGCGATCTCGGGCTCGCCGTTGTCGAGCACGCGGGTACCGGGAGCCGGTTTCTGCCCGACGACCTCGTTAGCGGCGTAGCCCTGGACGCTGCCGTCGATCCGCCAGGCAAAGCCCGCGTCCTGGAGGATGCCCTTCGCAAAGACGTAGGCCTTGTCGCGCGTGTCGGGAACGGTGAGGAACCTGGGGGGCTCGACAGGCTCGGCGAGGGCGGTCGCCGTCTGTGACTCGGGCGCGGGGGTACCCGCCGCGAGCGTGTAGGTGGACCAGCCCAGCAACCAGATGACGACGAGCGCCAAAAGGCGAGGCAAGAGCACGGTGAGACGGGCCGCCATGCTGTTCCCATCGGCACTTCCCAGGGGGAAGTCAAGTCCCTTATCGGGTGAAGCCGACCACCTGGACCGACGCCTCGGCGGGGGCTTCGATCACCGTGAAGACCGGCCCGGCCGCGCGGGCGCGGCGCAGCGTGGGCGCGTCCTGCCAGCTGAATGCACGACCTGCGAAGCTCTGGAACCAGGCCTCGTCCTGCGGGTACGCGACTGCAGGGACAAGCCCCAGATGTAGGTGGGGGCCGGTCGAGTTTCCGGTCGAGCCGACGAGGCCGACGTGGGCGCCGGCCGACAGCGCGACACCCGGCGCGACCGACGGCTCGAGGTAGGCGAGGTGGCAGTAGACGTAGGTGGGGCCGCTGTCCAGCTGCAGCTTGAGGCCGATCCCGCAACGTCCCTCCGGCCTGGGATACGTCTCCACAACCGTTCCCGCCGCCAGGGCGTAGAGCGGCGAGCCCTCGGGCGCGGCGATGTCCGCCGCCGGATAGTCGTGGTGGCCGTGGCCGACGGAGACGGCCTTCGGCCCGCCGCCGACAGGGAAGACATAGCCGTCGAGGTTTTCCGGCGAGCCGTATGCCCCGGCCGAGTTGAGGGCGGAGATCGCTTCGGCCTGAAGCGCCTCGAGGCCGGCGACCGCCTCGGCAAGCTCCTGGCGCCGGCGTTCGAGCTTCG
>Ga0184610_1000391_pt1 | contig 10439 bp, 14 predicted proteins | sample PLM1_100_coex_FD_133011 | JGI IMG/M metagenome (GOLD analysis project Ga0184610, IMG submission 133011) | Groundwater sediment microbial communities from an aquifer in East River, Colorado, USA - PLM1_100_coex | ecosystem: Environmental > Terrestrial > Soil > Riparian zone | place: USA: East... | reverse complement strand
GGCCCGGGAACAGGAGCGACCACAGGGCGGCCGTCCGGGGATCGATCTCGGGCGCCCGCTCCGGTTCCTGGAACAGCCGGGCGAACGGCGTGCCGCAGGCCAGGCAGAGGCTCACCGCGATGGGGTTCGGATTGCCGCACAAGGGACAGGGCCAGGCCGGCTCGCCGTCGGTGCGGACGGACGGCGCTACGGGCTCGGCCTGCGAGGGCGCCTGGAGCGTTTTCAAGGATGCGTAGCACTGGCCGCACCAGTCCGCGTCGGCCGAGGCCAGGGCATCGCAGCTCGGACACCGGGGTTCCACGCTCATCGCACTCATCACACGACCTAACTTCGGCGCGGATCCCCACCCGGTGAAGCCCGAGCCCTGCCTCAGGCCACGGCGTCCCGGAGCCACCGGCCGAGCTGGGCCGCGGCCCGGGGCCACGTGTAGAACCGCTCGACCCGCTCCCGTCCGGCCTTGCCCATGCGCTCGGCGAGGGCCGGGTCCTCGAGCAGCCTCGACACGGCGTCGGCGACCTGCTCCACGCTCCGCCCGTCCACCAGGACCCCGGTCTCGCCGTCGACCACCGACTCGCGGGCCCCTCCGGAGTCCCCCACGACCACCGGACGGCCGCACGCCGCGGCCTCGATGAACACGTTGCCCCACCCCTCCACCTCCAGGCCGCCGAGGCGAGTGCGGCACGGCATGGCGAACACATGCCCCGCGGCGTAGTAGGTGGGCAGCTCCTCCTCGGAGACCTGTCCGGCGAAGGCGACGGACCCTGACGGGACGCCGGCGGCCAGCCGTTCCAGCGCCGAACGATACGGGCCGTCCCCCACGATCAGGAGCGCGGCGCCCGGGACCCGCCGGCGGATCTCGGTCATCGCCCCGATCAGCACGTCTTGGCCCTTCCGCGCCACCAGCCGGCTCACGCACGCGACCACAGGCCGGCCGACCAGGCCGTGGCGTTCGAGGACACCGTCGGTGGGGAGGTCGGGACGGAACGCGTCGACGTCCGCGCCCGGATACATCACGGAGACCGGGACATCCTCGGGCACCGCGGTCCGCACCACGCGCGCGATGAACGCGCTGCACATCACGGGGACCCGCGCGGCGCGCGACGTCATGTACGCGAGCGAGGCGTGGGCTCCGGGCAGGAGCGAGAGCCAATAGTCGAATCCATGCGCCGCCACCAGGTACGGGATGCCCCGCCCGGCCAGTCCCGGCCCCATGGCGGCAAGGGGCATGGCGTCCCCGAACAGCACCACCTCCGCACCGGATCCACCGACGAGCCCGTCCGTCAGCCGTCGTGTCGCCGGCGTGGGCCACAGGAAGCGCCGATGCGCTCGAACGATGCGGTAGGGCTGGCCCGCGTCGAACGCCTCGCTCCCGTCCCAGGAAGGCGCGAGGACGCTGATCCGGTCCGGCGGGAGCTCCCGGACCAACGCGTGGAGCGTCCGCTGGATCCCGCCCACGCGCGGCGGGAAGTCGTTCGTGACCAGCAGCGTCCGCGGGATCTCCACGGCCGCCTATCCTCTCAGAAGGGTGGATGCGCACAGGCTGGAGGAACAGGTCGATGCCCTGGACGAGGGCCGGGCGTTCGTCGACGGCGCCCGGCTCCGCGCGGTCGAGGTGACGGGAAGCGACGCCGGCCGCTGGCTGAACGACCTGGTGACCGCGGGCGTCGGGGTGTTGCCTCTGGGCGGCGCGACCCGATCGCTCGTCCTCACCGCCACCGGGCGGGTGCGAGCCGACTTCCACGTCCTCCGCACCGATGGCGGGTTCCTCCTCTTCCAGGAGTCGGACCAGCCCGCCGCGATCGACGACCTGCTCCGGCCGTACGTGCTGTCGTCCGATGTGGCCCTGGGACGCGCCGCCGCCGGAGCTCACGTGGTCCTCCTGCCCTCGGATCGAGGATGGGCGGTGGCACGGGAACCGTTCGACGGCGCCGTGGAGGCGAGCGCCGAGGCGGGAGAGGTGTGGCGGATCCGTCGGGGGGTCCCGCGGTTCCCGACCGACTTCGACGGGGAATCGCTCCCCGCCGAAGCCGGACTGGAGTTCCTCGTCGACTTCACCAAGGGATGCTTCCTGGGCCAGGAGGCCGTGGCCAAGGTCCGCAACCTGGGCCACCCACCGCGAACGGTCCTGGCACTCCGGGCAGCCGTTACGGTCCAGCCGGGTGAGCGGGTCGTCGCGGATGGCCGGGAGGTGGGCGCGGTCACGAGCGCGGCCCCGTCGAGCGAAGGGTTCTCCCTGCTCGCCCGGGTCAAGTGGGAGGCGAGGTCGCTCCCCTTGGCCACTGCCTCGGGTGGCGCGCTCACGCCCGCGTGAGGTCGTTCGGCTCCGCCCGTTACTACGGTGGTCCGGACTTTTCAAGACTTCATTTGGGCCTCGGCGGCGGACCAGAATGGGTTGCATGCCCGAACGGTCGCCCGGCCGCTGGTCAGACTCGATGGAGTGCTCGGGGGGGATCGACTGGTGAGCAAGGAGCGCGTGAGTGGCATCGACCTCAAGACACTTCCTCGAAACCCTTCACCTCCAGACATGTGGCAGGACAAGGCGGCCTGCCACGGCCTGGACCCCGACGTCTTCTTTCCCACCTCCGAGGAGGAGGCGGGGCCGGCCCTCGCCTACTGCTCGGCCTGCGGCATCCGCGAGATGTGCCTGGCCTGGGCGCTCAAGAACGGCGAGCGCTACGGGGTGTGGGGCGGCCTGACGGAGCAGCAGCGCCGCCGCCTGGTCCGGTTCGTGGCCTGACCTTCCCAGCTGGTCACCCAGGTGCCGGGCCGCCCATACTTGGCTGGCCCATGAGCGACGTCACGGTCCAGGCGGCGGCGCCGCTTCGCATCAGCTTCGTGGGGGGCGGGACCGACTTCCCCCACTGGTTCGAGCTGCACGGGGGTGCCGTCCTCTCCGCGACGATCGACCATCACGCGGAGGCCACCCTTCGGCCCCGGGACGACGATCGCATCCGGATCCGATCGCTCGACCTCCACCAGATCGTCCAGTACCGCCTCCACGAGTCGCCCGAGTACGACGGCGTGATGGACCTTCCGAAGGCGGCCATCGACCGGGTCGGCGTCCACCGGGGGGTCGACGTCGAGGTTCGGTGCGACGCACCGCCCGGAAGTGGCCTGGGCGGCTCCTCGGCGGTGGTGACGGCGGTGGTCGGTGCGCTCGCCGCCTTCGGCGGCCGTTCGCTCACCCCCGACGAGTTGGCCCGAACGAGCTACGCGATCGAACGCGAGGACCTGGGCATCCCCGGCGGCTGGCAGGACCAGTACACGGCGGCGTACGGCGGCTTCAACCTCCTCGAGTTCTCCGCCGAAGGGGTCGATGTCACGCCGGTCCGGGCAGCGCGCGATGTCCTCCACCGGCTCCGGGCGAACCTCCTGCTCTGCTACACGGGACAGGTCCGCACGAACCTGGGGCTCATCGACACGCAGATCCGGCTGTTCCGGGAAGGGCGCGAGGAGACGATCCAGGGCATGAAGCAACTGCAGGCCATGGCCTACGAGATGCGGGACGCCCTGGAGTCGGGCGACGTGGACGGACTCGGCGAGATGCTGCACGAGGCGTACGAAAGCAAGAAGCGGATGAACCCGCACATCGCCGAGGGAACCAGGATCGAGCGGCTCTTCGACGCGGCCAGGGACGCCGGCGCCACCGGGGGGAAGATCTGCGGGGCGGGAGGCGGCGGGTACCTCCTCCTGTACTGCAGGGAGGAGCGGCAACCGGCCGTTCAGGCCGCGCTCGAGAAGCTCGGAGGCAAGCTCGCCTCGTTCGAGTTCACGCCGACGGGGGTCGAGGCCCGGGCCGGGGACGCGGTCTGGAGGCCCGCGCGCCCATGACCCGGCGGTTCGTGCTGCTCGACCGCGACGGGACGATCAACGAGGAGGTCGACCACCTCGCCCATCCCGACCAGGTCGCCCTCATCCCCGGCGCCGCGGCGGCGCTGCGGGATCTGCGCTCGGCCGGCCTCGGCCTCGTCGTCCTGACCAATCAGGCGAACGTGGGTCGCGGGCTCCTCTCGCCCGAGCGCCTGGAGGAGATCCATGCACGCCTGGCCGGGCTCCTGGAAGAGGAAGGCGTGCGGATCGACGGCCTGTACGTCTGCCCTCACGCACCGGAGGATGCATGCGACTGCCGGAAGCCGCGCCCGGGGCTGGCCCTGCGCGCGGCGGCCGACCACGGGTTCCGGCCGGCCGACGCCTTCGTCGTGGGGGACCACGCCGCCGACATGGGACTGGGACGAGCCGTCGGGGCCACCACGATCCTGGTCCGCACGGGCCACGGGGACGACGAGCTCGCGACCGGCGCGGGCGCCCAGGCCGACCACGTCGTGGCCGACCTCTCGGAAGCGGCCGGCGTGATCCTCGACATCGTGCTCTCGGAGGCCAGGCGGTGACCGTCGCCGACCGCATCGCGGCGTATCTGCGCGAGACCCGGGACACCGTGTCGGCGACCGCCGAGAAGTGCTCGGAGGAGATCGCCCTTGCCGCCGCCACACTCGCCGAGAGCGTCCGGGGCGGCGGCAAGGTCCTGATCTGCGGGAACGGCGGGAGCGCCGCCGACAGCCAGCACCTGGCCGCGGAGCTGGTCAGCACCCTCACGCTGGACCGCCGCCGGCCGGCCATCCCGGCCGTGGCGCTCACCACGGACACGTCGATCCTCACCGCGGTCTCGAACGACTTCGGCTTCGAGGGCGTCTTCGCCCGGCAGGTGGAGGCCCTGGGGGTAGCCGGCGACGTGCTGATCGGCATCTCCACCAGCGGCAACTCGGCGGACGTCGTCCTGGCGATGGAGCAGGCGACGCGCCAGGGGATGCGGACGGTCGCGCTGACCGGGGAGTCCGGTGGGAAGCTCGCGCCCCTCGCCGACGTGGCCATCCTGGTCCCGAGCTCGGAGACCTCCCACGTCCAGGAGGCCCACCTGGCCGTGGAACAGCTCATCGCCTTCCTGGTGGAGGACGAGCTCTACCCGCGCCGCTAGCGCGCCGCGAGTCCGGACCCAGGCCGACCTCCACCACGGAGCTTGACCATCGAACACGTGTTCGGTATCGTCGGACGCCCGCGGCCCCGGCGGAGGCCGATGCGTGCTGGCACAACCGGTCCAGACGACCTTGCAGGAAGGGATCCCCCTCTCCGAGGTGACGTTCTGCATCGTCGACCTCGAGACCACCGGAGGCTCCCCCGCCGACTCGCGGATCACGGAGATCGGTGCGGTGAAGTATCGGGGTGGTGAGCGGATCGGCGTCTTCGCCACCCTGGTCGATCCCGGCACCCCGATCCCCCGGTTCATCACCCACCTCACCGGCATCGACGACGGAACGCTGCGCGACGCGCCGCCCCTGGAATGGGCGCTCCCGGGCTTCGTCGAGTTCGCCGAGGCGTGCGTGTTCGTCGCCCACAACGCCCGGTTCGACTTCACGTTCCTGAACGCGAGCCTGGTGCGCCTTGACTACGACCTGCTTCCACCGCCTCCGGTGTGCACCGCACGGCTTGCCCGCCGCGTGGTCTGGCCGGACGTGCCGAACGTTCGGCTGAACACGCTGGCCCAGTACTTCCGGACGGGGGCGAGGCCCACGCACCGGGCCCTCCCCGACGCCGAGGCCTGCGCCGAGGTCTTCCACGGCCTGCTCGATCTCGGCGGCCGGCTGGGGATCCTGACCCTCGGCGACCTCCACGAGGCCGTGACGGCACGCGGTCGTCCGAACTTCGGGAAGATCCGGCTGGCCGATGACCTCCCCCGGGGGCCCGGCGTCTACCTGTTCAAAGGCCGGGACGGGCGGGTGCTCTACGTCGGCAAGTCCAAGGACATCCGGGGCCGGGTCAAGAGCTACTTCTACGGCGACTCCCGCAAGCAGGTCCAGGACCTCCTCACGGAGACCGCTGCGGTGGAAGGGATCCGGTGCGGTTCGGAGCTCGAGGCGCTGGTGCTCGAGGCCCGCCTGATCCGGGAGCACCGGCCCAAGCACAACCGACGGGGCAAGCGGTGGCGGCGCTATGCGTACCTGAAGGTGGACACGGCCGAGGCGTTCCCCCGCATCAAGGTGGTCCGCGAGCCGAAGGGCGAGGGCGCGTTCCTGGGGCCCTTCGGCACCGCCGAGCAGGCCCGCCTCGCCAAGGAGGCCCTGGAGGAGGCCTTCCCCATCCGCCGGTGCACGAAGGCCATGCGGGCCTCGACCAGGTCCTCGCCATGCGCCCTCGGCGAGATGGGTCGGTGCGTCGCCCCCTGCGACGGACGCGCCAGCCTCGAGCGCTACGGAGAGCTCGTCCGGAGCCTCCTCTCCTCCCTTTCGTCTCCGGGCGGGCTCCTCGCGGCGCTCGAGCTGCGCATGGACGATCTCGCCGGGCAGGAGCGGTTCGAGGAGGCGGCGCTCGCCCGCGACAGGCTGCGCGCGCTGGCCGACGCGCTGGCACGCGCTCGCGTGGACGACTGGCTGCTCCGCCCCGGCAGACTCGAGCTCCGCGACGCCGACGCCAACCCGCTCCGTCTGGCCGGTGGCGCGCTCGTCCGGGGCGGCGACGGCCCCCCGATCCCGTGGCCGTGCCCCAGGGAGCGAGCCGACGAGCTCTCGGCGGTCCGGTCGTGGCTGCTCCACAACCCGGTCCGGGTGGAACGGGCCGATCCTCCGCCGGCGGAGCCGGTGGAGGGCGGCGCCGCCCTCCACCGGCTCCTGGCCCGCCTCCGCTCGGCCGACCGGCCTCGCGAAGGCGCCCACTAGACTGTGCCCGTGGAGACCGCGGTCATCCTGGAGGGCGCCCGCACGCCGATCGGAAAGTTCCTCGGCGCGTTCTCGGAGGTCTCGGCCGTCGAGCTCGGGAGCCTCGCGGCCAAGGAAGCGATGCGCCGGGCCGGGGTCGAGCCCGAGCAGGTCGACCAGACGATCATGGGCCACGCCCGCCAGGCCGGGAACGGGCCGAACACCGGACGCCAGGTCTCGGTCCGGGCCGGCGTCCCGAAGGAGGTCTCGGCCTTCAACGTCAACATCGCGTGCGGCTCCGGGATGAAGGCGGTGCAGCTCGCTGCGCAACAGATCGCGCTGGGCGACGCGGAGGTGGTCCTGGCCGGCGGCATGGAGAACATGACGCGTGTCCCGTACCTGCTCGACCGGATGCGGACCGGCTACCGGGCCGGCGACGCCACCGCGTACGACGCGATGTACCGAGATGGCCTCCTGGATCCGCTGTGCGGGCTCATCATGGGCGAGACCGCCGAGAACCTGGTCGACCTGTACGACATCTCGCGCCGGGAGCAGGACGAGTTCGCCCTGGAGTCACAGCAGAAGGCCCAGGCGGCGAAGGATCGCCGGGCCGGCGAGACCTTCCCGGTCGAGGCCCCCGACCCGAACAGCAAGGGCACGATCACGGTGAGCGAGGACGAGCACCCGCGCCCCGACACGACGCTCGAGAAGCTCGCCACCTTGCCGCCGGTGTTCCGGGAGAACGGCACCGTGACGGCGGGCAACTCCTCCGGCATCACGGACGGCGCGGCCGCGCTCGTTCTCATGTCCGAGTCGCGAGCCGGCGCCGAGGGGCGGGAGCCACTCGCGCGGATCGTGGGGATGTCCTGGGCCGGCGTGGACCCGGCCATCATGGGCATCGGCCCGGTCCCGGCCACCAAGAAGGTGCTGGAGAAGACGGGCCTGTCGCTCGCCGACATCGACGTCATCGAGATCAACGAGGCCTTCGCGGCACAGGTCGTCGCGTGCGAGCGGGACCTCAAGTTCGACCGGGACAAGCTGAACCCGAGGGGCGGTGGCATCTCGCTCGGGCATCCCATCGGGATGAGCGGGGCGCGCCTCCTCCTCACCCTGGCCTACGAGATGCGCGACCGGGGCCATGCGCTCGGCCTGGCCACGCTGTGCATCTCGGGCGGGCAGGGTCTGGCCGTCGTCCTGGAGCGCGAGTGAAGCGCGTAGCGCGGGGCGGGCGGGAAAGGAACTGAGATGGTCCACTCGGTCGTCCTCATCCAGTGCGAGATCGACGAGATCCCCGAAGCCGCCCAGGCCATCGCCGGCATCGACGGGGTGAGCGAGGTCTATTCCGTGGCCGGGGAGTTCGACCTCGTCGCCGTGGTGCGCGTGATGAACCACGACGACCTGGCCAAGGTGATCCCGCAGGGCATCGCCAAGGTCGAGGGGGTCGTGCGGACCGAGACCCTTATCGCCTTCCAGGTCTACTCCAAGCACGACCTGGAGCGCCTGTTCTCGATCGGCTTCGACGAGTCCTAGGGCTCGGGGAGCTCGATGGCGACCGGAAGCGAAGTCCGGCGCCACTCCTCCAGGTCGCCCGTGTAGCGCGGCTGGTACTTCTCCACCAGGAGCCGGCGGGCCAGCGCGTCCTCCTCCTTGTCCTGCACCACGTGGGCCCGGCAGATCATGTCGCGGTCGCCGATCCGAAGGCCCACGGTCGGATTGACCCGGATGTTCTTCACCCAGTCGCTGGCGTCGCCGCCGCCGGACAGCATGTAGACCCTGCCGTCGTGGAGGGCGAACCAGATCTCGATCGTGTGGGGACGGCCGGACGCCCTCCCCGTGGTGGTCACGTAGCAGAAGTCGAGCTCGGAGAGCTCCGCATCCTCCACGGCTACCGGACGGCCCAGATCACCAACGCCACGATCACGACGATCGCCGCCACCAGCATGACGACGTCGGCCGTCTTCACCTTCCCGGGCCGCATGGCGTTGAATCCCATCTCAGCCCTCCCTCGGGAGGCCCGGGAGCCGGTAGTACTCCCGGAACTTGGCCTCCGACAGCCAGTAGGCGTGTTGACGGACGGTCGAGGCGTACGTGCGGGCTTCCGTCTCGTCGCTGCATCCGCGGGTCGAGACCTCGCGGCCGGCTGGATCGATGATGACGACGACGAGACCCGCATCCTCCTGGCGGACGTCGACGCGGTAACCGTTCGCCTCTCGGGCACTCGCGGTGCCGCTACGCTCCGTGGCTCCGCTCCAGCCGCTCGAGGTGCTCTCGGATCCGGGCGATGACCGAGTCGATGTCCAGCACGAACTCGGGTTCCATGTCGGCCACCTTCTCCAGCGCGTTCTCCAAGGTGTTGCCGGCCGCCTCGGCGTCTCGGAGCGAATCCACCAGCACGACCGCGTAGTCGGCCTGGAACGGCTTCCCGTCCCACGGACAGCGGCCCCCGTTCCCGATGACCTGCTCGACCAGGAACTCGCGCCCGCACCGCCGGCACGTCCCCTTGATCTTCACGCCCGCTCCTTCGCCGTCACGAGCTCGAGCAAGCGGTCGGCGAGCTCGAACGGATCGACGGGGATGACGAACCAGGCGTCGGCCCCAGACCAGTTGGCCAGCCACTCGTCCTGGCGGCGTTCCAGCAGGATCACGATGGCGCCGGGATAGGGCTCGTTGGCGCCTCGGAGGTCCCTGGCCAGGGCGAACGCGCCCATCCGGGAAGCGATCTCATCGGCCACGACCGCGTCGGGGCGTTCCCGCCAGGCCTTGGTTCGCCCCTCCTCCCCGTCCGATGCCTCGATGAACTCCAGCCGCTCACCCAGGCGCCGTTCGATGTTCGCAACCGCCAGGCGTGTCAGCGTCCTCGATTGGGGGTCCGGGGAAACGAGGAGGACCTTCACGGGCGGCATCCTACCAAGGGCCCATGCGCCCTTTGCCCTCTTCGAACCCGTCGGATATCGTCCGGCGGGCTTCTGGGAGGAGGTAGCGGTGGAGACCACCTGGAAGGCTGCCCTGGCCGAGTTCGTCGCCTCGTTCGCATTCGTGTTCGTGGGCGCGGGCTCCGTGATCGTGGCCGGCCCCTACGGGAGCGGCCTGCTCGGGGTGGCCCTGGCGACCGGGTTCGTCATCGCGGTGATGGTCTCGGTGACCGCCCCCATCTCCGGCGGGCACGTGAACCCCGCCGTGACCATCGGCGTGTGGGTCGCGGGCAAGATCGGAACGGCCCGGGCACTGGTCTACATCGTGGCCCAGTTCGCCGGGGGGATCTTCGGGGCCCTCCTGCTCCGGTTCGTGGTGCCCAAGGCCGTGTGGAGGGCGGCGAACCTGGGGACGCCGCTGCTCGCCACGGGGATCGGCCAGGGCAAGGGCATCCTGATCGAGGCCATCCTGGCCTTCTTCCTCGTGTTCACCGTCTTCGCCACGCTCCTCGACGACCGGGGGCCGTTCCCCCAGGCCGCCGGTCTGACCGTCGGATTGGTGCTCGCCTTCGACATCCTGGTCGCCGGGCCGTTCACCGGCGGCGCCGTGAGCCCGGCTCGCTCGTTCGGCCCGGCCCTGGTCTCCGGCACGTGGAACGACTGGTGGGTGTATTGGGTGGGACCTGTCGCGGGTGGCGTGATCGGCGCCGTGCTTTATTGGTCGGCGTTCATGCGGGACCGTGAGCCCGCCGTGCCGTAGCGAGCGAGCTACGGCTCGTACTTCGGCTTGGCGGTCGGTCCCCTCCACGGATAGCCCATGGTGTGCTGCCAGCAGTTGGGG
>Ga0184610_1000389_pt1 | contig 10489 bp, 10 predicted proteins | sample PLM1_100_coex_FD_133011 | JGI IMG/M metagenome (GOLD analysis project Ga0184610, IMG submission 133011) | Groundwater sediment microbial communities from an aquifer in East River, Colorado, USA - PLM1_100_coex | ecosystem: Environmental > Terrestrial > Soil > Riparian zone | place: USA: East... | reverse complement strand
GGCAGCGCTGCCTTCGCCTGGTCGGCCACGACAATCAGGACGTACCGATCAGGCGTTAGATAGGCGCGCGCCACTCGAAGGATCTCCTCCTTGGTGATGGCTTCGATCAGCGTCCGGTAACGATCGGCGTAATCCAGACCCAACTTGTAATACTCGACCGTGGAGATCAGCCCCGCCAGCTTGCTATTGGTGTCGAGCCGAAGGGGGAAGCTGCCGGTCAGATACGCCTTGGCATCGGCGAGCTCCTGGTCGGTCACCCCCTGATCCCGAATCCGCCGCAGTTCGCGGAGCACCTCTCCCACGGCTGGACCTGCGTTCTCGTTTTTCGTCTGCAGCCCCACCTGAAACGCCCCCCGCTCGAGGCCGGGGTAGAAATACGAATGCACATCGTAGGCCCACCCCTTCTGCTCACGGATCCGCTCCACCAGCCGAGAGGAGAACCCGCCACCGCCCAGGATGTAGTTCATGACCGTCACGGCATAGAAATCCGGATTGTCCCGTCGAATCCCCTGGTGTCCAAGGATGATATTGGCCTGGGTCACCCTACGATCGATCTTTTTAACGAGGGCCTTGTCCTGAAGTGGGTTCGGCTCCCTGGCCCTCTCCACTGTCACCGTTCCTTTAGGCCAGGGTTTGAGGAGCGCGCGAAGCTGGGCTGTGATCTCCTTCGCTTCGACATCGCCGACCACGGTGATAATCGTCCGCTCCGGGGTGTAGTAATCGCGATAGAACCTCACAATGTCATCCCGGGTGATCGCGAAGAGGGACGCGTCGGTTCCCTCAAGCGGCCGACCGTACGGATGTCTACCGAACACCAACTCATTGAATGCTTCCAGGGCGACCTCACCCGGATCTTCCTGCCGCTTGCGCAGGGCTGCCTTGATCTCCCTCACCTTCCTGGCGATCTCCCCCTCCTGGAAGGCGGGGTGAAGCAGGACATCCGCGAGCAACTCCAGTCCGATCGACAGATCCTTCTTCAGCACAGTCAGATCCAGCTCGCTGGAGTCGCGATCGGCCCCTGACGAGAGTGAGGCGCCGATGAAGTCGACCGCCTCGTCGATCTGGGCCGCCGCGCGGCTCGTTGTCCCTCTGGTGAGCAGCGAGGCGGTCAGATAGGCCAGGCCGGCCCGGCCCTCGGGCTCCCAGAGGGAGCCCGCCTGCAGCGTCACCTTTACGGTGACGATGGGCAGTGCTCGCCTGCTCGCCACAAGCAGGGTCAGGCCGCTCTCCAGGGCCTGCCGCTCGGCCAGGGGCGCCGCCGCCACGAATGCCGGAACCAAAAGCATGACGAGGCTCAACCCGCTCATCCACTGAGTTCGAGGTATCATACTGGTTGCCGTCATCACCTATACCAGATCCATCAAGTGTTTTTTAGGTTGTCATTGCGAGCGACCAACGGAAACGTGGCAATCTCACCCTTGCCACTGCGCCGTCACTTCGTGGCTTCACTCCCCGCAACGACACTTCCTTTAATGTGTTTGTCTCAGTGCTGTGATGCCTTTTCGGCCTTGGTCGGGATCAGCACTCCAACGGTTCGGCTGTCAGGACTCAGGTAGTCCTTGGCGACCCGCCGCAGATCATCCGCCTTGACGGCGCGGACGCCCGGGACGTAGGCCTCCCATACGTGCCAGCCAGCCACGATCTCATACTCGGCCAGTTGCCTGGCCAGATTGAAGATCGAATCCTGTCCGAACAGGAAACCGGCCTCGATCTGATTCTTCGCCTTCTCCAGCTCCCGGTCCGGGACAGGCTCGCTCTTCAGCCGCTCGATCTCCGCTGTGAGCGCCTGTTCAACCTCCCCTGCCGTCTTCCCCGGCATGACGCTGGCGTAGAAGTAGAAGAGGTTGGGATCGATGCTTTCCCGGTCATACCCACCGCCGGCGAACAGGGCAAGTTGTTTCTCGTAGACCAAGCTCTTGTAGATTCTGGCGCTCTTGCCGCCGGACAAGATGTACGCCAACACCTCGAGCGCAAAGTTATCCGGATGTTTCAGGTCCGGGACGTGATAGCCCATATACACAAAGGGAAGTTCGGCTTCCTTCCTCAGGACAAGCCGCCGCTCTCCACGCTGCACCGGCTCCACCGCCCGGACCCTCGGAGGCTCTTGACCCCGCGGGATTCCACCGAAGTGATGTCGGATCTTCGGGAGCAACTCGCCACTGTTGAAATCGCCCACGACGATCAGCACGGCGTTATTCGGGACATAATAGGTATTGTAGTGCCGGACCAAATCCTCCCGCATCAGGCCTTGGAGGTCCGACATCCAGCCGATGACCGGCTGGCGGTAAGGATGCACCTGAAAGGCCGCGGCTCCCATCGCCTCCTGCAAGGCAGAGACGGGGTCGTCGTCGGTCCGTAGCCGGCGCTCCTCCATCACCACCTTCTTCTCGGACTCCACCTCTTTCGGATCGAGCAGCAAGCCTCGCATCCGATCAGCTTCGAGCTCCAGCGCCAGTTCGACTCGATCCGAGGCAAAGGTCTCAAAGTAACCGGTGTAATCATCGCTGGTGAAGGCATTATCGCGGCCACCGTTCTTCTGGACTGTCTTCGAAAACTGGCCTGGACCCAACTTCGACGTCCCTTTGAACATCATGTGCTCCAGGAAGTGGGACAGTCCGGTGGCTCCGGGTTGCTCGTTGCGGGCGCCGACCCGATACCAGACATGCACCGTCACCACTGGCGCCTTGTGCTCTTCGAGCAGCAAGACCCTCAGTCCATTCTCGAGGACGGATTCCTCGACCCTCGTTGTGACCTGGGGCCCTGCGAAGCCCCCGGTCGCGGACAACAGGAGCAGCGATATGATCGCTGGGATCGCCCACCTCACCAGATGTCGCCCCTTCTGTCTCTTCGCCACTGTCACCATTCCGAATATACCAGTCGCCCAACAACTCATTGGCTTGTCCTTTTGTATGTCACCCTGACTGACTGGCCCACTCGAATCTCCATCTCTTTGGCGTAGCCGGCCGGCACCTCCAACACGAGATCGGCCACGTGACTGAAGACCGCCAGCTCCCCATTCGAGGATGGCGGCGGGACATTCGCTTCGATGGCCACGATCCTGCCCTCCCGGATCCAGAGAATGTCGATCGGGATCAGCATCGCTTTCATCCAGATGCCCCGCAACCCCGGCCCATTATAGGGAAACGCCATCCCCGTTCCTTTTTTGAGGGACGGCCGGCCCCCTAACCCTCTGGTCTGCGCTTGGGAGCTCCGCGCGACCTCCACGTTGATGGTGACCCGGCCGTCGATCACCACCTCGCCATTCCGAAGGGCCCAGGCCACGGGAAGTCCAATTGCGTATTCCAGCAGAGCGAGCGCGAGAAGGAGTCCCAGGATCGCACGATTCCGGACGGCCGTCATACCTCGGGAAGCTCCCCCAGCCGAACGGAGAGTGTAAGCGGTCGGCCATCACGAAGCAGCTCGATCTTCACCTCGTCCCCTACCTTGTGCTCGGCGTCCAGGAAAGCCGTCATCTCGTCTGCCGATTGCACCTTGCGCCCATTGACCTTGACGATGATGTCCCCCCCTACATTGACAAGCATGTTGCCGACCCGTGTTCGCTTGCTGCTGCCCTTGATGCCCGCGCGACCGGCCGGACCTTTCGGCGAAACCTGAATGACCAGGACCCCCTCTTGCGCCGTAAGCTTCAAGGCCTTGGCCACCTCGGGCGTGACATCCAGACCGGAGATGCCAAGCCACGTATGGCTCACCCGCCCCTTGGCGATCAATTGAGGGAGGAGTCGCTTCGCGGTGTTCACCGGGATGGCGAAGCCGATCCCGACCGACCCGCCGCTCGGCGTGTAGATCGCGCTGTTGATTCCGATGACCTCACCCCTTGAGTTCAGCAGCGGACCGCCCGAGTTGCCGGGATTGATCGGCGCGTCGGTCTGGATGATTCCTCGAATCTGGCGTCCGCTATCGGAGCGCAACATCCGGCCCACCGAGCTCACCACGCCGCGCGTGACGGTCCGATCCAGTCCGAACGGATTCCCTATGGCGATCGCCATCTGCCCGACCTGCAGGGTGTCGCTATTTCCCAGCTTCAGCGGAAAAAGCTTCTCCTTCGGAACGTCGATCTTGATCACCGCCAGGTCGTTGCTGGGATCACGGCCGACTAACTTTGCACGAACCTTGCTCTTATCGGTCAATGTCACCTCCAGGCTATCGGCCTCGTCGACCACATGGTTGTTAGTCAAAATGTATCCCCGGTCATCAAGGACGAAGCCCGACCCGGTCCCCTTCTGGGGCACCGGATTAAAGAAAAAATCGTAGGCCAGTGCGGTGCTGGTGATGTGGACGACGCCCGGGCTGGCACGCTTATAGACGGAGATCACGATCTGCTCTTCTGGGCTGAGTCCCTGACCCTCGGACTGGGGCTTTTGTGCCTGGACGAGGGCCGCAACTCCGATCAACCCGACGGCCAAGACCGCGGCGGGGAGCGCGCGGCGAATCTGTCGCGGAAGAGCCACCGACATACGAATCACCCCTATCGAACAACCGACGACCCAAAAAGAAAAGTGGACTAACAGTCCACTCAACTCACTCTAGTCTACAACTGTTACCTTGTCAACGCCCACGCCCGGTGTTCCCCCTCCCCTCTCCCCCACCTGTCCGCGAAACTCTCCGAGGGTCTCATGTCTTTCCGGACCGAACTCCTACGGAGAGGCAACGGGGTTTCCTGCACCAAGGCGCCCTCTATGCCCAACGATGAAGGCCCCGCCACCCCATTCCTCTCCATCAAGAAGGGGCGAAGGTGGGGGGGATTAGGCTTTTATCTCTTTGCAGTGTACTTCTCGGGCGTTTGCTCGAAGGCCCGCTTGCACATCTGAGCGCAGAAATAGTAGGTCGTGCCCTGATAGACGGCGGTGGCCGCCGCCCGCTTCTCATCCACCATCATCCCGCAGACCGGATCTTTCGACATTTCTTTGCCTCCGTATCCGCTTGTCCACTCACCCACTCCTCTCCCCCAGGGGGCAAGAGGATAAAGGTGAGGGGGCCACGGTCTACCGCCACGGCTGATACCCGGCGTACTTCGCGTCGATCGCCGCCTTGATCTCGGAAACCTTCTTCCCCTGCTTGTACATGGCATACGCTTCCAGCGTAATGTCCTGGCACATGTCTCACCCGAACGCGTGCCGATCCACGTAGCAGTCGAGATTGTTCTGATGCCTATGCGACTTGTTGCACCCACAGTAGCAAGACATCTGTTCGACCAGCTCGGGGACTTCCTTCGCAATCCGATATGTCTGGGCCGTCTTCCCCTCGAACAGCTTCGGCGAAAGCGTGGTCGGACGCGGACGTCTCGGAATCGCCGGAAGGGCTCGATCACCATGCTCCACCCCGTGTGCAGCCGGGCCCCCACCAACGATCGCTTCGAGCAGGAAAGCGACCAAGCCTCCTCCGAGGACCTTAAGCACCCATCGCCTGTCAGGGTGTTGAACCGATCGTTGTTCCATCTCGATCACCCTCCTCCGCGTCATTGTGAGCGACTGAAAGGAGCGAAGCCATCCCGTCCTTGTGGTAGGGACACGGCATGCCGTGTCCCTACCTACAGGTCGATCATGGGCCGGAAGCGTCGCAGCCACAGCGCGTTGCCGACGACCGTGACCGAGGAGAGCGCCATGGCCGCCCCGGCAAGGACCGGGCTCAATAGCACCCCGAACACCGGATAGAGGACGCCGGCGGCCACCGGGATCAGGACGACATTGTACGCAAATGCCCAGAACAGGTTCTGCTTGATGTTCCGCATCGTCTGTTTGCTCAATTGGAGTGCGGTCACGACGCTTCGCAGGTCGCCGCCGATCAGGGTGATATCGGCCGCCTCCATCGCCACGTCGGTCCCGGTCCCGATGGCGATCCCGACATCGGCCTGCGCCAGGGCGGGGGCGTCATTGATCCCGTCGCCCACCATCGCCACCAACTTCCCCTGCTCCTGAAGCCTTCTCACCTCTAACGCCTTGTGCTCCGGCGGAACCTCCGCCAGAACGCGATCGATCCCGACCTGTCCGGCGATCGCCTCTGCCGTCCGACGATTATCGCCAGTGATCATGACGACCTCGATACCCAGGCGACGCAAAGCAGCCACCACCGCCTTCGAATGCGGCTTGAGGGTGTCGGCCACAGCCACGATCCCAAGAAGCTGATGGTCCGCGGCGACAAACATCGGGGTCTTCCCCTGCCTCGAAAGCGTCTCGGCACGTTCGGCCATCCCCACCATGTCGATGCCGCGCTCCTGCATCAGGCGAAGATTGCCGAGGAGCACCTCCCTCCCTTGTACCACTGCCCTAATCCCATAGCCCGGGATCGCCTTGAACTCTTCCGGTCCGACCAACTCGAGGCCCTCGTCCTTCGCCCGATTGACGATCGCCTCCCCAAGGGGATGCTCGGACCCCTTTTCCGCAGACGCGGCCAGGCGAAGCAACTCACGCTCCGCGGGGTTCACGGTTGACGGTTGACGGTTGACAGACGGCATTGACTGTTTATTCCGTGAACTGTCAACTGTGGACAGTGAACTGACTACGACATCGGTCACCGACGGGTGGCCGACGGTCAGCGTCCCGGTCTTATCAAAGATGAGGACGCGGGCCTGATATGCCCGCTCCAGACTCTCGGCGCTCTTGATCAGTACGCCGTACTCCGCTCCCTTCCCGGTTCCGACCATAATCGACGTCGGGGTAGCAAGACCCAGGGCGCAGGGGCAGGCGATCACCAGGACGCCCACGAAGTTGGAGAGCGCAACTAGGAACGACGGTTCAGGTCCGAAGAGAAACCAGATACCGAACGTCACGACTGCGATCACGAGGACGATCGGCACGAAGACCCCGGCGATCTTGTCCACCAGCCGCTGGATGGGCGCTTTTGAGCCCTGGGCCTGCTCCACAAGTCGAACGATCTGAGCCAGAGCGGTCTCCCGTCCAACCTTGATGGCCTCGAAGGTGAAGCTGCCCGTCTTGTTCAAGGTGGCGCCGACAACATGATCCCCTGGGCCCTTCTCCACCGGAAGGCTCTCGCCGGTCAGCATCGATTCATCGAGGGCGGAGCGGCCCTCGCGGATGATCCCATCCACCGGCACCTTTGCCCCGGGACGAACCAGGACGAGGTCGCCCACCCGGACCTCCTCCACCGGGATATCTTGCTCCAGGCCGCCACGGATGACCCGCGCAGTCCTGGCCTGGAGTCCCATCAGTGTCTTGATTGCCTCGGAGGTCCGACCCTTGGCCTTGGCTTCAAGCCATCGGCCCATGACGATGAGGGTCATCAGGATGGCGGCGGTGTCGTAGTAGGTCATCGCCCCCATCCCCTTCGGCGCAATAGTGGAGGGGAAGAAGGTCAGGGCAACACTGTAGAAGTAGGCGGCATTCGTGCCGATCGACACCAGGGTGTTCATGTCGGCTGTTCGGTGTTTCAGGGTCGCCCAGAATCCTCGATGGAATTGCCAGCCGACCCAGAATTGAACCGGCGTGGTAAGCAGCAAGAGCACGAAGGGGTTGGACAGGATCGCCGGCGCCGATGGAAACCAGTCAGGAAAACTTCCCAGCAGGACCGGTGCACTCAGTATCGATCCGACCAGGAATTTGGCTCGAAGGAGGCTGATCTCCGCCTTGCGCTCTGCCTCTTCTTGGTCCGGCGATCCGGAGGCCGCCGCGAGATCCACCACTCGATACCCCGCCTCCTCGATCGATTTCCGTAAATCGGGTGGTTTCGCGACCGAAGCGAGGTAGGTCACCGTCGCCCGCTCGGCGGCGAAGTTGACGGAAGCGGTGAGGACGCCTGGAGTCTCCAAGAGCGCGTGCTCGATCCGCTGGACGCATGACGCGCAGGACATCCCACGGACCGGAAGGACCGCCTCCTCCGCGATTACCTCGTAGCCCAATTCCCGGATAGCCTTGGCCAGTTGATCGATCTGGACGATGTCGGGATTGTACGTGACCGCGGCCCGTTGCGTGGCCAGGTTGACGCTGACCCGCTCGACCCCGGCCAGCCTGGAGAGACCGGTTTCGATGGTGACCACGCATGAGGCACACGTCATTCCCCTGATCGGAATCTCAACCTCTTTGGTGCCCCCGCCGTCTCCTCCCCGCACGGAAACGATCCCTCTCGATGTGGGTGCCGCAATCAGTGTCGGCGTTCCATCGACATACCGCTCAGGCGATCGGTCGAATGTCTCCTTGCAGGCGATCGCGCAGAAGTAGTAGTCCGCTCCCTTGTGTCGGCTTGAACCGGCCGCCTCCTCGGGCACCACATTCATGCCACAGATCGGATCTATCGCCATCGACGCCTCTCCCGACCCCTTCGCTCGCCGCCCATCCGCCCTCGATCGGCCAGCCCGCCCAACAGCAGACCTAAGGGCCGGGGAATCTCCGCCCAGACACGGTCGGCGAACGATCTGTAGCTCTCTTCCCCCATCAAGACCTTTCTGTAAAAGTCGATCGCCCCGGGGCGCCGCTTCAGCGCCTTGAACCAGAGCCAGGGGAGCCGATGGGCCAGGCGGCTCAGTCGGCCGGCTGCCTCCAGCTCCGGGATAATCTCGGTTGAGATCGCCGCCTGATACCGCGCGAGGTCACCGCCATCTCGCTCGGCGCTGAGGATCGCCCTGGCCGCCAGTTGTCCACTGAGAATCGCGTAGTAGATCCCCTCTCCAAGAAACGGATCGACGAGGGCGGCCGCATCGCCCGCGAGCAGCGCGCGACCACGATACAACGGCCCTGACCCGCCAGGATGAAGCGGGATGAGCGCGCCATGGATTCGAGCAGGCCTCCAGCGCCCAAAGCCGCCCGCCCCCAGGAAGGCCTCCAGACAATGAGAAGCGTTCTTCGCAGCCGCGCGGCCGACCATGGCGCCGACCGAGGCAACGCCTCGCTTCGGAAAGGCCCAGCAGTAGCCGTCGCGGGCACGGCCAAGCTCTATCACCACCCGGCCTTTGAGCGCGGCGGCAGCACCCGCCAATGGAAGATCCGCATCCAGGCCGACAGCTCGGGCTTTCTGGCGGGCCGGGAAGAGATCCCTCGCCACAACCCCGCAGGCGCCATCGGCTCCAACCAAAAAGTCGCCACTTTCGGTATGGCCGTCGAGATCGACCTCCACATGGCTGTTTACCTGCGTAATCGCTCGAACCGGACGTCCATCCTGAAGCTCAGCACCGGCTTCAGCCGCTCTCAGACACAGCGTCTGATCGAACCGATCACGCCAGACCATGGTGGCCATCGGCTCCCCAAATTCAGCCTCGATCGGCTCACGACCGCGATAGGTGAACGTCAGGCCGGTGATCCGCTCCTCGAGGAGGGTTCCCACATCGAAGTCAAGCAACGTTTCCACCCGCCTTGACAGACATCCTCCGCAGGCCTTGTAGCGAGGCAGCCGCCGTCGCTCAAGCAGGAGCACCCTCGCGCCCGCCCGCGCCAGCCCATAGGCAGCCGTCGCCCCTGCCGGTCCCCCACCCACAACGATAGCGTCGTATGGCACCAAAGCCCTCCGCGATTCTACCGTGTGTACCGCGAAAAGACCTCGAGGAGCTCCTCGATCTTCTTCTGGCGATCCCCTGGACGCCCGGAGGCCATCGCCTCGGCCACGCACGACTCGATGTGACGTCCCAGGAGGATCTTGCGCACCTGCTCCAGGGCGCCCTGGATGGCGGAGATTTGCAAGAGGATATCGACGCAGTACTTCTCCTCCTGCACCATCCGCTGCACCCCCTGCACCTGGCCTTCAATCCGATTAAGGCGGGCCATCGCCTTTCGCTTCGTCTCCTCGTTGATCACCACTCATCCTCCGTCAGCGCTGCTCATCGACATATACCATACTAGGGTATAGTATAAATACCGCAGCCCGGCTTGTCAAGTCTTAACGGCTAGGACTGCTGCGACCTGGTCATCTGTGCGAAAAAGGCATTCGCCCGTTCGCGAATCTGCTCCGGGGTGAGATCCTCCTTGTGGGTCGCCATCCCCCATTCATGGCCGAACGGATCGATGAGTTTGCCGAACCGGTCGCCCCAAAACATATCCGCAACCGGCATCTTCACCTGGGCGCCGGCCGCGACGGCTCGCTTGAAGGCGGCGTCAACGTCCTCGACGTAGAGATGAAGCGAGCTGGCTGTGCCTCCAAGAGACTCGGGGGACCGGCACCCCATGTCCGGAAACTCCTCAGATAAGAAAATACGCGAGTCGCCGATCTTGATCTCCGCATGCATGATGCTCTTGCCGTCCGGCCCGGACATGCGCATCAGCTCCTCGGCCCCAAAGGCGCGCTTGTAAAACTCGATGGCCCGATCGGCACCCCGAACCATCAAATACGGCGTCACTGTGTGATACCCGTCAGGAATCGCCTTCGCTCTCTTCGCCATGTTCAGTCCTCCTCTCGAGACGGCATCAAAGTGTGCCCTGCGACGGCCTGATACCGAGCCTATCCTGGCCCGCCGTGGTGGCGTGCCCCTCATACGGTTGGGCTCAACGCAGATTGACCTCTTTCACGGGCCCGGGTCAAAAACCTCGTT
>Ga0184610_1000388_pt1 | contig 10491 bp, 9 predicted proteins | sample PLM1_100_coex_FD_133011 | JGI IMG/M metagenome (GOLD analysis project Ga0184610, IMG submission 133011) | Groundwater sediment microbial communities from an aquifer in East River, Colorado, USA - PLM1_100_coex | ecosystem: Environmental > Terrestrial > Soil > Riparian zone | place: USA: East... | reverse complement strand
CGCGGCGGCAGCGGAACGGCGACCGGGACCACGAGCTGGAGCACCAGCGGCATCGTCCTTCAGACCGGATCGAACGTGCTCACCGTCACGGCGCGGGACGCCGCTGGCAACACCGCGACCGACACCTTGACCGTCACCTTCAACGACGCCACGGCGCCCACGGTCACCATCACGTCGCCCACCTCTACCCCGACTTTCGCCACGAGCAGCTCCCCACTGACCCTCGGCGGGACCGCGTCGGATAACGTCGGCGTGACCCAGGTGACGTGGGCGAACAGTCGCGGCGGCAGCGGAACGGCGACCGGGACCACGAGCTGGACCGCCAGCGGCATCGTCCTTCAGACCGGATCGAACGTGCTCACGGTCACGGCGCGGGACGCCGCAGGCAACACCGCGCCCGACACCGCGACCGTGACACTAACGACTACGTCCACGTTCACCGATAACCCCCTCACGGCTCGGAGCACACTCATCAAGGCGGTTCACTTCACCGAGCTGCGGGGGGCCATCAATAGCAAACGGGCGTCACGCGGGTTGGCACCATTTGCTTGGACGGATCCCGTGCTCACACCTTGGAGCACACGGGTCAGACTGGTCCATCTCACGGAGCTTCGGACAGCCCTGAACCAGGCTTACCAGGCAGCCGGCCGCACGTCCCCCACATACACGGATGCCGCTCCGGTCGCGGGCGGGACCGCAATCAAGGCAATTCACCTGAACGAGCTCCGCACTGCCTTCAACGCCTTGTAATGCCCTGTAATCTTGTAATGCCTATCTGCAACCTCTTGCGTAAGAGGGACTGAAGACCCCTGCACATCTTCAAGGCGACTATCCGGAAACTTGCAGGTACAACGACTTTTGTAAACGAATTCGGGGCTTTGAATTCCGGAAAGTGTAACGAACTTCACAGTAGGTCCCAAACTACCCACTTCGGCCCGCCGGCTCGTGCCCTCTTCCACTGTGACCACCAGCGAACTTATGTGAAAGATCGGTAACATGTAGCCTGCTCGACTCCGAGTGAACATCTGGTACGCCACTTGCCGCTAGTGACCATCGGCTCACAACGAGCCGCCAAACATGATGGAGCAACGAGCGCTCGTGGTGGAAGTGGATCCAGCGACACAGCCGGGCCTCCTCGGCTTTCTCAGAGGCCGCGGCTACCAGTGCCTCGCGGTCGCCTCCACGGGGGAAGCGCTGCAAGCCCTCGCGGACGGGAGCTTCGGCTGCACCTTGATCGACCTCAGCGGCATCGGCACCGCCGAAGCGAGGTTGATTCAGTGTCTGAAGCTTCGCGGCCCGAATTCCGGTCCGATCATCGCGATCACTGACCTTCACGACAATGGCGTCGACGCTGGCTCGCTCGAGGTGGAGGCCGTGCTGCACAAACCGTTGAGCTTTGCCGAACTCCATCAGGCAATCGACAACCTCGTCCGCCCGCCGGCCGAAACGTACGGGCGGGCTCTCGAGCAGACGGACGGACGAATTCGACAAGAGACGAATCTGTGGCGCAGTCCCAAGATGATGGAGGCGCGCCAGATCCTCCGCGAGGCGGCCCGGGTCGACGTCACCGTGCTCGTCACGGGCGAGACGGGCACTGGGAAGGAACTGGTCGCACACGCAATCCATCAATTCTCCTCCCGGCGAGGGGGGCCATTCGTCAAGGTCAACTGCGCCGCCATGCCCCGAGAGCTCTTGGAAAGCGAGCTGTTCGGATACGAGCGCGGCGCCTTCACGGGCGCGCACAAGCTCAAGATCGGCAAGTTCGAGGCGGCGCACCGAGGCACCATCTTCCTCGACGAGATCGGCGACCTTCACCCCGCGCTTCAAGCCAAGCTGCTCCACGTTCTGCAGGACGGCGAGTTCTCACGCATTGGCGGCAAATCGACGCTGACCGTCGATGTTCGAGTTCTCGCCGCCACCAACCAGGAGCTCGAGCGGGCGGTCACGGAAGGTCGTTTCCGGGAAGATCTCTTCTATCGACTCAACGTGATTCAGGTGTTCGTCCCGCCACTCCGCGAGCGTGTGGTCGAGATCCCGCTGCTGGCCAACTATTTCGTGGAGCGGTACGCGAAGCTCTACGGCCGGGGCGGATTCACCATTGCCCCCGCGGTCATGGAGCGCCTCAAGCAGCACCGGTATCCCGGGAACGTTCGGGAGCTGGAGAATCTGATCAAGCGCATGATCGTGCTGGACGACCCCTACCTGACGAGGATCCGTCTGCCCGAGGCGGGAGCGGACAGCGCGCGACTCGCTTCACCCGCGCCATCCGTTGCAGAACCCACCCTCAGGGAGATCGGACGGCGGGCTTCCCAGGCGGCCGAGAGCGAAGCGATCGCCAAGATGCTCGAGCAGACCGGTTGGAACCGGGTGCGTACAGCGCGGGCGTTGCGGGTCAGCTACCGCGCCCTCCTCTACAAGATCAAGCAGGCCGGGCTGGACGGCGGGCGGTCGTCGGCCCGCTCGCTGACACAAGGCACACCGCCATGAACCACTCCGTCGCCCGCTTCGTCGCCGCCGGCCTGCTCATCATTTCGGCCTTGACCGCTGCCGAATCCGTTGGCGCTCAGGCGCCGCCGGGCGGCGCCGCCGAGCGCGACGCGAATCGCGGGGCAGCACCCGAGGCCTACCGGATCGGCCCGGAGGACGTGCTGCAAATCTCCGTGTGGAAGAACGATGCGATGAGTCGCGCGGTGCCCGTCAGGCCGGATGGCAAGATCTCGCTGCCGCTCCTGAACGATGTGCAAGCCGCCGGTCTCACCACGCTCGAGCTCCGTGAAGTTCTGACAAAAAAGCTGGCGGAGTACATGCCGAGCCCCGAAGTCTCCGTGATCGTGACGGACGTGCGGAGCTTCAAAGTGTCAGTCATCGGTGAGGTCGCTCGCCCCGGGCGCTACGAGCTCAAGAGCTGGACCACCGTGCTCGATGTCCTCGCTCTGGCCGGCGGGTTCACGCAGTTCGCGGCGCGCTCACGCATTGTCATTCTTCAGCCCGACGGCAAGACAATGAAGCGGATTCCCTTCAACTACAACAAGATCGCCGGCGAGCAGGAGAATTTCTATCTGCGCAACGGCGACATCGTTCTGGTGCCATGAAGGTCGCGATGGCTGACGACACAGTGAAAGAGATGGGTCTGGGCATGCTGCTGGCCGTCTGGAGCCGGCGGAAGTGGCTCGCGATCCTCGTGTTCGCCGCCCCCGTGGCCGCCGCCGTCAGTCTCATCACGTTCATGCCCAATGTCTATCGTTCCACGGCCACCGTCCTCGTCGACCGCCAGCAGGTCCCCGAGGCCTTCGTGCGATCGACCGTGACGAGCGCCCTCGAGACTCGGCTCCACACGATCAGCCAGGAAATCTTGAGCCGCTCGCGGCTGGAAGCCCTGATCAACCGCTTTGGCCTCTACTCGGATCTGAAGCAGCGGGTCTCGCTCGAAGAAGTCATCGCGCGCGTACGCGGCGACATCAAGCTGGAGCTCAAGAGTGCAGAGGTAAAGGGCCAGCGCGAGGCGACGATCGCCTTCACGCTCAGTTACCAGGGGAGCGATCCTGCCGCGGTTTCGGCCGTCACGAACACCCTCGCGGGTTTCTACATCGAGGAGAATTTGAAGGCCCGTGAGCGCCAGGCGATCGGTACCGCGGAGTTTCTCAAGGTCCAGCTCGAGGAAACGAAGAAGCGGCTCGACGTCCAGGAGCAGCTGGTGAGCACGTTCAAGCGGCGCCACCTGGGGGAGCTGCCTCAACAGATGGAGACCAACCTCGCCACCCTGGAACGGCTACACGCACAGCTTCGCGTGAACGCCGACAATCAGACGCGGGTCGCGGAACGGCGGCAGACGATGTCGAGTCAGCTCGCAGAAGCCGAGTTGCTGCTCGTGACCCCCGGAACCGTCGGCCCGACCGGGCTGGTCTCGCCCGGCTCGCCCGAGGCGGCTCGGCTGGCCCAGATGAAGCAGGACCTGGCAAGACTCCGCACCCAGTTCAGCGAACGGTACCCGGACGTCGTCCAGCTGGCCGCGCAAGTCGCGGCGCTCGAGCGCGAGCTTGCCGAGGCGCAGTCCAGCGAGCCGAAAACGGAAGAGAAGCCAGGCGCTTCGCAACCCACCCCGCGGGCGGCGCCCCTCTCGCCCTACGTGCTCCGACTGAAGGAGGCCCTGAGCGAGGCGCAGGCGGACATCAAGGTCCTCAAGAGCGAGGAAGCCCGGCTCCGAGATGGGATCAAGACCTATCAAGCCAGGGTCGAGAACGTGCCGCGGCGGGAACAGGAGTACGTCGAGCTCTCCCGCGGCTACGACAGCACTCGCGAGCTCTATCAATCCCTGATGAAACGTTACGAGGAGGCCCAGCTCGCCGAGAGCATGGAGCACCGCCAGAAGGGCGAGCAGTTTCGGGTCATCGAGCCGGCGATTCCCAACACGCAGCCGGCAGCGCCCAACCGTGTTCGGCTGCTCCTGATGGCCCTGGCGGTCTCGCTCGGCCTGGCGGTCGGCGCCGTGGTGCTGGCCGAGCACGTCGACACCTCGTTCCACGCGGTCGACGACCTCCGAGCGTTCAGCGCTGTGCCGGTGCTGGTCAGTATTCCGCGGATCGTGACCCAAACCGATCTCCGCCGCGCGCGGTGGCGCATGCGGCTCGCCGCCAGCGCATCCTTCATCGGCCTCGTCATGATCGTCGGCATCGCCTACGTCGTCGCCAATGGAAACGAGCGGCTGGTCTCGCTCCTCATGGCGCGGGGTGGCTCTTGAGGATCGCGGCATGTATTTGACATTCTACGGACTCGCGGAGAAGCCCTTCAACGCGACCCCGGATCCCAGATTCCTCTACATGACTCCGGGGCACCGGGAGGCGCTCGCCCAGCTCTTCTACGGGACCCAGGAGCGAAAGGGCTTCATCGTCCTGACCGGCAAGGTGGGCACCGGGAAGACGACCCTCCTTCACGCCCTCTGTCAGCGACTCAACGGACAGAGCGCGGTCTCGTTCGTCGTCAATTCGACCCTGCCGTTCGATGAGCTCCTCGAGTATGTCCTCGCGGACCTGGGGATCGCCAAGACAGGGGAGTCGCGGGCGCAGCGGCTCATCGCGCTGCACAATTTCCTCATCGAGCGCGAGCGGGCCGGCCAGAACACCGTCCTCATCATCGACGAAGCTCAGAACCTGGACGCCGCGACGCTGGAGCAGATCCGACTGCTCTCGAACTTCGAGACCCCCACGAGCAAGCTGCTGCAGATCCTGCTGGTCGGGCAGCCGGAGCTCAAGGGCAAGCTCAATCTGCCCGAGCTACGGCAGCTCAAGCAGCGCGTCGGACTCCGCTGCCAGATCCCGCCTCTGACCCTGGAAGAGACCCGCGCCTACATCCGGACCCGACTGCGCATCGCGGGCGCGCGGGACCTGGGTCTGTTCGCCGACTCGGCCGTGGACCGAATCTCGGCCTATGCGGGTGGGATTCCAAGGCTCGTCAATACCGTCTGCGATCACTGCCTCCTCTTCGGATACGCCGACCAGAAGCGCCGGATCGATCGGCCCATCGTCAATCAGGCGATCGAGTACCTGGAGGAGGGCACGCGACCACGGCCAAAGGTGAGGGACCTTCGACAGTCGAAAACGCGGCTTCTCTTGCGATGGAGCCTCGGAACCCTCGTGGTGACCCTGGCGAGCGCCGTCGCAGCGCTCGCCGTGAAGTTCAACGCCGCCACGTTCGGGCTCATCCAGTCCGTGCGCCAGCTCCTGGTCCCATGAGCACGTTCTTCCGGGCGCTCGAGCGAGCCGAGCAGGAACGGGCCCTTCGCCGCCCGACGCCGCCGCCGGCGCCAGCGAGTGAGCCGAGCCCGGCCGTTCCCGCTCCTGAGACGGCCCCGACGCGAGCGCCCCAATCCGTGTTCACGCCCCCGCGGCCAGCCGCCGCCGGGCTCGGAGCACACGCCCACGAGCTCGATGACCATCTGGTGAGCCTGCTCGCGCCAGCGTCGTTCGAAGCCGAGCAGTATCGCGCGCTCCGCCATGTGGTCGAGCAGCTCCACAGGTCCGCCGAGCTCTCGGTGGTCGCCGTCTCGAGCCCCGATGCCGCTGACGGCAAGACGACGACGGCGATCAACCTCGCGGGCACGCTCGCCCAGGCCCCGGACGCGCGCGTGCTCCTCATCGACGCGGATCTACGCGGCGCGAACCTGGCCGGCTACCTCGGGCTCGACGATCACGCGGCTCCCGGCCTCGTGGACGCGATCCTGGACACGAATCTGACGTTGGAGGCCGTGACGCAAAAACGTCCGCACCTCAACCTGTCGATCGTGTCGGCGGGTCGCCGTTCGTCCGCGCCCTACGAGGTGCTGAAGTCGACCCGGGTCGGGGAGCTCCTCGTGGAGGCTCGCAAGAAGTACGACTACGTCATTGTCGACACCCCGCCCTTGGTGTCCGTCCCGGACGGTCGAGTCATCGGGAAATGGGTCGACGGATTTCTCATCGTGGTCGCGGCCCACCGGACGCCGCGCAAGCTCCTGGAGGAAGCGCTGCACGTCACGGAGCCGGCCAAGATCGTGGGCCTGGTGTTCAACGGCGATGATCGGCACCTCTCGAGAGATACCTACTCTTCGAAGCGATCGTCCCGCCGCAGAGCGGGCAGTAGACAGACCGCCTTGGACGATTGACGCCGATCACGCGAGGTACCTGTGACGGCGAGGCGGTGATGCGCGGCCGGATCGTGTCGGCCGCGCGACACATGCAGCAATGATTGGTCTCTCACCCGAGAGAGGGACGGAGACCAAAGGGGGCGAAGCCTTGCTAGAAACCGCTCGGGACCCGATGACCCCGCCCTGGCGCGTCCTCTGGACGCACAGCAATTGCGAGCAGCTCGTGCACGACCAGCTCGCGGCGAAGGGCTTTGACCTCTTCCTGCCCACGGCCGAGGCATGGTCGAGACGCGGTGGGGTCCGGGTCCGCGGCCCCGTTCCTCTCTTCCGAAGCTATCTCTTCCTGCGTCACGCGGTCGACAAGGCAAGCTACCTCGAGGTGTGCAAGGCACGCGGGCTGGTGCGGATGCTCGGCGAGCGGTGGGACCGGCTCGAGGTCGTCCCCGATCCGGAGATCGCGGCGATCGAGAGACTCGTGCGCTGCAACCTGCCGATCTTTCCCTATCCTTATCTCCGGGAAGGCCAGCGGGTGCGGATAACTCGTGGACCGCTGGCCGATGTCGAGGGGATCATCGTCCGAGGCAATCCAAAGAACGGGCTCCTGGTGGTATCGGTCGACCTCCTTCAGCGCAGCGTCGCCGTCCAGCTCGACTGCACGTTGCTGGAGGCGGCGTAAGAACGTGGATCACGCAACGGCGCTGAGCCGTCGCATCGCGACTCACACCGCGCGGCTCACTATCATCGGCCAGGGCTACGTGGGTCTCCCCCTGGCCGTCGAATTCGCCAAAGCGGGCTTCACGGTCGCCGGGTTGGACGCCGACCCCGACCGCGTCGCGGCCCTCGCGACCGGTCGCTCCCACGTGCCCGACGTTCGGAGCGAGGAGCTTCAGGCGCTCCTCCGCGCCGGGAATTACCACGCGACGGGGGAGCCCGCCCTCCTGGCGGACAGCGATGCGATCCTGATCTGCGTCCCCACGCCCCTGCGGAAATCCAAGGACCCTGACATCTCCTACGTGGTCGCGGCTTCCAGAGAAGTCGCCAGCCGGTTCCGCCCGGGGCAGCTGATCATTCTGGAGAGCACCACCTACCCGGGGACCACCGAGGAGCTGCTCTTGCCGCTGTTCCAGGAGAACGGAGCCAAAATCGGCGAGGACCTGTTCCTGGCGTTCTCCCCAGAGCGCATCGACCCGGGAAACCCCACCTTCAAGGTCAAGGACATCCCGAAGGTCGTGGGAGGCGTCACACCCGCCTGCACTCGCCTGGCGTCCGCGCTCTACCGGGAGATCGTCCCGCGGGTGCACGAGGTGTCGACTCCGAAAGTCGCCGAGCTCGCGAAGCTCTACGAGAACGTCTTCCGGAACGTGAACATCGCGCTCGCCAACGAGTTTTCCCTCATGTGCCGGCACCTCGGGGTCAGCACACGGGAAGTCATCGATGCTGCGGCGACGAAGCCTTTCGGTTTCATGCCCTTCTACCCCGGCCCTGGGATCGGCGGGCACTGCATCCCGGTGGACCCCCTCTACCTGTCCTGGAAGATGCGTCTCACTGGCTATGAGGCACGGTTCATCTCCCTGGCCGACGAGATCAATCGAGCGATGCCCGCCCACGTGCTGAGCCTCGTCAGCGACGCCCTCAACGAGATGGGCCGCGCCCTCAAGGGCACCCGGATCCTCGTGCTGGGGGTCGCGTACAAGCGGGGCATCGGCGACACCCGGGAGTCGCCGGCCTACGAGATCATCGCCACGCTTCGCCGAAAGGGCGCGCAGGTCTCCTACGCCGATCCCCATGTGCCGACGTATCCGGTGGACGGGACGGAGCTCAAGGCGGTGGAGGCGGGAGAGGAAGAGCTGCGCGGTGCTGATTGCGTGCTGATTCTCGCTGACCACCCCGAATTCGACTACCAGATGGTTGCACGCGAGGGGCGCCTGATCGTAGACACGCGCAATAGCGTTCCGGACATTGCGGGCGGCCGCGGGCGTCTGGTCAAGCTCTGACCCCGGGCCGCGGGGGCGAGCAAGACTGTGAAAAATTCTGCGGGGTGTAGGTAGCGAGCTTCATCATTTAGGTCGCTGGCTCCCCGAGCCGGACAACGCCCTGCGATCCATCCCGACGCACAAATTCCCGGACGCTCAAAACATTTCAATAAGACCGGATAATTCCATGACATGGCACGTGTCTTGCCCCCAGCGATGAAGGCTAGGCTATAGGAGACCGATGATCCGGCTTTTCGGCCACTACATCCCGAAGTCTCTGCTCGTGCTCCTCCTGGCAGATGCCTCCATCGTCTGGGGCTCCGTATACGCCGGCCGGCTCCTACCATACGCGGCGCTGCCGGAGGTGGTTCCAACATGGCATGGGCTGACCGTTTCGGCGGCGGCCGCCTTGACGTTCTTCGTGTTGGTCAGCATGGAGTTCGCCGGCCTCTGGGACGTGCACCAGCGCTACCGCCGGGGCGAGCACTTCCTTCGTCTGGGCATGGCCTTCGGACTGGCATACGTGTTAGTCGCCGTGGTTGGCTATCTCCTGCCGATATTCCGACTGACTCGTCTGGCTTTCTTACTCTCGATGATCCTGGCCTTCCCGCCGGTCTTTTTCGTGCGCGTTGTGCACGACAGCCTGACGGGATCCCGCCGGACCCGGCGCAAGGTCCTTCTGATAGGCGCCGGCCGGGTCAGCGAGCTCATCTCGAAGCTGGCGACCACCGACCACGGCTACGAGATCGTCGGCTGCATCGACGGCAGCTCGAATGGCCACGCCGCGAACGCAAACGGCGCGGACGATCACCGCGGTACGGCCAACGGCCTGAAGATCCTCGGGACGCTCGACGACTTTGCGTGGACGGTGAAGACGGTGAAGCCGGACGTCGTCGTGGCGGCGATGGAGGAGCGCCGCGCCCTCTTGCCGATCCAAGCGATCCTCGAATACAAGCTGCAGGGCATCGAGGTCGAGGACTGGCCGGCATTCTACGAAAAGCTGACGACCAAGCTGCTCGTCTCGCACATTCGCCCGAGCTGGCTGGCGTTCTCCGATGGCTTTCGGCAGTCGCGCCTGGACGACGTTCTCAGGCGGACCCTCGATATCGTGGTCTCGGCCATCGGGTGTCTCTCCAGCCTTCCGGTGCTGGCCGTGCTCGCCGGCCTCATCAAGCTCGACTCCCGGGGCCCGGTGTTCATTCGGCAAGAGCGCGTGGGCAAGAGCGGCCGGGTGTTCGTGCTCTTGAAGCTGCGCACGATGCGCGTGGATGCCGAGATTGAGACCGGGCCCGTCTGGGCCCAGGTCGGCGACACTCGGGTCACGCGCGTGGGACGGTTATTGCGCAAGATGCGGCTCGACGAGCTGCCGCAGTTCATCAACGTTCTGCTCGGTGACATGAGCCTCGTCGGGCCGCGCCCCGAGCGTCCGATCTTCGTCAGCGAGCTTCAGGAGCGACTCCCCTTTTATATATACCGGCACGTCGTCAGACCCGGGATGACCGGTTGGGCACAGGTGCGTTTCCACTACGGCGCGTCGCTCGAACATGCCCTCGAAAAACTCGAGTACGACCTTTACTACGTCAAGAATCGCTCACTGTTTCTCGACCTCCTCATCATCATCCAGACGATCCAAGTCGTTCTCTTCGGCCGCGGAGCACGTTGATATGCGGTCGGGGCATCCCATGTCGTGCCTCTTGACGTTCGATATCGAAGAGTGGTTCCAGGCTGAAAACCTTCGTTGCGTATTTCCGCGCGCGGCCTGGGACAGTGTCCCGCGACGCGTCGTCGGCGCCACCCAGGTCGTTCTCGATCTTCTCGCGGAAGCTCGGCTGCGCGCCACCTTCTTCATCCTCGGCTGGGTGGCCGAGCGAGAACCTGCGCTGGTGAGCCAGATCGCAGCGG
>Ga0184610_1000387_pt1 | contig 10512 bp, 11 predicted proteins | sample PLM1_100_coex_FD_133011 | JGI IMG/M metagenome (GOLD analysis project Ga0184610, IMG submission 133011) | Groundwater sediment microbial communities from an aquifer in East River, Colorado, USA - PLM1_100_coex | ecosystem: Environmental > Terrestrial > Soil > Riparian zone | place: USA: East... | reverse complement strand
GCTGTTCGACAAGTTCGGCGAAGACCGCGTCATCGACACCCCGCTCGCCGAGTCATCGATCGCCGGCATCGCCATCGGTATGGCGGCGAACGGCCTGCTGCCCATTGCCGAGTTCCAGTTCGCAGACTTTATCCACCCCGCATTCAACCAGATCGTGAGCGAGGCGGCGCGGATGCGTTACCGCTCCAACAACGCGTTTGGCTGTCCCGTCGTGTTTCGTACGCCGTATGGTGGATCCCACGGAACGGCGCTGTATCACTCTCAGAGCATCGAGACGTACTATGCACACGTGCCGGGACTCAAGGTCGTGACTCCCTCCACGCCGTACGATGCCAAGGGGCTGCTGAAGGCGGCGATCCGTGATCCTGACCCTGTCATGTACCTGGAGCACAAGCGGATGTACCGTCTCATCAAAGGCGAGGTGCCCGACGGGGACTACGTGGTGCCGATCGGACCGGCAGTGGTACGGCGGGAGGGTCGTGACCTGTCCATCTTCGCCTATGGATGGATGCTGCACGAATCGCTCCAGGCCGCAGAGATGGTGGCCAAAGAAGGGATCGGAGCGGAGGTCGTGGACCTGCGCACGCTTGCGCCGCTGGACAAGGACACGATCCTGAAGTCCGTGGCCAAGACGAACCGTGCGTTGATCGTTTACGAGGACAACCGGTTTGTCGGCTATGGGGCGGAGGTGGCGGCGACGATCGCCGAGGAAGCCTTCAGCGACCTCGATGCGCCGGTCATGCGCCTCGCCGGTCCCGATGTGCCGGGGATTCCATTCTCAAAACCACTTGAGGAATGGTTTTACATTACGAAAGACAAGATAGCGGAATCGATCCGAAAGCTCGCGGCGTACTGAACGAAAGTCGACCCTGTGGGGGTATGCTATGCCGACTGAAGTAAAGATGCCGCAGTTAGGAGAGAGTACGTACGAGGGCACGATTGGGAAGTGGCTCAAGCAACCGGGTGACAAGATCGAGCGGTTCGAGCCACTGGTCGAGATTATCACCGACAAAGTGAACGTCGAAATGCCCGCCCCGTTCGGCGGCACGCTCACGAAGGTGCTCATCACCGAAGGGACCACCGTGACGGTCGGCACACCGATCGCGGTCATGGAGACAACCGACGCCGCACCTTCCGGCGACGGTGAGAAGCAACCGGCGGTTCCCCAGGCTCAGGTGCAAAAAACTGAGGCCCCCGCTCCTGCCGCCACTGTCGGGGCCAAAGAAGAGGGAGCGCGCTTATCCCCAGTGGTGCGCAAACTCGCTGAAGAGCGCGGTGTGCCCCTCAGTGAGGTCGCGCAGATCCAGGGGTCTGGGGCAGGCGGACGCGTGACGAAAGAAGATGTGCTCAAACACGTCGAGACCCGTCGCAGCGCGCCCACGGCCGCTCCCGCCGGCCGATCCGCGGCACCGGGGCCCGCGATGCCCGCTCCCGCTCCAGCCACCGGTGATCAGCTCGTCAAGCTGACGCCGCTGCGCCGCTCGATCGCGCAGAGAATGGCGCAGTCCAAACGGGAGATCCCACACGCATACGGCGTGATCGAAGTCGACATGACCATGCTCGTGCGCTGGCGAGAGTTGCACAAAGAGCAATGGCGCGCTCGCGAAGGTGTCAATATCACCTACACGGCGTTTTTCGTGAAGGCAGCAGTCGAAGCCCTGAAGGCGTTTCCGATGGTGAACTCGACCTGGAGCGAGGACGGGATTATTTTCCGCAAGGCGATCAACATGGGCCTGGGGGTGGCCGTCGAGGACGGGCTGATTGTCGCCGTCATCAAACAGGCCGATCAGAAAAGTCTTGTGGGAATCGCGCGAGAGCTCGACGCGTTGGGGAAGAAAGCGCGCGATGGAAAGCTCACGCTCGACGACGTGCAGGGCGGGACCTTCACGATCACCAACCCCGGCGTCTTTGGATCCATCTGGTCCATGCCGATCATCCTTCCAGGGCAGGCCGCGATCCTGGCGACAGACGCGATCGTGAAGCGTCCGGTGGTGCGCGACGAGGGCATCGCGATACGCGACATCATGCACCTCGGTTTGTCCTTTGACCACCGGATCTTTGACGGCGCTGTGGCAGACCAGTTTCTCATGCGTATCCGGGAAAAACTAGAGAAATTCCCAGGCGGGGATGCCGCCTTGACGGACTTCTAAAGGGATCAGGGAAGAGGGATCAGGGATCAGATTATATGAGTGAAGAGATCCAGCGTCGACCACAGTGGCTGAAGGCGAGGCTCCCCGGTGGGCCCAACTACAAGGAGCTCGTCGGCATCATGCGGACGCAGGCCTTGCACACGGTGTGCGAGGAGGCCCGCTGTCCGAACATCGGCGACTGCTGGGAGCGCCGGACTGCGACATTCCTGGTTCTCGGGAACCTTTGCACCCGCAACTGCGGGTACTGCGCGATTGCCCACGGGCTACCCACCGAACTGGATCTCGAAGAGCCTGAACGGGTCGCGCGCGCCGTCCAGGCGATGGGGCTCCGGCATGCCGTGATTACGTCGGTGAATCGAGATGACCTCAAGGATGGAGGCGCCGGCATCTACGCCGCGCTGGTCCGCAAAATCCACGCTTATACCCCGGAATGCACCGTCGAAGTGCTGATCCCCGACTTCAAGGGCACTGCCGAGGCGCTGCTCACCGTGCTGGAGGCCTTTCCCGAAATCCTCAGCCACAATATCGAGAGTGTCCCGCGCGTGTTCAAGGTCGTCCGCCATGGCGGAGACTACCGGCGATCGTTGGATCTCCTCCGGCGGGCGAAGGAGTGGGGGTACACGTCGTTCACGAAGAGCGGCATTATCCTTGGAATGGGCGAAACCTGGGACGAGCTCCAGGGGACGATGGACGATCTCCGCACCGTAGATTGTGACATCCTCACCCTTGGGCAGTACTTGCGGCCTGGACCTGACTATCATCCGATCGATCGGTACTACACTCCCGAGGAGTTCAATGCGTTGAAGGAGATTGGTCTCGCCAAGGGGTTCAAGTACGTCGAGTCCGGTCCGCTCGTAAGGTCGTCGTACCACGCGGACGAGCAGGCTCAGGCCGTGCGAGCCATCCGCGCGCGCGTCGGCGGCGTCGCCTGACTCTCCGCCGACGATTCAAAACACTCCACCGGCACGTTCAGGACGCCAGTTGCTCTGATTCTGCTGACCGATTGACCCGACCCGCGACATACTTTATGGGTGTCCCATCTCATCCTCAAGCAGCTCGCCGACGACCTCGCGCAAGCAGTCTACCGGCTCACCTGGAAATTCATGCAGAGCGATCCCGCGCTGGCTCAACGGATGAGGAACGCGGCGATCACCGTGGGTGTCTTGCTGGCGACCCAGCCCCCTCCCACCGCTTCTCGTTCCTCGGTGCGCCGTGCGATCTTTGGAGCGATCGTCGTTCTCGGTGAACTCGCTTACTGCCTACAATTTGCTCGGCGGGCGGGACTGATCGGAGATCCCGATTTGAAACGCGTCTTCATGCTCAAGGAGGATCTTATCCAGCACCTGGACGTATACCTGACGGAACCGTCACCGACTGCTCCCGGCAGCGCATCTCATTAGTGAAGGAGTTGTCTCAGACCAGCAGCGAAGACGAGCAAACCAAATCTTCCAAAACCGAAGGGACACCCGTGCCACGTGAAGTCGTCAAGACCGACGACGCGCCTCAAGTCCTCGGCCCGTACTCGCAGGCGATCAAGGCCAATGGCTTTGTATTCCTGTCGGGCCAGACCGCGCTTCACCCAGGGACAGGTCAAATGGTGGGGCAGGACATCAAGACGCAGACCAAGCGGGTAATGGATAACCTGAAAGCCGTGCTCGAGGCCGCCGGTTCGTCTCTAGAAAAGGTCGTAAAGTGCTCCGTGTTCCTCAAGGACATGAACGACTTCGGTCCGATGAACGAGGAGTACGGCAGCTACTTCAAGGAACTCCCGCCGGCGCGGACGACAGTTCAGATCGCAAAGTTGCCAAGGGACGCGCTGATCGAGGTTGATATGATCGCAATGTTATGACGCGAGCACCGTAGTCCGGTCCGGATAAGTCTCCCCTCCACTCACACCCCAAGAATCTCCACCTGCGGCATCAGGACGCCAGTTGTTCATGTTTTGCTGACCAGTAAACTGCACTCGGTCAAACTACAGAGTGGGTTACTCTGATGCAGCGTCTGAGAGATGGCAGGCCGCCCGAATGCGATCATATGCCTCACGAAATGTTTGCCGGTCGCTTCTTCGAGAATCTTGAGTCACTTGTAGAGTGCATACACTGCGAGCGTGTTTTCAGGCTGGGCGATGCGATCTGGGATCCGGCCTGGAGATTCTGGTGCTGTGCGTACCCGGAATGCAGTGGAACTCTGATCGACTTCGTGCCGGCCGCACGAGGCAGACGGCGACGCTCTGGAACGCGAAGCGTTCATTGAGATGCGGGCCAAGTTAGCAGAGCGCGAACAAGCCATTGCTCTGCGGCGAAGGGGATTCTCATACTCGGAGATTCAAGCACACGTACCTGTATCACAGGCTAGTCTTTCCTTCTGGCTGAGAGGAGTGGAATTGGAAGAACGCCATAAGCAGAGGTTGGCTCAGAAGAAAGCAGCTGGGCAACCCGAGGCCGCCCGGAAGGTTCACGAACTCAAGCTTGCGCGTATCGCGAAGACCTCAATCCTTGCAGAATCCGAAGCAAGTCGATTCCTCGACTTGAGAGAACTGCTGTGGGTAATTGGTACCGTTTTGTACTGGGCAGAAGGTACGAAGATCAAACAATGGTCCCACAAAGAACAGGTTCAATTCACGAACATGGATCCGGACATGATCCGGGTTGTTCGCGGATGGCTTGTGCGGTATTGCTCCATGACCTCGGACGACTTTGATTACGCTCTCTATATTCATCCCGATGGAGATGTTACGTCGGCCCAAAAGTTTTGGTCCGACAATCTAGGTATCCCTCAAGAGCGACTTCGTACATATTTCAAGAAGCACAATCCTTCAACCAGAAGGAAGCATGTGGGAAGGACGTACTATGGTACGATGAGGATGACTGTTAGACGTAGTGCTTTACTCACGCACCGAATCACCGGTTGGATCCGTGCAATAGCAGCACGCTGCGGGGTCGACTAATGGCAAGTCCCTAGCCTTTGAAGCTAGGTATCCAGGTTCGAGTCCTGGCCCCGCAGCCACTCTAGAATGGGCTTATGATTCACGACGGGTTCCGTCTATAACGCTTGGTCCTCCACCCATCACGTAGCGATTCATCCACTCGAGCAACGCCTCGTTTTGCGCGCGCCTGACCATCGGCTTACCGCGTATCGAGCCGGCATGCGAGCTGGCCGGCAGGCGCAGCATCTCGACCACGCAGCCGCTGGCCTTCAGCACGGCGTAAAACTGCTCTGATTGCTCCGCCGGACATCTGTAGTCGGCCTCACCCTGGATTAGTAATGTCGGCGTCGTGCAGCGGTGCGCGTAAGTGATCGGCGAGCAACGCCGGTAGACCTCGGGAATCTCGTGGGGTCGACCACCCATCTCCTCGACTGCGAACCACGGGCCGATGTCGCTGACACCGTAAAAGCTGACCCAGTTGGTGACGGGGTTCTCCGGAACAGCGGCTTTGAAACGATCGGTCTGCCCGACGATCCAGCAGGTCAAGTTGCCGCCGCCCGATAGCCCGCAGACGCCCAGCCGGTCGGGATCGGCGATGCCGCGCATGACCGATGCATCGACGCCAGCCATAAGGTCTCCATAGTCGAGGTTGCCCCAGTCGCCGATGATCTTGGTGGCAAAGGTATCGCCGTAGCCGGTCGAGCCACGCTGGTTTACGAGCAGGACCGCATAGCCTGCTCCTACCAGCATCTGAAAGTCGAACGAGAAGATGTGACCGAAGCCGGAGTGCGGTCCGCCGTGGATGTATAGGATCGTCGGGTGCGGCTTCCTGCCGGTCGCCGGCTGTATGATCCATCCCTCGACCGCGACCCCGTCGCTTCCCTTGAACTGGAGGTGCTCAAGGTTGGGACGCTGCCACTCGGCTGTTGCCTCGGCGTTGAGCTGCGTGACCCGGCGTTCCTCTGTGCCATCCACGTCAGCGACATACAGGTCCATCGGATTCTCGAGCGAGCTGGCTGCGAACAGGAGGCGCCTTCCACGCAGGTCGAGAGGGAAGCACGCGCGCTCGCCGTCCAAGACCGCCGTCCAGTCAGCCGGACCTTCAAGTGCGACCCGGTAGACCTGAATCGTGCCGCCGTCCTGGGCCTGTATGTAGGCCGACTTGCCGTCCTCATCCGGCAGCACGCGCGGCAGCTGGTGCAATGTCGTCGCGAAGTCCGGCTGCAGGCCGCCGCCGACGTGGAGCGTCAGATCTGCCGTGCGGCACTTCGGTGCGCCACCTGAGCGGTCGATCACCCACAAATCGTTCCTCGAGCCAATCGGCCGGCCGTAAGGCTGGCCGCAGAAAACGACCCGGCTGTCAGGCAGCCAGGCCGCTGAGAGTGCATAGCCCCAGTCGCCCGTGAGGTCCCGGACTTCGCCGTTCAAGTCGACGAGCTTGAGCCGCGGGAGGTAGACCCGAAAGCTGTCCGGCAACATCATGGCCGTGAACAAGATCTCTCGGCCGTCGGGGGACCAGAGTGGGTTGGTGTGGTTGCTGGCGTTGTCGGTCAGCCGGCGGGTCTCCCGCCTGCCGCCGCGACGACAAAGATATCCTGGACCGCGGCGTCTTGATCGTTTGGCTCGTCGAAGCGGTAGATGTGGCGGGTCACACGAAACGGCTTCGATCGGTCTGGCGGATCGCTGGGGCCGGCCGTGAAGGCCAGCCATTGGCCATCAGGCGACCAGACTGGGCCGCCGCCGACGCCCCGAGGCAGATAGGTCAGCCGGCGCGCTTCGCCTCCATCCGTCATGATGACATAGAGCTGCGGTTTCTCGTCCCGCGTCGAGATGAAGGCGATCTGACGACCGTCGGGTGAGAAACGTGGATTGAAATCACGCGCCAGCCCGGTGGTGAGCTGCCGCTCGGCTCCGCTTTCCAGCGCGAGCAGCCCCAGTGTGACGTGTTCCTCCTCGCCGTCGTTGGCTATGTGCGAGACGGCATATACCACTAATGCTCCGTCGGGTGAGAGTTGCGCTCCCTGGATGAACCTGAGGCGGAACAGATCGTCGGGCCGCACGGGACGCATAACCTCCCTTTTCACTGACGCGGCCAACAGCTCCTTGACTACGGCTCTAGGGATGGGATTCTGAGGAAGGCATGAAACTCGGGCAGACCCTATACGTTACCAATCGACGCGCCTGGCGCTCGTGGCTGTTCAGGCACCACAAGAATGCGACAGAAATTTGGCTCATCTCCTTCAAGAAGCACACGAAGAAACCATCGATTCCATACAACGATGCAGTCGAGGAGGCCCTCGCCTACGGGTGGATCGACAGCATCGAAAAAACAATCGACCAGGATTCATACGCCCAGCGATACACTCCTCGCAGGCCCGGATCGCACTGGTCAGCAATGAATAAGGAGCGGGCGCGCCGCCTGATCGAGCAGGGGAAAATGACCCGAGCCGGCCTCGCCGCGATGGAAGATGCGCCAAAGGCTAAGAGTAGGGTATCGCGAAGCAGGGACGTGATCCCGTCCGACATTCTCAAACGTCTACGTGAGGACAAGCAGACCTGGCAGAACTTCCAGCGGTTTCCTTCCTCTTATAAGCGGATCCGTGTCGGCTGGATCCATGCCGCGCGCAGGCGGCTGGCAGAATTCGAGAAGCGCCTGCGGTACTTTCTGAAGATGACGGCTCAAAACAAACGGTTTGGGATGGTGCAGTAGTACAAACGGAACATACCGGAGGGTCACAATGCTGACCGTCAAGGCTTTGTTACTGGATCATCTGGAGCAAACCTACAAGAAGGAAGGTTGGTATCCACCGCTCGAGATGGCCGTGGAAGGGCTTACGGCCGAGCAGGCCGCATGGAAGCCGTCGCCGGAGCGGCATTCCATCTGGCAGATTGTCCGCCACGTCATCCACTGGAAGCGCGGCGTCCTACAGTCGTGGGCCGGCGATCCACCTGATTACGAGGTGATGACGCGCGACGACTGGCCAGAGGCGAGCATCAACAAGGCCGCCTGGGACAGCGACGTGCGGGCGCTTAATGAGCTTTACGACGAATTCCACCGCAGGCTGGAGTCCGCCGCCGACGAGGACATGCAGGGATCGCTCAAGGCGTATCAGCAATCACCGCGGCCGGCGCAGATTGCAAAGCGCCTTTCGGCTGTGTTTGCTCACGACGCGTACCACGCCGGCCAGATTCAATACGTGCGGGCGCTGCAGGGCATACCCGCCGCCGAGTAATGGATCGGAGAGACGCGAGCGATGCGGCTAAAGAAAGCACTGACAATTCCCCTCAGTATCCTAAAGAAGCGGCGGTGGAAGAAGGAGATTCCGTCATCGTCGAGGTAACGCCGGAGCGCGTTGCGTCATGGGGAATCGACTGAATTCACTGCTTCGCCCGCAAGAGCCGCTCAGGCAGAGGTCCCGACCGAGTTGCAGTGGTGTCAACGCAGTGCGAACGGAACTGGCGGTTGCTTGGTCGGGAATCAAGTAGGGAGCTCGCTGTTCTCTCACAACCGATCGCCTATGTGGACCGAAATTGAGTTCGGCCTCGTATTCGTTGTGCGCGCGGCAGCGGAGCTCGATGTTGTCCACCGTGGGCGGGCCACCCGTAGCATAGGGCGTAACATGATGGAACTCGAGGAAGCCCTGGTCCGTGCAGCGGCGGCCGTTGCGGCCCACGAAGGCGCAGCGGCCGCCATCGCGGAGCCAGACCGCGCGCTTTACCTCGACCGGGATATGTCTCGAGCCAGGGCTGGCTCCACAACTCTCTCGCGGGCGGTCCGCAGCGGCGAGCTTCTTCTTGGCGAGGTCCTCAAGGAGGGCCGTCAGTGCCCGATCAATGATCGCTGCCGGATCTCCGTCTGGGATTTGGTGCCTCAAAAGATCTTGTGCGAGCCGTAGCTTCTTGTATGTTTCGGTACTCGCCGTGAACTGCACCCTATAGCGTTCGGGCGACAGCGGTGCAATAACGGCGGGACGGCTTTGTGAAGGCGTGAAAGCTGGAGATGGCAGGCCTAGAAGCGCAACTCTTTGGTCGTCACCAGTCTGCGTAGGATCTGCCACCGGTTGGCCCGGCGGCGGAGCAGTGGCTTGGCTTGCTGTCGGGAGCTTCCGGATGGAAGATGGGACAAGCGGCTGAGGGTGCAGGTGTGCCAGGAGTTCCTCAACTTGTCGCTTGCTCTTGTGCCGGGCCGCGTCCAAGACTTCCCGGTGGTTGTCTGGAGTAAGGTGTCCAACAAGAAGACAAACCGTCGTCAGGTTCATCGAACCTTGTTCGAGCATCTCAAGAATGACCGGGAACTTCCGGATTATCCGGGCGGCTTCGATGCGCCCGTAGGCGGCGTGCTCGGAGAGGTGGAGCTCCTGCGTGCAATATGTGAACAGCGAGGAATAGCCTTCGGCCAGGTAGAGGCGTCGCTCGTCAAGCTCCGCAAGGTGAGCAATGAGAGACGCTGTCGCCTCGCGTTCGCAGTCGGCTAGGCGCTTCACGCGCGCGAGCAACTCTTGGTTGGAGAGTTGAACCACAGCGGAGAGAATTTTCGGATTCATAGACCACTTATATCATGGCTGTTTTTGAACGCTTAGGGGCGCTCAGATTCGAAGTTGGGCACCCCGCCCTTCGCCGGCGCGTTCTCTTGTTACGCAAAGCGAGGGGCAGCGATTCCAGTGCGCGTAGGGGCCATCTGCTAACGACGCAATGTCGAACTTCGAAATCTCCTTCGAATCTTGTCAAGTGTTTTGTTGCGCCAAGCCTGACGCAGACAGGTCAAATTGGAATGACCTTCGTTGATACTCCCGAACTCGGTCCGGACCGAGTTCAAGCGGGAAGGGGGCATAGGCACTTAAAGCTGGCGCCGTACGCCTTTTCACATTGGCCACCCACTACCCGGGTAAATACTTCAGGAAAGCCTTGGGAGGTGCGCGCAATGAGCAAAGTCTTCTCGCTATTGATCGTCCTGGCTGTAGTGATTAGCCTTTCACCGCAGCCAGTGCACGCAGCCACCACAGTTTCCGTGCCGGCCGGCACGCGTGTCGCCCTGCAATTCCGCAGCGGCCTGGATTCCTCCACGGCCAAGGAAGGTCAGCGGGTCAATTTCCGAGTCGCCGCAAATGTCATCGTGAACCGTCTTGTGGTCATTCGGGAAGGCGCTTCGGCCCGTGGCACGATTACCGACGTCACTCCGCCGGGCGTGCTAGGTAAGAGTGCCCGCATCATTGTTTCGTTCGTGACCGCGACTGCGGTCGACCGCCGACCCGTCCGCCTTTCATCAATTTACATCACGCCGAACGACGTGCGTGAGGCCAAGGATGTTGCGGGCGCCGCGGGCGCGGCGACAGTAGGGATGATCATTCTGGGTCCCATCGGGCTGGCCGCCGCGGCGCTGGTTCGAGGCGGACACGTCGTCCTTGGGAAGGGTACGGTCGCCGTCGTCGGCACGGT
>Ga0184610_1000385_pt1 | contig 10559 bp, 8 predicted proteins | sample PLM1_100_coex_FD_133011 | JGI IMG/M metagenome (GOLD analysis project Ga0184610, IMG submission 133011) | Groundwater sediment microbial communities from an aquifer in East River, Colorado, USA - PLM1_100_coex | ecosystem: Environmental > Terrestrial > Soil > Riparian zone | place: USA: East... | reverse complement strand
CGCGGCGAGGCCGCCGTCGAGCTGTTGCGCAAGGAGTCCTTCGATCTGATGGTCCTCGACTACAAGATGCCCGGGATGACCGGGTTCGAGGTCTTTCAGCACGCCCGCACCCTGCACCCCGGCATGGCCGTCGTGCTGGTGACGGGCCACGGCACCCCCGAGATCATCAATGAAGCCACCCGCATGGGCTTCAGCGCGATCCTCCTCAAGCCGTTCACGTCGGACGAGCTGCGCGGGACCGTGGAGAAGGTCCTGGCGGACCGCGCCTGACGGGAGGCTATGATGCACCCACGGACCAACGCTCGGTCAGGTGGCCCGGTCCCGGCGGAGGTGGTCATGGGTTCTCTGCAGGGCGGGTTCCAGTGGACGGTCGACCGGATGCTGTCGATCGGCTACGGACTCGTGTACGACTACATCTTCGAGCAATTCGGCCCCTACCAGCAGCTGCAGGCCGAGGTGCTGGAAATGGTCGAGACGGCGGCCAAGGCGACCTCGCCCGATCGCCGCGCGTTCCAGGTGCTCGACGTCGACTGCGGCCCCGGCAATCTCACGTTCGTCCTCGCCGAGGCCGGGTTCTCCGTGCTCGGGCTGGAGCCGTACGGCGCGCTGGTCGAGCTGGCGCGGGAAAAGCGCCGGGCCAAGCGCCTGGCCAATCTCGCGTTCAGTCAGGGTGACCTGGCCCGGACCAAGACCCTCCGCGACGCGTCGTTCAATCAGGTGGTGAACGTGCACTCGCTCTACGCGCACGCTGATCCGCAGGCGGTGCTCGCCCAGGCCTGGCGCGTGCTCAAGCCGGGCGGGCAGGCGATCTTCGTGAACCACACCGGCCCGGTACGCCCGGCCGCCACCTTCCGGGAGCTGCGGGCGCGCGAGGGAACCGCCGCCGCCGTGCGGTGCCTGTTCCTCTGGCTGCTCCCGCACTGGCTGTTCGAAGCCACCCGGCGCCGCATCGGCCCACACTACTGGAGCGAGGCAGCCTTCGACGCCAACCTGCGGGCGGCCGGGTTCACGGTGCTCGAGACGCGGCGGACCTTCCTCAATGGCGCCAGCGTCCTGGTGCAGGCGAAGAAGGGGAGCGAGGCGTAGCGCGTGGGGCGCAAGTCACCGGGCTCGACAGCCTCCACGGGTCTGCTGGCGCCGCCAGTGGGCGGAGCCACGGGAGTGCGCATGTCGATCCAGCCCGCGGTTGAGCGGCTGCTCGCCGTCGGCTACGGCTTCACCTACGATGCGATCGTCCGCGGCTTTGCGCCCTACGAGGCGCTGGTCGACGAGGTCCTGACGCTGGTCGCCCGCGGGGCTCAACCGGGCGCGCCGGCCGCCACCCGCGTGCTGGACGTGTCGTGTGGCATCGGGACCGTGGCCGCGCGCCTGGCTCGTCGAGGCTGGAGTGTCGTGGGGCTCGACTCCGTGGAGCACCTGGTGGCGGTCGCCCGGCGGCACCATCGTGACAGCGGGCTATCGCTGACCTTCCAGCACGGCGATCTCGCCCGCGATGGGGCGCCGGACGCCGGCCGCTTCGATGTCCTCGTCAGCATGCACACGCTCTACTGGCACCCCGATCCCGCCGCGCTGCTGGCCGCCTGCCGCCGCGCGCTCAAGCCGGGAGGCCACGCGGTGTTTCTTACCTACGACCGTCCGGCGCGCGTCCGACGCACATTCGCCGAGGTGCGGCGGCGGCAGGGCTGGTGGGCGGCGATTCGCGCACTGCGCTGGCTGCTGCCCACGGCGCTCTTCGACATGTTCCGGGGCGTCCATCCCCGCTACCTGAATCGCGACCAGTTCGTCGCCGCCCTGCGCGGCGCCGGATTCGAGGTCCTCGAGCGGCGCGAGACATTCCTGGCCGGCATCAGTCACCTGGCCTGGCTGCGACGGACCGATCCCGAGCCAGTGGCTCGGGGCTGATCAGTTTCTCGCCGTTCGTGTCAGGACGCCGTATCCGGTCGTTAAGGAATCATCCGACACACGCGCGTTCAAGACCACGGATTCAGCGTCATTCTCGCATGGTTTCAATGGGTTAGATCGTGGCGGCCGGGTTTGGTACTGCCATTGCTCTAGGTAGCAGAGCCGCCGCAGCGAGTCATAGAAGCCTCGCGACAGGCGAGCAGTTGTGCGTGGCGGAGACTGGAGAACGAGATGAAACCGACAAAGAAACGGGTGGCCGCAATTCTGGGCTTGCTGGGTGTCGCCGTCATCGGTGCGCCAGCCATGGCCAGTGCCGGCGGCGCGACCCTTTACGAGCTCACGGAAAACATGAAGCTGGTGCAGAGGAACCACAAGCACGGTACGCCGGTCGGCCGTCGCATCGCGACGTCCGCGATCACCGGTGTCGCCGCCGCGGGGACGCCGCTATGTCCGAGTCCCGAGTTTGCGAGCGGTCCGGCCGGCTGCGCGGTCAACGTGCTCGGCAGCGACAACGTCAGCCTGAAGACGGGTCTCGGGACGCTGAACGGCGACTTCACGACCGTCGTCCAGGGCGACAACCCGGTGGACGGCCCGGAAGCTGTCGTCCTCAAGGGCGAGTTCAGGGGACAGATGGATTTTTCGCCCGCGATCGTTGGCAAGCTCTCGAACACGCCCCTGGGCACCATTCCGCTCCCGCACCCCTATGGTACGGTCGGCGGCACGGTGACGGCCCGTCGGGGTCGCAAGGCTGACTTCACCGGCGTGTTCCGCCTGCCGTTCGCTGGGAACGCCGAGATCGTGCCGGGAACGGGAGTGACTCTGCGGCAGATCTTCTGCCCGGCGACACCGAACCCGAATCCGTACGCAGAGTTCTACGGCGGCTTCGACCTCGTCTACCTCGACAACGTCGAGGCGGCGACGACGCCGGCCGGACGCTGCCTGGACATTCAGCCGAACGAGCTGTCTCTGGGCGCGCCGCTCGTCCGCTTCGATATCAGCTTCTAGGAGACGCTTCGCTCATGAGCGCGGTCGAGGCGGAGGTGCAGGGGGGTGTGGCGGGGCAACTCAGCCTCGCTGGCCCCCTCACCGCCGTCACGGCGACGATCACCGCCTTCACGTTCTGGACCGGTCCCGGAATTTGATCTCGGTGGGGCAGCCGGGACCGGACGCCCCTTCCCGGTCGACGCCGCCATCGCCCGAGCGCGGCAGCGTCATCTCACGCGGCACCCGAGTCTATCTGCGAACGTTCACGCCCGCCGATCTCGAGCACCTGTCCGCCTGGGTCGACGACCCGTTCCTGGAGCGCATGGTCGGCAGCGAACTCCTGCAGTCGTACAAGCACGTCTGGGACAAGTCGCCGGCGTTCTTCGAGGCGGTGCTCACCGACCCCACCCAGGTCGTGCTCGTCATCGAGGCCTACCACGGTTGGACCACACCGGTGGGGGTGGTCCGCCTGTTCAATATCCACCTGCCGGAGGGGTACTGCTTCCTGGAGACGATCATCGCCGACCCGCGAGCAATGAAGCGGGGTTTCGGGGTCGAAGCAGGTAAACTTATCTCTTACTATGGCGTGGACGTGCTCGGCCTGCGGCGCATCGAGGCCAAGGTGTACGAATACAACGTGCTCAGCATGAACTCGCTCCGGCGCAACGGGTTCCGCCAGGAGGGGGTGCTCCGCCAGGCCGGGTTCGACGGCGAGCGCTACTGGGACCTGGTGATCTTCGGGATCCTCAAGGAGGAGATCGAAGCGCAGCGCAAGAAGGACAAGGTCTACCTTCCTCTCGATCCGCCCGAGGGGAACGGGCGTGAGCCCTCATAGTCTTCTCCCGCTCGTAGCGTTCGTCCTCAACGTCTCCCTGGCCGGGCTGGCGCTGCTGCGCAACCCCGGGAGCCGGCTCAACCGCGTCTTCGCCTACTTCGCCTCGGGCATGGCGCTGTGGAACTTCGGCGTCTTCCTCCTGCGCACGAGCCCCGACGAGCGGACCGCCTACTTCGTCGAGATCGTCATCCACGTCGGTGTCATCGCGCTGCCGGCGTTCTACTACCACTTCGTCCTGATCTTCCTGGACAGCACCACCCGTCACCGGCCCTCGCTGGTGCTGGCCTACCTGCTGGCGTTCATCTACGAGCTGATCAACCTGTCCGGCTCGTCCCTGTTCATGAGCGGCGTGAAGGCCACGCACTGGGGCTGGGCGCCCGCCACCGGGCCCCTCTACCTGCCCTACCTGCTCGCCTTCAACGGCTTCATGATCTACGGCGTCGTCCTGCTCGTGCGGGCCCACCGCGGCATCGACTCCAGCTTCCGCCGCAACCGCGGCACGCTGATCATGCTCGGCACCCTGGTGAGCCTGGCCGGCGGCTGGGTCGACTTCTCGCGCTTCATCCTCAGCCGGTTCATCCCGGCGGCCGACTACGTCTACCCGGTCGGCATCCCCGCCAACATGATCTTCGCGCTCATGCTGGGTACCTCGATCGTCCGCTACCGCCTGTTCGCGGTGACGGTGGTCGTGAAGAAGACGGCCGTCTACGCGCTGGTGGGCATGCTCATCACCGTCGTGCTCGGCCTGGCCACCAAGATCGTGGAGGACTACTTCCTCCTCAAGGAGGCCAGCGCGCTCTGGATCGTCGTGCCGGTGGGCGTCGTCATCACCGTGCTGCTGTCACCGCTGGGCCAGGGGCTCGACGACCGCATCCAGCGGATCATGTTCAGCAAGCGGCTGGGCTGCTACGACACCCTGTTCCATCTGAGCAAGCAGATGAGCTCGATCCTGAACTTCAACGAGCTCGTCGACACGCTCGTCCACGGGCTCGTGCGCGGCATCCCGGCCACCCACGCCACGCTCATGATCCACGACCCCGCCACCGGCGCCTTCCTCAACTATCGCGAGGACACCACGCTGGATGAGGGCTCGGCCCTGGAGTCGATCCGGGCCGACAGCCCGATCGCCCAGTGGCTGAGCACGACCGACGGCCTGTTGGTCAAGGAAGAGGTCAAGCTCAACCCCCGCATCGCGCGCTACTTCGAGACGGCCGAGGGCGAGCTGGAGGCGGTCAAGGCCGCCCTCATCGTGCCGGTCAAGGTCGAGAACAAGCTCAACGGCATCCTGCTCCTCGGCGAGAAGCTGTCGGGCGAGATCTACGACCAGCAGGAGCTCGACATGCTCCTGCTGCTGGCCACCCAGGCGGCCATCTCGCTGGAGAACGCGCGCCTCTACGAGGGCCTGGCCACCTCCAACGCCCGCCTCATGGAGGCCAGCCGGTTGAAGTCGCAGTTCCTGGCCAACATGTCGCACGAGCTGCGGACGCCGTTGAACTCGATCATCGGGTTCTCCAAGGTGCTGCTGAACCGCCTGGACGGCGACCTCACCGAGCGCCAGGAGGCCTACGTCCGCTCGGTCCACAACTCCAGCCGCCACCTGCTCGAGCTGATCAACAGCATCCTCGACTTCTCGCGCGTCGAGGCCGGCAAGTTCGAGATGCGGCCCGAGAAGGTCGACCTGCACGACGTGGTCGACGAGTGCATCGAGTCCTCGATGCCGCTGGTGCGCGACAAGCGCGTGAAGATCGAAAAAGACATGCCGGTGGAGCTGCCGACGGTGCACGCCGACCGCATGCGGGTCAAGCAGGTGCTCCTCAACCTGCTCTCCAACGCCATCAAGTTCACCCACGCCGGCCGGGTGCTGGTCCAGGTGCGTCAGGAGTCCGATGCGCTGCACGTGTCGGTGGCCGATACCGGCATCGGCATCTCGCCGGGTGATCTCCAGCGACTGTTCGAGCCCTTTCAGCGTCTCGACAATCCGCTCGCCCAGCAGGCCGACGGCACCGGGCTCGGCCTGGCCATCAGCAAGAAGTTCGTGGAGCTGCACCATGGCCGGATCTGGGCGGAGAGCCGCGAGAGCCAAGGCTCGACGTTTCACTTCACCCTGCCGCTGAACGCGGCGTAGGCGTAAGAGGACCATCCATGCCCGCTCCGATCCTTCGCCGCGACGGGAAGAAGGCCAAGCTCCTCTACATCGAGGACAACCGCGAGAACCGCATGCTGGTGCGGGCCATCATGGAGGCCGAGGGCTACACCATCGTCGACGCCGAGGATGGGCTGTCCGGCATCGAGGCGGCCGTGCGGGAGGAGCCGGCGCTCATCCTGCTCGACGTGAACCTGCCCGGCATCGACGGCTACGAGGTCGTGGCGGTGATCAAGTCGTTCCCGGCCTTCGCCAACACGCCGGTCGTCGCCGTGACCGCCTACGCGATGGAGGGCGACCGCCAGCGCACGCTGGTGGCCGGCTGCGACGGCTACATCCAGAAGCCGATCGACGTCGACACCTTTCCGCGCCAGGTCGAGGAGTTCCTGCACGGCAAGCGCGAGCATGTCGAGGAGCGCGAGGAGGGCGTCTACCTGCGCGAGCTGAACCAGCGCCTGGTCTACCGGCTCGTCAACCAGGTGGAGGAGCTCAAGCGGCTCAACCAGCACTTCGTCCGCCGGGCCACCCAGCTGGCCGATCTCCATCGCGCGGTGCAGGACATCACCTCCGAGGTCGGCGCCCGCGCGATGCTCGATCAGCTCCTGCCCGCGCTGTCCCGCGCGCTCGGCACCCGCAGCCTGTCCGTCGAGCTGCCGGAGACCGACGTCAAGGTGGCGGTGGCGGGCGAGGCGGCCGAGCGGCCGCGCAGCGTGCTGGCCGGCACCGGGCTGGCCACGGGCGAGGACTGGACGGAGGTCGACTGGACGCTGCCGCTGACGGTGCGGGGCCGGCCCCTCGGCGTGATGACCGCGCGGCACGTGCTACCGCCCGGCGCCAAGGCCGACGAGGAGCAGCTCCTGAACATCGTCGCGAACCAGGTGGCCATCGCGGTCGAGAACGCTCGCCTCTTCCACGGCGTGGCCCAGCGCGCGGCCGAGCAGCAGAGCCTCGTCGAGGCCGGCCACCTGCTGGCCTCGACGCTGCGCCTCACCGACGTCTTGCAGCGCTTCACCGAGCTGGTGCGCGCGCGGCTCAACCTCGACGTCGTGCGCATCTGGCTGCACGAGGGGCCCGGCGAGTACGAGCTGCGCGCGCAGGCCGGCCTCGCCGAGCAGCCCGGCGACGGCCGCCGGCGCTTCGAGCCCGGCGAAGGCATCGTCGGCTGGGTGATGGAGCACCTGACGCCGCTCGTGATCGCCGACCTGCAGGTCGACCCGCGGCTCAAGGAGCGGCAGTGGGCCCAGGCCGAGGGGCTGCTGTCGCTGGTGGCGGTGCCGCTGCTGCTCGACGACGCGCCGGTGGGCGTGCTGGTCGGTCTCTCCCGCCAGCGCCGGGAGTTCGCGGCCGAGGAGATCGCCCTGGCCCAGGCGCTGGCGACCTCCGCGGCCGTGGCGATCCGCAACGCGCGCCTGTACGAGGAGACGCAACGGCGTCTCGGCTTCAACGAGACGCTGGTGGCGGTGAGCCAGGCCATCGGCTCCACGCTGGACCTCACCGAGATCCTGCGCCGCGCCACCCGCGAGATGGTGCGCGCGCTGGGCGGCGACATGGGCGTGGCGTGGCTGCTCGCGCCCGGCCGCGCGCGGTTCGTGCCGCTGGTCGGCTACCGGATCCCGAAGGACGTGCTGGGCGCGACGGCGGCGCCCAGTCTGCAGCTCGACGATCCGGTCATCAAAGCGCTGAACGCGGCCAAGGGGCCCATCGCCGCCTCCGACAGTCAGAGCGAGGCGTGGAGCAGCATGGCGGCGGCCCGGGTCGTGCCGCACAAGTCGATGCTCATCCAGCCGATCTTCTGGAAGGACGAGCTGATCGGCGGCTTCTCCCTCCTGTGGGTGCAGGCGTCCCATCGCTTCACGGCCGACGAGCTGCGGCTGGCCGAAGGCATCGCGCTGCAGAGCGCGCTGGCCATCGAAAACGCCCGGCTCTACGAGGGCGTCAAGGAGCAGATGGTCGCGCTCAAGCAGACGCAGGCCCAGCTCGTGCAGTCCACCAAGCTGGCCGCCATCGGCGAGCTCGCCGCCAACATCGCCCACGAGATCAACAACCCGCTCACCACCGTGCTGGGCTTCGCCTCGTTCATCGCCGAGCGGCTGCCCCCCGGCGACCCCACGCGCGAGGAGCTCGGCCTCATCCAGGAGGAGGCCTCGCGGGCGCGCGACATCGTGCGCGACCTGCTGCAGTTCAGCCGGCAGCGCGACTTCATGCCGGAGCCGTCCGACGTCAACAGCGTCCTCGAGCAGGTGGTCAGCATGGTCCGCCGCCAGGGCGCCCTGAACGTGGTGACGGTGACCGAGGCGCACGCGCCCGATCTGCCGATGGTCGAGATGGACGTGTCGCGCATCAAGCAGGTGTTCCTCAACATCATCAACAACGCGGTCTACGCGATGAAGGACGGCGGCTCGCTCACCATCCGCACCACCGTCGACGGCGGGACCGTGCGGATCGTGTTCGAGGACACCGGGCCCGGCATCCCGGCCGAGATCCTGAGCCGCATCTTCGATCCGTTCTTCACGACCAAGCCGGAGGTGAGCGGCACCGGCCTCGGCCTCTCGGTGAGCCTGGGCATCGTCCAGAGCCACGGCGGGACCATCGACGTCCAGAGCGAGCCCGGCAAGGGCACGACCTTCACCGTGACCCTGCCCATCACCCACGACCAAGACGACCCCGACGAGGCGCGCAAGAGCCCGTAGTGACATCAGGGCCCCGATATGGCCCCCAAACCCCCAACGTTCGCGACGCCCCGGCGGAGCCGCGCCGCTCTGTAGCGCGTGCGTGCCCCCGGTCTACACCAGCAAGCTGGCGACCTGGGCGGCGCCGAGCAGCGGCGCCCGGGGATTGAGCGCGACGTGGATGGGCATCGCGTCCATCAGCGGGGCGAGACGGCCCTTGTCGCGGAAGGCGGTCACGAACGTCCCGTTCGTCAGCCGGGGAAGAATACGCGGCGCGATCCCGCCCCCCACGAAGACCCCGCCCACGGCCATCGCCTTGAGGGCCAGGTTGCCCGCCTCGGCGCCGTAGACCGACACGAAGATGGCGAGGGCCTTGGCGCACATCGGATCGCGATCGGCCAGGGCCATCTCGGTGACGACGGCGCTGGGATCGCCGGCGCGCATCCGATCGGCCACCTCGGCCGACTCCTTGGCCCACCCGGTGTCCCGCAGGAAGCGGTACACGTTGAACAGACCGGGTCCGGACAGGATGCGCTCGAGGGAGACCCGGCCGAACTCCTTGCGGAGGTATCGCAGCAGGTCCTCCTCCACGTCGGTGCGGGGCGCGAAGTCGGCGTGGCCCCCCTCGCTGGCGATGACCACGCGCCGGTCACCGTCTTGCACGATGAGCGCCTCGCCCAGCCCGGTGCCGGCCGCGATCAGCACCTGGTGACTCCGGCGTGGTGTCCCCGACTGGAGCACGTGCAGTTCGCGCTCGGGCAGCGCCAGCACGCCGTGGGCGGCCACCTCGAGGTCGTTGAGCAGCTTCACCCGCGACGCGGGGATCGAGGAGGCGAGCGCGCGCTCGTCGATGACCCACGGCAGGTTGGTCGCCACGCAGCGGCCGTCCACGACGGGCCCGGCCACCCCCAGGCAGACGGCCTCGATCCCGGGGCGGGTACCGGCGCCGAGGAATCGCTCGATGGCCACCTCGAGGGACGCGAACTCCCGGCTGGGGAGCGTGTCGTCGCGGACGAGCACCGGACCGCGCCCGGTCGTCTCGAACAGGGCGAGCGCGGTCTTGGTGCCCCCCACGTCCCCGGCGAGGACGATCACTTCTGGGTGCCGGCGTAGATACCCATGACGGTGCCGAGGAACTTCAGCGCGTCGGGCCGCTTCCGCTGGAACGAGTTGCGCCCGATGATCGAGCCGAAGCCGCCGCCGTCGCGAATGGCGCGGACCTCGTCGAACACCTGATCGTCGCCGGTGGCCGGACCGCCCGAGAAGATGACCACCCGGCGGCCGTTGAAGGTGGACTGCACGACGTGGCGCACGCGCTCGGCCAGCGTCCCCACCGGCACGCCCTCCTTCTCGTACACCTTCTTGGCCGGCGCCTGCTCGAGGTACGCCGAGGGCAGCTTCACCTTGACGATGTGGGCGCCGAGCTGGGCCGCGATGTGGGCGGCGTAGGCCGTGACGTCGATGCCGGTCTCCCCCTCCTTGGACAGGCCGGACCCGCGCGGGTACGACCACACCACCACCACCAGCCCGTTGGCCTTGGCCTCCTCGGCGAGCTCGCGGAGCTTCGTGTACATGTCCAGGCGGTGGGTCGAGCCGGGATAGATCGTGTAGCCGATGCCGACGCAGCCGAGCCGGAGCGCGTCGCGCACCGACCCGGTGACGGCCTGCATCGGGTCCTTCTCCTCGTAGAGCACGTCGTGGTTGTTGAGCTTGAGGATGAGCGGGATCTGGCCGGCGAAGTCGCGGGCGCCCGCTTCGAGGAACCCCAGCGGCGCCGCGTAGGCGCTGCAGCCGGCGTCGATCGCGAGCTGGAAGTGGTAGCGCGGATCGTAGCCAGCCGGGTTGGGCGCGAAGCTGCGCCCGGGCCCGTGCTCGAACCCCTGGTCGACGGGCAGGATGACCATCCGCCCGGTGCCGCCGAGGGTGCCGGCCGCCAGCATCCGCGACAGGTTGGTGAGCGTGCCCGGGCTATCGCTGCCGTACCAGCTGAGGATCTCGCGAATCCGTTCGGTGATCGCCACGTCGT
>Ga0184610_1000382_pt1 | contig 10591 bp, 10 predicted proteins | sample PLM1_100_coex_FD_133011 | JGI IMG/M metagenome (GOLD analysis project Ga0184610, IMG submission 133011) | Groundwater sediment microbial communities from an aquifer in East River, Colorado, USA - PLM1_100_coex | ecosystem: Environmental > Terrestrial > Soil > Riparian zone | place: USA: East... | reverse complement strand
CTTCCACTGGCATCTCGCGGGGCCACGATTTCGCGACTACCACCTCCTGTTCGATGAGCAGGCCGCAGCCATCCAAGATTCGATTGATACTCTTGCGGAACGCGTGCGAAAGCTTGGCGGTTTGACCATACGGAGCATCGGCCACATTGCCCGGCTCCAGACCGTCCAAGATGACAACGACGAATTCGTGCCGACGTCCGAGATGATCAACCGGCTGCTCGCCGACAATCGGAAGATGGCGGAGGCCCAGCGGGAAGCGATCGAGGTCTGCGACGACCACGACGACACTCCGACGGGGAACATTCTTCAGGAGATCCTCGATCAAACCGAGCGGCGAATCTGGTTCCTGTTCGAACTGAGCCAGGCTGACGAGTAGACCGCAGCCTAGGCTTCCTAAGGCTGGCTTCGAGACAGGGCCTTCACCGAATCGAGGTCTCGCTGCAAAGCACTGCTGCCAGGAACTATACGGAGCGCCCGATCCCACAACCGGATTGCCGCGTCATACTGCCGTAGGCGCACATAAGCCCATCCGAGGTTAATCAGAACCTCGAGATCATCGGGAGCTTTTCGCCGGGCGTTCTCGAGCACCGCTGCGGCCTCGACGTACCTGTTCTGGGCGAAATGCAGGTAGCCGTGGACCTTCAGCAGAGGGACCTGTGGGCCGAAACGGTCGAGCCCCTCCTGTACCACGAACTCCCCTTCTTGGAACCGATGACGAGCGATGAACTGATTGGCCATCCATACATACGCATCGGGCCCAGACCGAACACTGCTCAGGAGGGTGTGCTGCAAACGCCTTGCGTTCAGATGGTCGCGATACCGGTGGAAAAACTCGACTACGTCGACGGCGGTGTCACCTAGCTGAGGATCCAGCTGTCGTACCCGCCAGAACGTTCGGAGCGCGTTACGTGTGTCACCCCGTACTCGGTACGCGAGCGCCAGATATGCGAACGCCACAGGGTCATTCGGTCGCTCTTCGATCACCCCATTCAGGTGAGTGATTGCAGAATCAGTTTGTCCAATGAGAAGCAGCCTGGCACCCCTCTCGACATCCGGCTGAGCCCACCGCGCCGTGAGTTGAGGAGCCACGGCCATGACGAATATGAGCGCGATGACGGCCCCCGAGACCGCTCGCACAGGACCCAAGCCAACCCATAGTGGCTTTGCGTTCAGTGCTTTGTGCTGCCGATCGGTTTCTGTTATCGAAAGCGTCCGCGTATGTGTCGTCTTCACCCAGAAGCGTTGGCGATGTCGCAAGATCCCCAGAAAGGCAAGCAGCGGCCAGCAAATGCCCAGAGCCAGCACACCCGCCAGCGTCGATGGTGTAGTTGAGAGGTTGGTACGCGTCCCTTCGAGCCGAAGTGCAATGAACGGGTAGGCCAGCGCCATCACCATAATGACCGGTGGGACCCAGTTAGGGTGGAGATAGGTAAAGTATTCAAAATGCCAGTTGCTGAGAAACAGTCCTGACATCAAGAGTGCTACTGTCAGCCATATCGGGCTGGCCAGGTAAATGGCGGCATCCCACGCGACTGGATCCCGCGAGGCAATCGCGCGGCCCACTAGTGGGCCCAGGTATCGGAATGCGTTGCTGCAATGCCCTTGCATCCACCGCAGCCTCTGACGGAACGCCGGTCGGAACGACAGTGGTTTCTCATCATACACGATGGCGTCCCAGGCCCAGCTGGGTCGGATGCCCTCGAGAATGGCACGCACTTGAAATTCCAGGTCTTCGGTGAGTGATTCGCACCGCCACCCCAGCCGTTGCAGGAGAGGCATCGCAATGCACAGGCCCGTGCCGCCCAATGAGCTGCTGAGGCCGAGTTGTTCCTTCGGCAGCTGGAAGAACCGGTTCGTGAACGCGTAGCTGGCAAAGATAGCTCGGGTGATCCATGAATCGTTGGGGTTCTTCGTACCAAGATACCCCTGGACGATCTGATCGCCGCGTTGTAGATACACGGCCATCTTCCTGAGGAAATCCGGAGCCACCAGGTTATCTGCGTCAAACAGGAGGGCTGCGTCGTAGAACTCCTGCCGTGCCCAGATTCGCTGCAGGAGCCAGTCGATCGCGGGACCCTTGCCGCCACGCTCCGCCCTGACTCGCTCGTATACGATCGCACCCGCCGAGCGCGCGACTTCAGCGGTATCATCCGCACAATGGTCCGCAACGACGAAGATCCTGAACAAACCAGACGGATAGTCTTGCTCGCGAATACTGGCGATCAGCTGGCTGATGACAGCCTCCTCATTGTGAGCGGCAATCAATACAGCAAACCGCAACGCCGGAGCTGCTCGTGGTGGCTGCGGAGACACCGGCCGTCGGGCCCCCAGCACGATGAGACCCAGGTGGTACAAGAAGAGGCCCACAAAAAAAGTCTGAAAGGGCATCATGATCCAATCGAGGGGGCGCGCGGGAGCAATCAACATCCCGCTGATCAGCGATAGGGGCAACAAACTGCCTAGTATCAGTTGGGCGACACGTTGCATGTCGTACCTTTCTTGCGTGATGTCTAGGGGAATGGAGGACGTCTTCGCCAGCCATTTTTCCAAGCCTGCGCGCCCTGAAACTCTTTGGTCTAGCCAGTTGTCGTTGAGGGCATGCGGCCACCTAGTTGCCGCTACGACGTCGGAACTGGCTTACCAAGGTATGGATGGGCGCGAAGCGATTGCTGATGATCGGTGCTCTTGTAGCTATTACCGCCGGTAGTTCCGGCTATTCAGGTATCGCTTCGTCCTGGAGTATTTCAGAACACCGCATTCGTGCGATCCGCGCTGCTGAGTACATTCTGCGGTGCCAGGATTCCAATGGCGCTATCCACGATGCGCTCGACAACCCCGGCATCAATATGGACAACAACATGGGCTATGCGATGGCCGGTCTGATCGCGGCGTATCGGGCCAGCGGTGATAGTCGATATCTTGCTGGGGTACGGCGCGGACTAGAGTGGCTCGCCTTGGTACAAGAATCCGACGGCGCCTGGCACTGGGGCTATCTCGCTCCGGACTACCATCCATTTGTCAGCGAGTATTATCGCAGCATGGGGATTGTCGACATCAAGGGCGTGGAGGCGATCCAGGCCTACTTCGCCTACAATCTCTATCTGTATGTCTCGCTCTCCGGCGACGATGCGTTCGGTGAGCAGTATGTGCCGTTTGCACGACGGGGCATCGAGTATCTGCTGAAACACAACTATGATGGGCGTTTCTTCTATAGCTCCTGGCAACTGCGGTATCAGCACTGGCGGCGTTTGCCGGAGCATTATTCAGCTGGGCAAGGGGACGTCTATCTCGGGCTTGTGGCGCTCTGGCAGCTCACGGGAGACTCTCGATACCAGAAAATCGCTTCGCGGCTCCGTGAGGGGCTACCGCTCTTCACGAGACGGAGTGTGTGGATGACCAGCCTTCGCAACCCAATCCCGTATCGTTTCAGCAATGGTTATCTTCCGTATATTTTCCGCACTGCGGACGGGCTCACGTGGCTGAAGGCAAATCAGGACGGTTCAGCGATCGCTGCGTCAGCGCTCGCGATCGGACAGCAGGCAAATGGAATCCGGGCAGATCGAACGCTCACCTTTCTTGGAGAGATTCAAGGTGTGCACGGTGGTGTTGCGTTTAGCACTGATGACGCGAACGCCGGGTACTACTATACGAACGACGCCGGGTTCGCCATTCTCGCGTGGCTCGGTGCTCCGTTCGCACTCCACGGAGTTGAACCAGAACCGCGGAAGTTAGGTTCAAAATCACCAAAGACTCGGTTGTTTGAACTGAGCGAGTCGGACGAATAGCGCCACCAACCGTGGACTCAATCAAGGGGCCGGCCTCAGCCGGCCTCTTGTTGTTGATATCCACTTTCGACGACTGCTGCAGGGCTATTGACGGGTACGGTGCTACCGGACTTCGTGGAGGCCGTATGCGCCTGGGATGGCTTTTCCTCACATTCCTTCTTCTGATCCACGGCCCTGCGCTGGGCGCGGAGTGGGCGTCATTTGAGCACCCGAATCCCCCGTTCGCGATCCAATACCCTAGCGAATGGACGCGGCTTAGCGCGGACAAGCTGGCACTGCTCGTGCTCGTGGCGCCAGGCTCAAGGGGCCTGGGCGTGATCGTCGTGGGAGCACCATTGGATCCGGGCGACACTCTGGATGATCTGCTGGCCGATTTGCCACGGGTCATTCCAACGAGATTTTCTGGCTATCAGCCCCTGCGCACTGATCGCACATCCCTCGCTGGCCGGCCCGCATTCGTCCACTACTTCACAGGGATGCGGAATGGGGTGCGACTCTATATCATGATGGCCGCGGTGACTACAGACACGCACGGATATCTAGTGTTTGGAATGACGCCGGCCGACTCCCCGCGCCTGCGTGAAGAGCTCACTCTACTTCAGAAGATTCTCGTTGGCTTTCGACCAGGCGGCTGAAGTTGAACTAGCTATCTTCGAAACGCCGCGCAGATCATGCCGTAGTAGGCGGGCACTTCGTACGAGTACAACTCAGGACGCAGCTTCAAGTGCTCGGCGATCCCAGCCAGCATCACCAGCTGCCAGAGACTATCCGGTTTCGCCTTCTTCACCAGGTTCATATCGATTCGCAATAGGGACCGCAGTTGATCGCTCTGGATCGCATTCACCATCAGGGAATCGTACTTGGCCGCGGCGGGGCTGAACCCATACGGACCAGACTTCTTGTGAGCATGAGCGTGGTCGGCGCTGGCGACAAACATGACGCGCTTTTTCGATCTTTCCGCCACGTCGGCGATGAGCGCGCCGAATCGCAGATTCTCGGCCAGCGCGATTTCTCGTGAAGGTGTGACGACGACAAGTTTCGGGCGCGTCTCATGACCACGAATGAAGAACCACAGCGGCACGAGCGTCCCCCAGTCCAGCGGCATGTTCGAGTAGCGACCGGAAGCCGTCGCATAGTTCGCCCCGACCGTGGGGAGCCGACGGCGTGTGGCCTCTTTGAGCAGCGCGTCCGCAAATTCCACGTCACAGTGCACGCGAATGGGTAGCCGTGCCGGTCCCTTCCCAAACATGGGGAGGGATCCCGAGGCGTTCTCGGCGGTGACGACACCGATATAGCCCCTCAGGCGTAGGTTGTGGGGTGTCGCGATGACAAGGAGTTGTGGTCGCGCGGCCCTCGCGTCGCGCGCCAGCCGCTGCATCCCCTGTGTCGTGACAGCATAGCGCCGGCGCTCAAAGGCAGACGACAGAGCCGGAATAATGGGCTCGCCATGCGGGGCGACGCACGCGAAGACCAGTGGCATAGATCGCTATTTAGCGTGACATCGTGGAACCCCTATTGGGTAACGGAGACGAAGATGTGGATGACGAAGATGATAACGGCGAGTTAACCTATCACGCGGAGAGGATGGATGAGAATTGGGTATCGAGATTGATCCTGAACAAAACGAAGTCCGTGCACTCAAACGCGTCACCAATTGGCGTCGCGAACGCGTGGTCGAAATTGGTTGTGGCGATGGCCGGCTCACGTTACGCCTCGCGCGGTTGGGTGCCTTCGTCCATGCGATTGACCCGGATGCGAAACTTATTCGCACCGCCCGAACGAAGCTGCCCAGGCGGTTCGCCAAGCGCATCCGCTATCACGTCGGACAAGCAGAACACCTTAACCATGCGAACGAATCATTTGACCTCGTGGTATTCGCCTGGGCGCTGTGATGAATCGCACATAAGGGCATGGTCCATGCCCTTCGCGAAGCACATCGGGTGCTCAAACCGAACGGCATCCTGATTGACCTGCGTCCCGCTCTCGTTCATCGTCGCGTCGGAACCGAGCGCGCGGGTCGCTTTCGGCAACTCGGTAGGATGTACGAGTCGCTTGACGATGACCGTAAGGCCAATCGTTCCGTCGCACTCGTCTTGCGCGCCGGTCTGTTTAATGTAGAGTGGCGCACGCAGTTCGATTGCAGGCGCGTGATGGATTCACTGGCTGATTTTCGGACCTTCGTTGATGAATTCCTTACACTGGAGCGCGACTTCCCCCCACACGACTGGCTGATCCAGCGGGTCCAACGTGCGCTCGAGACGAGGGGGAGGGCGAAGAAAATTGTGGTGAGGGGACCTCTGATGATGAACGTGCTGAGGAAACGGGACGTAGGGGCTTGAGTCCACGGGGACCAGTGCGATGAAGGAGGCAGCCATGGCGTCGCTCTCCGATGGTCGCCGTGAGTTTCTTCGCCACACGGTCGCGACTCTTGCCTACCGCGGAGGCAAAGTCATACGCGACACGCCTGGAGGCTTCGCCTCAGTCCGGGCCTGTGAAACCTGCCGGTCAGCCGGGGAGATCTTAAGGCATATCGGCGACCTTCTTGAGTGGGCTCTCTGGATCGCCAAGGGAGAACACCGTTGGCGCGACGCCGCGCCACAGTCGTGGGAAGCCGACGTCGAGCGATTCTTCGACGGGCTTCGCCGGCTCGACGAATACCTCGCTACAGATAGGCCGCTTGGGTACCCTCCCGAGAAGCTCTTCCAGGGTCCGATCGCCGATGCCATCAACCACGTCGGTCAACTCGCGACGTTGCGCCGTCTCGCTGGTTCTCCGGTCCGCGGTGAGAACTACTTCAAAGCCGAAATCGTCGTGGGTCGGGTCGGCGCGGAACAGTCCTCAAAGCGCGTAGAGTTCGATTGATCAGACGAGATCACCCGCGGTATCGAACGACGTCGGCGTCCGTCACTTCGCTTTCACTCAGTGAGACGCCCAGCTTCTGCGCCCGGTCGCAGATCTGCCGATAGACGGTGTCGGGCAACTCGATTCCGTCCACCAGCCGCTCTGTGCGGGCACGATACTCGGGTTCGCCTGGGACAAGCACCTCGCCGACGCCCAGGGCCGGCGGTGTTTTCTTGATCGCGTTCAGTGTCGTACGGACACCGCGTTGAAACGTTCCCAGCGGGGTAAACGCGGCAACATCGATGGTCTGCATGAACTTGCCTTCCACAGTCCCGCTCTCTCTATCGAAGAGCCCTGTCAGGCCGCCCAGTAGGGCCACGAGCACTCCGAGCGCGTATCCTTTGTGGCCGCCAAACGGTAGCAGAAAGCCTCCATCATTGAAATCATCGGGTCTGACGCTAGGGGACCCGTGCCTGTCCATGATGCAACCCTCCGGAAGGTTAGCACCCTTGCTCGCAGCGACCTTGATCTTCCCGGCAGCAATCATGCTCGTGGCGTAATCGAGGATGAACGGCGCTTCGTCGCCGGTCGGCACGCCAGCCGCGATGGGATTCGTCCCGAGAACCCCCTTGATCCCGCCGTACGGTACAACAGAGCCGCCTCCCGGCCTGCTGTCGCCACTCGTGATAAGGCTAATACATCCGGCGTGCGCCGCCTGTTCAGCGTACTCACCGAGCCGCCCGATATGACTTGTCCGGACGAGGCTCACACAGCAAACCTGTGCCTGGCGCGCCTTCTCGATGGCGCGGTTCATCGCCCAGCGGGCGGTGTAAAGTCCAAATACACATTGGCCGTTGACGGTCATCGTACTCGGGGCATCCTTAACGACCACCGGCTCTGCGGCTGGAGCGATACTCCCATCCTCGATCTGCCGCAGGTATTGGGGAATGCGGAGCACGCCGTGCGAGTCGTGCCCGGTCAGATTAGCCTTCACAAGGATCTCGGCGACATCGTCGGCAATGTGCGGCGGCGTGCCGACGGCCATGAAGATCCGGCGGCTGAGGGAATGAACGTATCCGGCGGGCAAGCGATGCGCGGCGCTCATCGGGTCTCGCTCCTGGAGTCTACTATTGATCCACTGCCGAGCCGGGAGGGGTTGGTCCTTGCCGGTTCGAACTAGTGCACCCTTACCCCACAGTCGTGAAGGAGGCGATCACGTGCGTAAGCTGATGCCTGTCCTGCTTCTGCTGGCAAGCCTGCTGACCTCTCCCGCCATCGGCCCGGGTCTTGCCGCACCCGCCGCGAACACGCTGGTGTATGTCGCTGACATCAGCGACATGATCTCGTTGGATCCCGCGGTCGCGTACGAATTCAGCGGCATTCTCGTGGCCCAGAACGTGTACGACACCCTGGTGGCGTTTGAAGGTGAAAACCTCACCACTCTCAAGCCGCGCCTGGCCCAATCCTGGACGATCCGAGACACCGGCAGCGCCTGGAACGTGACGTTCAAGCTTCGGCCAGGCGTCAAGTTCAGCACGGGCCGGCCGGTCACGGCGGAAGCCGTGGCGTTCTCCATCGATCGGGTCATCGGCCTCAACAAATCCCCGGCCTTCCTCTTCAAGGATGTCGCGGGGTTGAAGGAAGGAGACACCAGGGCGATCGACAGCACCACGGTCGAGGTGACGCTGCCGAAGACGGCGAGCCCGCAGGCCTTCCTCTCTGTGATGAGCTTCACCGTGGGCGCCGTCGTCGATCCGGATGAGGCGAAGGCGCATGAGAGCGGCGGCGACCGCGGTGAAGCCTGGCTGCGCAACCATTCGGCTGGCACCGGTCCCTATATGCTGGAGCGGTGGGATACGGAATCGCGCGCAGTGCTCGTGGCCAATCCGAACTACTGGGGCACCAAACCCAAGATTGCGCGGGTCGTGATTCAGCACGTCCCTGAATCGAGCACCCAAAAGTTCATGGTGGAGTCGGGAGATGCGGATATCGCCGCCAACATCACCCCTGAGCAGGCGAGGGACATGGCACGCAAGGGGAACGTCAAGGTGCAGAAGGGCAAACTACTCCAGCTCGTCTACATCGGCATGAACGCCAAGCACCCGCCGCTTGACAAGGCCAAGGTCCGCGAGGCCATCCGCTCAAGCATCGATTACGACGGAATCGTACGGAGCCTGCTGCGGGGCGAGGCGCGTAAGGTGCAGACCATCGTCCCTGAGGGTCTCTTCGGATTCAACGCGTCCGCGCCTTTTCAGGCGAACGTCGCCAAGGCCAAGGCGCTGCTCAGAGAGGCAGGGGTGCCTCGCGGGTTTGCGGTCGACATGCTGGTGCCCACGGGCCCGGCCCCCGGCGGCGTGAAGTGGTCAGATATCGCAGCCAAGGTACAGAGCGACCTGTCGAAAGCCGGGATCAAGGTGACGATCAAGGAAACCGCGCAGGCACAGCTCCTCAACATCTACCGCGCGCAGAAGGGGCAAATGGTCATGATCCTATGGGGCCCGGACTTCCCCGACCCCGATGGGAACGCCACGCCCTTCAGCGATTATGGAGCGAAGTCGATCGCCTGGCGCAATGCCTACGAAGATGCGGCTGCCGCGAAGCTCGCCAAGCAGGCCGCCCTGGAACCCGATTCCGCCAAACGCCGCGTGCTGTATAAGCAGCTCACGGATCGTATCCTGCATCAGGGACCTTACGTCATCCTCTATCAGCCCACGACACGCTTCGCATTGCGGAAGAGCGTGGCGGGGTTTGTGTGGAATCCGATGGCGTTCGCGGAGTTCCGGACGGTAAGCAAGTAGACGTGTGAGCCGGTACGTCCTGGGACGGATCGCCTCCATGGTGCTGGTGCTCCTGGGGGTATCCGTCCTGACGTTTTTCATTGCACATGTGGTTCCGGGCGACCCGGTCCTCGTCGCCCTGGGCGAGCACGCCCGCGAAGAACAGATCGTTGCGTACCGTCGCGCCTACGGGTTGGATCGGCCGGTCCCGGTCCAGTACGCCGTGTATATGAGCCGCTTGACCCGAGGCGATTTGGGGATCTCCATACGTACCCGCCGGCCGGTGGCAGACGACCTGCAGGAGTTTCTGCCGGCTACGATTGAGCTGAGCAGCGCGGCGTGGCTGGTGGCCCTGCTCTTAGGGATTCCCGCCGGCATCCTCTCCGCGGTTTTCAAAGACCGGACCTTCGACCACCTCTCCCGCCTCGGCGCGCTGATCGGCGCATCGTTCCCGGTATTCTGGCTGGGCCTGCTGCTCCTGGGCGCATTTTACTACCGTTTGCGATGGCTTCCCGGTCCAGGGCGTCTTGACGTGGTCATTAGCCCGCCTCAACTGCGCACAGGTCTTCTGCTGGTGGACGCGGTCCTCGCCGGAGACTGGGAAGCGCTTCGCAATGCGCTGCGCCACCTCGTCCTGCCTGCACTCACGCTGGGTCTATTCTCCACCGCGGTGATTGCGCGGATGACGCGTTCGGCGATGCTGGAGGTACTGTATCAGGACTACATTCGCACGGCGCGGGCGAAGGGGCTGCGCGAGTGGCGGGTGGTGGCGCTGCACGCGCTCAAGAACGCCATGATCCCGACGCTCACGATTATTGGCATCTCTTTCGGCAGTTTGCTCTCAGGCGCTGTGTTGACGGAAACCATCTTTGCCTGGCCCGGACTCGGGCGGTACGCCACGGCGTCCGCAATAAGCCTGGACTTTCCGGCGGTGATGGGGGTCACGCTCGTCGTGGCTGTCGTCTACACTCAGGTCAACCTCGTCGTCGACCTGATCTATGCGCGGCTCGATCCCCGGGTCCGCTACGAGTAGCCGCCCTATCAGCCAACCACGCACTCGGCGCGGAGAGGTCGCGCGCTACCTACGGCGAAGCCCGCTCGCGGCCGCAGGTGGCGGGATCGTCTTAGTCTACGCTCTCACCGCTATTGCCGCGCCGTTCCTCGCGCCCCACCCGCCGATCACGCAGT
>Ga0184610_1000380_pt1 | contig 10610 bp, 13 predicted proteins | sample PLM1_100_coex_FD_133011 | JGI IMG/M metagenome (GOLD analysis project Ga0184610, IMG submission 133011) | Groundwater sediment microbial communities from an aquifer in East River, Colorado, USA - PLM1_100_coex | ecosystem: Environmental > Terrestrial > Soil > Riparian zone | place: USA: East... | reverse complement strand
CGGTGAGCGTCGGGGAAGCGATCACGGCGTCGGTGACGGCGACATTCAAGGATCCGGCGACGCATCGCGTGATCCTCGAGTGTCGTTGCGTGAACCAGTCGGGCGAGGTCGTGATCGACGGCATCGCCGAGGTCATCGCGCCCGCGGAGAAAGTAAGGCGGCCACGGGCCATCCTTCCCACGGTCCACCTCCACGACCGCGGGGCGCGCTACCGCCAGTTGATCGCCCTGACGCGCGGTCTCGAGCCCCTCAGAACCGCCGTCGTCCATCCCGTAGATCGGAACTCGCTCGTCGGTGCCATCGACGCGGCGAAGGCCGGGCTCATCGCCCCCGTGCTCGTCGGCCCCGAGGCACGGATCCGCGGGGTCGCCGCCGCAGAATCAGTCGACCTGGCACCGTACCAGCTCATATCGACGCGCCACAGCCACGAGGCCACTGAGCGGGCCGTCGCCATGGCGCGGACCGGGGAGGTCGAGGCGCTCATGAAGGGTAGCCTCCACACCGATGAGCTGATGCAGGAGGTGGTCGCCAAGGAGAGCGGCCTTCGCACGGGCCGGCGGATCAGTCACGTGTTCGTGGTAGATGTCCCGACTTACGCGCGACCGCTCTTCATCACCGATGCGGCGATCAACATCGCACCCAACCTCGACGCCAAACGCCAGATCGTGCAGAACGCGATCGACCTCGCGCGCGTCTTGGGAGTCGAGACCCCGCGGGTCGCGATCCTCTCGGCGATCGAGACGCTCAATCCGGAGATCCAGTCCACGATCGATGCCGCCGCCCTCTGCAAGATGGCCGAGCGCAAGCAGATCACCGGCGGCATTCTCGATGGGCCGCTCGCCTTCGACAACGCGGTTTCCGAGGAGGCGGCGAAGGTCAAAGGCATCGAGTCGCCCGTGGCGGGCAAGGCCGACATCCTGGTGGTGCCCGATCTGGAATCGGGCAACATGCTCGCCAAGCAGCTCGAGTACCTGGGCGAGGCGCAGTTGGCGGGAATCGTGCTCGGTGCCCGGGTGCCAATCGTGCTCACGAGCCGCGCCGACAGCCCGCTCGCGCGCATGGCCTCGTGCGCCCTCGCCCTCCTGTTCGCCCGGCGGGGGCCCAAGTATTGAACCCCGTTCTGCTCGTCATCAACGCTGGCTCGTCGTCGATCAAGTTCTCGGTGTTCACCGTCGACGGGAGAACGTCCAGTCTCGGGCCACTGTACCGCGGTGAGGTCGACGGTCTGGGCGCGCGCCCCCGCTTCGTCGCAGGTGATGCCGCTGGGATCCGGCTCGCAGACGAGCAGCTGGGTGCGAGCACAAGTCACGACGATGCGATCGGCGTCATCCTCGCGCGGATCGAGGCCCGCATGGCGAGCGCTGCGTTCGTCGCCGCGGGCCATCGGGTCGTCCACGGTGGCACCCGGTACGCGATGCCCGTCCGCATCACTCCGGCCGTGCTGCAAGAGCTCGAGGCCCTCGTCCCGCTCGCGCCCCTTCACCAGGCTCACAACCTCACCCCGATCAAGTCACTCACGAAGCTCAGACCGGAACTGCTCCAGGTCGCGTGCTTCGACACCGCGTTCCACGCGACCCAGCCGGAGGTCGCGCAGGCCTTCGCCCTGCCTTACGCGCTGTCGGAGGCGGGAATCAAGCGCTATGGTTTCCACGGGCTGTCGTACGAGTACATCGCGAGCGTCCTACCCGAGTACCTGGGCACGGGAGCCGACGGTCGGATCGTCATCGCACACCTGGGCGCCGGTGCTTCGATGTGCGCGATGCGTGACCGCCGGAGCATCGCCACTACGATGGGCTTCACCGCGCTGGAAGGGCTGCCAATGGGCACGCGGACGGGTGCGATCGACCCGGGCGTCATCCTCCATCTCATGAGCGAGCGCCGGATGTCCGTCGCTGCAGTCACCGAGCTTCTCTACAAGAAGTCGGGGCTGCTAGGCATATCGGGCGTGAGCTCGGACGTGCGCGACCTCCTGGCGAGCGACTCGCCCCGCGCGGCTCGCGCGCTGGACGTCTTCGTTTATCGCGTCTGCCGCGAGCTGGGATCGCTCGCCGCCGCGCTCGGAGGGCTCGATGCCCTCGTGTTCACGGCCGGGATCGGGGAGCACGCAGCGCCCATCCGCGCGCGCGTATGCCGGGACGCGGCGTGGCTGGGCGTCGATCTGGACGAGGCCGCCAACGCCCGCGGCGGGCCGCGAATCAGCACCCCGGGCAGCCATGCCACGGCGTGGGTGATCCCGACGAACGAGGAACTGATGATCGCCCGCCACGCGTTGGCGGTGGCCGACATGGTCGCAGGGGAGCCGCGGGGGTGATCTACGCCGGAGAGCTCATCGCGGCGGCGTGCTAGAGCCTGCGAACGACCGTGTACCCCGCCAGGGCCACCAATAAGCCCCAGCAAATCCAGTAGAGGAGTGTCGACCACCACACGCGCGGGGCGCCATGCTTGACCTCGAGCCGGTGCTTGTCGGCCATTCCCCATGCGTGGAGAAAGAGCCCGGCGATCAGGATCGGCAATGCGAGGCCCTGCAGGTAGGCGGCAGTCAGAACACCGATGCCGAGGCCGAGAACGCCAGCGCCCAAACCGGAACTCAGCTCCGCGAGGCGGAGTCGTCTTGCCGTCGCATCGCGCTCTGCTCGAGCGTCGGCCCCCATCCTGCGCTCCTTCAGTTCTGCTCGACGACGAGCTTGCCGCGAAACATCCCCATCTGGCAGGCAAACTCGTACTCGCCCGGTTCCTTCGGGAGGAACTCGACGGGGACCGTCTGGCCCTCCGGAAGCTTGGCGCTCTTGTTGAACGCGGGCAGGAGGACCATCTCCGAGCACGATGCGGATTCCTGGCGGAGGAAGTTCAGACGGACGGGCTTGCCGCCCTGCACCACGATCACGTCCGGCGTGTAGCCACCCTTGACCAGCACGAGCTGCTCCTGATAGCCCGCGCTGGTCGCCGTCGCGTGCACCCCCTTAGTCTTCACGAGCCAGAAGAACCAGACAATGAAACCAATGATGAGAAGCCCGCCGACATCGACAAGGATCCGGTCCCAGCTCATTTGCCCGCTCCCGAGAGCCCGATCGCGGCCACCCATGGCAGTGCGAAGCCGAGCAGCAGCCACTTGGAATCGGAGTCGATCACGAAGTTGATGGAAACCAGGGCGAGCAGCGTCGACGACCAGGGTCCTCGCATCTCCCGGCGCGTCGCGGGCTCAGGCCGCATGAGACCTCCAGCGCTTGAGACGGTTGGCGTTGGTGACGACGGTGACCGAGCTGAAGGACATTGCGAGCGCGAGGAGCGGCGACAGCAGGATGCCGAAGAACGGGTAGAGGACGCCGAGCGCCACCGGTAGCCCGAGGACGTTGTACACGAAAGCGCCGATGAGATTCTGGTAAACGTTCCGCATCGTCGCGCGGCTGATCCGGATCGCCAGAACGACGCCCTGGAGGCTCCCCTTGATCAGGGTGATGTCCGACGCCGCGATGGCGACGTCGGTCCCGGTGCCGATGGCGAACCCGATGTCGGCCTGGGCGAGCGCTGGCGCGTCGTTGATGCCGTCGCCCACCATCGCGACGATCTTCTTCTCGAGCTGGAGCTTCTGGACGTTGAAGGCCTTATCCTGAGGCAGCACCTCGGCCAGGACGCGGTCGATCCCGACCTGGCGGCCGATAGCCTCCGCGGTCCGACGGTTATCGCCGGTGATCATGACCACTTCGAGCCCCATCATCGTGAGGGCCCGGATCGCCTCCCGCGAGTCCGGCTTTACCGTGTCGGCCACCGCGACGATCCCGGCGGGACCGCCATCGATCGCGACAAACATGGGTGTCTTACCCTCGTCGGCGAGCCGCGCGGCGTGCGCCTCGAGCTCGGCGACGGCAATCGCGCGGTCGCGCATCAGCTTCAGGTTGCCGAGAAGAATCGTCCGGCCATCGACGGAGGCCTCGAGACCGTGGCCGGGGATCGCGTTGAACGCCGTCGGATCCGGCAGCTCGAGCCCCCGCCCTCGCGCGCCTTCGACGATGGCCGCGGCGAGCGGGTGTTCCGAGGCCTTCTCCACGCCGCCCGCGAGTCTGAGGACCTCGTCCCCCTTGAATCCGCCGGCGGTCACGACGTCGGTCAGGACGGGTTTGCCGTGGGTGATCGTGCCCGTCTTGTCCAGGATGACGGTCTGGAGCTTCTGCGCGGTCTGCAGCGCGTCGCCACCGCGGATGAGGATGCCGTTGAGCGCGCCGAGCCCGACGCCGGTCGTGAGTGACATGGGTGTCGCCATCCCGAGCGCGCAAGGGCACGCGATAATAAGGGTCGTCACCGCGACAATCAGGGCGTAGACGGCGCGCGGCTCGGGACCGAAGGTGTACTAGACCATGAAGCCGAGGATCGCGAGGATCGCGACGGACGGCGCGGGTCGTAGTCGACGAAGGCGCGCTCGGCGGCCAGGTTAACGGTTGCGTTCGCAACGCCAACGACCGCTCGGAGTGCCTTCTCGACGGTCTGCACGCAGTTGGCACACGTCAACCGCGCGACCGGGAGTTCGATCCGCTGGAGCGGCGACGCCTGACCTCCCACGCCGGTCGTTGCCGACGGAGCGGGATGCTGGGCGGTATGTCCGTGGACCTGAGTCGTCGCCATGCCTCTCCCTACTCTCCGCTCACACCCGGATGGCACGGACACTTGTAGCCGGCCGATGCGTAGCGATGCAGCAGCCGATCTACCAGCTGCTCGGGATCGGCCTCGTAGACGACTTCGGCGCCGGTGGCCTTCCGCAGGCTCGCCTCCACCGCGTGCAGCGCGTCGGCAATCCCGCCGGTGCCCGTCAACACGCTAATCAACTTTCCCTCCTCGTAGGCGATCGCGAACTCGCCCAGGGTGCCCGAGCGTCCGCCGATGACGACAACGACATCGCTGCTTCGGATGTTGACCAGCTCGCGCCCCATGAGGCCGAGGCCCGTGAAGATCAGCACGTCGTACGCGCGGTATGGCGAGCCGTACACCTCGACGTGCTCCTTGAGCGTCGCCGCGGGCGAGATGCCCACCACGTGTCCGCCGACCTCCTTGGCCCCGCGGACGGCCTCGTGGGGTAGGCCCGGACAGGCTCCGGTCAGCAGGCAGCAGCCGCGCTCGGCGATCGCGCGGCCGAGACGACGGCAGATCCCGCCGACCGGTCCCTCGAGCCCACCGCCGGCGGAGCCCATTACGCCGATCCGGACCTGGACGCCCGTGAACCGATCGCGGGTCAGGTGCTCATCGCGCATCACGCGTGGACGCGCCGCTCGACGAAGTTGTAGATGGGCGTGAATACGAGACCCAGATAGACGCCCCAGAGGAAGCTCTCAACGAGCCCCAAGACGAAGCTGCCGGGACTCAGCCAGCGAAACCCGGGAAGCACCATCTCGAGGAACTGCACTGAGTGGAGTGCCTTCGGTACGATCAAGCCATAGATGACACACAACACGAACGAAACGGCCCCGAACAGCCCCAAGCTCCACGTCATGACCTTCCAGTTGAGTTGCGACATGATCTTCCTCCCTGCCACTCAGTGGCGATGATCACCTGAGCGTGCATCTTGGTTCTCTCCGTCATCTTTACGCCGTCCGTGGCCACCGTGACCCAGATGGCAGACCAGCATCATCAACGCGATGAGGATAAAGAACCCGTAGTTACCCAGGAATTCGCTCATGCCAGGTCTCGCTTTCTTGCGTCGAACTCTTCTTTAGTGATCTCGCCCCGTGCATAGCGCTCGCGAAGGATCTCGATGGCTCCATCGGGCCGAGAGCCCGCGCCCTGTCGCGCGAGCCAGCGGATGCCAACCACGATGCCGACGATCAGGAGCCCCCAAAACACAAGCATCATGAGCATCATCCCGACGCCCCACGCGCCCCACATCCATCCCATCGGATGCATGCCCCAGCTCCATTCGTACGATCGCTCTTGAGCCCATCCATTGCCCGGCGCGAGCCAGCCCGTGATCAGCACGCCGAGCGAAGACCCGTGAACGAGGTGCCGAGACAGGCGCCTCATCGCTCACTCCATCGAGGCACCAGTCTGATCCAAATCTTCGGAACGAACATCGGGACCCGCGCCTTGTAGCGTCGGTAGGCGTCACCGAACTGGGTTTCGACTTCCCGTTCCTCACGGCGGGCCAACCGGTAGTACACGAGGATCAGGAGCGGCCACGTGAGCGCGGTGATGAGCGTGGGCCACTGAACGATCATCCCGATCGTGATCAGGAACAGCCCGGTGTACTGCGGGTGCCGCATGCGGGCATAAACGCCATCGGTCACGAGGGTGCCCTTCGCGGCATGGATCCTGCGCCAGCCCGCCGACATGAGAAGCAGCCCACCGAGCATCAGGCCGTTGGATACCACGTGGATCAGGGTGGACATCCACACGCTGCCGCCGAGGAGCGTGATCCAGAGATGGCCCGAGGCGTGCGAGAAGGGGTTCAGCGCCGGATAGCGGCTACCCAGAATCGCGGTGAGAACGTAGACCGTCAGAGGGAACCCGTACATCTCGGTGAAGAGCGCGACAACGAAGCCCGTGAAGACACCGAAGGACCGCCACTCGCGCCGCTTCACGGGCGTGAGATACGAGAGCGCGAGCAGGACGAAGATCGCCGCGTTCACGACCACGAGCGACCAGAAACCGTACCCCCAAGGAATGCCCTCGCCGTGCATGCCATCGCCTCCTTACGGCGTCGTCGAGAGCGGCCAGGTGAAACTCCTCTCCTCCACGCCGCCAACGCTCCTCACGACGATGCTGACCTCAGCCCTCCCGCTGACCGGCGGAACACCAGGACCGCCTCGCGGTGGTGACCGCCGCCCTTCGTCTGCTCGATCGCGGTCGGCGCGAGCTCGCTGCCGTCGACCAGGCGCAGCACGACGGCGCTTTCCCATGCGATCCCGTCGAGGGTCACGGCATGGGTGTCGAGCACCACGCTGAACTTGAGAGGCATTCCGACGGCCATCGGTGCGGTCGGCATCACGGCGACCGTGACAGACCCTCGGCGATCCTGCTTCGTGAGCTCAGACTGACCCTGAGCACGCCCGACGACGGTCGAAGAGACGATGGAAAGGGCCAACCCGATAAGCATCAGCGGGCGCATCGCAAACTCCTAGTCATTGCGGTTCTTGACGGTGACGGTCACGGAGTAGATCTCACCCGCCGTTCCATGGCCGGCCACGACCGTGAAGCGTCCTTGATACGTGCCCGGCGTGCCGAACACGGCCACGAAGCCGTCCTTCGTTCGCTTCACCGCTGGCCCGGTATTCGACGGAAACCACACTCTCTCGAAGTGCGGGTCACCCCAGACCACCTCGGTACCCGGCTCGACGGTGAGCCGATGATTCAGGTCGAACAGTTCGCGCACCGTCACCACCCGACTCGATTCCGCTAGAGCTCCAGTGGTGAGGAGCCCTACCGCTGCGCAAAGAATCATCAGTCGTCCCATAACTTACCCTCCAGGTCCCGAGCCGTTTCACGTTCACTGCACGCTGCCAACCCGGAGGCACGGGCCGCACGCCGTTGGGCACGGTGTAGTCGTAGGTCCCCGGCTTGTCGAATTTCACGCGTCCCTCTTTTCCGAGGTAAAACTGCGGTGCACCCTCGCCGAAGGTAATGTGCGCGGTGCCGCCGGACCCGTTCACCCAGCGCACCTCCTCACCGACCTTCACCTCGACCTTCTGGGGCTTGCTCTCCTCGCGCGTGACCGTGATCTTGGCCTGCGCGCACGCGCCGCCAACGCCGAGCGCCAGCACCAACGTCACCGCCCCGATGGCTGCTGCAATCTTCTGTCTCATCGCTGCCTCCCCTTGGTGTGTTGTGATCCGGGTCATCGGACCCGGCCGGTCGCCCTGAGCCACATGGCCAGGGCGGTGTGATAGTCGGCGAGCGCGTTCACTGCGTTGAAGCGGGCACGCGTCAGCGCGACCTGCGCGTCCAGGATCTCGAGCTGGATTCCGCGCCCGCTTTCGAACCGCTCCTTCACGACTCGGAACTCCTCCTCCGCCTGCTCGAGCCCCTGGCGGCTCGCCTCTACTCCGGTCTCGGCCGCCGTCAGCATCAGCACCGCCTGGTTCACGTCCTTGGCGATCTGCTGCCGCACGAGACCCTCGGCCTGGACGGCGCGCTCGAGCCTGGCCTTCGCCGTGTTCAGGGCGTTCTCCCGCATGAGACCATCGAAGAGCGGCAGCGTGACGACGACGCCTACGGAATAGCCTTCCGAGTTGTCTCCACGCATGCGCATGTTGTCGGCCTGAGACTCCCACGCACGATTCCTCATCCAGGCCCAGTCGTACATGTAGCTCAGCGACACCTGCGGGAAGTAGTTGCCGTAGGCGGCTCGCACCTCGGCCTCCGCCGCCTCCCGCTGTTTGGTCGCGGTCCGGATCTCCGGCTGGCGAGCGCTCGCCTCGCGAATCCCCTCAGCGACCGAGAGCGTCACCGGCGTAAGCTCGAGGCGATCAGCGAGCTCGACGGACGATGCGAGATCCACGCCGAGCGTCGTCTTCAGGGCGACCAGCGCCTGTTCGGCGCGGCTCCGTGCCATGGCCTGCATCTGGACGACGTTCGCGCGCTCCGCCTCGTCGCGCAGCACGTAGTAGCGGGGCACGCGGCCCGCGTCGAACCCCGCCCGTGTGACTCGCAGCCGCTCCTCGACGTCGCGAAGTAGCTCGCTCGTGACACGGACGTTCTCCGCTTCCCGGAGCGCGGCGATGTAGTCGATCCGCGCCTGCATCGCGATCTCGACTTCGGTGCTCTTGAGCATCTCGCGCGCCCCTTCGGCTCGGCGCGCGGCCGCTTTGTAGCCGTAGTAGTCGCGGCCGCCGGAGAAGAGGGAGTACATCGCGGTGAGGTTGCCGTCGCGCGTCTGATCGGAGTTGAAGACCTGGTAGTTGCGCGCCATCGTGTTGCCGGCGGAGGTGTAGACGTTCGGCGCCATGCGCTGGTCGGCGTAGTAGCCGTTGGCCGACAGCTGTGGCCAGAACGGCGCGAGCGCCTCCTTGCGCATCGATTCCATCGCGCGCGCGTCGGCGCCGACCGCCTTGACGCGCAGGTTCTTGTCGAGGGCCAGCTCCACGGCGCGGTCCAGCATCAACGGTCCGTCGACTCGCGGCAGCGTCTGGGCCTGCGCGGGTGTCGCGAGAATCGCGACGGCCAGCACGACCAGCGATCGTGACTGCCAATTCCGATGACAATCTCGACGGGCTCGAGCCTCAGTGACCGACATGCGGCGCCTCCTTCGCGGCGGGCTTCGCCTCCTGGTCCTTCACCACCGGCCCTCTCTCGGACGCATCGCCCGCCCGGCGAGCCGGTTGCACACCGTCGGCGACGGCGACGATGCGCGCGCCGCCGTAGAGGCCCTCCTGGCCCCTGACGATGACGCGCTCGTCCGCCTCGAGACCCCGCACGACCTCCACCCGATCGGCGCTCTCGAGGCCGGTGACCACCTCACGCGGCTCGGCGCGCTCATCCTTTACGACCCACACCTTCGCGGTCCCGCCGAGCCGCACGACGGCGCCGCGGGGGACCGTCAGCGCATCGCTGCGCGAGCCCGTCACGAACTCCAGCATCACGTACTGTCCCGGGAGGAACCGGCGCCCGACGTTCTCGACCAGCGCTTCCACGACGGCCGTGCGGGGTCCCTGGTCGATGAACGGGAAGACGGAGGTCACGCGCGCGGTGATCGACGCCTGGCCGCTGCCTGAAGTTGTCACGGTGACCGGCGACCCGACCCGGATCGAGGCCACGTCCTTCTCTCCCACGTTGGCCTGGAGCCGGACCCTGTCGATCTGCGCAATCTTCAAGATGGCCGTACCGGGTTGCACGAGGACACCCGGGGCGACGAGCCGTTTGACGACGTAGCCCGAGCTCGGCGCCGGGATGTTCACGTAGTCGCGGACCACCGTGGCCGTTCGCAGCGCCGCGCGCCCCTGCGCGACCATAGCTTCGCCCACCTGCAGCTTCTTGCTGACCGAGGTCGCCATGGCGCGTGCCTGCTCGAGTCTGGCGCGAGCGGCTTCACGCTTCGCGTCGAGCGAGGCCGCCATCGAGCGGTCGTTCTCGTACTCCTGGCGCGAGATCGCGCCGACGCCGACGAGGTGCTCCGAGCGCGCCGCGACCGCCCGCGCGTAGGCAAGCTCGGCCGCGACCATCGCCAGCTCGCTGTCCATCTGGACGACGCCGTGCTGCGCGGCGACGAGGTCCGCCTCCATCTGGGCGCGGCTCGCCTCGGCCGTCACGGCCATCGCTTCGGCCTCGCGGACGCGCGAGGACAGCTCAACGTCGTCGAGACGCGCGAGCACTTGACCGGCACGGACCGCGTCGCCCGGGTAGACCGGGATCTCGACGATCCGCCCGGTCACGCGCGGATAGATGTCCTGCTCGTTGAACGGCGCGACGCTGCCCGTGTAGACGACGGTGCCCGTCACCGCGCCGCGCTCGGTGCCGGCGAGCGTCACCGGGAAGGGGACGGCTCCTGACGTGACGCGCATGCCCATGTCCATCGCCGTTCGCCCCGGGCCGAAGTTCGCGTAGAACGCCCAGACACCCGCCGCGACGACGGGCACGAGGATGGCGCCCCGCCATAGCCACCACCAACCGCCTCTCGCGGGACCAATCCCGCT
>Ga0184610_1000375_pt1 | contig 10650 bp, 11 predicted proteins | sample PLM1_100_coex_FD_133011 | JGI IMG/M metagenome (GOLD analysis project Ga0184610, IMG submission 133011) | Groundwater sediment microbial communities from an aquifer in East River, Colorado, USA - PLM1_100_coex | ecosystem: Environmental > Terrestrial > Soil > Riparian zone | place: USA: East... | reverse complement strand
CGCAAACGGGTCAGCGGAAAGGTGCTCATGGGCTGCGAGTGACGGTCACGCCAAAAGCCTACGCACTCCGAGCCTCGCTGCCGACACGAAGACGGCGCCGAGCCCCACGAGCCAGGCCGCCTCTCGCGCGAGCCGGTCCCATGGGTCGACGTCGTAGAGCGCCGCCTCGAAGAAGTCAACGGCGTGAGCGAAGGGGAAGGCGGCCGAGACCCAGGCCGCCGCGCCGACCGCGCTTTCCGGCACGAGCCCGAGGAGCACGAGCGGGAGCGCCACGAGAAACGCGACGAGCACGGCCGTCCGCGCCTCGCGCGCGAGCGCGCCGACGAGAACGCCGAAGGCGCCGAACGCGGCGCCCGCGAGCGCGAGGCCGACGAGCAGGACCGGCAGCCGCTCCCAGGGCTCCGTCCCCTGGACGTCCATGAGCTCGGCGACCCCGGTGAAGAGAACGGCGACCGAGAGGCCCAGCGCGACAGCCACGAGCGCGGCGAGCGCGACCTTGACGACGACGAGGCCCAGCAGACTGACGAGGCCGCGCACGAGCCGGCCGATGACGTTCTCGTCCCGCTCCGCGGCGATTGCGGCCGCCGCCAGGAGCATGCAGACGAAGCAGAGCGTCAGCGCGAGCGCGTAGGACTGGATCTGCGCCGAGAGGAGCCAGGTGCGCCCGGCCTCGGTGTCGCTCTCCAGAGCGATTGGGTTCGCGAGCGCTTGGAGAGCCTCGTCGGAGCGGCCGAGGGCAAGCTGGGCGTCCTCCACGAAGTCGCGGAGTCGTTCGAGCTCGGCGAGCGTTGACGGATCGGTCGTCTGCCGCTCCAGCTCCTCGAGAATGCGCGCCGACTCCTCGAGCCCGATCACCTCGACGTCCGTGCCGAGGAAGGAGAGCTCACCCCCTCGCCGCAGGAGGTCGATGTACGCGAGGTTGGAGACGATGTAGGCCCGCTGCAGGCGGCGGTTGAGGTTGTAGACGAGCGCCTGCGTCTGCTGCTCGACCCGGCCAGAGATCCCGCCACGCGTCGTCCTGAGCAGCAGGCTCGGCGTCTCGACCATGCCGCGGAGGTCAGAGGCGAATCCCGGCGGCACGGTGATCACCGCCACGACCTCGCCTGTCTCCAGGCGTCGGCCCGCCTCCTCGGGGCCGAGACGGATGAGCTCGACAGACTCGTTCACCTGTCCGATCAGTCCCTCGACGTCGAACTCCTGCCCGCCGACCACAAGCTTCTCGGGCAGGTCGTCGAGGTCGACGAAGGCCACGCGGGGCCGCTCGTTCGCGTAGCGGACGACGACCCCGACGAGGACGGCGACGAGCATCGGGTAGAGGACGAGGGCGACGAGCAGCGCGGGTGAACGCCGGAGCACGCGCAGGTCTTTGCCGATCAGGAGACGGATTCCGTTCACGCGAAGACGTCGGCCTCGGGTGCGTGGGCGTATTCCTCCCGGGTGCCGGCGAAGACCGCGCGGCCGTCCCGGAGAACCAGCACGCGCGTGGCGTGGTGCTCGACCTCCTCGAGATGCTGCGTGACGAAGACGAGCGCCCCGCCTCGCTCCAGCACCTGGGCGGCGACCTCCCAGAACCGCCGCCGCTGGCGCGGGTCGAGGGCGGCCGTCGGCTCGTCGACGAGCAGGACGTCGGGACCCGGAAGCAGCGCGATGGCGAGGTTCAGCCGCTGCTGGTTTCCGGCGGAAAGCTGCGCGGCGAGGCGCTCGTCGTCCGGGAGCTCGAGCAGGCGCAGGAAGCGCCCCGCCGCGGCGACCGCGTCGTCCATGCGCTCGAGGCGGGCGAAGAGCTCGAGGTTCTCCCGCGGCGAGAGGCGGACATACTCCGCCGGCTTCTGCGGCATCCAGCCGATCCGCAGCGGCGAGTCGCCGTCGGCGGCGACGACCGAGCCCTCGCTCGGCTCGAGCGCCCCGGCAAGGATGGAAAGGAGCGTCGACTTACCGGCCCCGTTCGGGCCCACGAGGGCGAGCGAATCGCCCGGGTGGATCTCCACCGTCGTGGGGGCGAGCGCGACGCGGCGACCGTACCGCCGGGCGACCCCCCGCGCGGAGAGGAGCGGGCTAGCCAGGCCGTCCGCCGCGGCTGGCACGGTAGATCGCGACCACGCCGCGATCGTAGTGGAGACGCCTCAGCCGTATGACAGACAGCGACTAGGTCCCGCCGAAGGGGGCTCGGTTACGCCACTCCGCCCGCCGCCGTGGGACTGGAGCTGGGAGACGGAGGGTGCCCTTGCCCTCGCGCCTGAATCGCATAGCATGCCGCGGATGGCCCAGCCCCAGGCCCCAGGGCTCGCCTACCGCGCGGGGGAGCGGAAGGCAGAGCGAAGAGAGATGCGCGCACGCACACGGCGGGCGCGGCGCACCGCCGCGCTGGCCGTCGTCGCCGTCGTCGCGCTCGTCACGCTCCTGCTTACGGCCTTCGGAACCGGCGCCGGCGAGGCGCTCCAGCTGCGCGGGCCGGCTCCGGCCGACCGCCTGCTGCCGGCCGGGCCGCCGCGGGCGCAGATCGTCGCCATGCAGGACACTCTCCGGGTCCAGCTCCCGATCAACCAGAACCGTGTGACGGCCCTCGGATATCACGCCTCCGGCGCTAACGCGCTGCCGCTCGAGCCGCTCGGGAACCAGGCGAACGCCGGGATCTTCGGCCGGCTCGTGCGCTGGCTCTTCGGTGAGAACGGCTCCGGCATCCGCTACTACCTGATCGACGGAGGCGTGGGACCGCAGACAGGCGGCCTCGACATCGGAGCGCCCGTCAACACGGACGTGTACTCCCCGGTAGACGGAAGCGTCATCGCCATCTCGGACCTGGTGGTCAACGGCCGCGCCTACGGCGTCCGCATCGACATCCAGCCCTCGGGAAATCCCGGCGTCGTCGTCACGCTCGCCAACATGAATCAGGATCCCGCTCTCACGGTCGGGTCGACGGTCTCCGCCGGCCGAACGAAGATCGGCCGCGTGATCGACCTCTCCTCGGTCGAGCAGGCCGCGCTCGCCCGCTACACGCAGGACAAGGGCCAGCACGTGCACATCGAGGTGCACCCCGCGAGCGCCCTCGCAACGCCCTGAAGCTCCTCTTCCTTGCCGATGTCTTTGGGGCGGCGGGGCGCCGCGCCGTAGAAGCGCGCCTCCCATCCTTGAGGCATGAGCTGGGGGCCGACTTCTGCGTCGTCAACGGCGAGAACGCCGCCGACGGGCTCGGGCTGACCGCCAAGCTGGCGGAGAAGCTCCTTGCCGCCGGCGCGGACGTCCTCACGACCGGCAACCACGTTTGGCGGCACCGCGATCTCTTGCCCGTGCTCGAGACGGACCGGCGCGTGCTCCGTCCGGCCAACCTCGGCGGCCTGTCCGCTCCCGGGCGCGGCCTGACCGTCGGCGAGACAGCCGATGGGACTCCCGTCGCGGTTCTGAATCTCCAGGGCATGGTCTTCATGAAGACGCGCGTCGACCCGTTTCAGGTCGTGGACGGCCTCGTCGAGGAGGCGCGGTCGTCCGCCCGCGTCGTGCTCCTCGACTTCCACGCCGAGGCGACGAGCGAGAAGGTGGCGATGGCGCGACACCTGGACGGGCGCGTGACCGCGGTCGTGGGGACGCACACCCACGTGCAAACGGCCGACGCGCGGATCCAGCCGGGCGGCACCGCGGCGATCACCGATGCCGGCATGACCGGGCCGCACGACTCCGTGATCGGTGCGCGCGCCGAGCTCGTGCTCCAGCAGTTCACGACCGGGCTGCCGACTCGCCTGCACCCGGCCGATGGCGACGTCCGCATCGAGGGCGTCGTGATCGACTGCGACGAGGAGGGGCGCGCTACGGGCTGCGAGGCGCTCCGGATCCCGGTCGCATAGCTACGACCAGGAGCACCGCGAAGAGCGCGACGAGCAGGAGATCGCGCGCCAGGACGAGCAGGCCGGCCGGCTCGAGCGCGACGACGTCCCAGTACCGGTACGGGAACCAGAGCTGCGTCGTCACGAGCGCGGCGGCGAGGAGACCGGAGGCGGTGAGGCCGGCGGCACCCGCCACGAGGGGCACGAGCGGGAGAAGCCAGACGAGGAACTGCGGCGAGAGCACCTTGCCGAAGGCGACGAACGCCGTCACCGCGGCCGCGGCCCCTGCCAGAAGGCTTCCGCGGCGCGCGGCGAGCCAGACGGCAAGGAGCGCGAGTCCCTGTAGGGCGCTCTGAACGGCGGCGAGGGCGTCGGGCAACGGCCCGTCCAGGTTCTGCGAGCCGTGACTGGAGACCACTGTGGGCTCATAGACCCCCGCTTGATGGGCGGCGAGGAGGACGGCGGCGCCGAGGCTCTCGATCTGGAGCGGCCGGCCCAGCTGGCGGCCGAGGCTGTCGGCCAGGCCCTCGGGGGCGATCACGGCGAAGGGCAGCAAGACGACTCCGAGCACGCCTGCGATGATCCCGAGCCCCAGGGCCGCTTCCCGCCGCCCGCGGCGTCTGAGCGTCCAGGCGAGCGCGACCGGCACGAGCACGAGGGGATAGATCTTCGCCGCCGCTCCGAGCCCGAGACCCGCGTACCCGAGCCGCTCGCGGCCGGAGACGAAGGCGGCCAGCGCCCCGGCCGTGAGCGCCGCCGGCCAGAGGTCGTAGCGGCTGAGAACGAGCGAGCCGAGAGCGAGCGGGGCGAGCCCGACGAAGACGGCCGCGGCCAGGAGCCGCACCGGCCCGGCTCCCACCGCGCGAAGCGCGAGCACCACGAAGGCGAGCATCGCGACGGCGCAGGCCCACATGAGCAGCTCGAACACGGGCTCGTACTGGTCCTCCGAGGCGAGCGCAGGCACGACGAACACAGGCAAGGCAAGCGGCGGGTACTCGATGTCGAAGTCCCGGTACGGGCCCTCGCCGTCCACCACGCCCCCGCCGTCCTCCCGCTAGACGGGGGTGTCGACGATGCGGTAGCGCTCGTGGAAGCCGACGTGCAAGAGGCCCCAGGACGCGGTCAGGAGCGTGAGGCCGACGAGAAGGGCGGCCGCCGTCCGGGGCGGCTCAGCCGGCCGGGACGAGCTCTGGGACGTCGCGCTCAGGTGCCGGCTCCGGCTCGGCGACACGGCGGGCGGCCGGGGTCAGAAACGCCGCCGCGACGAAGGGGAGAAACCAGGGGATGTAGAGGTAGAACCAGTGCGTCAGGACGAGCTCGAAGCCGACGATGAGCGCGCCCGAGAGCGCCGCGAGCTGGAGCACGCTCTTCCGGCGCGGAACGAAATAGAGCGCGAGCGCGGCCCCCGCGAGCACGGCCTTCAGCACAGTCTGCACGAGCGCGAGATCCGGGTAGCCCGGGTACTCGTCCCAGTCCCAGATCGAAAACGGGGATGGGCGTGAGAGCTGCCAGCCGAACGTCCGGTCCCAGAAGACGCGCGCCGCATGTAGCGGATCCGGCTCGAGCAGGAGCACGATGGCCGCAATGGCCGTCGCCAGGAGGAACCCGCCCGCGTAGAGGAGCTTCCGGCGCAGGTCGCGGAATGCGTCTGGATAGGAAGCCCAGAGGGGCACGAGCAGAAAGGCGGCGAACTTCGTCCACGCCGCCAGCCCGACGAAGAGCCCCCGGGTCGGGGGCGAGGTAACGAACCACAGCCCCCACGCGAGGAGCGCGGGCATGATCGCGTCGTTCGAGTTCGAGTTCGAGACGTACTGGGTGAACGGATAGGCGGCCCAAGCAAAGGCAAGCGTCGCTCCTAGTCGCGCACCACCCAGCCGTAGCCCGACCAGCCCCATACCGATCAGCGCGAGCACATCCCAGAGGATCGAGGTCAGGTGGGCCGCCGGCAGGCCCGACCACTCGCCCGAGCCGCCGTTCCACTTGCCGTCGAAGCCGACTGCATAGTGGGCTGGGAGGTACGCGTAGTACGCCACCGGCCCATAGGTGTCGCCGCGCTCGTTGGCCGACTCGCAGCGTCCGTTCGTCTGGATGTTCTCGCGGACGTAGCCCGTGGCATCGGCCGTTCCGCAGTCCTTGCCGTCGTTCGTGGGCATGTGACCGTAAGGCATGTCGCCTTCGGCGATCTGCTGTGCGCCCCCCACCCCGGAGAGCCCGACGTCGATGACGTTCGAGGCCCGCACGTTCAAACCGATGCGGAAGCCGAGCAGGAAGACGGTCGCGCCCAGCAGCGCCCAGACCGGCCAGACGACCCCCGTACGCGTCCCCCGCCCGCGCCAGCCGATCCAGGCGAGCCGCCCGATGAGGTAGAGCAGGGGCGGGTAGGCCAGCGGCATCGCCGTGAACACCTCCCCGTGGTTGAAGAACCAGAGAGAGACGCTGAAGGAGAGCAGCACGAGCAGGTCGAGCGTCCGCACCGAGACCAGCCGCCGCCAGTCGAGGAGCCCGAGCAGGAAGGCTCCGGAGAAGAGGAGCCAGATCCAAGGCTCGTTGATCTTCCGCCCGAAGGCGCCCTTGCCCCCCCGCGCCATGCCCCAGGCGACCTGCGGCCCGGTCCAGGCCTCGGTCACGGCCGAGCTCGAGTCGTCGACCTTGGCGAGGACGATCTGGCCCGCATCGGGGAGCGACGACCAGACCTTCACCTCCCACGACGCGGTGTCCTCGTCGAAGGTGGCCTCCTTCGTCAGCGTCTTCTCGGGGTAGCGGTCGAGCCAGTCCGCCACCTTGGGGAACCGGAGCGCGGCCGCCAGCGCCTGCTGCTCGGAGAGCTGCGCCTTCGGCTCGGCATCCTGGGGCACGAAGGGCGTCCCGATCAGGTTCCCGTCCGCGTCGTACACCGGCGCGGTGGGCATCGCTGCCGCCGCGGGAGCCGCGACGACGAAGGCGAGAATGACGAGCGCTACTCGTGCCGGCGCCGACGTCGGAAGCTCCAGAGCTTGTTGGCCACGAAGTTCCACGGCGTCACGAGGACGATGGCCGTCGCCTGCGCCGGCACCTTCGGCACTCCGAGCGCCACGAGGGCCGCGAGGAACGCGAGGTTGGCGGCGAGAGCGACTGCCGCGACGACGAGGAAGCGCAGGCCCTGGAAGACGAGGCTCCCACGCTGGTGCCTGAAGGTCCAGAGGCGGTTCCACGCGTAGTTGTTCGTCACGGCGACAATGAACGAGCAGACCGCCGCAAGCAGGTAGTAGACGTCGGCGTAGACGAGGACCGAGAAGATCGCGAGGTTGACCACGTAGCCGCTCGCGCCGACGAGGCAGAACTTCGCTAGCTGGAGCCAGTTGGCGGGTCGGCGGAGGGCGACGCCTGCAGCGTCCCCGAGCCGGCTTGCCCTGGCGGCGATCTCGTCGGCGCGGTACACCCGAGGAAAGACTAGTAGCCCTCTTCGCCGAGCAGGGGAACGAAGCGGCAGGGCACCGAGCGGCGCACAGCCGGGCCCTCTGGGCTGCGGACGACAATCTCGAGGCGCTGGCCCCCGGGGCCGCCGACCGGGACCACCAGGCGGCCGCCCGGGACGAGCTGCTCGTACAGGGACATGGGCACCTCGGGAGCCGCCGCCGCCACGGTGATCTCGTCGAACGGAGCCTCGTCCGGGAGCCCGAGCGTGCCGTCGCCGAGATGCACGCTGACGTTGTCGTATCCCGCGGCACGCAATCGCTCCCGTGCCCGGTCTGCGAGCTCCGGAATGCGCTCGATCGTGTGCACCTCCGCGCCGAGCTCCGCGAGCACCGCCGCCTGGTAGCCCGAGCCCGTGCCGATGTCGAGCACGCGGTCGCCCTCGCGCACGGCAGCCTCCTGCGCGATCAGCGCGACCATGTAGGGCTGCGAGATCGTCTGGCCGAACCCGATCCGCAACGGCATGTCGAGGTAGGCGCGGTTGCGGTCGCGCTCGTCGACGAAGAGCTCCCGGGGGACACGGCTCATCGCGTCGAGGACGCGCTGGTCGGTGATCCCGCGCGCGGCGAGCTGGTCGGTGACCATCTCGCGGCGTGCCTCTTCGAGGTCAGGCACGCACGCGCGCGCGCATGGAGGGCGGCGCCTCGACTCCGAAGTGCTCGAGCACGAGCGGGGCGATGTCCGTGACCGACGCCTCCTCCGGAACGAGATCCTCGTCGAAGCCCGCCGCCAGCAGCGGAACCGTCGAGTCGCCGGCCGCGAGCGAGCCGTGACTGCCGCCGCCCGCGTGATGGCGCCCACCGAGGTCGGCGAACTCCCAGCCCTCCCTCGCGGACACGAGTACCTCTCCGGCGTTTGGGCAGGCGAGCGCGCACCAGGCGCGCTCGAGCCCGTTCGGGTAGCCCGCCGGGTCGAGCACGAGCGCGTCGCCGTCGAGCTCCCATTCGCAGTCAAGCGGCCGGAAGCGAAGCTCGCTTCCGTCGCGGCGCGCGATTGCGTCCTCGCCTTCGCGGAAGATGACGACGTCGGCGCTCGGCGCTTCGTCCAGCCGCTCGGCGAGGCGCCGGGGCAGCGGCGCGGACTCGCCGAGCCGGTAGATCATCCCGGCCCGGTTCGAGGCGGCCACGAGCAGCGCGGAGTCGGCGAAGACGTCTTGCAGCACGGCCGCCCGATCGACGCCCGACTGGCCGTGGTCCGAGCAGACAAGCACTGCGTAGCGCTCGAGGAACTCGTCAGGGCCACCTGCCGCGTCGAGCAGCGCTCCCAGGCAGGCGTCCGAGCGTTCGAGCGCAGCGGGCGCGCCCTCCGGGCCGGCGACGTGTGCGGCGTAGTCGTAGTCCGGAAGGTAGAAGACGAGAAAGTCGAAGCCGTCACGGGTGACCAGCCAGCGCCCGACCGCCGCCGCGTAGGCGTCGATCGACCCGTCGAGGCGGGAGCGAACGGCGAGCGGCGCGCCCGTCACGTCCGACTCGAACAGGTTGAAGAAGAAGAACCGCTGCGGTCCGTAGGCAGCCTCGTACCAGCGGTTGCGCCGCGCGAGCGCCGGGAGCCGGATCGGGTGGCGGGTCCTGCCTCTGTAGCAGGTGAAGTTGATCGCCCCTGCGACCAGACCCGCGTCCTCGAGCGCCTCGAAGACAGTCGTCGCATTCGGCGAGAGATGCGCGTGGTTCATGTTGAAGATGGAATCGCGGATCGAGCGGCGGGCGCCGACGGCCCGCATGGCCGCGAACGAGGATCCGTACTCGACAAGTCGCCTTTCGCCGCGGTGGTACCAGACGAGGTGGGGAATGTGATGGACGTCCGGATGGGCGCCGGTCGCGATCGAGGTCAGGCAGACAGGCGTGACGGACGGGAACGTCGTCGTCGCCCGCCTGTAGGTCCCTGCCTCTCGAAGGGCGCCAAGCGCCGGCAATCGCCCCTCGGCGAGCCCCTGCTCGAGCGCCTCGGGAGTGAGGCCGTCGATGACGGCGAGGACGAGCTTCTTCATCTGGCTAGTCGCGAGCGAGGATCCTCAGGCCCGCATAGCGCGATTCGGCTCGGCGGCCGAGGCGTCCGCCCGCAACCGGTACCAGCGCGGGGAGCGCGTAGCCGAGTGCAGGCACGAGAGCGACGAGCGCCGTTGCGAGGAAGGCTGCCGGCACCGCCGCGGAGCTCAGATGCCGGAAGAAAAACCACGCCGTTAAGACGCTCACCGCGAACGCACCGAGAGCCCACCAGGGCAACGCGAGCGCGACGATCGCGACGGCCGCCCCCACGACCGCGGCAGAGCCAAGCGTGGCGAGCCTGCGAAAAGCCGCCAAACCGGCAGGCACCCCGAGGCCGACGACGACACCGAGCAAGTACCAGTCGAGCAGTCCCTCCACGGCGAGCCAGTGTAGTCGGAGGGCTTGGCGAAACAAGCCTGTTCCGCCAAGCCCTCCAGCCCCGCATATGCTCGCGCCCGTGGACCTGGGCACCCTCTTCACGGTTTTCCTCTTCGCCCTCTTCTTCATCCCGGTGATCGGCCAGCAGTTCCTCTCGGGCCGGCGGAGCCGCGCGCTCGCCGCGCTCCAGCGGGCCCGCGGCACCCGGGTCATCGCCATGATCCATCGGCAGGAGTCGGTCGGCTTTCTCGGAATCCCGCTGTTTCGGTTCATCGACATCGAGGACTCCGAAGCAGTCCTGCGCGCAATCCGCCTGACACCCGACGAGACCCCGATCGACCTGATCCTCCACACGCCGGGGGGCCTCGTCCTCGCCTCGGAGCAGATCGCCTATGCGCTCCGCGATCACCCCGGCAAGGTCTGTGTCCTCGTTCCGCACTACGCCATGTCGGGCGGAACGCTGATCTCGCTCGCAGCGGACGAGATCCGCATGGACGCTGCGGCGGTGCTCGGCCCCGTCGACCCGCAGCTGGGCGACATGCCCGCAGCCTCGCTCGTTCGAGTCGCGGAGAAGAAGCCGATCGAGCGCATCGACGACCGCACGCTCGTCATGGCCGACGTCGCAGAGAAGGCCATCCGGCACGTCAAACAGGTGGTACGCAACCTCGTTTCGGCCCGGCTCGATCAGGAAAAGGCCGACGAGCTCGCCGAGGAGCTCGCCGGCGGCCACTACACCCACGACGACCCGATCACCGTCGACGAGGCGCAAGCCTTGGGGCTTCCGGTCGAGGTCGGGCTGCCGAAAGAGATCTACGACTTCATGGATCTTTTCGCGCAGGCTGGAAGGCGCCGGCCCAGCGTGCAGTACGTGCCGCTCCCCGCGCCGCCGAGCGACCCGCCGCGTCGGTCTCGCAGGGCCTAGTACCCCTAGAAATACCCACTTTTCACCCGTTTCGCCTGGGGGCGGACGTGGGCATAACTTCCAACGTCAGAAGTGTTAGCCAATCCCCCCAAGG
>Ga0184610_1000373_pt1 | contig 10674 bp, 13 predicted proteins | sample PLM1_100_coex_FD_133011 | JGI IMG/M metagenome (GOLD analysis project Ga0184610, IMG submission 133011) | Groundwater sediment microbial communities from an aquifer in East River, Colorado, USA - PLM1_100_coex | ecosystem: Environmental > Terrestrial > Soil > Riparian zone | place: USA: East... | reverse complement strand
GTGCGCGGCCCCCTGGCCCACGGCGGCGTGCTCGTGCCCGGGCACCAGATCGATGACGAAGTCGCGGTCCGGGGTCATCGTGTACAGGCAGGTCCGCTGGGCGATGTGGGGCCCGAAGCCGCCCGGCAGGTGCTCTCGCATGAACGCGTCGAGTTGCTCCGTGTACCCGGGGTCGGGCTCGAAGCTGCGCGAGTCTCCGGTCACCTCCGCGCCGCCGGCGTCCATGCCGGCCTTGGGACCGGCCTCCCCGAACGAGGGCACGCCGTAGAACGAGGGGATCCCCATCCAGATCCAGACGGGGAAGCGTTCCGGCAGGAACGCTTCCCCGTCGGTCGGCGTGTAGTAGGCGACCTGCTCCTGCGTGACGGTGAGGTTGATGGGCCGCCACAGCCGCGCGAGGAGCTCGTTCGTCCATGCGTCGGCGGTGACGATGAGTCGCTCGGCCCGGTAGGTCCCCCGTTCGGTCTCGAGCTCGTACAGCCCTCCGGCCTCCCGGACCCCGGTGACCCGAGCCTGGTCCACGAGCGTGGCCCCCAACCCCTGGGCAAGGCGGCGGTGGGTCGCGTTCGCCAGGGCCGCCGCGACGAGGCCCGACGCCTCCTGGAACATCACCCGGACATCGTCGGTCAGCCGCCACTGCGGCCACCGGCGCTTGGCCTCCGCGGCATCCATCCATTCGTTCCCGACGCCGACTTCATCGAGGGACTTCCTGTAATCGTCCATCCAGCCGTGAGCGGCCTCGGGGTACAGGTCGAGGCCGCCGGTGCGGATCATGAGCCGCTCCCCGGCCTCGCCCTCGACCTCGGCCCATGCCCGGTACGCGTCCTGGGCGAACCGGACGTAGGCGGGCGTGTGGTACGAGAGCCGGATGATCCGGGAGTGGTCATGCGAGGCCCCCCGGTCGTGCCCGAGCTCGAACCGCTCCAGGCCGAGCGCACCGGAGCCGACCCGTTTGGCCGCCCGATAGAGCGCGCTGCTCCCGATGCCGCCCAGCCCCACGACCGCGACCTCGAACTCGCGGCGCTCCCCCATCAGGCCTCGGGCCCCGGCATGTTCAGGACTCGGTCTCGGTGTGGCCGTAGTACTCGTAGGCGGACATGGCCTTTCCCGTCTCCGACCTCCACTCCCGCTCGTCCTCCGGGAGCTTGCCGATGGCTCTGGCCATGGCTCGGACGTGCTCGGCGACCGAGCCGCAGCAGGACCCGATCACGTTGATCCCGGCCTCGTTCGCCCGCCGGGCGAACGAGGCCATCTCGCCCCGGGAGAGCTGGAGCGGGGACAGCGCGTACGGGAAGTTGGGGGTCGAGGTGAAGTCCGGGTGCTCCGTCGTCGTTCGGTAGGCGACGGGCTGGCTGGCCACGTAGCCCGAGACGGCCTGGCGCATCTCGAGGGCGATCGGCAGCTGCTGGTCCGGCCCGTTCAGGCAGTTCACGCCCACGACGTCGGCGCCGGCGTCCGCGAGCTTGCGCGCGCAGTCGCCCGGCGTCTCGCCCTCGTAGGAGCGCGGCTCAGCCTGCTCGAAGCACATCGTGACCATGACCGGGAGGCCGGTGGCCCTGGCTCGCTCGACGAACAGCAGTGCCTCGCCGACGAAGCTGAAGGTCTCGCCGACCCAGAAGTCCGGCGGGCCGGCGTCCAGCATGTCCTGGAGCTGGCGGTCGAACAGCGAGCGAACGTGGTCGGCAGATGCGGCGTCCTCGGACTGGTACGCCCACGTGAGGGAGAGGTCTCCCGCAACCAACGCGTCACCCTCCGCCGCGACCTTCCTGGCCACCAGGACGGCAGTCCGGTTGATCTCGTCGACCTTGTCCTTCAGTCCGACGGTGGCGAGCTTGTCGTCGCTCGCGTAGAACGTCATCGTGGTCAGGACCTCGGCGCCCGCCCGCAGGAACTCCCGATGGAGCTCGGCCAGCGCATCGGGGTGCTCGATGGCCACCTCCGGCGTGAACGGTCCGGCCTGGACGTAGCCCCGCTTCTCCAGCTCCAGCAGGTAGCCGCCGTCGCCGAGGACCGGCCCTTCGGCCAGGCGCTCCAGGATCCCCCTCAGCATATCGGCACCGCCCTCTCACTCGGATCCGTCCGGTCAGGCGAGTGTAGACAGCGCTTCGGTCACGGGCCGCGTGCGGCCCGTGACCGAAGGTCACCGTGCGACCTGGTCCTTCAGTCCTGGGCCAGGATGGCGTAGACCTTCCTCCGGGCCTCCGCCACGATCTCGCCGGCCTGCTTCATCTGCGGTGCGCTGCCCGTCCGGGCCACCTGCATCAGCGCCGCGGCCAGCTGGAAGAAGGCGTCGCGGAGCTGCATCTGGGCCTCGCCACCGCCGGCGCCGAACTCCCACGGCGGAACGCCGCCCGTGCGCTCCTTCCGTTCCTCCACCTCCGCCTTGCCCGACTCGGTCAGCGAGTAGACCCGCTTGCCGTCCTGATCCTCGCTCGTCACCAGGCCCCCGTCCTCCAGCATCTGGAGGGTGGGGTAGATCGAGCCGGGGCTGGGTCGCCACGCGCCGCCGCTCCGCGATTCGAGCTCCTGGATGACGTCATAGCCGTGCATTGGCTTCTCGGCGAGCAGCGCAACCAGCGCGGCCCTGACGTCCCCCCGCCTGGCGCGGCGCCCGGCCCAGGGCGGCGGCCCGAACCAGCCGGCCCCGAACGGACCGTGCCGGCCCCTGAAGGGGGCGTCCGAGCGCTCGTGATGATGCCCGCCGTGCCTGCGACGTGTCTCGTGCATGTCCTTCTCCTCTCTCGACCGATGCCTCATCAAACCTGTCGCGATATATCGTAACACATCGCGTGTAGGGCCATTTTCCAACGAGAGGGAGGACCGCAGGGACCGCCCGAGCACCCGGACGAGGACGGCTGTCGCCGAGGCCTACCCGGTGATTGCGGCCGCCAGCTCCTCGAAGTTGTCCACGTAGCGCTGGACGTCCTGGTCGGAGTGCGTGATCGAGGTGGACCAGCTCTCCCACTTGGACCCCGGCGACTTGAACACCCCGCGGTTCAGCTGCCACAGCCACGCGAGCTGCGGGACCCGGTCGTCGATGTCCCACAGGTCGCGGTACTCGTGGATGGGCTCGGCGTGCCAGTCGATCGAGCCCTTGGCTCCGACCAGCTTCACGGACGCCGGCAGCCGGTGCTTCTCGATCACTTCGCGGCACCGTTCGAACCGCTCGTTGATCTGGTCGAACCGCCGATAGGCCTCTTTTGTAAGGACCTCGGTCAGGTTCACCTTCATCGCCGCCATCGTAAGGGGGTTGCCGTTGAACGTGCCGACCTGGTCGAGCTCTCCGCGGATGATCATCCCCATCGCTTCGTCCGTGCCGCCGATCGCCCCGCACGGCAGCCCGCCGCCGATGGCCTTGGCCAGGCACACCAGGTCGGGCGTGACCCCGAAGGCCTCGACCGCGCCGCCCCAGGCGAGCGTGCAGCCCGTCTTGACCTCGTCGAACGCGAGCAGCGCGCCGTTCCGGTGGCAGATCTCGGCCAGCGCCTGCAGGTACCCGGGGTCGGGCGGCACCAGGCCGCAGTTGGTCATGGCCGGCTCCACGATCATCCCGGCGACCTCGCCGGGGTGCTGGCGAAGGCGCGCTCCACCGCCGCCGCGTCGTTGAACGGCACGCAGATCACCTGCTCGACGATGCCGTCGGGCATCCCCAGCGTCTGGGGCAGGGACGCGGGATGCTCACGTGGTCCTGCCTCCTCCGGCCGGGGGAAGACCGAGACCATCAGCGAGTCGTGATGGCCGTGGTAGGTCCCCTCCACCTTGATCAGCTTCTTCCGCCCGGTGACCGCCCGCATGATCCGGCAGGCGTCGAGCGTCGCCTCGGTGCCCGAGTTCCCGAACCGCCAGTAGGGCAGGCCGAACCGTTCGGCCAGGTTCTCGGCGCAGACGAGCGCGTCCTCCGTCGGTTGGGCGAAATGCGTGCCGAGCTCCACCCTGTTGCGAACGGCCTCCACGATCTTCGGGTGAGCGTGGCCCATCACCATGACGCCGTACCCGTTGTGGTAGTCGACGTACTCGTTGCCGTCGATGTCCCAGACGTGCGAGCCCTTGCCGTGGCTGACGTAGATCGGGTGGGGAGGCCAGGACTGCCAACTCGACGAAACCCCGCCGGGAAGGTGGGCCTTGGCCACCTCCCGGTACTCGAGCGAGCGCCGGTGCTTCTCGCCCAGGGCCGCCGTCTCGTTCCTAGTTAGCTCCTCAACCCGAGCGAGGTCGATCTTCACGACATCGGTCGCGGGCATGTGCGCCCTCCTTACGTCTAGGCCAGGGCCATCTCCATCAGGTCGTCCAGGATCTCGCCGAAGGACGCGATCGCGAGCGACAGGTGGCCATGCTCCTCGTACAGGTGAACGCGGGCGCGGGGCACGTGCTCGGCCAGCCATTCCCCGTGCGCGAACGGCACGAACCGATCCTGGCGGCCCTGCCACACCGCCACCGGGACGGCGATGGCGGTCGGGTCGAACCCCCAATCTCGGGTGAACGCGAGGTCGTCGTCGAACCAGCCCCAGTACCCGTTCCGCAAGGCGATGTGCCAGTCCTCGACAAGGAAGGCGCCGAAGGCGCCCGTCAGGCTGGCCCGATCGACCTCCGAGACCAGGTCGCCCATCGCGGCGATCAGGTCGTCGGACGACCCCGCCTGGCCCATCTCGGCCGCGTGTTCGTCCATCCACTCCTTCAGCGCCCCGGGGCCCTCCAGCGCCGCGCCGAACTCAACGACGTTCTCCCGTCCCATCCCCGCGAGGAAGTCGGTGCCCGGGGCGCCGTAGGGCGTGACCCCGGCCACCGACACCGCGGCCAGGACCCGGTTGGGCACCAGGGAAGCACACGCGAGCGCGTGCGGCCCGCCGCCAGACCCTCCTCCCGTGAAGAAGCGGTCCACGCCGAGCGCGTCAAGGATGCGAGCGACGTCGGCCGCGCAGTCCCCGACCGAGCGACCAACATGCCTCGTGGAATCGCCGTACGCCGGACGGGAGTACGTGACCAGGCGAAGTCCCCGCCGCCGGGCCTCCTCGACGAACGGTGGGTACGGAAGGCCGGAGCCCGGGGTTCCGTGGTGCCACACCACGACGTCGCCGGTAGGGTCGCCCTCGACCCACACGTCGAGGACCCGTCCGCCTCCGACATCGACCGCGCTCACACCCACGAGCGAAGCCTACGCCGTGAGGGTAGCGGCGAACTCCTCGAAGTTCTCGACGTACCGCTTGGTGTCGTCGACGGTATGGACGACCGAGGTCGTCCAGGTCTCCTGCTTGGACCACGGCGACTTGAACACGCCGCGGTTCTGCTGGAACAGCCAGGCGAGGTAGGTGATCCGCTCGTCGATCCCGATCGCGTCGCGGTACTCCTTGACCGGCGTGGCGCTGTAGATCACGGACCCCTTGGCCCCCACGCCGGCCACGTAGGCGGGCAGCCGGTACTTCTCGATGGCCGCGGTGCATCCTTCCGCCAGCGAGCTATGGAGCTCGTCGAGGTGCGCGTACGCGTCCCGCGTGAGGACCTCCGTCAGCGCAGCCTTCGAGGCCGCGAGCGTCAGCGGGTTCCCATTGAACGTCCCCGCCAAGTCCATCTCCCCGCTCACGACCGGCTCGTACAGCTCCTCGGTCGCGCCGATGGCCCCGCACGGCAGCCCGCCGCCGAGGGCCTTGGCCAGGCAGACGATGTCGGGGGTGACCCCGAAGGCCTCGACGGCCCCACCGTAGGCGATGGTGGCACCGGTCTTGACCTCGTCGAAGGCCAGGAAGGCGCCGTGTCTGTGGAGCAACTCCTTCAGGCCATTCAGGTAGCCGGGGTCGGGCAGGATGACGCCGCAGTTCATCATGGCCGGCTCCACGATCATCCCCGCGACCTTCCCCTCGTTCTCGACCAGGGCCCGCTCCACCTCCGCCAGGTCGTTGAACGGAACGACCCGCACCAGCTCGGCGAAGGCCTGGGGGATGCCGGGGACCTGCGGAACGGTCACGGGATGCTCCCTGGGCCCGATCAGCTCGGGCTCGGGGATCACGGAGAACATCAGGGAGTCGTGGTGCCCGTGATAGCTCCCCTCGATCTTGATCAGGAGGTCGCGGCCGGTGACCGCCCGCATCAGGCGAACGGCCTCCAGGGTGGCCTCGGTCCCGGAGTTGCAGAACCGCCACAGGGGAAGGCCGAACCGGTCCACCAGGTTCTCCCCCACCACGTCGAGGTCCTTCGTGGGTTGGGCGAAATGCGAGCCTCGGCGGATCTGCCGCTCCACCGCTTCCACGATCCTGGGGTGGGCGTGGCCGACCACCATGGCGCCGTAGCCCAGGTGGAAGTCGATGTACTCGTTCCCGTCGATGTCCCAGATCCGCGAGCCTTGGCCGTGGTCGATGTAGATGGCGTGGGGAGCCGAGTCCTGCCAGCTCGAGGCGACGCCGCGGGCGAGTGTCCTCTCCACGACCTTGCGGTACTCGATCGAGGCCCGGTGCTTGGGTTCGAGCTTCCCCTCCTCCTGGGCGATCAGGTGATCCATCCGCTCGAGGTCCAGCTCGACGGTCTCCCTCACGGACATGTCGCTCGGAGCCTCCTCATGTTTGAACGGCCGTTCAATGATACCCCTCCGTCAAGGCCGGAAACGCGCCGTTGATACAATCGGCGGCGAGCGTGGTGGCCGTAGCTCAACCGGTTAGAGCACCAGGTTGTGGTCCTGGGGGTTGGGGGTTCGAGTCCCCTCGGTCACCCCACAGACCGAGCTCACCAGCTTGGTATATTCGCGCGCGCGGGCCTCTAGCTCAATCGGATAGAGCAACGGACTCTTAATCCGCAGGTTCCGGGTTCGAGTCCCGGGGGGCCCACCAGCAAACCCGTCGTTCGGTTCCAAGAGGAGAACTCGGGAGATCATGGACGTTCGTGCTTCACCCTCACGACGCCGGCCCACGACGCCAGCGGCATTCTTTCAACCGAACGTCCTCTGCCACGAGATGTCGAACTCGACTCCGAGGCCGGCACCCGTAGTGAGCCTCTGGATTCCTCTGCCGTCGGGTCTCATCGTGTAGAGATCGTAGGTGCCGGTGTTGTTGCCGGTCAGCACGTCACTCGTCGCATAGGCGATCGTGCTCCCGTCGGGCGACCAGATGGGATAGTTCTCAGTGAGATCCGTCGTTGGTGTCAGGTCGATCAGGCCGGTTCCGTCACCATTCACTCTGAAGATGTCGAAGTTGCGCTCATCGGTCGCCTCCGAGCCCGGGCTCACCGGCATCTCGGCCTCGAAGACGAGCATGGTCCCGTCGGGGGACCACTGCGGCTGGAACGGATAGACGCCCTTGATGTCGGCGACGACCGCGAGCCCGGTGCCGTCGTCGTTGACGACGTAGATTGCGTGCTCGCGGAGGAACGCGATCCGCGAACCGTCCGGCGACCACACCGGGAGCTCGTCCCAGCCCGTGCTTTGGGTGAGTTGCGTGATGCTGGTCCCGTCGGGACGAATCGTCCACAGATCGGCCCCGTGGTCGCGCCCCATCGCGAAGGCGATCCGAGGGCTGTCGGGCGACCACGTTGGGTTCCCGCCGTTGGCGAGCTTGCGCTGGTCGGAGCCGTCCGCGTTCATCACATATAGGCCGTCGTCACCGTCGTAGGCGATCATCGAGCCATCCGGCGACCACTGCGCGTAGCTTTGGGAGAACGCGCTCTGCACATCCTCGGGGCTTGTCGTCATGTTGGTGACCCCGGAGCCGTCCGCGTTCATCACATAGAGGTCGTAGTTCGCCCCGCCACTCACCGCCCCCTTTGGGTATCCGCGCAACGCGATCTTGGAGCCGTCTGGGGAGAACACCGGGCTGTAGGCGGCCAGGACGAGAGCCTCGTCGTAGGGCTCGATCAGGTCGGTGAATGCCGAGCCGTCGAGCATGACCGTGCAGATGTGAAAGCCGCAGCCGGGCCTCGCATCCAGTCGCCTCGAGGCGCGACCACCTCGTAGGTGGGCCGAAAGATTCCGCAACGTCAATCTGCACAGCTGCGGACGTCAAGCTTCCGATAATGCGAACCACTGACTGCATCGAGGCGCGCCTAGCTGGTGTTCGACCTCAGGGAATCCGGCGCCGGGTCAGCACGATCGTCCGGCTCATGCTCACCGACCAAGCTCCGTTTCCCGCCCCGGTTCCGTCCTCTCCGCCCCTCACCAGGGCGTTTGGTGGTTCTCATGCTCTCTTACCCGACCCGGTTGGAAATAGCCACCCACCTCGGGGGCGACGAAGCCGATGCCGAGGAAAAGCCAGATGGTCCCGGAGAGGAAGAGGGTCGCGGAGAGCAGGTCCAATCCTCCCAGCATGAACGCCGCGGCCAGCCCGATCCGCAGCCCCTTCCAGACCATCATCGTTCGCTCCCTCCTTTCTCTAGGGGCGGGGCGGGCGGCGCGCCCATCGTCGCGAGCCCTTCGTTACGGGCTCGGGCCGGAGACGGCCACCGCCTCTTTGTGTCGGCGATTGCTGCGCAGACTCGGTGCGCGGATGAGCCCGCCTTCGAATGGCGCAAGACCCACTTCCCGTCTTGTAGAAGTCGGCATCCAGCGCCAGGACCCCGGTGCGGTAGGCTTCGCAGCTCGCCTCGGCCTCGGCCTCGCGAATGGAGCAGGTCCTCAAGGATCCTGTTCGAGTATCCGCTCACAGGCTAAAGGTCGGCATGGGGAGCCCCGAACTTTACCAGTATGTTTGCGATTGGCAAAGCAATTCGTTACATGTGCCCGAGAAAGGAGCAGTCGAGGTTGCGCTTCCCACCGTGCGACCACCCGACCTCTACTTGATGGCCATCGTCTTCGAGAGGGCCTGCCTTGTTCCGGCCTGAGTCCAGCTAGGACTCGTCCTTAGGTCTCAAGGACCTCGATCAGGATCATCGGTTCTTCGTCCAAACCACTTCCCCGGATCTGGTCGAGCGTCTCGGACGGGGGAAGGAGAAGGACCAGTACCCCTCCGATGTCGCGCGCCTTCGTCGCGGCCCGACGTATCGCCACGACCCCGCCCTCGTCGATCGAGGTCACTCCGGTCAGATTGAGCGTGATCGGTCCACCGGGAGCGACGTTGGCGATCGCATCGAGCAGCTGATCGGCGTCCTCGGCCAGCACCGGACCGACGAGTCCCAGCGTTCGGGGAGCCAGGAGTTCGACCTGCACCCGGCCATTGTGGGTCGCTCAGCCACGCCGGGCAAAGCCCGAATCCAGAGATCGGTGGCCAACCGAGTGCTCGGTCGGCGCGGAAGCGGCATTCGAAGGGCACGACGATGCTGAGCTCGGGGTGACGCTCAACCCTGGGGACGGGCTCACGGCGAAAGCCGAGGAACTCTCTTGGATATAGGTGTCGGAGTTCCCGGGAAGGGATTCGGTCAGCAACTCGCCGGTCGGGCTTCGAAGTCACCCTCTTCGATCGGGGCTGGCCCGTGGCGTGACGCGTTGTGGTCTCGCGGGTAGAGGTCGATGATGGCGGGGTAGACATCGCCGAGGAGGGATGGCGATGGTCCAAGCGTTCGTGCTGATCCAGGCTGGGGTCGGGATGGCCTCCCGGGTGGGGCAGGCCGTGAGCGCGATCCAGGGGGTGCGCTCAGCCGATATCGTGACCGGGCCCTACGACGTGGTCGCCCGCGTCGAGGCCGCGAGCATCGATGCGCTGGGGCGGCTGGTCGTCTCGAAGATCCAGGCGGTCGAGGGGATAACCCGGACCCTGACCTGCCCCGTGGTGAGGCTCTGACTGGAACCCTCTCGCTTCAAACCGCAGCCCTCTACCAGTTCCGAATCGCCTCGCTCACCTCAGAGAGTGTCGATTCCGCGCAGTAAGCGACCGACAGTCAAAACGAGCCCTCCATCTTGAGGACCTCAGCCGCGTCATCTAGGGTGGAGCAGTCCTGGACCGAGGGAGGTGACCCGTAGATGTTCGCGAGGGTCAGTACGCTGCAGGGTCCGCCGGAAAGCATCGACGACGGGATCAAGGCGGTCCAAGAACAGGTCATCCCAGCCGCAAAGCAGCTGGCGGGGTTCAAGGGCATGCTGGCGCTTGCCGACCGGAGCACGGGCAGGATGGTGGGGATTACGCTCTGGGAGAGTGAGGACGCCCTGCGACAGAGCGAAGAAGCGGCGAACCAGCTGCGGGCCAGTGCGGCCGAAGGTGGCGGTGCCGAGACCGTGAGCGTCGAGCGGTTCGAAGTCGTGGTCGACGAAACAGCTTAGCCCCTTAGTGAGACACTTGGGACGCGTCCCGAGCCTGTTGGAGATGGCCAGCATGTCAGGACGGCGAGGAAGGAGGCAGTCGACGTGCCAATTGGCAGCGTGAAGTGGTTCAGCTCCCAGAAGGGGTACGGTTTCATCTCCCAGGAGAACGGCCCGGATGTCTACGTGCACCAGAGTGCGATCCAGGGCGAGGGATCCAAGGGCCTAGAGGAGAACCAGAAGGTGGAGTTCGACATCACCGAAGGTCCGAAAGGCCCGCAGGCAGCCAACGTCAGGGCCGTGGCCTAGGCGGGCACGCGACCCGGCGATCAGATACCCCACTGCCGATCGTCGATGTCACAGAGGTTGGACGTGGTGTTCAGCGGCTCACTGCCGGCTGCGCGGGGTGAACTCGTCGCAGGTAGCGGAACCTTGGATGAGGCCTCGCACCAGCCTGCACCCACCAAGGGGTAGGGGCGGAAACATGTACTTGCAGGCATCGCACCGAACCTCGGGCTTCGGAGCGG
>Ga0184610_1000372_pt1 | contig 10685 bp, 14 predicted proteins | sample PLM1_100_coex_FD_133011 | JGI IMG/M metagenome (GOLD analysis project Ga0184610, IMG submission 133011) | Groundwater sediment microbial communities from an aquifer in East River, Colorado, USA - PLM1_100_coex | ecosystem: Environmental > Terrestrial > Soil > Riparian zone | place: USA: East... | reverse complement strand
TGGATCATGAGAGAAACGAGCTTGAGAAGAAACGCGTTGATCAATGGGATGAACAGGCCCAACGTCAGGATCGTGAGGGGGAGGGTCAGGATCAGGATGATCGGGCGGACAACGGCGTTGACAAGCCCCAGAAAGAACGCGGCAGACAAGGCAGGCAGCACCCCTTTCACCTCTATACCAGGGATGACGGTGGAGACGATCAATAAGGCCACCGCATTCAGACAGAGTCGGATCAGGAATCCCATCGCGGGGTTCTTCTCGCTTACCCGAACTCGCCCTGGAGAAACCGCTCGCGGGCGTCGAGACGCATCCGCTTGCCGCTCGTGGTCTTGCTGAGACTGCCTGGCGCGACGAGCAGTAGCTGGTCGAGGACCGTGCCGCCTGCCGGCCGATAGATCTCATCCACGCGGGAGCGGATCTCTCGCACGAGGGCGTCGCGGACTGGCGCTGGGCAGTTCGAATCGCGAAGCTCGACGACCGCCACCACGCGTTGGGTCCCGGTCCTGGGATCGGTCACGCCGAAAACGACGCTTCGCCCAGGACGCACGCCTTCAGCCTGCTCGATGACCTCCTCTAGGTTGGTCGGGGCGTAATTGCGGCCGCCCTTAATGACGACCTCTTTGAGCCGTCCGGTGATATAGATCTCTCCCGCCGCATCGATCATCCCCTCGTCGCCGGTATACAGCCAGCGCTGCCCGTGCCGCTCACGGATGACCTCGGCGGTCGCCTCCGGGTCGCCAAAGTATCCATCCATCATGCTCGGTCCCGCGACGATCAGCTCACCGAGCCGCCCTGGAGGCAGCTCGTTCCCTTCGCGGTCAACAATGCGGATCTCTAACCCCTCCAGGGGCTTTCCGACCGATACCCACTCCTCCCCTCGCTCACGAAAGACCCGGTAGGGGGCGGCGAGGTCAGGAAACGAGACCGCCAGCGCCATCTCGGCCAGCCCATAGACCGGAGACAGCGCCTCGCGGCGAAGACCGAAGGGGCCGAACTCGCGCTGGAATGCCTCCATGGCCTGGACGGTGACCGGCTCTGATCCATTCATCATGATTCTGAGGCAGGAGAGGTCAAGGCGGTTGCCATCTCCGTAGGTCGGGTGGCGCTCGAACCGCCGCGGGGAGATGCGGCACATCCGAGCCAAGCGGCCGAACGCCGAGTTGTTCCCGACCGAGACCGTCGCCCTGAACTGATGGATCGCCCACATCCAGCGCACTGGATCGCGTGTGAAATCGGTGGGGGACATCAGGTAGGTTGGGATGGACAACGAGAAGGCCCCGAGCGTCGTGCCGATCAACCCCATGTCGTGATACAGCGGGAGCCAGGAGACGATCTTGTCATCTGGCGTCGGATGTACCGCTTCGCCGAACAACCGCATGTTCGCCAGGATCGCTCCATGGCTGAGGACGACGCCCTTCTGGAGCCCGGTTGACCCAGAGGTGAACTGCAGCAGCGCCGCTGCCGAGGCGTCCAGGCTCGGTGCGTGGAACGTGGCCCCAGCCCGGAGCAAGTCGGACGCCGCCAGGAAGGCGGGCGCCTCGGAAAGGAACCTTCCGGCCGTGCGACAGACCGGGCCGAAGTCGCGTTCGGCAATCACCACTCGGGGGCGGGATGTCTGGCAGATGTGCACCTGCTGGTCCACGTATCGGGTGAGGCGCTGGAGCCCTTCCAGCACCGGGAGCAAGGGTCGCCCCAGCCCTTTCCCCTGTCGCCAGCGCCGCGCCGGCGGCCGACGGAGGAGCCGGTCGATCAGCCACCGTCCAGGGACGTAGGTGCCGGTGACCCGAGCCACCCCCAGCGCTCGGAGCAGTTCAGCCGGCAGGAGGAAGGGTGGGTAGGTGGGAACGGCGACTGCGCCGGCGAGCCATGTCCCGAACAGGGCATAGAGGATCGGCCGACCGGTCGGAAGCATGATCAGCACACGGTCTCCCGGCCGGACGCCCAGATCCTGCAGGAGCCCGGCTACCCGCTCTGCCTCTTGGCGTAGCGGGCCGTATCGAACCGGCTCACCCGGGTCGAGATTGCGGAGCAGATACCCCCAGGCCTCCTGCGGCCGGTGCTCCGATTGGTAGCGGACAATGTCCCCGATCGTCTCCGAAGCCCTGATAGCGGCCACGGGAGAAGAATCGACGGGATCGGGATGTAGGGATACAATCGTCATGGTGCCTGCTTGGCCCCGCGTGTCAGTTGGACCCGACGATGCGTATCGAGAGCCGGCTCCGGAAGACAGGACGGCCCTCAAAGTCACCAGTGCGCTCTGAGGGCCTGGAAGGCGGTTCATACCCCATCTCTATTGCCCTATCTGGCAGTGTGACCCTACGTGAAGGTCATGCCTGCTGTCAACAACTATTCGTTCGCCCGCAGAAGCGTCAGAGATCTCGATTGACCAGCGTCTTCTGCACAACAGCGGAGGACCTTCCGAAATTCTCGCAGCGCCTTCTTCTCGATCTCCGGGCTGGCCTCCAGACTGTGGTAGAGGGTGGTGGGGTCGTGAGAGGCATGCTCGGTGAGCCTGGACGCCGCGGCAAAGGTTCGGAGGACCTTTCTATCAACGATGGGACCCACCACGGGCCTTGCAATGCGGACCAGGGTCCCCAGGATCCGGTTGTCAATTCGGAGGTAGCCACGGACATGGTTGATCACGTGGCTTTCCCCTGTCTGGTCGTTCCGGTGCTCGTAGGCCATAACCAGGAGAATCCGGCCATGAATGGTGGGGAGAAATCGCTTGACGAAGGTTCCTGTGGCCAGATAGACCCGCTTTCCCCTCTCGGCATACATCAACTCGAAGGTCCCTGTAGCGCCATGGGCATCGTCCCCCCAGAAAACGCCGTCCCGCTCTTTCGCGATCCGGTACTTGACGATCCCGAGGATTCTTCCGGCCGTCGCGGCGAAATCGGGGTGGTCGAGGAGAAAGTCGAAGACCGTCGGCGAACTCTTGACCGGGATCCCGTGCAGATCGCGGGAGAAAATCGCATGCTGAGTCACCTCGCGCACGCGTTGATGTAAGGCGACCGCAATGCCCTGCCACGGGATGTCCAGCCTCTGATCCTGACTGTCCGTCGCCGCCCCGGCCGCCGCGATCGCCGCCACTAGGAGGGCTGCGCCGAAGAGCCCGCGCCACGTCGTCATGTGTTGTGTCTCCGCTTTCGTCCATCGGTTTTGAAGTTGACTTAGCCTGGATAGCATATTATTCTCACCCTGGCAAGACGCTGTGCGAGAGAACACACCATGCGACATCGGGAAGAGCGGAGGGTCTGCCCCTCCTGTGAGGGAAATGAGATGGTGTCCTGTCCCCAATGCCGTGGGGGCGGAGGGATTTGGGAATCCGGTGGAGGGATTGCCGCCTGCGAAGAGTGTGGAGGGGACGGGACCATCCCGTGTCCGGAGTGCGGTGGGACGGGCGTTCTCTTGACCGTCGCATAGGGTGGTGATGGGCGTGTCCGCTCTGCGTCCCTCACGCGAGGGCGAACCGTTAATACAGCAGCTTGCATTGGTTCGAGAGATGCTCGCCAGACTCGAAACCAAGCTCCGGGAGAACGATCCGGACCGGGTTCCTAAGGAGGACGATCAGGGACTGCGCACCGTGTTGCAGGGCATCGGCGACGAGCGGTTGACTCGGTTCACCCTGGGCTATGCCGTCTGCGTCAAAGGGCTCACCGCGCCCTTGGCATCCGGCTCCTGGAAGCGGGAACTGGCGGAGGAAGTGGACGAGGCTCATCGTCGTGTCCTGGCCCGCCTCGGGACGCTGGAGCGTCTCGCCGGGTCATTACTGGGGCGTCTGTTGCTGCGCCTCCAGGGCCGCCTACGGCGGATCATCGCCCGGCCCCGCCGCCTCCAGCGGCCGTTTTCACCAGAGGAGGACGGCAATCTTCGTCGGCCTGCCTGAACGAACGTCAGAGCGAGCAGGCGAGCTATCTGAGGGAGCGGACGTCCATCAAAGAGGGCACGGCCACCGGGACGAGAGAGAGGAGGTGGCTCAAAAGCACGCTCCTCTCGTTGCTGTCTTTACTCGGTCTCGGCGTTCTTGTGACGGTTGCACTGATCTCCAGCCTCTCCCCGCCTCGCGGCCCACAGAGCCTAGGGGAGGCCAGCCTCGCTATTAGTACCGATCCAGATCCGCCGCAACTCGGGCTCAATCGGCTGCAGATTCGCCTGACCGCGGCCGACGGCACGTCACTCCCTGCTGATGGCAAGGTCGGGCTGAAGTACGGCATTGAGGGCATGGGCACCCTGACCGTGACCATCCCTGAGCCAGCGGGAAGAGGCGTCTATCAATCCGCCGTCGAGTTTGATAGGCCCGGTCCATGGCAAGTGATCCTCACGCTCAGGCGAGAAGGTGGGCCAGACCTTACCACGACCTATCTCTACAACGTGGCCCCGTCCTCTGGGGGAGGAAAGGCTCTCGCCGGGACGGTGCGCATCATCCGGACCCTGTCAGGGAAGATCTCCGAGGGAGACGTCCTTTTTGTGATCGCCAGAAGAGGCCCCGGCCCGCCTCTGGCGGTAAAGCGGATCCCGAAGCCTTCTTTTCCGGTCTCTTTTCGCCTCGGTCCCGAGGACATGGTTATGGCCAGCGGCCCATTCGAGGGTGAGGTCTCGGTCATCGCAAGGATTAAAAAGGGCGGTGCTGCCGGCCCCGCCCAGCCGGGCGACCTTGAGGGCAGCTACAGGCGAAATCCGGTCAAGATCGGTGAGGCGCCGATCGAGATTGTCATCGACCGGGAGCTATGATCAATGAGCGTTGACGTCGGCGAGCGGCAGCGGGTGGTGTGGTTGACGTGGCAGCAGGGCAAAGGTGGCGCCGGCTTGCGGTGCGTTCGCTGCGGCTACCCGATCCCTGATCTCGTGATGGGGTGCAAGGCCCCGTGTCGCAACTGTCGCTTTCTCTATCCTGCAGGCGACTGTTCGGATTGAGTGCCAATGTCAGAAAGGGCAGGCAATCTCACGCGATCGATCATCCCGACCGGCATGACCCTCCGCGGAAAGATCGAGGGAACGGAGGAGCTGACCGTTGCGGGGACCGTGGATGGCGAGATCCATTTGCGCGGGACTTTGCGCCTATTGGAGAGCGGCTGCCTGCGTGGACGGGCCTCGGTGTGGGAGGCGTTGATCGCCGGGCAGGTGGACGCGACCCTGATGGCGTCGGAACGGGCTGAGATCCTCTCCACCGCCCGGGTCGAGGGCGAGATCCGGGCCAGGCGCTTGACGATGGTGGAGGGCGCCTTAGTCAACGGCAGAATGGTTTCCGGCCCTCCCACTGCGCCTCCATCTCGACTTGAGTTGATTGAAGAGGCGGTCCGGTGGGAGGAGGCCCGCCGGCTTCCGGTGGACGAGAGCGGCGGGGCTGGCCGATGATGGTGTAGCAGGAGCGAGGGCTGGCCGACACTATGGTGGGGAAACTGATCCGATGGCTGATCGTCCTCCCGCTCCTGGGCTTAGTGCTGTATTTCGGCTACCCGTTCCTCTTCAAGGCAATCGGCCGCTACTTGGTCACGGAGAATCCCCTGCAGAAAGCCGACGCCATAGTAGTGCTCTCAGGCGACAGCATCGTGCGGACGCTCGAGGCGGAAAGGCTCTACCAGGATGGCTATGCCCCCAGGATCATCTTGACGCAGCAGGTTCTGCCGAAAGGGTACGAGGCCCTGCCGCGGTTGGGGATCAAGGTGCCCGAGGAGCGAGACATTCAATTGATGATCCTGGAGAGGATGAGGGTTCCTCGGTCGGCGGTCCTGCAGGTCGCGGAGCGCGCCAACAGCACCCTGAGCGAGATGGTCCACCTCACTCGCTTCTTGGACCGGCATCGGGTGCATTCGGTTATCCTCGTCACGAGCAAGTCGCATTCGACGAGGGCACGCAAGATCCTAGCCGGGATCACGCGTGGGCGGATCGTGATTATCAGCCGGCCCAGCCGATACGATACCTTCGATTCCGAAGGATGGTGGCGTTCTCGCAGGGATGCGAAGGAGGTCCTGGCGGAGTACGAGAAGCTGATCAACCACTGGGTGCAGTCGGCGGTCTCCAACGTCACCGGTTGGCTACGGGGGCGTGATCGCTCTGCCGTGGAGGCTGAGGCCACCTCCTGACCTCTCCCGGCGCTACATGAGGAAGGGCGACGCACCGGGGTCAGGCAACCGCTGAGGGCAAGGGGCGGCTGATGGTGTTGAGAGGGAGATTCCTATGGCTATGGAGGCGTTCATGGATGGAGGGCGCGCTATGACAGATAAGAGAGGGATGTTTGACACGATTCGAGGGGTATTGGGGTCAGCCGGTCCGGAGCCGGCCCGGCAATCGCCGATAATTGAGGTCCCGATCATCCCGTTTGTGGTAGGAGAGAGGATCCAGATTCACGGGGAGTTGACCGGCGAAGGCGATATCCAGCTCATGGGCGCCTTTCGCGGCACCATCGACCTCACGGGGACGATCGTTATCGGAGAAACGGCGCAGGTGGAGGCCGACATCTCTGCCACCAACATCATTGTTGGAGGACACGTGAAGGGCAACCTAGTCGCCGCCGGACGTGTCGACCTGCTTCCGACCGGTAGCGTGACGGGGAACGTCAAAACCGGAAGCATCGCCGCTGCAGAGGGCGCCTCCTTGAAGGGCGAGATTGAGATCGATCGTCGCGCCAGATCTGAAGTCGGTTAAGCCTCTCATAAGGTCGGTTCAGGGGACCTCAGAGGATCGTTCGGCAGATTCAACGCCAGGGTTTGGCCTACAATCGGCCACACGAGGCCCAACCGCACCCTCGACGACACGGCCGATTGACAGAGCCGAGACACGCCCGCCTCTGGGAGCAAAGGCAGTATCCCCGTATTGCCATAGCCTCTCACCGCCTAAGGACGGAATAGGGGTACATCGATGCTGATAACCATCCTGATCGTGCTGATGCAGACAGTGGCGATGACCGCCGGTGACCTGCTGCTGGCCAAGGGGATGAAGCAGGTAGGTGATATCGCCGTCCTGAGCCCGACAGTCTTCCTCATGAAGATGTCTCTCACTCTTCGGAACGTCTGGATATTAACCGGCGTCGCCTTCCTGGCGATATCCTTGCTCCTCTGGCTCGCAGTTCTTTCGCGTGCCCCTCTCAGCTTGGCCGTTCCGATGACGGCAGTAGCCTACGTGCTTAATGCGTTCGCTGCGAAGTACATACTGTTAGAGGCAGTCTCTGCTCTGCGATGGACGGCCACGGGCGTCATCGCCCTCGGCGTCCTCCTGTTGATGAAGAGTTAGGGCGTGCGGTACCCCGAGAGTATACTGATGATCTCGTCGATCTGTTTATGTGTCAAGCCTGCGCAGGCGGCCAGCCTATCGCTGGTGTCTCCTGGGGCGCGGCGAAATCGGCAAGGTGTGAGCGAGGGGGTGGCATAGATGGTGATCGTGTATGTGTTGATGGTCGTGATCGGGGCAGCGGGCGCCATCTTCGCCCTGCAGAACATCGAACCTGTCGTGATCCGATTTTTGGGCTGGCGGATCGAGGGCGCGCCACTCGCCATGGTCATCATGATGTCGATCATGATCGGGGTGGTGTTTGCGTCCCTGGTCGGTATCGTGCAGCAGTTGAGGTTGAGGTCCAAGATTCGTCAGCTCGAACACCAGCTCGCGAAGGTCTCCGCAGCAGGGGAGCGGGAGGGGGCCGGCCAGCCGCCTCAATGAGCCCCGCACGAGGAAAGAAGCCGAACCGGCACGCGGACACGGGGGCCTCTCAATCTGCCCCACGCGCCTCTGGGTCCGCCGAAAAGATTGCACCGGAAAACAATTGGTGACTATCCCGTCACGACGCGTACACACAATTTGGGTATCCAACGATCAACCTGGTAAGATCCCACCTCAACAAAGAGGTGGGTGATGACAGCCGTCAAAGAGGGTTTGTGGTCTGGTGTGGCCGCTGCCATCCTCTGCTTACCCCAGAAACAGCCCACATAGTCCGATGATAGCCACGGCCTTCGTCGGCGGGTTTGTGCGGCGCAGACGTCGATGCCTACCTGACCAGCAAGGGGCGGTAAGCGGCGCGGGCCGCGCGTCAGGCTGGTAAGGATCTCTCACGGCTTCTGCAGCATCATCACCCACTGATCGTGGCAGCCGTCGGTCAGCCCGCCCTCGGTGTGGAGGACGCGGAAGGGCTTCAGCAGGTTGATGATGTCGCTTTCAAGGAAGACGATCCGCGAGGTGTCGCTGCAGACAGTGTTGGGCGGCGAGCGGAACCAGCTACAGCCGATGCGCCCTCCCGGCTTCAAGACGCGCAGGGCCTCGTCGAGGTAGCGCTTGCAGACCTCAAGCGTCCCCAGGTGAGTGAAGACCGACGCGAACAAGATGGTGTCGACGCTTCGGTCCTCGATGGGGAAGACAAACTCGAGGGGATTGATCGTGCCGTCCGGGTTGTAGCGCTCGCTCTTGAGGTCGACGTGGACGAACCGGAGGTTCGGCCACGGCGCGAATGCGCGCCTGCAGAACTCTACGCACGCGGCGATCGGCTCGACGCCGATGTAGCGCACATCGCGCGTCGTGAGCGGGATCGCGAGCCGTCCGTTCCCGCACCCGATGTCGAGGATCGTGTCGCCCTCACGCCAGAGCCCGGCTGCGCCGGAGCGCTCGATGATCTCGAAGGCGCTATCGTAATGAACCTCGGGCTTTTCGCCCTGGAGGTGCCATTCGATAGTGGTGGCGAGGAGCTGGAGCCATTCCTCACGGGAGCGAATCAGAGGTCCCATAGAAGAAGGCGGTGGAGAACCGGGATGCGCTGCCGCTCCACCGGGCGAACACCCCCCATCTTTCTGCTCGGCCATCCTCACCCTAAGCAAAGTGGCCTTGGTTCCCAAAAGTTCCATGAGGATAGCCACCTTTCCCTCCTCTGTCAATTGTCAATAAAAAGGTCGTGGAGGCGGGCTTCTTGGACAAAAGAGGGAAGTCAAAGTGGAGCTTTTTCCCAGACCTCCCACTTCCGTTTTCAATGCCTCAAAACAGACCGCGGAGGAGATACTATTCGGAGCGCAAAATGGATGACATCATGATGATCCTGGGGTAGATCGTGGTGCATGAATCTCAAAGACGCGCGATCGCTGACGTCGGCCGCGCAAGAGGACATTCGACACCGAGTGGTTCGAGCGGTCGGAGGCGGGGTGAGCCAGACCACGGCGGCTGGCGTCTTCGGCGTGGCGCGGGGCACGGTCAACCCGCGGGTCCAGCGGGCGCGCACGCGCGGAGTAGAGGACCTCAAGGCGAAACGCCGCGGGCGCCCGGCCCAGCCGCAGCTCACCCCGCGCTAGACGGCGACGGTGGTGCGGACGATCGTGGGAAATGCCCGAATTAGCTGCGCTTTCTGTTTGCCCCGTGGACGCGCGAGGCCGTGCAGCAACTCCTGGCCTAATGGCTGTGCGCTCCTATGGTGGTGGGAGCAGGGCTGAGAGCGTGATCGCTGTAGTCGCATTCGCCGCCAAGCTGATATTGCTCGTGGCCAGCGTCTGGGTGCCGCTGGCGTCCAGGATGGTCAGGGTCAGGTTGAGGGTGCCCGCGGTAGTGTTCGTCAGCACAACCGTCGTATCGAACCGGCTATTCACCACCTGCCCGTTCCCGTTGTCCTTGTCAACGTCTACGAAAACTGAGACGATGAAGGGTGGGATGTGCTGGGTGATGGTTTTCTCGAAGCCGGGGTTGTGAGAGACGACGAAACCGACGAGCTCCGACGGGCCTGCGCCAGTAATCCTCAAGCTGCCGAGAACGGTCTGAGTCTTGGCAGACGCCTCTGCTGAGAGGAACAGTCCCAGAAGCAGAAGAGCCAACGGGAGCGCGCGGTGCAGCTTAAGCATGTTAGGTTCTCCTTTCCTGAAGGGCCTCCCCGCGACGAATCAAGAGCAACTTGCATGCCAGATCACGTTAGCCTGACCAACTGTCATGCCAACCTTTTGATTTTTCGGAGTTTGGAACGGATTGCCGCACGTGTGTCATTACGGGAAACAGGTGGTAAGGAAAGTGCGGCAATGTAAGATATACATTGTCGATGCTTTGGAGGACGGACCCATGAGACGACTGGCGGTACTGCTGAGCGTGACCTTCGCCGTGGGAATCGCGGTGGGGTGGTTCGCGGTGAAGGGGGTGAGCGGATCTTCGGAGCCGGTGAAGCGCACCGTGCTCCTAAAGACCGACTTGGCGGGGACAGAGGGGCGAGAGGGGGTTGTGTGGCTGATAGAGATCGCCCCTGGGGCGGCGACCGGGACGCACTACCACCCGGGGCACGAATTCGTCTATGTCCTGGAGGGTGCTGGGCGCACGGAGGTGGAAGGGAAACCAGCGGCGACAGTGCGGGCGGGAGAGGTGGTCTACCTGCCACCCGGGCATGTGCACAAGACGACCAACGCCAGCGCGACGGCGCCAGCCAAGGCCCTGGTTGTGTACATTGGAGAGAAGGGCCGGCCTCTGGTCGTGCCCGTTCAATAGACCGGGCCTTTGCTTAGACCGCGGGTGACTGGCGCGCTCGAATCAGAAGCGTGCCAGCATGCCCTCCAGCCGCACGAGAAAAAGCGGCCTCAGGAGCTACGTTGCTCCTGAGGCCGTGGGGAGGGAACCTTCTTCGTGCTAGCGCTCAGTGGTCAGCGTGTCAGTAGTGGGCCCGCCTCCAGTGCTTATTCCAGTACCCGTGTGCCTTGCCGTACGGGGGGCCATAGACGTGGCGGTGTCCCGGGGCGGCGACG
>Ga0184610_1000370_pt1 | contig 10717 bp, 21 predicted proteins | sample PLM1_100_coex_FD_133011 | JGI IMG/M metagenome (GOLD analysis project Ga0184610, IMG submission 133011) | Groundwater sediment microbial communities from an aquifer in East River, Colorado, USA - PLM1_100_coex | ecosystem: Environmental > Terrestrial > Soil > Riparian zone | place: USA: East... | reverse complement strand
TCAGGCGGCCGGGGCAGCGCCTGCCCTGCCAGTCGCCGGGGCGTGTCCCGTGTGTCCAGTGCGGCCGGTAACCAGCGAGGGTCCACCTGACCGCGTTGCCGCAGTTCGTGCACCGCACCTCGGCCGGCGGGTCACCGGGCCGGGTCACGGGTCCTGTACCCGGTACTCCACGTTCGGACGCTGGTTGGTCGTGTACCGCCAGAACATCCGGTTCATGCGGCGGGCCAGACGGTGCGCGCCCCAGCGGGTGAGGCAGCGGGCGAACGGCCGGACCCCGCCGTTGTGGCCGGGGTACTTGCCGTGCGTCCAGTCCTCGAGGACGACCCACTTGGTAAGCATTCGTCTTCCTCTCTGTGCGCCGGTGCCAGGCGGCCGTGGACAAGCGCCCGGTGCCAGTGCACACTAGCGCACCAGGACACCCTGACACTAGTGCAGCGGGAGGCGGGATGGCACGCGAACGGGCAGGACGGTGGCCATACATCACCGACCCCGAGCGGCGCCAGCTCGTCATCACCACGATCGACCTTGAGGAGCACCACGGGATCCGCGCGAACCAGGCGGACCTGGTCCGCGCCGCCCTGCGGATGGCGCTGCGGGACTTCACCACCCTCGGCGGGCGGTCCCCGCTCGTCGCCGAGCTCCGGGAGCTCCGGTCCGAGACACCCCCGCCCGCGTAGCGGGCAGGCGGCCGGCGGGCAGGACCGCTGCTCCGCCCGCCGGCCACAGCACAGCGACCCCAGGGAGGTCACCGGCAGTGAGCAAGCCTGACACACCAGCACGCTGGCTGCGCGGCGTCCTCACCGTGCTGGTCGGGAGCCTGTTCGCCCTGTCGTTCTGGGAGAACTGGGCGGCCCTCACCCACGCGGCCGTCCAGGGCGGCGTCCCCCACCCCGGGCCGTGGCCGTGGATGGTCGACGGGTTCATCCTCGCGATGGCCCTCATGGCGGTCCTGGCGTCCATGGAGCGCCGCAGCGTCTGGTGGCCGCGGACCGGCATGGTCGGCTCGACCGCGCTGTCGCTGGCTGTGGTCGTCTCCCACGCCCCAGCCGCCCACGGCGGCCAGTGGCTCGCGGCCTGGTCGCCCGTCGCGGTCCTGTTCTCGTTTGAGTGCCTCATGTGGCTGGTGTTCGGCGCCCGCCGCACCGTGGTGCATGCCCCTGGGCCCGTCGTGCCGGAGCGTGCGCCTGCCCTCCCGCTCCTCACGCCCGAGGAGCTTGAGCAGCTCGACGAGCGGCTCACCCGCATCCGACTTCTGACGCAGGTGTCACGCAACGCACGACGTGCGCTGGCACTCGGCGCCACCGTGGTGGACCTCACGTTCGACGAGTGGGTCGAGGTCCTCGAGGAGCACGAGCACGCCTGCGCGTACTGCGGCGTGAGCGACGTACCGCTCACCATGGACCACAAGGTGCCCGTGTCCAAGGGCGGCGAGCACACCAAGGCCAACGTGGCCCCGGCGTGTGGCTTCTGCAACACCTCGAAGGGCGCACAGACCGAGGCGGAGTGGCGTGGCGTGCACATCAGCACGCCGCCTGAGCCTGAGCCAGTCGTGCCGCTGCTCACACGCGCCGAGCAGGAGCGCATCCGCCGCCGCCTCCACAAGGGCCTCGACGTGCAGGCGATCGTGCACGACACCGGCCTTGACGCACACGCCGTGCAGGCGTGCGTGGACAAGCTCACGCAGTCCAACGGCCACAAGGCGGACGCATGAAACGCGCGGGGGCGCTGCTGAAGCAGGAGCGGCTGTCCAGGGCCAGCACCAACGGGAGCCGCCCGTGAGGGCCGCCCTCGCGCTGCTCACGGTCCTGGCCGCTGGCGCGTGGGCGGCTGGCTGGCCCCGGCGGCGCTCCCGCGCCCGCATCACCCGCCGCATCTACCGGCACGTGGACGAGGCCCTCGGCGCGCGCCGGCTCGAGAACGACCGGCGCGCGACCCTCCGGCACTGGTGGAAGCCCGTCCTCGGCCGGGGGCTCGTGGACGCGCTGTGGCCCGTGCCGCAGCTCGCCGGCGCCGCGGCGCTGCCCACCACCGGCCGGCAGCGCCGCTACGTCACCCCGAAGCTCCCGCCCAGGCCCTGGCCCCGGCGCTGGAGCCGGTGGGACGTGGCCGAGGTCACCCTCCGCTGGACCTCGGAGGCGCACGTGCACGCCCCGAGCTTCTTCGACCAGCTGGCCAAGAAGCTCGCCCAGGCCCTCGGGCTGCAATGGTCCGACGCGCTGTTCGCGCACATGGTCGACTGGGGCGGCGACCGGGTCACGTTCACCCGCGTCCAGCACGTCCGGGTGCCTGAGACCGTCAGCGCCGCAGGGGAACTCGATGACTGAGACTGTGCGGCTCGGCCGCGCCCTGGACAGCACACCAGGCCCGCTCCTGCACGCGTGCGCCTCCCACCCGCCCGGCCACGCCGTGTGGCCCTACGGCGCCGGCAGCGCGCCCATGGCCCTGGTCGTCGGCTCCACCGGCGGCGGCAAGACGACCCTCCTGCGCTACCTGCTCACTGGCCTTCTGCGTGCCCCCGGCGCCAAGGCGCTGCACCTGGCCGACGGGAAGGGCGCCGGCTCGTTCCGCATGTTCGCCGACCTCCCCGGCGTCGCCGGGGCCGCCAACGGCACCGACGAGATCACCGCCACGGTGCACGGCTACCGGGACCTCGTCGAGGGCCGCTACGACCAGCTCGCCGCCGCCCGCGACGCCCTCGCCACCGGCGCCCCCGGGGTCACCTACGCCCGGCCCCGGCCCGCGTGGCTGGTCATCGACGAGTACATGACCTGGATCCTCTCGGTGCCAGACACCCGCCCCGCCAGGCGCCGCAGCGCCATGATCAGCGCGCTCGTGCGCGTCGGCGCCGTCGGCCGGGAGGTCAACTGCCGCCTGGTCGTCGCCACCCAGCGCCCCGACGCCAAAAGCGTGGACACCGGCCTCCCCGGGGTGCTGAAGGCGCAGCTCAAAGCCCGCATCGCCGCCACGGGCGTGATGGGCATGGACTCCGTCGAGGCCAGGATGGCGTTCGACGACGACGCCTACGCCCGCCGCGTGCCCGACCGCCTCGGCGGCGGGCTGGTCAAGGTCGGCCGCCACGAGGTGCCGTTCGTGGTCCCGTGGATGGCCGACCCCACCGACCCCGACACCTCCGACGCCGACCGGGAGGCCGCGTGGCGGCTGCTGCCGCGGGGGCCGGGGAACCCGGTGCCAGGCACCTCTGGCACCGGTCCCCCCTACGGGGGGAACGGCCGAAGGCCCGTTCGGGAGAAGAAGAAGCCGTGACCGAGCTGGCCGCCGACGGGGCGAGCCCGCTGTGGGACGGCTACACGGGCGGGCGGGACAAGGAGCTGCGCCGGGTCTGGGGCCTCAAGCTCGACTGGTGGGAGGCGATCCGCGCCGAGGGCGGCGGCGGCTGCGCGGTCTGCCACCGCCGGGGTGTGCGGCTGGTCGTGGACGACGACCACGCCACCGGGGAGATCCGTGGCCTGCTGTGCGACGCCTGCAACCGCAAACTGGACGAGCGGATGGTCGCCTACCTGCTCGACCCCCCGGCGCGGCGGGTCGGGCCGTTCTTCGTGCCGGCGCACCGGCGGGCGGCGATGGCCCGGAGGCGGGCAGCCAGAAACGCCCGCCGGGCGAGCGAAAGGACCTGACATGCCTGTCCTGCACTTCATCCTGAAGCTCGGCACCTGGATCTTCGGCGCGATCCTGGTCCTGTTCGTCGCCTCCTGGCTCCCCGGCGGCGCGTTCAGTGACTTCGCGGGGGCGGTCCTGCACGGCGTCGGGTGGCTGTTCGGGGACGCGCTCCCGCAAGTCGGCCAGATCGCCCTGGACCGCGCGAAGGGGGCCTAGGTGTTCGGGAAGGGTGCCGCCTGGCTCGCTGGCCTGCCGCCGAGGGTCGCGTTCTGGTGCCTCCGGCAGGCCGTTGGCGCGACCCTGCTCTCGGTGAAGACGTTCCTGGCGCTGCTCGGCGAGGAGGTCCGCCGCTGGGTCGTCGTGGCCGTCTGGGGGCTGCTGCTGTTCGGCCTGTACGTCCTGGCCGGGCCGGTCTCGGCCGGCGCGCGGCAGGTGCTGGCGTTCGGGGTGCTGTGCTGGTTCTGGGGCGCGTTCCGCGCCGGGGAGCGGACGGTGCACAACCGGCTGGTCGCGGTGCGGGGCCGGCAGGCGTTCCGGAAGCTGGACGCCACAACGTCGGAGCTGGGCGCTAAACTCGGGAACGCGAAGGTGGTCATGCTGGACGGAGGTGCCGACATGCTCAAGGCCCTGCTCGCCGACCCGGAGACCGACGCGCAGCGCGAGCAGAAGCGGATCGCCGCCGCCGCCAACGCCGCGGTCCGTGAGCACCTGGACCCGCTGCTGTTCGCCGAGCGGTCCGCCGGCCCCCCCAACCCGTTCCGCCGACGCCGCGCGCGCCGGGTCGCCAAGGACGAGGACGAGGGCTAGCCGCTAGCCGCTAGGCGGTACGGGGGCAAATAGGCCCCTGACCTGCTAGAATACATGCATGGAATGGCCCCGGCGCGTGTCACCGCCCGGGGCCTGGCCGACACCCCGTGGAGGTGCCGAGCGTGGCGAATCCTACCCGCATGTCCACCCGCTGATGCCCGCCGTCTATGGCCTGTGCCTGCGCTGCGGGTTGTGGAAGCCGTTCTACCCGAAGGGTGGCAACCAGAAGCACTGCATCGACTGTGGCCGAGAGGCCACGAGGGAGCGCGTCCGGGAGCGGCGGGAGTACGTTGACCAGGTCAAGCTCGAAGCCGGCTGTACGGACTGCGGCTACCGGGAGCACTCGGCCGCGCTGGACTTCGACCACCTGCCCGGCTACGACAAGGTCCAGACGGTTTCGGCGCTCGTCACCGCAGGGACGCTGGACGAGATCAAGGCCGAGATCACCAAGTGCGAGGTTGTCTGCGCCAACTGCCACCGAGTCCGGACCGCCCTGCGGGGCTGGATCAAACCAGGGCCGTACGACGGCAGCGCAACGGTCACGACCGGCCCGGTCCAGCTCGGGCTCGAGGGCCTGTAGGCCACTCCCCCCAAACCCCCATAATTATGAGTTATGACAACCAGCCGGCCAGCAGGCCCAGCACGGCCGCCGCCCCGCCCGGGTGGCGCGGGTCGGGCAGCAGCTTCACCGCCGCCCACGCGTCGGCGTCGTAGCTGCCGGTGTAGAACCGCTCGGTCGTCTCCACCGAGCTGTGGCCGAGCAGGTGGCTGACCGCGCGGATGTTGCGCCCGCCGTCGGCGGCGAGCAGCTCGACCGCGAACGTGTGGCGGAGCTGGTGGGGCGTGGCCCGGATCCGGCACGCGCGCAGCGCGACCCTGATGTCCTCCGAGACGGTGTGGGCGCTGACACCCCGGCCCGGGACCGTCTTGGACTCCAGCACCGGCCCGGTCTGCGCCCGCCCCGCCAGCGCCAGGCGCAGCACACCCGCGACCTCGGGATGGCACGGCACAACGCGTTCGCGGCGGCCCTTGCCGTGCACCCGGACGTGCGCCCGCCCGCCGAGGTGGCAGTCCTCGACCCGCAGGCTGGCCATCTCCCCCACCCGCAGCCCCACGGCGTACCCGAGCCACACCGCGAGATGGGTGCGCGGCTCGGCGTAGGAGTAGGCGACCAGGTCGATGACCTGGCCGAGGTCCAGCGGGTCCCGGGCCGCCGCGTGCACGGCCGGGACCCGCACCCCGGCCATCGGGTCACGCCGGTGCACCTTCGCGGCGTAGGCCCAGTGGTAGGCCGCCAGGACCGCCGCGGCGTAGCTTCTGCGGGTGGAGTCGGCCAGGACCACGCCGCGGGCGGAGCGGGCGTCGGTGCGGCGGTCAAGGAACCGGCGCAGGTCCCGCGGCGTGCACCGCGACGGCTGCTTGCCCGAGAAGTCCCAGAACAGCACCAGCGTGCGCCGATAGTGGGTCCACGTGGCCGGCGAGCGGCCCGTGTCGAGCAGGTGGGCGCGGTAGCGGTCAAGGAACCGCGCCCGCTGGCTGGCAGGCATGGCGGCCCCCCCAGGCCCGGCGTCATGGTCGCCAGAAGGCGGGGCGATGCTAGCCATGGGGACGTTGCCTGCAAACCACGCGTGCGGCGTGTTTCTCCTATGCTGCGCGAAGGCGACGGCCTACGGAAATCCGACTACTCTTCTTTGTGCCCCCCGCCAGCAAGAAAGTGCGGTAGTCAGCCACGGCGGCGTCCTCGGCTTCGGCCCGGTCGAGGTCCAGGACGGTGGTGAGGCGGTCCAGCATCCAGCCGGTCAGTGGCCGCTCGCCGTGGAGGATCCTTCGGACGCCGGTCGCGTCGAGGGTCTTGCCGGACGGCAAGAACCCGATGGCCACGGCCAGGTTGCCCTGAGACCAGTTCTTCTCCCGCATGGCCCGCTCGACGAGCTGGCCGAACTCCCTGGCCCCCATGTGGCACTCCTTCTCTGTCAGGAACCGCCTGTCTGTCTCTAAGCGTACTGGCAGAACACTTCGGCTTCAAGCCATGTAGGAACTTGACAGAGCATAGCCTCTGGCAGTACGGTACAGACCGAAGGGGGCACACCGGTCACCTATCGCAAACGGAAGGGGCGTCTTCGTGCTTGGCGCAAACGTCCGCAAGGCACGCGAAGCGGCAGGCATGACGCAGTTCCAGGTCGCCGCCGCCGCCGGGTTCGTCGTCTCGACGATCTCCGACATCGAGCGCGGCGCGACCGACCCGCAGATCTCGACGATCCGCCGGATCGCCCGCGTGCTCGGTGTGACGGCCGCCGACCTGGTCGACGAGGACGAGCCGGTGGAGGTGGCCCGCTGATGGCCGTCACCGCCGCCACCGCCGCCGCGGTCCGCGCCCGCGAGCACGGCCGCTGCCAGCTCTGCACCCTCGGCGAGCACGAGGAAGGCCGGGGACGGCTGGCCCTGCACCACAAGCAGGCCAAGAGCGCCGGCGGGACCAGTGACCCCGCCCGGGACCTCCCCGGCAACCTGGTCCTGCTGCACGACCGCCAGTGCCACCCCTGGGTCCACGCCCACCCCCGGGAAGCCAGAGTGCTCGGGCTCTTGGAGTCCCGACTCGGGACGGTCCGGCCCTCGGCGCTGATCCAGAGGGAGGCGGGCGCCCGGTGAACGGCATGAGGCGAGTTCCTGACCGGGCGAACGACCCCGTCACGACGCTGACGGTGGACTCAGAAGCCGACGCTATCGAAGCCCTCAAGGCGGCGAACGTCCTCGGGTTCGGCATCGTCCTGCGCAACCGCTGGGAGCTTGTCCCCGACGGCGAGGGCAGCAGCACCCTCATGTGGGACATCGACGTGCTCAGCGACGCGCCGGACCGCGACCCGGAAGAGGCTGAGGAGGCCACCGGGTGACCGCGCGCAAGCGGCCTGCCCAGAAGCGGCCGACACGGCGGGCCAGCGGCAAGAGCGCGCTCCTGGAGGACTGCGTCGGGTCGCTGCACCTGCTCGGCTTCCAGACCTACCAGAGCAACGGCAGCTTCCAGCGCGCCCGGGTCGTCCCGCCCAAGTACGTCATCCGCAACTACCCGCACCCGTCGCTGTACGGCACACCCGGGAAGAAGGAGGCCCTCGTCGTCGCACCCGACGGCGACGGCTTCTTCACCCCCGACGAGCAGGGCTGCACGCGGATCATCATCGAGGCGAAATGGCAGGACTCCAGCGGCTCGGTGGACGAGAAGCTGCCCTACCTCTGGGAAGCATTCCACACCTCCCCGGTGCGCAACTGGGTCGTCGTCCTCGACGGCCGGTACTGGAAGACGGGCCGCGGCAAGGCAGCCGTGAGCTGGCTCGGGCACAAGGCCGGCCAGTTCGACGACTGCACCCTGCGGGTCCTTGACCGGAAAGGCTTCATCGAGCTGGCAATGCAGGCGTGGGGCCAGCCGTGAGGTTCCGCCCCGAGGCCGACATCTTCCCGCTCATGGGCGAGGACGACCTGAAGGCCCTGGCCGCCGACATCGACCAGGCCGGCCAGCGCCAGCCGATCAGCCTCTACGAGGGGGACATCCTCGACGGCCGCAACCGCTACCTGGCCATCACCCGCCACTGCGCGCCCGGCCGCACGCCCAAGTACGAGGCGGTCAACCCGGAGTCGCCCATCGAGTTCGTGATCAGCCTGAACGAGAAGCGGCGCCACATGACGACGGACCAGCGGGCTGTGGCAGCGCGGAAGGCGGAACCGTTCTACGCCGCTGAGGCGAAGAAGCAGCAGGGGAAGCGGACTGACTTAGGGGCAGGCCTGCCCCTAAGTTCCAAGCCAGAAGAGCGCCGGGGTCCACGGGCACGTGATCAGGCTGGTGCTGCGTTTGGTGTCTCAGGTCGTTCCGTGCAAAGCGCGAAGACCATTCACCGGCAAGGTTCCAAGAAGCTGAACGACGCCGTCGAGCGTGGCGAGCTTTCCCTCGCCAAGGCCGAGCAGATTACCAAGCTCTACCCCGACAAGAAGGCCCAGGACACCCAAGTCAAGGCCATCGCCGAGAGCAAGATGGTCTCCCGGGTGAAGGGGCTCACCGGCGAGGTCGAGTGGTACACGCCCCGGCCCTACCTCGACGCGGCCGTCGCCGTCATGGGTGACATCGACCTGGACCCCGCCTCCTCCGAAGCCGCCCAGGGCCACGTCCGGGCGCGGCGCCACTACACACTTGAGGACGACGGGCTGACGCAGCAGTGGGCCGGCCGGGTGTTCCTGAACCCGCCCTACGCGATGCCGTTCGTGAAGGACTTCGTCGCGCGCATCGTCGAGGCGTACGAGGTCGGCGAGATCGACGAGGGCATCCTGCTCACCAACAACGCCACCGACACCGAGTGGTTCCACCGCGCCGCGCGTGCCTGCGCGGCGCTGTGCCTGACCCGTGGGCGCATCCGCTTCCTCGAGGCCAGCAACGGCGACCTCGTTGAGAAGCCGTCACCGACCCACGGCCAGGCGTTCTTCTACTTCGGCCCGAAGGACCATGCGTTCGAGAAGGTGTTCTCCCAGCACGGCATCGTGTTGCGCCACAACGAGGAGGCAGCAGTCAGCAGGCTCTAACCGTCCCCGACCGTCCGGTCCGCCAACACCAGTGGCGCCCCCAGCCCGCCAAGGAGAGGGACGCCACCGATCTAGGGGGAGTATCCCATGCCTGACCAGCCCGATCCCACCAGTCCCGGCCCCACCACCCCCGGCGCCCTGCCACCCGACGTCCGCGGCCTGCTCGAGGCTGTCCGCGACGCCCTGGGCGTCCCGGCGCCGGCCACCGACGGCGACCACCCACGCTACAGCCAGCTCCTCGAGCGTCGCGCCATGCTCGCCCGCGTCACCCTGGACCGGGTCCTGGGCGAGGGCGGCCCGCCCCTGGACCTGGGGTGGGAGGTGGCCTTCCTGCGCGAGCGGCTGAACGTGGAAGCGCTGACCGGGTACAAGACGGGACCCTGGCCGGGCACCCCGGTCGACCAGGCCGAAGGGGAGACGGCCCCGCCCGGCCACGACCCCCGCCACGGCCCCACCGACGACCACGGGCACCCCTGGCGCCCGGATGTGGCCTACAACGACCGGGGCCACTGGCACCCGGCGCCACCAGCCACCCCCGAGCCCGGAGGGGGCGGGCCGTGACCACCTATGCCGTGGTGGAGTTCCCACCGCCGGTGGTGGCCGGGCCGCCGTGCCCGGACTGCGACGGCGCCGGCGTCACCGGCGACCGCTACGAGATGGCCACCGGCGGCCCGGTGCTGCTGGTGGACGTGTTCTGCCCGGGGTGTGGCGGCTGCGGCAGCGCCGACCGTGACCACCTCGACTGCACCACACCGCACGCCTGGGACGACGAGCCCGAGGCCGACACCGACGACGAGGGCGCCTGCCCGTCGTGCCAGGGGCGGGAGTGGAACCCCGTCCAGGGGTTCCCCGGCTTCGACCCTGGCACCGACGACGAGCCGCCCGTGCTGCGGGTGCCGTGCGGCTGCACCACCGGCCGGGCCGTGACGTGGGCCGAAGGGGGCGGGCCGTGAGCGCCGCCGAGTGGATCGTGCCCGCAGCCCTGGTCGAGGCCGCCGTGACCGTGGTCAACAACGCCTACGGGACTCACCCGCGGCACTCGACGGGCTACGGCGACATCTGCAGGGACGACTGCATCCCCTGCGGGACCGCCGCGCTGCGGCAGGTCCTTATCGACATGGGCGCGCCCGGGGTGCTGTCGTGAGCCCCCGGCACGCGGGCACGCGCCTGCCCCACCCCGCCCGCGCCCGCGGCGGGTCCGCGGTGTACGACCACCTCGCCCGCGCCCTCGACGGCCACGACGACGCGTGGATGGCCCACGCCGCGTGCGGGGGCCGGGGCGACGACCTGTTCTACCCCTCCGGCTACCTCAAGACCGCCGCGCAGGTCGAGGAGGCCCGGGCCGTGTGCGCGGGCTGCCCCGTGGTCGGTGCGTGCCGGCAGTGGGCGCTGGAGGTCCCCGAGCCCCATGGGATCTGGGGCGCGACAACCCCCAGCGAGCGCCGCACCCTCCGCCGCCGGGGGGTGGCCCGGTGACCCCCGGCGTGGTGACCTGCGACTACCCCCTGTGTGACCAGCCCGCCGCCCAGGGCAACTCGATGTGCCCGGCGCACCGGGACCGGGTCCTCGGCGACCTGCTCGCGCCACTGTTCCCCGAGGGGAGCGGGTCGTGAGCGCCGAGCTGGTCCCCGCCGCAGGCCAGGACCTCACACCCACGCCACGCGCCGTCCCCGACCTGGCCCGGGTCGTGAAGTTCACCGCCGCCTGGGACAAGCGCAGCGACAACCCG
>Ga0184610_1000369_pt1 | contig 10720 bp, 9 predicted proteins | sample PLM1_100_coex_FD_133011 | JGI IMG/M metagenome (GOLD analysis project Ga0184610, IMG submission 133011) | Groundwater sediment microbial communities from an aquifer in East River, Colorado, USA - PLM1_100_coex | ecosystem: Environmental > Terrestrial > Soil > Riparian zone | place: USA: East... | reverse complement strand
CGGGGCAGAACGCTCGCCTCTCGTTCGCGGGGCTCGCCGGCGGTCGCATCAGCCTCGTTGTCGGTGACGTCACGGTCGGGACGTCGACCTGCTGCTCGCTCAAGGTCTCGGTCCTTCGCTCGAACGGCACGTATCTCGTCGCGCCGACCTACGTCGGCACGAAGGGGGGCTTCGTCGACACCAAGATCCTCCCGTCTACCGGCACGTACACGGTGCTCGTGGACCCGCAGGCGAGCGACACCGGCGGCGCGAGCCTGACGCTCTACGATGTTCCACCGGACGTGACCGGCTCGCTTCCTCTCACGGTGACGCTGCCGATCCCTGGTCAGAACGCGCGCCTCACCTTCGCCGGCGCGGCCGGCCAGTCGGTCACCCTCGCGCTTACGGATGTGACGATCGGGACGTCAGGCTGTTGCGGCGGGCAGCTGACCGTGTTCAGGCCTGACGGCACGCGGCTTGCGGGCCCGACCTTCTTCGGAACAAGTGGAAAGACGCTTCCCTTGCAGCTCCCGGCCACGGGCACCTACGCCCTTGTCCTCGATCCTCAGGGCGCGGCGACGGGCAGCGTCACGGCCGCGCTCGAGGGCGCTTAGGCAGCCGCTGCGGCCGCGAGCGCCTGCTCGGCGCGAGCGGTGAGGGATGCAGGGTCGTCCTCGGCGGCCAGCTCGGCCAGGCCGGCACGGACGGGGCCGAACGATTCGAGGCGTCTGAGAACGGCTTCGGCATCCGCCAGCGCGGTCTCGGGCAGGACGAGCGCCAGCTCGTCGCGCGCCACCCGGCAGGCGATGTCGCTCGCTCGGACGGCGGCGCTCACCCGCGCGGCAGCCTCGGCGACGCGGCCGTCGCCGTCCGGATCGAGCACGAGCAGCGTGAGGCTGTGGTTGTAGCGCCGGGCCCGGGCGAGCTCACGATGCAACGCGTCCTCGAAGAAACGCCGGTTCGGCAGGCCGGTCTCGTCGTCGAGCCAGGCGCCCGCCTGCGCCCCCAGGAACCGGCGTGCGTTCTCGACCGCGGGGACGAGAAACGCGCCGAGCTCCTCGAGGAAGGCGAGATCGGCCTCGTCCACCGGACGGTGCATGCGCCGCCAGAAGACCGTGATCGTGCCCAGGACCGTGCTGTCGGCGGCGCGTACGGGTACGACGAGGCCACGGGAGAGCCGAAACTCGTCGTTCGCGGCCTCATCGTCGGTGTAGCGATACTCGAGCTTGAGCGCCCGGGCCTCCGGAGGCGCGGGCGGCACTCCGAGGGGCTGGCGGGCGACCTCGTCCGGGGAGAGCCCGAACGTGCGCAGGACCGGCTCGCCGTCGCGGTCGACGACGACCATTCCGGCGGCCGCTCCGGAGAGCTCGCTCGCGGCTCGGAGGGCGCGGTCGAGCACCTCGTCGAGGTCGACCGTCTGCGAGACCTCGCTCAGCCGGCGGAGTTTCGTGTCCGGTCGTTCGAGCTCGGCCGGCCGGCGCTCCCCCGCTTGCCGGGCAAGGGCCCCCTCGACGTAGCGCCGTACTTCCTCGACCGTCGCTTGAGCCAGCTCGCGTGCCGCGCGTCGCCCTGTACGCACGATGAGCAGGAGCGCGACGACGAGTAGGGCAGCCGACGCAGCGACGCCGACGGCGACCCACGTCGCGGTGTCCGCAGATAGCTCCATTCGTCCTCCCCCCAGGCCCGACCGGGGGCCTCTCACCTCGGACGATAGGGCTGTTTCGCGAAAAAGCTACTGCGGCGCCCGTGCGACGTGCTCGCGCGTCACCTCGTCGGGTGCGCGGCATCCGAGCAGGACGAGCGCAAGCAGGACTTCCTCGCGGAGGAGCTCGAGCACCCGCCGCACGCCCGCTTCGCCGTCCACGGCGAGGCCCCAGATCACCGGCCGTCCGACCATGACGGCCTTCGCGCCGAGCGCGAGCGCCTTGATCACGTCGGTTCCCCGGCGCACGCCGCCGTCCATGAGCACCTCGGCTCGCCCCGCTACCGCCTCGACCGTCTCGGGAAGGGCGTCGAGACTGGCTGCGACCCCGTCGAGCTGGCGGCCCCCGTGGTTGGACACGACGATTCCTGTAGCGCCGTGCTCGCAGGCGAGGTCGGCGTCCTCGGCCGTGAGGACGCCCTTGACGACGAGCGGCAGAGAGCAGTTTGTGCGGAGCCACTCGAGGTCGGCCCACGTGAGCGTCACGTCGACCACCTCGTTGAGGGCAGAGTGGAAGTAGCCGCCACCGAGGTGGCTCGGCAGGCTCGGGAGCGCGTAACCCTCGGGAAGCTCGAACCCCGAACGGAGATCGCGCTCACGCCGCCCGGCTGCGGGGAGGTCGACGGTGAGGACGAGGGCCTCGAAGCCTGCCTCGACGACGGCGGCGAGGAGATCCTTCGTGAAGCCGCGGTCTCGCGACCAGTAGAGCTGGAACCAACGCCGCCCCGTCGGTGCGCCGGCGGCGAGCTCCGCAGGGGCGACGCTCGCAAGGCTCGAGAGGCACATGACCGTGCCGGCGGCGGCGGCGCCGCGGGCCGTGGCGAGCTCCCCGTCCGGGTGGACGACGCCATGGAGTGCCGTCGGGGCGACGAGAACCGGCATCGTGACGGCCCGCCCGAGCACCGTCGCGTCGGCTTTCGCCGTGCCGACGTCGACGAGCATCCGCGGCCGAAGCACCCAGCGTCGGAAGGCGGCGAGGTTCTCCCGCAGCGTCCACTCGTCGCCGGCGCCGCCGGCGAAATAGCCGAACGCGCCCTCGTCGAGGCGCTCCTCAGCGAGCTGCTCGTACTCCCAGACGTTCAGCGGCTCGGCCATGCCGAGCCGAGATGCTACGTGGGGAGCACGGTGCCGTCGACGATGCGAAGGAAGATGTCGACGACGGCGGGGTCGAACTGCGTCCCTGCGCCCTCCCGGAGGCGGCGGCAGGCCTCCTCGACGGACAGCTTGGCGCGGTAGGGCCGATCGGTCGTCATCGCATGGAACGCGTCGCAGACGAAGATGACGCGCGACTCGACGGGGATGTTCTCGCCCGACATTCCGTCCGGGTACCCGCGGCCGTCCCAGCGCTCGTGGCAGTGACGGACGATCGGCCGCACGTCTTCGAGCCGGGCGATCGGCGCGAGGATGCGCTCGCCGAGCTCCGGGTGGGTCTCCATGACGCCGCGCTCGTCCTCGGTCAGCGGCCCCGGCTTGGAGAGGATCGTGGACGCGATGCCGATCTTGCCGATGTCGTGGAAGAGGGCGCCGAGCTGCAGGCTCTTTAGAGTCTTCGCGTCCAGGCCGAGCTCGCCGCCGACCTCAAGCGCTTTCTCGGTGATCCAGCGCGCATGCGAGGACGTGTACTCGTCGTTTGCCTCAAGCGCGTTGGCAAGGGCTTCGACTGTGGAAAGGAACGTTTCTTCGAGGCGCTGGAAGCTGCCCGCGTTCGCGATCGCGAGCTTCGCCTGGTGCGCGATCCCGGCGAGAAGCTTCACCTTGCGGTCGGAGAGCTCCTGTGTCGGCGCGGCGACGACAATGCAGCCCAGGCGTCCATCGAGCCCGAGCGGAGCGACGGCGAACGCGAGCGGGTCCTCGGCCGATATTTCTTCGAACCGCCGCGCGTCCGCGCCCGTGACCATGAACGGCTCGCCGATCTCGAGCGCGTGCGTGACTCCACTGCCGTGCCGGAGCGCGAGAACGCGAGCTCTCGCCTCCTCGTCGTAGCCCCAGGTCGCGCGCGCGGCAAGCTGCCCGCTCTCGGCGTCCTGCAGCCAGACCGACGCCCTCGGCGCTCCGAGCGCCCGGGCCGAGAGCTCGACCGTACGGCTCAAGACGGCGTCCAGTCCTTCCGCGGTCGCGAGCTCGCGGCTGAACTCGAGCAGGGAGTTGGCGATCTCGAGCGAGGCCTTCGCGTTCTCGGCCTCGTTCCGCTGCGCCTCGTAGAGGCGGGCGTTCTCGACCGCGACAGAGGCGTGCCCGGCGAGCACTTCGAGCAGCCGGACGTCGTCTTCGTCGAACTGGTCGAGGCCGAGCTTGGAGATGACGATGACGCCGATCGTGCGCGAGCCGTAGCAGAGCGGCACGGCGATCATCGACTCGTCGATGTCGTCGGTCCCGGGGATGTCGACCGCGAACTCGCAATGAAGCGCGTCGTTGACGAGCAGGGACTCGGCTCTCGCCGCCGCGGTGCCGGTGATTCCCTCCCCGAACTTGCAGGAGAGGTTCTCGACGTTTTCCTCGCCGTACTCCCCGAGCGTGCCCTTGAAGGCGACGGGCACGAGGTCGTCGCCCTGGGCCACGTAGAGGCGGCAGTTGTGGTAGTCGATGAGGAGCCGGAGCTCGTCGACGATGACCGAGCCGATCTCGCGGACCTCGTTGAGGCGGTTGAGCTTGCCCGCGAGGCTCTGGAGCATCTTCAGGTGGGCGATCGAGCGAACGTCCTGCCGTGTGCGGGCGGGCTCAGGCCGTGCCCTCGCCTCGTCGTCGAAGAGGACGGCCTGGTTCTTGCCGTGCGTCTTCGCCGTCATCATCGCCGCCTCGGAGCAGGCGACGAGCTCGCGCGGATTCATCGCGTGCTCGGGCCCCTGGGCGATCCCGATCGAGACCGTGAGCCGGCCGGCGGGCTCGAACTCCTCGCGCTCGAGGCGCTCGACGAGGCGGCGCGCCAGTCGGAGGGCGTCCTCCGCGCCGCACGAGGCCATGATCACGCCGAATTCTTCGCCGCCCAGGCGGCAGACCACGTCGGAGTCGCGGACAGCGCTCTTGAGAATGTCCGATAGGTGGACGAGCACCTGGTCCCCGCTGCCGTGGCCCCAGATGTCGTTGACGCGCTTGAAGTCGTCGATGTCGAGCATGAGGACGGCGACTGAGTCGTGCGCCCTGCCGGCGCGGTTGAGCTCGGCCCGCAGGCGCTCGTGGAAGTAGCGGTGGTTGTAGAGGCCGGTGAGCGAGTCAGTCTTGGCCTGAAGCTCGAGCCCGGCCCGGATCTGCGCATTGTCGAGGGCGAGCGCTGCGGCGTCGCCGAATCGCGTCGCCAGCTCGAACTCGTCTTCGCTGAACGAGGCGTTCTCGCCCAGGCGGTAGACGTTGAGCGCCCCCTTGATCGCCCCGCGCGCGACGAGGGGGACGGAGATGAGGGCCTCGGGCTCGTCGGGAGGGGTGCCGGGCACGACGGAGACCCGGGGGTCGAGATGGGCGTCGTTGACGAGCTGGGGCTCGCATCGGAGGACGGCCCAGCCGGTGATTCCCTCGCCGAAGCGGGGCTGGTCCTGCATGATCTCCTCCGCCCATGCGTCGCGCGACATGAGCGGGATCAAGAGCTCCCGGCTCTCGTCGGCCTCGTAGATCGTGAACGCGTCGAACGGGATGAGGTCGGCGAGCGTGTCCGCGATCCGGTCGAGGACGGACTCGAGCGTCTGCTCGGAGAGAACGTCATGGAAGACCTCCGCGAGCCGCCGGTACGAGTCGACAAGCGTGTCGACAGGGGTCAGCGCCGGCTTTGGCGCAGGCCCGGGCTCCGCGGGGGACGCGGATGCAGGCGCCAGATCTTCTGCCTCCCTCATAACTTCCATTGAACCGCCAGCAGCCTCCCGAGAGGGCCCTCTTGCGCATTCAATCCTGGGCGCGCCGTGGCCCCCTCCCTGGAAAGGGTGATTCGTGAGCGACGGCACACGGCTCGGACACGGCGAGGTGCTCGTCGCGTGGGGGCTCTATGCGGTCGTCGCGCTCGAGGTTTTCGTCACCTACGCGCGCCTCCCGGCGGAACAGCTCTACAACGTCAGCGGCTCGGGGCTCGACGGCGGCGCGGGCCGCGCCCTCGTCTATCTCGGCTATCCGACGAGCCTTGCCGTGATCGGCTTCCTCCCGATCCTCGTCGAGCGCCTCGCCAGACCGCTCGCGACGCTGACGGCTCTCGCCTCTCTCGGTCTCTGCCTGACGATCGGGATTCCGGGAGTCCTCGAAGAATCGGACCTCGACGCGAAGCCGGCCAACGCGCTCGCCGGAATCGGCGTGGGGCTCGCGCTCCTCCTCACGGTCGTCGCGCTCGCGCACGGCGGCCTCGGCGCATCGGCAGCGCTCGGCGGTTGGGATTGGGCTCGTATCGGGCTTGCGCTCGTGCTGCTCCTGGCGTCTTTGCCCTGGCTCGCAGCGGAGCTCGGGTTCCACGTGGGCGGGCCGGTCTTCCTCTCGGAGGAGCTGCGGCCCGAGCCGGGCCACCCGGAGATTCGTGCCGTCCACCTCGGCCACCACCACGGTATGGACGGCGTGCTGCTTGCATGGACCGCGCTCCTCCTCTCGCGCGCGGCGGCGCGCATGCGCCGCGCCGGGCTCCGCCGGGCGCTGACGGCGTACCTCTCCCTCATGCTCGTCTACGGGCTGGCCAACGCGCTACAGGACTTCTGGCTGGAGCAGCTGGTGAAGCGGGGAACGACGGAGCTGAGGCTGCCGAGCATGTTGCGGCCGGAGGCGACGCCGGCCTGGGCGGCGCTGCTCGCCGCCGCCGGCCTCATCTACGTCGGGCTCGGACGCGTAGATAAGGTGCATCGACCGCCAAGGAGGAACGCATGAATCGTCGCACGCTCGCTCTCTGCCTCGCGCTCGCCGCTCTCATCCTCGCTCTGGCCGCCTGCGGCGGCGGCGACGACGGGGGTGGGGAGCCCTCCGGCAACGGCGAGGCGTTGGAGCTGACGCTGATCGCCGGTCCGGGCGGCGAGCTGAAGTTCGACAAGACCTCGCTCGAGGCTCCCGCCGGAGAGGTCACGATCACGATGACGAACGAGGGCGACCTGCCGCACGACGTAGGGATCAAGGGCAACGGCGTCGACGAGAAGGGCGAAGTCGTCACCGAAGGCGGGACATCGACCGTGACGACCACGCTGGAGCCCGGCGAGTACACCTTCTATTGCTCCGTGCCCGGTCACGAGGCAGGGGGCATGGAAGGGACGCTCACCATCACGTAGCTCCCATTTGCAGCTTCTCGACCTCCGCCACCTCGGCCGTCCGAAGGTCATCGCCTCCTACCTACTCGAGGGGCCGGAGCCCACGCTCGTGGATTGCGGCCCCTCGACCTGCGTCGAGACGCTCGAGGCGGGACTCAGCGAGCACGGCCTGGCGCTCGAGGACCTGCGGCATCTCGTTCTCACGCACATCCACCTGGATCACGCAGGAGCCGCCGGGACGCTTGTCAGGCGCAACCCGGCCCTGCGAGTACACGTAAGCGCGCTGGGCGCGCCGCACCTGATCGATCCGAGCCGCCTCGAGCGGAGCGCGCGCCGCCTCTACCAGGACGAGTTCGACCGCCTCTGGGGCGAGCTCGCGCCGGTCCCACAGGAGAATGTCGCCGTCGTCGGCGAGCGTGTGCTCGGGCTCGAGGCCTGGCCGACGCCCGGCCACGCATCGCATCACGTGTCTTTCCTCGACGAGGAAGGCCGCTGCTTCTCGGGCGATGCGGCCGGCGCGCGGATCGTCCCGTCGCGCTACATCGCGCCGGTGGCGCCTCCCCCGGACATCGACCTGGAGGCCTGGGAGCGTTCGCTCGACGCCATCGAGGCGCGCAGCCCGAGAGCGTTGTGCCTGCCGCACTTCGGAGTCGTTGACGAGCCCGCCGAGCACCTGACGGACATGCGCAGGCGGCTCCGGACCTGGGCGCAGCGAGTTCGCGCGGGCGCGACTGCGGAAGAGTTCGAGCGCTCAGTCGAGGAGGAGGTCGCCGATGAGGCCGACCCCGAGACGATCGCGACCTATCGGCAGGCGGCGCCGTTCTGGCAATCCCACGCTGGGCTCAAGCGCTACTGGGAGAAGCAATCTGAATCCTCGCGTACTCTGTGAGGCGGATGCGCCGTCTACTTGGGGTCGGTCTCGTCGTGCTCGCGTTGGCCGCGCCGTCTGCCGCGGAAGCGGCGTTGCGGGTCGTGCCCGTCGCACGCAACTTCTCCGCGCCGACCTTGGCGACCGCACCGCGGGGCTCCCAGGCGCTGTTCGTCGTCGAGCAGGACGGGCGGATCTACCGGATCGCCCGCGGGCGGCGGACTCTCTTCCTCGACATCCGCTCGATCGTGGCATCCGGAGGCGAGCGCGGCCTGCTAGGGCTTGCATTTCACCCTAATTACCCCAAGGACAGCCGCTTCTGGGTCCACTACACGAACCGGAACGGGGATACGCGCGTGGCGCGATTCCGCGCGTCGAGCGCGCGGACGCGGGCGCTCCGCAACACGCTCCGGGTGATCCTCAGGGTGACGCAGCCGTACGCGAACCACAACGGCGGCCAGCTCGCATTCGGGCCCGACGGGCGTCTCTACCTCGGCCTGGGTGACGGCGGCTCCGGCTGCGACCCGGAGGAGCGGGCGCAGAGCCTCACGACTCGCCTGGGCAAGGTCCTCCGCTTCGACCTGGCCACGGGCCGGTGGACGATCTGGCTCTACGGCGTCCGCAACATGTGGCGGCTCTCCTTCGACCGCGCGAACGGCGACTTCTACGGCGGCGACGTCGGCCAGTCCGACCGGGAAGAGGTCGATTTCATCCCGGCCTCGGACCTCGACGAGCTCCTCAACCTGGGCTGGGACGTCTTCGAGGGCGAGCTGCAGGACACCTGTGAGAACACGGGCCTCGTGACGGCCGGGCGGCTCGTCGGCCCGATCCTGACGTACGGCCGAAGCGACGGCGTCACCGTGATCGGCGGGCACGTCTACCGCGGGACGCGGCTGCCTCAAGAGGTCGGGCGTTACTTCTACGGCGACCTGGATGGGAGCGTCTGGAGCTTCCGCGTCCAGAACGGGAACGCCGTGCAGCGCCGGGAAGAGCCCTTCACCGTCTCCTCGCTCGTCTCCCTCGGCGAGACCGGGCGCGGCGAGCTCCTGCTCGTCTCCCACAACGGCACGATTTACCGGCTGGCATCGGGCTGACCACGACCATCTCGCTCGGCGAGGGGTCGACGCCGCTCCTCCGCGCCGAGCGGCTCTCCGAGCGCTTCGGAGCCGAGGTTTGGCTGAAGTGGGAGGGCGCCAACCCGACCGGCAGCTTCAAGGACCGGGGCATGGCCGTTGCCGTGTGGAAGGCCGTCGAGGAGGGAGCAGAGGCCGTCGTGTGCGCCTCGACCGGGAATACCGCAGCCTCGGCCGCTGCGTACGCCGCGCGAGCGGGCCTGGCGGCACTGATCCTCCAACCGGCGAGCGGCGTCGCCCTCGGGAAGCTCGCGCAGGCGCGTGCGGCGGGCGCGCGAGTCTTGGCCGTGCGCGGGAGCTTCGACCAGGCGCTTGCCGCCGCGCTCGAGCTGGCCGAACGGGGGACGCACACGCTGGTCAACTCGCTCAACCCCTGGCGGCTCGAGGGCCAGAAGACTGCCGCCTTCGAGCTGGCGGATGAGCTGGGCGGGCCGCCCGACGTCCTCGCGCTCCCCTACGGCGGCGGTGGGAACACATGCGCATACGCGCTCGGTTTCGAGGAGCTCGGCGCCGGCCTGCCCAGGATCGTCGCCGCCGAGGCGACCGACCGGGACGCGACCCTGGCGAGCGCCATCCGCATCGCGGAGCCTGCTCACCGTGAGCGCGCCGAGGAGGCGGTCTCCCGCTCGGGGGGCGAGGTCGTCTCCCTCTCCGACGAGGCGATCCTCGCCGCGTGGCAGCGACTTGCGCAGGAGGAAGGCGTCTTCTGCGAGCCGTCGTCCGCGGCCGGGGTGGCCGCGCTCGAGCAGATCGGGGTGGAAGCGGGCGCGATGGTGGTCTGCGTCATCACGGGGCACGGGCTCAAGGATCCCGAGGCGGTGGAGCGCTCGGCGCCTCCCCTCGTCGAGGTCGATCCCGACCCCGACGCGATCGCGGAGGCGGCCGAGCGTTGATCCGCGTGCGCGCACCGGCCTCGAGCGCCAACCTCGGCCCGGGTTTCGACTGTGTCGCCGTCGCGCTCGCGCTTTGGAACGAGTTGGAGGTGGAGGAGGATGCCGCGGAACCGCCCGACCCGACGCATCTCGGTGTGCGCGCGTTTGGGCTCTTGGCTCCGACCGAAGGCCGCCGCTTCACCTTCACGGACCGGATCCCACTCGCCCGGGGCCTCGGCTCCAGCGCCGCGACGATCGCGCTCGGTCTCGTCGCCGGGGCGCGGGCCGCGGGGATCGAGCCGGACGCGGAGGAGCTCCTGGCGCGCGGGCTCGAGCTCGAACCGCACGCAGACAACCTCGCCGCGGCTCTGGCCGGCGGCGTCTGCCTTACCTGGAGCTCGAACGGGCGGCAGCGGCTCGCCCGTCTCTCGGGCACCCTTCCCCTCGTGCCGATTGCACTCGTGCCCGAAGACCGGGTGGAGACCGCTGCCGCCCGCGCGGCGCTTCCCGCCGAGCTGCCGCACGCCGATGCGGCGTTCAGCGCTGGGCGCGCCGCTCTCCTCGGGGCGGCACTCGCCAGCGCGGATGCCGACCTCCTCGCCGAGGCCTTTGCCGACCGGCTGCACGAGCCCTACCGGGCCGCCAACGCGCCGCTGCTCGCGGCGGTGCGCGGCGACCTGCCGGCAGGTGCCGTTGGGGCGACGCTTTCCGGCTCGGGGCCGACCGTGATCGTCTGGGCGCGCCCGGGGGAAGCGGATGCGTGTGCGCGCGACCTCGAGTCGCGCTTCCCTGACGAGAGCGTCCTGCGCCTCGAGGTCGCTCCGGAGGGCGCACTGTGAGGTACCAGTTCGTCGACTGCCGCTGGGAGCTCGGCAAGCCCGAACGGGGCCGGGAGTTCTACCTCGAGGGTCACATCCCCGGCGCCTCCTTCCTCGACGTGGAGCGCGAGTTGTCGGCCCCTCCCGGCG
>Ga0184610_1000368_pt1 | contig 10725 bp, 11 predicted proteins | sample PLM1_100_coex_FD_133011 | JGI IMG/M metagenome (GOLD analysis project Ga0184610, IMG submission 133011) | Groundwater sediment microbial communities from an aquifer in East River, Colorado, USA - PLM1_100_coex | ecosystem: Environmental > Terrestrial > Soil > Riparian zone | place: USA: East... | reverse complement strand
CCTCAGCTCCACCCTCCATCGGCGCGGCTCAGCAGGCACGTCAGCCGTGCCTCACAGCACTTCCTCGCCCGGTTGCTTGCCCTTGGGGCACACCTGGGGCATGGGCCAGTGCCGGGGTGAGCTGTTGTTGGATGACCTCGGCAACACGGGCCTGTATCTCCGCGGTCATGTGCCGGTAGCGCGTGCCGATCGCACTGCCGTCACGCTCCCCGCGCCGAGCTGCCACGTGGCTTGGAGCATGTCGAGGGAAGGTACTTGGCACGGCGTGGGTGCTTCGTGCGCGTCGTCTCGGCTATCAGCGCTCGTGTCAGACGGTCCTATGTCAGGATGTCAGGACGCGAGTTGGTCCAGGTGCTCGGGGTGTCCGGTCTCGACCGAGCGGATCGCTCCCAGCGCGATGGCCAGGGCGGCCCTGGCGTCCTCGCCGGTCACCTTCGGGGTGGCCCCGGCGCGCACGCAGGCGGTGAAGTCGGCCAGCTGGGCGGTGTAGGCGTCGTGGAAGCGGTCGGTGTTGCGCCGCCAGGTGTCGGCCGCCACGCCATCGGCGCCGTGGAAGGTCATGCTCGTACGTCGGATGTCGCCGGCGGTGGCCATCCCGGCCGAGCCGAAGACCTCCCCGCGGATGTCGTAGCCGTAGACGGCGTTGAAGCTGGCCTCGGCGGTGGCGATGGCGCCGTTGTCGAACCGGACCAGCACCACGGCGGTGTCCTGTAGCCCCTGGTCGTTGAAGTCGGGGTAGGCGAGGGCGTCGGCGACGGCGTACACCTCGACCGCCTCGGCGCCCGGGTTGAGGTAGCGCAGGGTGTCGAACAGATGCCGTGCTCTCCGGCCTTGGCCCGCACTCGAATGCCGACGCAGGCGTCGCCTCGCGGGGCACGCGCGCCATCGTCTCGGCGATGCGCGCCACGGGCGTCCGGCGCATCGTCGTGGTCAGCGCCGCGCCGGTCTCCACTGTGCCGTCGCCCGGCCGCCCCAACCCGCCGAAACACGACGCTGGTGACGGATTCTTCATGCGGCACCTGTTCAGCCAGCTCGCAAAAGCCCGGTTCCGCAAGGTGTATGCCGATCTCGCGCTGATGGAGGACATCCTTCGCGACAGCGGCCTGGACTGGACCGTCGTGCGGCCGCCACAGCTAACCGACAAGCCACCGACCGGCACCTACCGGACGGCGTACGGGCAGAACATCCGGGGCGGCTGGTCCGTCCCCCGCGCTGACGTCGCCCACCTCATGCTCCGCGTGCTCGGTCAGCCGGAGACGATCCACCAAGTCATCGGAATCGCCAGTTAGAGCCTGCGCGGATGGTGGGCTCAAGGGCGTCGTGAGGGTCGGGTGTCCCAGCGGTCCAGGGTCCAAGCACAGCGGATCAGCCGGCGTAGCGCGATGATCGCGTGGGCAGATGCCAAGAACGCGTCGATGACCGGGTCGCGGCGTTCGGTATTCCAGACCAGCTTCTTGCACTGGTTGCCCCACGCGTAGGTCTATCTCCACCTGTAATCCACGCGGCCGGCTCGGATACTCGACGGCCCCGGTAGACACACCTAACCCAGCCGCGGCCGAGTGCGTGGCACCGGTTCTGCCCAGGGTGCGATGGGTTCACATGACGATCGCTGTCCGTACGTGGCGGTTCAGACTGCGGCCGAGTCGACCACGAAGATACAGAACGGATGTCCGGCAGGGTCGGCGTAGACACGGAGCGGCTCCTCGGGATCGTCGGAGCGGTCGTCAAGCAGCCGGGCGCCGAGGGCCAACGCCCGCTCGTGGTGGACGTCGAGTTCCGCTGTCGTCGGCACCGTCAGGTCCAGATGCACTTGCTGTGGGACCCGACCCTCCGGCCACGTCGCCGCCGGCAGCGCAGCCACCTGTTGGAACGCCACCCGGGCGCTGCCGGCGGCGTCCTGCAGCACCAACCAGTCCTGACCCAGGGGGTCCGGCTCGCCGGTCGCCGGCGGCTCATCCCCAGGCCGGTACCGCAAGCCCAGCAGTCGCCGGTAGAACTCCGCCAGCACCCGCGCATCGGTGCAGTCCAAGACCACCTGCCGAAGCTCGGGGAACCCTCGCTCGGCCTTCACAGGACCACCTCCTCGAACGAGGCGTCTGGCTTCTGCTCCCATGCCGACATCCTGGCGAACCTCACCGACATCCTGGACGCTTGTACGGCATCATGGCTTCCTGGCCACCACAAGCAGGTACTCCGCGTCGATCGCCACGGTCCCGTCGGTGGCCCGGTTGAACTGGTCGGCCAGCTTATCAAGCTCCGTCCGCAGGGCGCCGTAGCGCTCCGGCGGCAGCATGTTCCGCAGGGCGATGAGCGGGCCGTTGTAGCGCTCCTGGAACTCCCGGGCGGCCTGCTTCGAATCGAACCGTATCGGCGCCATCCGCGGCTGGAGCTCGACCGACGCCGCCAGGTCCGCAAGGCGCTCTCGCACGACCTCAGGCTCACCCCAAGCAAGCGGAGCGGGGATCGCCCCAGGCGGCGCCGGTGCGTAGCCGGAGGCGATGTCGATCTGGCGCCCGAGAAAGCCCTGTGGGGTCCAGTTCGCCAGTCCCACCACGCCGCCGGAGCTGACCACCCGGAACAGTTCGGCAGCTGCGACCTGCGGGCGGGGGGCGAACATGGCCCCGAAGGTCGAGGCCGCGACATCGAACCGGCCGTCGTCGAAGGGCAGGTCCTCGGCGTCGGCCTCCACCCACTCGATGTCCAGGCCCTCGGCAGCCGACCGCTCCCGGCCCAACTCGACCATCCGGGGCGTCAGGTCCGAGGCCACCACCCGAGCCCCCCGCCGAGCCGCGGCCACGGCCACATTCCCGGTGCCGGCCGCCACCTCCAGGACCTCCATCCCCGGGCCGACCCCGCAGGCCTCCACCAGCGCCGCGGCGGCCGGCTCGAACTGCCGGGCCAGTTCCCGGTAGTCCCCCAGCGACCACATGAGCTTCTGGATGTCCTTCACGGGTTGGGCATCAGTCACGGGAATCCCCCCTTGCATCTGGACCAGTTCGGCGCATTCTCCGGCCGGGCACTGCTCGGCGCATCCCAGGAGCCAGCAGGAAGACCCAGGTCAGGGGTAGACCGGGTGCGACAGAGACGGCAGGAGTTCCTTCAGTCGCTGCGCCTACCGCCTCCGGATGGCGGTTGGTCACTCCGGGCGGGTTCAGCTGATCCAGGCGCCGGGGGCTCGGGTCGGGAACTCGGGGATGGGCGCCCGACCTACGCCGGGTCGTGCTGCGCCCCGGGCGCGTGGCCCGGACGCGGAGGGCCGTGGAGCCCGGCGGCTCGAAGCGAGCGCGGCAGCTTTGCCAACGCGTCTCGCAGCGTCTCGAGCGTGACCCGGTCGAGGGCGAGGAAGTCGGCGGGAGGCTCGTGGAGCCGCTTGAACAGCTCGGCTTTGGTCCTCGCCCCAGCAGGCGTGAGCACCACGGTTTTCACCCGCCGGTCGGTCGGCAGCGTGCGCCGCTCGACCAGGCCCCGCTTCTCCAGGCGGTCGACCACCCAGGTCACGTTGGACGCGTCGCACTCCCACGTCTGCGCCAACGCCCCCATGGGACGAGGGTCATCGGCGTCCAAGACGAGGAGCGCCCGCAGGTCCCCCGGGGTGAGGCCGAACTCCTGGAGGATCCGGAAGAAGCGGTTGCGCTGGCAGATGGCCAGATCGAGGATCGCCTCCCACGCCTCGGCCGCAATCGCCACCCTGCTCCGAGCCTGGTCGTTGTCGATCACGGCCCGATCATAGCCGCCTCGCGGCGATGTTTCGAGTAACTAGACAATTGAAGAGCTGGATACTTGACATACCTGAACCATCGGTGGAGCATCCACGGCATGACCGAAGCCGCCATCGTCGTGGAAGGCCTCACCAAGCGGTTCGGACCTGTCGTGGCCCTGGACGGCATCGAGTTCCAGGTGCCCACCCGAACGGTGTTCGGGCTGTTGGGCCCCAACGGCGCCGGCAAGACCACCGCGATCCGCATCCTCACCACCATCCTTCGCCCCGACGGTGGGCGAGCCGAGATCCTCGGCTTCGACGTGGTCCGCGACGCCGACGAGGTCCGCTACCGGATCGGGCTCGCCGGCCAGTACGCGGCGGTCGACCCCAACCTGACCGGCAGGGAGAATCTGCGGCTGGTCGGGCGCCTCGCGCAACTGCTGCGTGCCGACGCCCACGCGCGTGCCGATGAGCTGCTGGAGCGCTTCGACCTCACCGACGCAGCCGACCGGCCCGTGCGGACCTACTCCGGCGGGATGCGGCGTCGCCTCGATGTGGCTGCCGCGCTGGTGCAGCGCCCGCTGGTGGTCTTCCTCGACGAGCCCACCACCGGGCTCGACCTGCCCAGCCGCAACGCGCTGTGGGCGATGATCCGCGAGCTGGTCGCCGAGGGCACCACGGTGCTGCTCACCACCCAGTACCTGGAGGAGGCCGACCGCTTGGCCGACCGTATCGCCGTCGTCGACGGCGGACGGGTGATCGCCAATGACACCCCGGCCGCGCTCAAGGCCCAGCTGGGCAGTACCGTGATCGAGCTGGGGATGGCCGACGCGGCCCGCGCCGCCCGCGCCGAGGACCTGCTTGCCAGGACGCTCGCCGTCCATCCCGAGCGGGACGGCGCGACCCTGCGCCTGACCTCCGACGACGGCGCGCGCGTGCTGATCGACGTGCTCCGGTTCCTCGACGACCAAGACCTCACGCCGGCGACGCTCGCCGTGCGCGAGCCGAGCCTCGACGACGTCTTCCTTGCCCTCACCGGTCATCGTGCCCAGGATGCCGCCGCCGCTGCCCAAGCTGGCGCCCCGCCCTCCGGGAGCGCCGCATGACCACAGCAGCCACCACCGTGGTCACCGCCGAGGTCCGTCGCGCCAGCAAGGCGCTCCGCCCCGTGCGGGATGCGCTCGCGATCGCCGGCCGGAACCTGATCGCCTACCGCCGCGTGCCGCAGCTGCTGGTGTTCTCCACCATCCAGCCGGTGATCTTCGTCCTGCTGTTCCGCTACGTGTTCGGCGGTGCGGTCAGATCGCTCCCTGGGGTTCCCTACGTCGACTACCTGATGCCTGGCATCTTCGTCCAGACCACCGTGTTCGGCGCCATCGGCACGGCCGTCGGCCTGGCAACCGACCTCAAGAGCGGGTTGCTCGAGCGGTTCCGGTCGCTTCCCATGGCCCGGTCGGCCGTCCTGGTCGGTCGGACCGTCGCTGATCTCGCCCGCAACGTCTTCGTCGCGGCGCTCATGGCCGCGGTGGGCTTCGCCGTCGGGTTCCGCGTGCACACCAGCGCGACGGCGTTCCTGGTCGGCATGCTGCTGGTGCTCTGGTTCGGCTACGTGCTGTCGTGGGTCTTCGCCACCGTCGGGCTGGCGGTCGGCGACCCCGAGACGGCCCAGGCCGCCGCATTTCCCGTCATGGCGCCGCTGGTGTTCGCCTCCTCGGCATTCGTCCCGGTCAGCTCCATGCCCGGCTGGCTGCAGCCGTTCGCCGAGCACCAGCCGGTCTCGGTCACCGCCTCGGCCGTCCGGGCGCTGGTGCTCGGCGGTGACGTGCTCGGCGTGTCGACCACCTCCTACGTGTTGCAGTCCCTCGCCTGGGGCGTCGGCATCCTGCTCGTATTCGCCCCGATCGCCGTCTGGCGCTACCGCCGAGCCGTGTAGCCGGCACGGTCGCCGGCGCCCCGCTCCACGGGGCTTCGAGTCCTCCTCGGGCGTCGGCGACCAGCTCGTCGATGGCTCGTGACCACCTGGTCGCGCGTTCGGGCGGAGCTCGTCAGCTTGGCATCCGACCTCGACAGCTACTGGCCCACCCTCCCGTCGATCCGCTCGCGCAGCAGGTCGGCGTGGCCGTTGTGCCGGGCGTACTCCTCCACCATGTGCACCAGCACCTCGCGCAGCGAGACCGGCCCCTGGTAGGGATCGTTCCCGACGACGTCGAGATCGGGCGCCTGGGCCACGAACCGATCCGTAAACGCGACCTCGGCCCGCCACACGTCCCACGCCTCCGCGACAACCTCGGGGTCGGGCACCGCGCCATCGAAGTCTCCGTCGGCTCTTCTGCTCGGGCGGCTCATGCCGCAATCATCGGCGACCCGCGCGGGATCCACCACAAGTTTTCCGGTGCCGCCGGCAGCCCGGCAGCCCGGCAGCCCGGCAGCGTCCTCACCAGCAGCGCATTCACCGGGGCCATCCGCGTTGACCTGAGGTCGAGTCGTCGTCGTGCGGTCCGGGGCCGGGTAGCCGGCCCAGACCCACTCGAACCTGGCCACCCGACTCCTCACCGTGCGACTCGCGAACTATCGAGGCTGATGGCCCGCGCCGGACCCTGGCGATGCAGTCCGTGGCTCGTGCAGACTCGTGGTCACATTGCGGGTGGTGGGTGGAGTCGTGTCTGTGACGTTTCGTGGCAGGGCTGGCAGGCTGGACCGGTGATACGAGGGGACAGGCCGCCGGCCGGTGAGGGTGCGGCCGGGGAGCGGGTAGATTTCTTCGTGTCCTACACCGGGGTGGACCGGGCGTGGGCGGAGTGGATCGCCTGGCAGTTGGAGGCCGCCGGCTACACCACCCGGATCCAGGCGTGGGACTTCCGAGCCGGCAGCCACTTCGTCACCGAGATGCACCAGACCGCCCAGGCCGCGGCCCGCACCGTGGCGGTGCTGTCGGAGGCGTACATGTCCTCGGCCTACGCGGAGGCGGAGTGGCAGGCTGCTTGGGCCGATGATCCGTCTGGCCGGCGGCGGAAGCTGCTGGTGTTCCGGGTGGAGGACTGCCCCCGGCCGGGGCTGCTGGGCCAGCTGGTCAGTGTGGACCTGTTCGGCCTGGACCTCGACGCGGCAGCCGAGCGGGTCCTGGCCGCGGCCCGGGGCGAGCGGGGGAAACCGGCGGTGGAACCGACCTTTCCCGGCGCCCCCGCCCCAGCGCGGGTGGGGGTGGAGCCGGAGTTTCCCGGCCGGCTGCCCGCGGTGTGGAACGTCCCGTCGCGCAACCGGCATTTCACCGGTCGGCAGGGCCTGTTGGCCGCGGTCCGGGCGGGCCTGGCACTGGCCGACGGGGGGCCGGTGGCGGTGACCGCCCTGCACGGCCTGGGCGGGGTCGGCAAGACCCAGCTGGCCATCGAATACGCCCACCGGCACGCCGCGGACTACACCCTGGTCTGGTGGGTCGACGCCGAGCAGATCCTGCTGGTCGGCGAGAAACTCGCCACGCTGGCGGGCCCGCTGGGCCTGCCCACCGGCGGGGCGGTACCCGACACCGCGGCCGCCGTGCTCGCCACCCTGGCCCGCCGGGTCGGCTGGCTGGTGGTGTTCGACAACGCCGAGGATCCCGCCGCCCTGCGGGGCTGGCTGCCGGGCGGGCCGGGCCATGTGCTGATCACCTCGCGGAACCCGGCCTGGGAGGCGCTCGCCGCCCAGGTCGACGTCGACGTGTTCGACCGGGCCGAGGCGGTGGCGCTGCTGACCCGCCGCCTCCCGGACTTGGACGCGGCGGTGGCCGACGCGCTCGCCGGCGAGCTGGGGGACCTGCCGCTGGCGCTGGCGCAGGCCGCCGGCTACCTCACCACCACCCGCATGGAGCCGGCCAGCTACCTGGCAAAGTTCCGCACCCGCCGGGCGGTACTGCTGGCCAAGGGCGACGACCCCCTCTACGCCGGCACCGTCGCCACCGCCTGGTCGATCGCCCTGGAACGGCTGCAGGCCGACGCCCCGGCCACCGTGCAGCTGCTGCAGCTGTGCGCGCTGCTGGCCCCCGAACCGATCCCGCTGATCCTGTTCAGCGACCATCCCGAGCTGCTCGACGGCCCCCTGGCGGAGGCGTGCGCCGGCACCCACCCACAGCTCGACCTCGACGACGTGGCCGGTGCCGCTCTGGCCTACTCCCTGGCCCGCCGTACCGGGGACACGATCCAGCTGCACCGCCTCGTCCAGGCCGTCATCGCCGACCAGCTCCCCAGTGAACGCCGCAACGCCTGGCAAGGCGCGGTGGCGACCCTGCTGGAGGCCGCAATGCCTGACGAACCACACCGGCCCGAGACGTGGCCCACCTACGCCGCGCTGGTCCCCCACGCGCGTGCCACGCTCGGCCTGGACCGTCCCGGCGTCGTCAAGCTCGTCGAGTATTTGGACGCCAGTGGCGACTACCGGACCGCCAGGATCGTGCAGGAGGACGTCCACACCGACACCGTCGAACGATTGGGCGCCGAGCACCCCGATGCGCTCAGTGCGCACGCCGCGTTCGCCAACTTGACCGGCATGGCCGGGGATCCGGTCGCCGCGCGCGACATGTTCGCGGCGTTGCTGCCCGTCTGCAGGCGGGTCTCGGGCGCCGACGACCCGCAGACCTTGTCCGTGGCAGCCCATCTCGCCGATTGGACCGGGCAGGCCGGGGACTGGTCCCGCGCACGCGACATGTTCGCCGCCGTCCTACCCGAGCGGCGACGCGTCTCGGGTGACGAGCACCCGGACACGTTGTGGGTCTGGGCCAACCTCGGGTTCTGGACGGGGCAGGCCGGAGATGCGGCCGGCGCGTGTGCGCACTACGCCGCGTTTCTGCCGATCAGGGAGCGAGTCCTGGGGCCCGAGCATCCGGACACCCTCGGTTCCCGTGACCAGTACGCGCGCTGGACCGGCGAAGCCGGGGACCCCGTGGCTGCGCGCGACATGTGCGCTGCGGTGCTCGCCGTCTACGAGCGGGTGTCCGGCGCGGAGCACCACGGCACGCTCTGGGTCCGCGCCAACCTCGCCTGGTGGACCGGGAAGGCGGGCGATCCTGCCGCTGCCCGCGACCAGTACGCGCGGTTGCTCCCGGTCCGTGAGCGGGTCTCGGGCCCCGAGCACCCTGCAACGCTGCTCGTCCAGAGCAACCTCGCCTATTGGACCGCGCATGCGGGTGACCCGGCCGGTGCGCGCGACCAGTTCGCTGCCCTGCTCCCCATCCGCCAACGGGTCCTCGGCCCCGAGCACCCGGAGACGCTGCTCGTCCAGAGCAACCTCGCCCACTGGACCGGCGAGGCGGGAGACCCCGCGAGTGCCCGCGATCAATTCGCCGTGGTGCTGGCGATCCTCGAGCGGGTGTTGGGCCCCGAACACCCCGAGACCCTCGCCGCCCGCGCCGAGCTGGCCACCTGGACGGCACAGTGCCAACCATGAAGACTTGCGCAAGCGCAACCGGACCGCCGTACGCCCCTTGGAGGCCCGGTGCTCGGGCCGGTGTCATGAGACGCCGACCTGAACCATCCCGAGCCAGTCGGACGCCGAGCCCGTCAGCAAGCTTCGCGAAATATCGAGGCTAATTAGGGGGCGACCGCCTTGACCACCCACCGGTCGCACACCGTCTCGATGACCAGACGGCCCTGGCCACCACCAGTCACGCGTTTGGTGCCATCTCCACTCACAGCAACCTGCTGCACCAAGACGCGGCCGAAGTCACCCTCACCAGAGATCGTGAAACTGGCCCCACCGTAGTTGGCAAAGCTCTGACAACTGAATGACCACACGATGCGCCACCTGGCGGGCGCTTGGAACGGCTGTCCATAATGAACCCCGCTGCCCGTCTTCTGCCAGAGAACCCTCACCTGCGGCTGGGCCGAGACCAGCGCCGCCGCAGTGGTCTTGGATGGGATGACGTCGGTCCGGTCCCGCTCGGCGAGGTCGGCGGCGACGCCCGTCACCGTCGTTGGACTGGCCGCCCGCTCGCCGCGCCACCACAGCACAGCAGCAGCCGTCACCACCAGGACCGCGACGACGGTGGCCAGGTCGAGTACCCACACCCGGCGGTACCGCGGCGGCTTGGGCAGCTCCAGCACGGCGAGCCTCCTCCGCTAGGCATGCTCTCGGAGGTCGGATCCATCGGGATGCTCCACGGTGGCACGGACCAGCAGCATCAAGGACTGCCGCGACGGGCGCGAGTGCGCGTCAGGAGCACGAGCAACCCCCCCACACCGAGCAACGCGCCGGCGAGGGCGGCAGGCAGCCGAGAGGAAGAGCCGGTGTAGGGCAGGGTGATGGCCCGCTTGCAGTGCGCCGGTGCTTGGGCGCGGGTGTGGGCGGCCAGCACCAGGTCGGTGCCGTTGCGGTTGTACAACGACCCCACCAGCAGCGGGTGCTTGGCCAGGTCCATGGGGAACTCGCGCGAGAAGCTGCCGGACCGGTCGGTCGTCACGGTGGTGAGGTTCGGGATGACCTGCTGCCCGGTGCGCACGTCGCGGATGTCCAGGGTCAGGGTCGTGTTCGGCTCCAGGCCCGTGGCTTCGACGTCGACGTGATCGCAGACCGGGCAGGACATGACGAACGACCCGGCGCCGTGCGCGGGGGCGGCGACGAGCAGCGTGAGGGTGGCCAGGCCGAGCAGCGACATGAACCTTCGCATCAACGCCTCCTAGGGTTGGAAGGCCCTCGCATGACGCTTGCGCATCCCAGCCGGTGACGGCAGGAGAGCAGCGTTGTGATCTGAGGTGCCGGGGTTCGTCGTGGACCGGTGAATGGCAGCTGGCGGAGCGGACTCGGCTAACGGCGGAGGCTAGCCGGAACGAGCCTTCCAGGCAAATTCATGCTGCTCGCTGCCAGCTGGGCCAAGCCGGACGATCAGGCAGCTCAGCGCCGCGGCGACCTTTCACCTGGGGTTCCGCCATGCCGGTGTCCGTGGCCATGAAAAAGTCCCCGCTGGTGGCCAGGTACAGGTCCCCGCTGGTGGCCAGGTAGAAGTCCCCACCCCTCGCTCGTGTCGATTGGGAGCGTGAGCCCCGGACGGTGATGGT
>Ga0184610_1000367_pt1 | contig 10732 bp, 11 predicted proteins | sample PLM1_100_coex_FD_133011 | JGI IMG/M metagenome (GOLD analysis project Ga0184610, IMG submission 133011) | Groundwater sediment microbial communities from an aquifer in East River, Colorado, USA - PLM1_100_coex | ecosystem: Environmental > Terrestrial > Soil > Riparian zone | place: USA: East... | reverse complement strand
CGTAGAACATGAGGTTGCCCACGTTGTCGCCGGTCACGAACACGGCGTTGAACACGCCGGAGACCGCGGCGAGCGGGGAACCGGCCGGGATCAACGTGGGATTGACCCGGGTTTCCAGGGCTCCGTCCGAAGCCTTGGCGATCGCGAGCAGCTTGATGCGGTAGCCGAGCTCGGTCGCGTTGACTACGTCCTGCTGGGTCACCGCGGTGATGCCCTCGGTGTAGATGTCCTTAAGATCCACCGTGGTGCGGAAGGCCAGGGTGGCCAGGATCTGCAGCTTGTGGGCGGAGTCGAGGCCCTCGATGTCGAGGGTGGGATCGGCCTCCGCGTAGCCGAGGCCCTGCGCCTCCTTCAGGACCTCGCCGAAGTCCCGCCCCTCGTCGGTCATCTTGGACAGGATGTAGTTGCAGGTGCCGTTGACGATGCCGAAGGTGGACAGGATCCGGTTCGCGGGCAGCCCGTCCTTGACCGCGCGGATGAGCGGGATGCCGCCCGCCACCGCCGCCTCGAAGCCGAGCATCACCCCGCGCCGCCGCGCCTCCTCGAACAACTCGGCCCCGTGGTGGGCGAGGAGCGCCTTGTTGGCGGTGACCACGTGCTTGCCCGCCGCGAGGGCCCGGAGGATGAAGGTGCGCGCGGGCTCGAGCCCGCCGATCAGCTCGATGACGATCTGCACCGAGGGGTCGTCGATGGCCTGGTTGGCGTCGCCGCCCAGCGGCAGGCGGGCCAGGTCGATGCCGTCACGCGGTCGCGTGAGGTCGGCGTCCACGACGCGCCCGAGGGCGAGCCGGCAGCCCGCGCGCTCGGCCATCTCGGCCCCGTGACTCTGGAGGACCTTGACCACGCCGCAGCCGACGGTGCCCAGGCCTAGGAGGGCGATCTTGATCTCGTTCATGGGTCCATGGGGCCGCGCGGGCCGGGTGACGCCACCGTCAGGGGCGTCTTGCCGGGCGCGCTACCGGCCGGTCAGGGTCTTGAGGCCGCGCAGGGCCTGCCGGATGCGCTGCTCGTTCTCGACGAGCGCGAACCGGACGTGGCCGTCCCCGTACTCGCCGAAGCCGATCCCCGGGGAGACCGCCACCTTGCACTCCTGGATGAGCAGCTTGGAGAACTCGAGCGAGCCCATGTTGCGAAATTCCTCGGGGATGGGCGCCCAGACGAACATGGTCCCCTTGGGCTTGGGCACGCACCAGCCGATCTTGTTGAGGCCGTCCACCAGCACGTCGCGGCGCTTGCGGTGCAGCTCCACGATGTCGCTCACGCAGGCCTGGGGGCCTTCCAGCGCGATGATCGCGGCGATCTGGATGGGCTGGAAGGCGCCGTAGTCGAGATAGGACTTGATGCGGGCCAGGGCGTGGATCATCTTCGAGTTGCCGCAGACGAAGCCCACCCGCCAGCCCGGCATGTTGTAGGACTTCGACAGCGAGAAGATCTCGACGCCCACGTCCTTGGCCCCGGGGACTTCCAGGAACGACGGAGCCTTGTATCCGTCGAAGGTGAAGTCGGCGTAGGCGAAGTCGTGCACCACCATGAGGTGATGCTCCCGCGCGAAGTCCACCACCTTGACGAAGAAGTCGCGGTCCACGCAGAGGGTGGTCGGGTTGTGCGGGAAGGACAGGATCAGGAGCTTGGCCTTGGGCCAGGCGAGCTTGGCCGTTTCCTGGAGCCGGGCGAAGAAGTCGTCGCCCGGGACCAGCGGGACCGAGCGCAGGTCGCCGTCCGCGATGACCACCGAGTAGGAGTGGATCGGGTAGGTGGGGTTCGGGACCAGGGCGCCGTCGCCCGGCTGGAGCACCGCCAGGGCCAGGTGGGCCATGCCCTCCTTGGCGCCGATGGTGGCGATGGCCTCGGTCTCCGGATCCAGGTCCACCCCGTAGCGGGTCCGGTACCAGGTGGTGACCGCCTTCCGGAGCCGGGTGATCCCCTTGGAGGCCGAGTAGCGGTGGTTGCGCGGATTGCGGGCCGCCTCCACCAGCTTGTCGACGATGTGCTTGGGGGTCTCCTGGTCGGGGTTGCCCATGCCGAGGTCGATGACGTCCTCGCCACGGGCTCGCGCCTTGGACTTCAGGTCGTTGACGATCGCGAAGACGTAAGGGGGGAGCCGCTTGATCCGGTAGAACTCATCCATGGGTCTTCTCCCGGGGGACTTGGACCAGGAGTTCGATCATACTGTGGGGCGCTCTGGAGTGTCAACAAAGGCGCGGAGATAGAGCGCACCCCGGACGCGCTCCCGAGGCCCAGGCCGGGGGGTTGACACCCCTTGAATTGGCGTGCTAGAAGAAACCCTGCCGGGCGAAACTGTAACCAGCATCCACCCTTCCAACGCGTTCCGTAGTCCGGTAGGACGAGGCAGTCCAGCACGAGGGGACAAGTCTTATGTTCAGACGAAGAGGGAAGGGCCCGCGACGAAGCGAGCTGACGGCCTTCATCGACGAGGGGTCGGAGATCGAAGGCCGCTACACGTTCCGCGGCACCGTGATGCTGAACGGTAAGTTCAAGGGCGAGATCAGCTCCGACGACACCCTGATCATCGGGGAGCGCGCGGTCCTCCAGGCCGATGTCCGGGCGGGCCGCCTGGTGGTGAACGGGGAAGTCACCGGCAACCTGCGGGCCATGGAGCGGATCGACCTGAAGCGGACGGCGCGGGTCTACGGTGACGTGGAGGCCCCCGTGGTGGTGCTCGAGGAGGGGGTCCTGTTCGAGGGGCACTGCCGTATGGCCAAGCCGAGCCCGGTGGCGGAGGTGCCGCCGCGGGACCTGGCCCCAGCGCGGGATCTGGCTGTGGTCCCGCTCAAGCGCTGACCGGACGATGCCCAAGCCCAAACAGTTCAACCTGTTGATGGTCCGGGACGACGGCAGCCGCGTGCTGCGGCTCTCGGTGCCCGGTTGGGCGGTGGGCGTCGTCGTCGGCGGGCTGGCCGTCACCATCCTCGGGCTCGCGTTCATCTATCCCGACTACGTCTCTCTCCGCCACCAGCGCGGCACCTTCGCGGCCCTGAGCGAGCGCCTGTACATCCAGCAGGGGCTCCTCGACGCCTCCCAGTCGCGGCTGCGCGAGATCCGCGGGGAGATCGATAGCTGGCGGGGTCTACACGCCAAGATCTGGGAGCCCTTCGGGCCCGAGGCCGCCCCGGCCAAGCGCGGCATCGGCGGGAAGACGGGGGAGCAGCCCGCCCGGGCGCCGGTCAAGGAGGAGATGGACCGTCTGCTGGGCATCGTCCGAGAGGAGGGCGAGTCCATCCGGACGCTCGAGCGCTTCCTCGGCCGGGCCAGCCGTGTGCTCGCCTCCCTGCCATCGCGGTGGCCGGTGCGCGGGCCGGTGAACTCCGACTTCGGTCAGCGCCGCTCACCGTGGGCCCCCAATTCGGAGTTCCACAGCGGCATCGACATCGGAGCCCCCATCGGGACGTCGGTGAAGGCGCCGGCTCCCGGCGTGGTGATCTTCGCGGGCCAGCACGCGGAATACGGCGTCACCCTCGTCATCGACCACGGCAACGGCACCAAGTCGCTCTACGGCCACCTGTCCAGGCTCAACGTGGCGATGGAGCACGCGGTCAAGCGGGGCGAGACGGTGGCGCTGACCGGCAATACGGGCCGCTCCTCCGGTCCGCACCTGCACTACGAGATCCAGGTCAAGGGCCAGCCGGTGAACCCCCACAGCTACATCTGGGAGGAGCCGGGCCCGGCCGTCGCCAAGTCCGCCCGCTGAGGGCGGGCCGCGGGCCGTCAGGCCCCGCGGTGTTTCTGCAAGAACTCCAGGCAGGTTCCGTTGAAGAGCGAAGCTTGCTCGATGAAGTGCAGGTGGCCCGCGTCCTCGATCGTGGCCAGCTCCGAGCCGGGGATGCGCGCGTGCAGGTCGCGCGAGGACACCGGGGGGACCAGGATGTCCTCGGTGCCGGTGGTGATCAGGGTCGGGACCCGGATCTCGCCGAGGCGCGCGGCGGTGTCGTGACCCCGGATCGCGTCGGCCTGGCGCGAGAGGCCCTCGAGCCCGATCGGGTAGGGATACGCCAGCGCCCGCTCGATCCAGAAGCGGATGAACTCGGGACGCTCCATGGTCTTCCGGCAAAGGATCCAGGGCATGACGGCCCGCACGTTCTCCTCGCGATCGCCGCGCGCCTTCACCGCGAGGAGGGTGTCGATCAGGAAGCCGCCGTAGGCGTCGACACCCGCGGTCGTGCAGTGCAGCCCGAGCGTGCGCACGCGGTCCGGGTGACGCAGGGCCAGCTCCTGCGCGATCATGCCGCCCATCGAGGCGCCGCAGATGTGCGCGCGGCGGATCTCGAGCGCGTCCATCAGCCCGACCACGTCCACGGCCATCCCGGGGATCGTGTAGGGCGCCTCCGGCACGTCGCTCTGGCCGGCGCCCCGGTTGTCGAGCGCGATCACGCGATGCTCGGCCGCGAAGGCCGGCGCCTGCAGCGCCCACGCGGTGTGGTCACCGCCCCAGCCCATGATGAGCACGAGCGGCGGGGCGTCGGGCGCGCCGGTCTCCTGGTAGAAGAGGCGGACCCCGTTGACCTGGGCGTGGGGCACGGCGGTCAGGGCGCGACGGCGGCGAGGAGCTCGTCGAGCTCGGTCTGCGTGGCCGCGTCCAGCGCGGGCGCGGGCGGCCGCACCAGCGCGGAGGCGATCCAGCCGCGGCGGCGCAGGATCTCCTTGCGGATGCCCACCGCGGTGCCGGGGGTGGCGCCCGGCTGGCTCTCGTAGCGGATCAGGGGGAGCCAGCGGTAGAAGAGGGCGCGCGCCTCGTCGCGCCGGCCGGCCACGAAGTGCTCGCGGATGGCGCGGAGGGCCTCGGGGTAGGGGAAGCCGGTCATGGCCCCGTCGGCCCCGCGGGAGAGCTCCTCGAAGAAGTAGACGCCGCCGAGGCCGCCGAAGATCGCCACCCGGTCGCCGAAGAGCGCGCGCAGGCGCGTGATCTTGGGCAGCGTCGGGGGCTCCTCGAGCTTCACCGCCTGGATCTGCGCGATCTCGGCGCACACCTGGGCGATGAAGGGCGCCGGCATATTGACCTGGGTGGTGACCGGCTCGTCCTGCAGCACGATCGGCAGCCCGGTGGCCGCGGCGACTATGCGATAGTGCTCCGCCACCGCATCGAGGTTCTTGAGCCCGGTGGGTGGCGCCACCATGAGCGCGTCGGCGCCGTGCTCGCGCGCCATGCGCGCGAAGGCGGTGGCCAGGTGCGTGCCGGAGGCCGAGACGCCCACCGCGACCGGCACGCGGCCGCGGGTCTCCTTGACCACCGTCTCCACCACCCGGCGCCGCTCCTCGTCGGTGAGGCGGTGGGCCTCACCCGCGATGCCGAGGATGGTGAGGCCGTTCACCCCGGTGGAGAGCACGGACTCGATCAGGTGCGGGAGGCCGGCCGTGTCGAGCGCCCCGTCCTCGCGGAACGGCGTCGCGAGGATGTGGAAGATCCCGGACCAGGCAATCAACCGTGACCCCTCTCTTATATCCGCTCGCCTCGCCTGCGGCTGCGGCTCGCCAAACTCGAACTAGCCGCTACCGTCAGGCTCGGACCTGGCACGCCACCCAGTGGCCCGGGGAGATCTCCTTCAGCACCTGCTCGTTCTCGGAGCAGGAGGGGATGCGGACCGGGCAGCGGGTGTGGAAGCGACAGCCCGACGGGGGCTTGATCGGGCTCGGCACGTCGCCCTCGAGCAGGATGCGCTTGCGCTTGACCGCCGGATCGGGGATCGGCACCGCGGAGAGGAGCGCCTCGGTGTAGGGGTGCTTCGGATTGGTGTAGAGCTCCTTGGCGGGGGCGATCTCGACGATCTTGCCGAGGTACATCACGGCCACGCGCGTGGAGATGTGCTCGACCACCGAGAGGTCGTGGGCGATGAAGAGATAGGTCAGGTTGAACTGCTTCTGGAGGTCCTCCAGCAGGTTGATGACCTGGGCCTGGATGGACACGTCCAGCGCGGAGACCGGCTCGTCGGCCACGATCAGCTTGGGGCTCACCGCGAGGGCCCGCGCGATGCCGATGCGCTGGCGCTGGCCCCCCGAGAACTCGTGCGGGTAGCGGCGCAGGTGGTCCGCGTTGAGGCCCACCGTCTCGAGCAGGTGCACCACCCGCTCGTCGCGCTCGCGCTTGCTCTTGGCCAGCTTGTGGATCACGAGCGCCTCGCCGATGATCGAGCCGACCGTCATGCGCGGGTTCAGCGACGCGTAGGGGTCCTGGAAGATGATCTGCATGTCGCGCCGCAGGTGACGCAGCGAGCGCTTGTCGAGCGTCGTCACGTTCTTGTCCTCGAACCACACCTCGCCCGCGGTGGGCTCGATCAGACGCAGGATGCAGCGGCCGGTGGTGGACTTGCCGCAGCCCGACTCGCCCACCAGCCCGAGCGTCTCGCCCTTCAGGATCTCGAAGCTCACGTCGTCGACCGCGTGCACCCGCGCGACTTCGCGGGAGAACAGGCCGCCGCGGATCGGGAAGTACTTCTTGAGGTTCTTGATGCGAAGGAGTGCGGTCTCAGGCATGGGCGGCCTCTAGTAGAGCCAGCAGGACACTTTGTGCCCCGGCTTGACTTCCTTGAGCACTGGATCCTTCTCGGTGCAGACCGACTTCACGAACGGGCAGCGCGGCGCGAACCGGCACCCGGGAGCGATCTCGCCTCTGAGCGTCGGCACCGTGCCCGGGATGGTCTCGAGCCGACGCCGCGCGGTGGCGGCGAGGTCGATGCGCGGGATCGACCGCAGCAGGCCCTGGGTGTAGGGGTGCAGCGGCTCCTTGAAGAGGTCGGCGACCGGCGCCTCCTCCGCCACCTTGGCCGCGTACATCACGACCACCCGCTGGGCGGTCTCCGCGATGACGCCCATGTCGTGGGTGATGAGCATGACCGCCATGTGGAGCTTCGCCTTCAGCTCGTTGAGTAGCTCGAGGATCTGGGCCTGGATGGTGACGTCGAGCGCGGTGGTGGGCTCGTCGGCGATCAATAGATTTGGGTTGCAGGAGAGCGCCATCGCGATCATGATCCGCTGCCGCATGCCGCCCGAGAGCTGGTGCGGGTACTCCTTCACGCGGCGCTCCGCGTTGGGGATGTGCACCAGCTTCAGCATGTCCACCGTCTTGGCCATGGCCTCGCGGCGCCCGAGCCCCTCGTGGAGGCGGATGGCCTCCGCGATCTGCTCCCCGCAGGTGAACACGGGATTGAGCGAGGTCATGGGCTCCTGGAAGATCATGGAGATCTCCTTGCCGCGGATCTTGCGCATCTTGTTGGCGGCCAGGGTCACCAGGTTGGTCCCGTTGTAGTTGATCTCCCCCTCGACGATGCGCCCGGGCGGCTGGGGGATGAGCTTCATGATGCTGAGCGCGGTCACCGACTTGCCGCAGCCCGACTCGCCGACGACCCCCAGCGTCTCCCCCTTCTCGATGTAGAGGTCGACGCCATCGACGGCCCGCACGACGCCTTCATCGGTGAAGAAGTAGGTCTTGAGGTTCTTGACGTCCAGCAGGCGCTCGGCCATAGGGTGCGGCCTCCTCTGGGGTGCGGGCGCTACCAGCCCGCCGTGATCTCGCGGAAGGCCTCGAGGGCCCGCTCGATGTCGTCGGCGTCGATGTCCTTGTGGGTCACGCAGCGGATGGCGCCGGGGCCGGTCTGGTGGATCTTCACCTTGCGGGCCAGGCAGCCGGTGACCAGCTCGGCGGCGCCGCCGTCCTTGTCCACCCGGAAGATGACGATATTAGTCTGCACGGTGGCCAGGTCCAGCCGCACGCGGGGCAGGCGACTCACGCCCTCGGCCAGGCGGCGGCAGTTGACGTGGTCCTCGGCCAGCCGGTCCACCATGGAGTCGAGCGCGACGAGCCCGGCCGCGGCCAGCACGCCCACCTGGCGCATGCCGCCGCCCAGCATCTTCCGCACCCGCCGGGCGCGCGCCACGAGCTCGCGCGAGCCGCACACCAGCGAGCCCACCGGGGCGCCGAGGCCCTTGGAGAGGCAGAAGGTGAGCGAGTCGACCGGGCGCGCGAAGTCGGCGACGGGCCGCGCCAGCGCGACCGCCGCGTTGAAGACCCGCGCGCCGTCGAGGTGCACCGGTACGCCCGCCGCGTGGGCGGCCGCGGCCACCGCCTCGATCTCCTCGGGCGTGCAGTAGGTGCCGCCGTGGCGGTTGTGGGTGTTCTCGACCGCGACCAGCCCGGTCATCGGGATGTGGATATTGTTCGGCCGGATGTGCTCGCGCACCTGCTCCGGCGTCAGGAAGCCGCGCGCGGTCTTGACCGGAAGGGTCTGCACGCCGCCGAAGACGGCCGCCCCCGCCCCCTCGTAGTTGAAGATGTGGGAGTCGGCGTCGAGGACCACTTCCTGGCCCGCGCGGGTCTGGGCGAGGACGGAGACCAGGTTACCCTGGGTCCCGGAGGAGACGAACAGGGCGGCCTCCTTGCCGGTGCGCCGGGCCGCGGTGTCCTCCAGCCGGCGGACCGTCGGATCCTCTTCCCAGACGTCGTCGCCCACCTCGGCGCGCGCCATGGCATCGCGCATCGCCTGGGTGGGGAGGGTGAGGGTATCCGATCGGAGATCGACGACGTCGTGCATGACTTACCTCGTGGCGGCCTGGAGGCGTTGCGCCGCGCGCTTGCCCCACTCCGTGTAAGGGTACTCGTCGGCCAACTGCCGATATATCCGCTGAGACTCCTCGGCCCGTCCGTCGCCGGAATATACCTCACCCAGCCGGAACAGCGCCTCCGGCATCACGAGGGTGCGCGGGTACTCCTTGACGACCTTCTCCAGCCGCTGGCGGGCCGCCCCCGGATTGCCCTGGTTGATGTAGTAGGCGGCGACCCACAGCTCCTTCTGGGCCATGCGGCCCCGGCAGATGTCGATCTTGGCGAGCGCGTCCGCCGCGTAGCGGCTCTCCGGATACTCGCGGACGAGCGCCTTGAACGCCTCCATCGCCTTGCGGGTGATCTCCTGGTCCTGCTCCACCGGTTTCATCTGGTCGTAGTAGCTCATCGAGAGCCGGTACTGGACCAGGTCGGCGATCTGGTGCCGCGGATAGAAGGCGATGAAGCCTTCGAACTCCTTGATGGCTCGGTCGAACTGTCCTTCGCGGTAGAACGCCTCGCCGATCAGGAACCGGGCCCGCGGCGCGTAGCTCGATTGCGGGTGCCGCTCCGAGACCTTCCGAAACGCGGTGCGCGCCTCGTCGTACCGGCTCTTGTTGAGCTGGTTCTCGCCTTCCGCGTAGAGCTCAGACGCCGGCGGCAGCGCCTGCGGGCGCTGGCGGAAGAAGTCCGCAATGGTCGTGCACCCGCTCAGGAGCAGGAGCAGACTCACCAGCGTCGCGGGAACCGAGAGGAATTTGAGACGCATCGGCCAGGGGTCGGCCATCGATTGGCCCCCAGTTGTAAGGGCGGAAGTCTGGGAAGTCAAGGACATCGTGTGGGGGGTGCCGGGGGTCCGGCACCAGCCCCGAAGCGCTCCGGCGACCGCCCCCGATCGCAGCCGGTCGACTCAGGACCCCTCCGGTGGGGTTCAGGGTCGACGAGTAGGTTCAGGGTCGACGAGTAGGTTCAGGGTCGACGAGTAAGGGTCCGCGATCTCCTCATGCCAGTCTCCCACACGCTCACCGGGCCCCGGCGCGGTCCTTCGAGGCCGGCCCCCAGATCGCCTCCAGTCGCTGGTCGCGGCCGCAGCCGGCGCGGTAGACGTTGTATCGGATCGGGTTCTTCTTGTAGTAGTCCTGGTGGTAGTCCTCCGCGGGCCAGAACTTCGAAGCCGTCACGACCTCGGTCACGACCGGCTTCTGCAGGCGGCGCGCCACCGCGGTCTTGGATTCTTCCGCCAGCCGGCGCTGTGTCTCGTCGTGCACGAAGATGGCGGCCCGATACTGGCTGCCGACGTCGCAGAACTGCGCGTTGGCGGTCAGCGGGTCGATATTGCGCCAGAACACGTCGAGGAGCTGGGAGTAGGTTATTTTCCGAGGGTCGTACAGCACTTCGACCACCTCGGCATGGCCCGTCCGGCCCGCCGAGACCTGCTCGTACGTCGGATCCGCGGTGCGGCCGCCCGTGTAGCCGGAGGTGGTGGAGACGACCCCGTCCAGCTTGTCGAACGGCGGCTCCATGCACCAGAAGCAGCCGCCGGCGAAGGTGGCCCGGGCGCGCTCCTGCGCGTCCGCGACGCCGATGGCGGCGAGACAGAGAAGGCTCGCGATGATCGCGCGCATGGCTCAGACCCGCCGGAAGACGAGGGCGACGCCGTTCATGCAGTAGCGCAGCCCGGTCGGCTTCGGCCCGTCGTCGAACACGTGCCCCAGGTGGCTACCGCACCGCCGGCAATGCACCTCGGTTCGGGCCATGAACAAGGACCGATCCGTGGCGGTCCCGACCGCGTCCGGCAGCGGCGCCCAGAAGCTGGGCCAGCCGGTTCGGCTGTCGAACTTCGTGTCCGACGAGAAGAGGGGCAGCTCGCACCCGGCGCACTGGTAGGTCCCCCGGCCGTACTCCTTGTCCAGGGGGCTGCTCCAGGGGCGCTCGGTTCCGTGCTTGCGCAATACCGAGAACTGCGCCGGGGTGAGCCGCTGCTGCCACTCGGTCTCGCTCATCGCCACTTCGAACGTTTTGGCCGCTTTGCTCACTTTGTCCTCCGCGCCGGCGAACCGCGCGGCGGCCCCCGCCGCAGCCATCACCAGCCCCATTTCGAGGAGTCGCCGTCTCGTCATCTCGGGCCCCTTTCCCCCGTGCCGTTCCATTCCGTCTACCTGACGAGTATGCCCTCGGGACCGT
>Ga0184610_1000364_pt1 | contig 10754 bp, 11 predicted proteins | sample PLM1_100_coex_FD_133011 | JGI IMG/M metagenome (GOLD analysis project Ga0184610, IMG submission 133011) | Groundwater sediment microbial communities from an aquifer in East River, Colorado, USA - PLM1_100_coex | ecosystem: Environmental > Terrestrial > Soil > Riparian zone | place: USA: East... | reverse complement strand
GCGAGCCCGAGGCCGGCGCCTCCCCTTCCCGGTGAACGGGCGAGGTCGCTGCGCCAGAAGCGGTCGAACATCCGCCGGAGCGACTCAGGCGAAAGGCCCTCACCGGTGTCCTCAACCGTGACACACACCTCGTGCGCGAGCGGCTCCACCAGGACGGCGACCGAACCGTCGGAGGGCGTGTGCCGGAGCGCATTTGCGAGCAGATTGAGGAGAACCCGCTCGACCTTGTCCGGCGCGCAGCGGGCGTTGACCTCCGCGCCGTCGAGCTGCGTCTCCAGATGCACGTGGCGGGCCTGGGCCTCGGCCTCCAGACCGCGCACGCACGACCGCACCAGTCCTGGGACGGAGGTCTCCCGAAGCTCGAAGGTGAGGACGCCGGCGTCGATTCGCGCCAGCTCGAACAGGTCGTCGACGAGCGTGCTGAGCGTTTGAACTTGCTCCCGCAGCGCCGGCATGTAGTGATCCGGAGCGGCGAGCCCATCCTCGACGGCCTCGAGCATCGCCTGCATCGACGCTAGCGGCGTACGCAGGTCGTGGCTCGCCCAGGCGACCAGCTGGCGACGGGCGTCGAAGAGCTCCTCGACGTCCCGCGTCATCTCGTTGAAGGCGGCCGCGAGCTCGGCGATCTCGCGTGGCCCCTGCTCGGGAACGCGCGCGGCGAGATCGCCGCCGGCAATGTCCCCGGCCACGTCCCCTAGACGCTCTATAGGCCGGGCCACGGAGCGGGCGAGAAGAAGCGCGGCGGCGACGGCGGCCGTGGACGCCGCGCCGGAGACCAGTAGGACGGTGAGATCGTGGCCCGACGTGAACATCACCGCGCCCGAGAGAAGCACGGCGGCCAGCGGCAGGGCGACGCTGAGGAGCGCGAGGCCGGTCAGTCGCAGTTTCAGGGTCGGCAGGCGCGCGAGCAGGAAGGCTGCCCCGAGTCCCGTTGCCAGGGTGGCGACGGCCACGATGAGAGCGAACGTGATCACAAGGACGGATTGAACCGATAGCCGACGCCCCAGACTGTCTGCAGGCGAGCCGGGCGGGAAGGGTCGTCCTCGATCTTCTCGCGCAGGCGGCGAACGTGGACCGTGACCGTGCCTGTGTCCAGAGCCGGCCCGTAGCCCCAGACCCGGTCCATCAACTGGTCGCGGGAGAAGACCTGGCGAGGGTGGCGGGCGAGGAACAAGAGCAGATCGAACTCCTTGGCAGTGAGCTTGAGCGGGTCTCCCCGTTTCGTCACATCCCGCGCTACGACGTCTATCTCGAGGTCGCCGAACGAGAGCTGCTCTGCCTTGGGGCTGCCGGGCGACGTTCGGCGGAGCACAGCCCGGACACGCGTGGCGAGCTCACGGGGCGAAAACGGCTTGGTGACGTAGTCGTCCGCGCCAAGCTCGAGTCCGACTATCCGGTCGGCCTCCTCGCCGCGGGCGGTGAGCATGATCACCGGCAGGTCGGAGCGCGCTCGGATCCAGCGGCAAAGCTCGAGGCCGTCGGTTCCCGGCAGCATGACGTCGAGGACCACGAGGTTCGGCTCCTTGAGCTCGAGCAGCTCGCGCGCGCGGTCGCCGTCGGCCGCCTCGAGCGTCCGGTAGCCCTCGCGCTGCAGGTAGCTGACGACGACCTCGCGAACGATCGGCTCGTCGTCGACTACGAGCACCGTTGTCATGTCCGTAATTGAACACCCCCGAGGCGGAGCCGGGGCGGCTGCTACCGCCCCGGCTCGAGTTGCGAGGGTCACGCGTGGATGAGCGGGCAGACGAAGCGCACGCCGGTATCGACGATCGACGTCGCGGCGGCCTCTACCGCCTCGGCGTTCGTGAGCTGCGTCGTGATGCCTCGTGCCTCCATCACCATCCACCGCCCGCCGTTGTAGCCGCCCCGTCCCGGGGCCGCCTCAGAGACAGACGCACAAGTTGGGCAGTCGGGGAAGGTGTAGATGACGTCGAACGGCCCTCGGTCAGGCAGGGATGTGGGAGTCGCGACGGTACGGAACGCCTGGTCGAACGCGTAGATCGTTCCGCCGGGTGGCCCGAGCGACTTTCCGTCGGCCATCGCCGGCGTGGCGAGGACTCCCGCGGCGGCGAGAGCAATGAGCCCTGCGAAAAGGCGTCGCATGTCCTGCTCCTTTCTCTGGATGGCGCCAGAGACGCTAGGGCCCGAATCTTGCGAATGGCTTACAGGCCGCTTAAGGGTTTGTGAATGCTAGGGAAGCCGCACCCGACCGCGGGCGACCTCGACGAGGCCGTCACGGGCCAGCGCACCTACGGCCTCGGCATCGAGCTCGCCCAGGCGTCGTGGTCGCTCGGCGACGAGGCGCAGCGTGCGCCCGCGGCGTTGCCGGAAGGAACCCTCGAACCGACTCTGCTTGCGCAGAGGCGGATAGCGGCGGCCGCGCGAGGGGCAGCCCCCCGCCAGAGGACAGACAGAGCAACGAGGCACCCGCGCCAGGCACACGGTGGCGCCGAGGTCCATGAGAGCGTGCGCCGATGCCGATCCGAAACGGGCGCCGGTGCGTTCCTGGACGCGGCGAACGTTCGTATCCACGGGGAGGACCGGCGCGCCCAAGGCGAAGCGCGCGACGGCGTCGGCGGTGTAGCGCCCGACGCCCGGCAGCTCGGTGAGATCTTCGGGCCAGCCGTCCGAGGCGATTCGCTGCGCGGCACGGTGAAGGTTGACGGCGCGGCGGTTGTATCCGAGTCCCTGCCAGAAGCGGAGCACGTCCGCCAGCGGTGCGGCCGCCAGTGACTCGACCGTCGGCCAGCGCTCGAGCCACGCGGTGAAACGCGGGCTGACCCGCTCCACCTGCGTCTGCTGGAGCATCACCTCGCTGACGAGGATCGCGTAGGGATCGCGCGTCCGGCGCCAGGGCAGGTCGCGGCCGTGCCCGCGGAACCAGCCGAGGAGCCGCTCTTCCACGCGCAGGACCCTAATGGGTAAGGTCGCTCGCTATGACCGAGCCGAACCCGAGTGCGAGCCGCCCGCGCTTCCCGCCCGGCTATGGGATCTCTCAAGAGGCCGAGGGGCGCCTGGACTGGGACTGGGCAGCCGAGCGGCTGTTCACGGCGCACAACTACTGGATCTGCACGGCCCGCGAGGACGGAAGCCCCCATGCGGCCCCTGTCTGGGGCCTCTGGCTCGACGATGCAGTCCTCTTCGCGACTTCGCCGCAGTCGCGCAAGGGCCGGAACCTCGCCCGCGACCCCCGAGTGGCCATCCACCTCGAAAGCGGCGACGAAGTCGTCATCCTCGAAGGCCGGGTGGAGCCGATCGAGCTGGACGACCGGGTGGCCGACGCGTACGAGGCAAAGTACGACTTCCGCCCTGATGTGGCCGGCGGAAGCGACGGGTGGTACCGCCTGCGCCCTGCGGTCGCCTACGCCTGGCTCGAGCGCGACTACCCGAATACGGCCACGCGCTTCGCGTTTCCGTGACACGCGTCCGGTTCGCGCCGAGCCCCACCGGATCGCTCCACGTCGGCAATGCGCTCAGCGCGGTGATCAACCGGCGGGAAGGCGACTGGATGCTGTTGCGGATCGACGACACGGATCCGGCCCGCAACATCGCGAACGGTGAGGAGGCGATCCTTCGAGACCTGAAATGGCTTGGCATCGACTGGGACGAGGGACCGGTCCGGCAGCAGGAGCGGCAGGACCGCTACCGGGAGGCGGCCGATCGCTTAGGCGGCTCACGGTTCGACCGGATCACGCTTCTGCGGGAGGACGGGACAGCGACCTACCACCTCGCCAGCGTCGTCGACGACGCCGACTTCGGAATCACACGCGTCATTCGCGGCAACGATCACCGGTCGAACGAAGACCTCCATCGACGCCTTCACGAGGCGCTGGGGACGACGCCGCCAGAGTACGTGCACCACGGCCTCATCCTCGGAGACGATGGGAAGAAGCTGTCGAAGCGCGCTGCCGGCGCAACCGTTGAGTCGTTACGCGAGCTGGGGATCCCGGCCGAGGCGGTCCGCGCCTACCTCGAAGAGCTCGGCCTCCCGCGCCACGACGTCCGCTACGACCTCGCTCGCCTTCGGCGCCTTTCCATCGAGGCGATCGGTGCACTGAACGACGACGAGCTCGCGCGCCGCGCCGGCGCCCCGCCCGAGCTGGTCCCCGCGCTTCGCGGCGCGCGGGATCTCGCCGAGGCGCGGGTGATCGCGGCCTCGCTCGTGACGGCGCCGCAGCCGGCGCGCTCGCGCGCGCCCGAGACGCTCGAGCGTTTCCGCGAGCTCCGCTCCGCGGCGGGTGACCTCGACGCCGCGGCGGCGAAGGAGATTGTCCGGGAGCTGAAGGCGGTCGGAGGCGATCTGCGGGCGTTACGACTCGCCTTGACGGGCGCGGAGAGCGGGCCGGAGCTCTGGGCCGTGCTCGCAGCACTCCCGCGCGAGGAGGCGTTCCGCCGAATCGACGCCGCGCTCTGATTGGCGCCGTGCTCGCCTACCGCTTCTTCCGCCGCCCCTCCGAAGGCCTGTAGCCCGACAGCGTTTCCAGGAACGCGGCCACCGACCCGCTCGGGCGGCCGCCGGCGCGGCGGCGGATCGCGACGATCTGCCGCCGCACGGGCTCGGCGTCCGTAATCGCGACCTCGCGCAGGACTCCGGCTTCGAGCTCCCCGGTAACTGCCGCCCTGGGGAGCAGGGCGACGCCGAAGCCTTCCTGCACCATCTTCTTGGCGGCCTCGATGTTGTCCAGCTCCATGACGCCTGCGGGAAGGACGCCGGCGCGGCGAAAGAACGCGCTCGTGAGCTCGTGGTAGCTCGACGTCCGGTCGAAGAGGATGAGCTGCTCCTGGCCGATCTCCGCGAGCTCGATCCTGCCGCGCGGCGCGAAGCGATGTTTTTGCTCGACCACGAGGACGAGCCGGTCTTCGTAGAGTGGCGTACTGACGATCTCGGGGTGCCGGAGCGCGCGCACCAGCCCGAGATCGACCTGTTCCCGGAGCACGAGCTCGAGCACCTCCTCCGAGTGGCCGGTCCTGACGCTCACCGCGACACGCGGATGACCGACTGCGAAGCGCTTGAGCAGCGCAGGGAGGACGTACGTGCTGACAGCAGGCGCGGCTCCTAGGGCGAGTCTGCCGGCGCCGCCACCCTCGTAGGCGTTCACCACGTGTCGGCCCTCGGCCAGCGTCTCGAGCGCGCGCACGGCGAAGGGGAGGTACGCCTCACCTGCCTCCGTCAGCTTCATCCCGCGCGGTTGACGGACGAAGAGAGGCGCGCCGAGCTCCTCCTCGAGCCGCTTGAGGCGCGCGGTCAACGCAGGTTGCGAGACGAGGAGACCCTCGGCCGCGCGGCTCACGTTCCCCTGTCGCGCGATCTCGACGAATGCGGTCAGCTGGGCGCCGAGCAATAGAGATTTACTATAGCTCGCATCCACAAACACGATTGGCGTTTATAGGTCTGCGGTTCTAGGATCGAGGGAAGCCAAGAGGAGACGGCCATGCCCGCCACCACCACGATCGAGATCCTGTCTGAGCCCGAAGACGCTACCTCCGCCCCGCCGCTCTCGAGCGCCGAGACGGCCGAATGCACCTGTCCCGACTGGTGCGAGCGCGACCACGACCAGGACTAGTTGTGGCCACCACCGCCGCGAAAGGAGTTGAGGTCCTCGGCTCACTCGAGGGCCGCGCGGGCGAGATCCTGACCCCGGAGGCGCTCGACTTCGTCGCGCGCCTGCACCGGAGCTTCGACGACACCCGCCTCCGGCTCCTCCGCGAGCGCGGAGCCAGGCAGGAGCGGCTCGACGATGGCGAGCTTCCCGATTTTCTTCCCGAGACGGCCGAGGTGCGCGACGGCGACTGGCGTGCGAGCCCGGTGCCGGACGACTTGCAGGACCGTCGCGTGGAGATCACGGGGCCGGTCGAGCGCAAGATGATGATCAACGCGCTCAACTCGGGCGCCCGCTGCTTCATGGCCGATTTCGAGGACGCAAACTCGCCCACGTGGGGGAACTGCGTCGACGGCCAGCTGAACCTCGTCGACGCGATCGAGCGGAAGATCGAGTTCACGAGCCCGGAGGGCAAGGAATACCGACTCAAGAACGAGGTCGCGGTCCTAATCGTGCGCCCACGCGGCTGGCACCTCGTCGAGCGCCACGTGCTCGTGGACGGGCGCCCGGTCTCGGGCAGCCTGTTCGACTTCGGGCTCTACTTCTTCCACAACGCCAAGCGACTGCTCGAGCGCGGCAGCGGCCCCTACTTCTATCTCCCGAAGCTCGAGAGCCATGTGGAGGCGCGCCTTTGGAACGACGTCTTCCTCGCCGCGCAGGAGGCTCTCGACGTGCCGCGCGGGACCATCAAGGCGACCGTCCTCATCGAGACGATCCTCGCGGCCTTCGAGATGGACGAGATCCTGTACGAGCTGCGCGAGCACGTGGCCGGGCTGAACGCGGGTCGCTGGGACTACATCTTCAGCATCATCAAGAAGTTCCGCGACCGGCCGGAGTTCGTCCTCGCCGACCGCGCGCAGGTGACGATGACGGTGCCGTTCATGCGCGCGTACACGCAGCTCCTCGTGAAGACGTGCCATAAGCGCGGCGCGCATGCGATGGGCGGCATGGCCGCCTTCGTCCCCAGCCGGCGCGACCCTGAGGTCAACGAGAAGGCCCTCGCCGGCGTGCGGGAGGACAAGGTGCGGGAGGCCGGTGACGGTTTCGACGGGACCTGGGTCGCGCATCCCGATCTCGTCCCGGTGGCGACCGAGGTCTTCGACGGAGTCCTCGGCGGCCGGCCCAACCAGGTGGACCGGCAGCGCGACGACGTCCAGGTCGAGGCGCGCGAGCTCCTCGACGTGAGCGTCCCGGGCGGGGAGGTGACCGAGGAGGGCGTCCGCAGCAACGTCAGCGTTGGCCTCCGCTACCTGGAGTCGTGGCTGCGCGGTGTCGGCGCGGTCGCGATCTACAACCTGATGGAGGACGCGGCAACCGCGGAGATCTCCCGCTCGCAGATCTGGCAGTGGCGCCGACACGGGCGCGTCGAGGAAGAGCGCGTGCGCGCGTTCGAGGAAGAGGAGCTCGCCGAGGCGGGCGAGGGGCGTTGGCAGGAGGCGCGTGAGGTATTCGACCGGGTCGCCCTCGCGGACGACTTCGTCGAGTTCCTGACGCTCCCGGCCTACGAATACATCGACTAGAGGAGGGGACGTGGATCGCTGGGAAGGCATTGAGCGGCTGTACGCGGAGGAGGACGTGCGGCGGCTCCGCGGCTCCGTCGAGGTCGAGCACACGCTGGCGCGCCTCGGGGCTGAACGGCTCTGGGAGCTCCTGCACCAGGAGCCGTACGTGGCAGCGCTCGGCGCGCTCACCGGCGGCCAGGCCGTCCAGATGGTCAAAGCCGGCCTGAAGGCGATCTACATCAGCGGGTGGCAGGTCGCAGCAGACGCGAATCAAGCGGGACAGACCTATCCGGATCAGAGCCTTTATCCCGCGACGAGTGCGCCAGCTCTCGTTCGCCGAGTCAACCAGGCGCTTTTGCGGGCCGACCAGATCGAGTGGGCGGAGGGAACGGGGAACGGGCGGCATTGGCTCGCTCCGATCGTTGCCGACGCGGAGGCCGGCTTCGGTGGGCCGCTCAATGCCTTCGAGCTCATGAAGGGGATGATCGAGGCGGGCGCCGCCGGCGTGCACTTCGAGGACCAGCTCGCCTCCGAGAAGAAGTGCGGGCACCTCGGCGGGAAGGTGCTGGTGCCGACGGGCCAGTTCGTGCGCACGCTCGCGGCCGCGCGCCTCGCGGCTGACATCTGCGGCGTCCCCACTCTTCTCCTCGCGCGGACAGACGCGCAGTCGGCGACGCTCATCACGAGCGACGTGGACGCGCGCGACGAGCGTTTTCTCACTGGGGAGAGCACCGCCGAGGGGTACTTCCGGGTCGAGGGCGGCCTCGAGTCCGCGATTGCACGCGGCCTCTCCTACGCGCCTTACGCCGACCTCATCTGGTGCGAGACCTCGACGCCGGATCTCGACGAGGCGCGGGAGTTCGCGGAGGCCGTCCACGCCGAGTTCCCGGGCAAGCTCCTGGCGTACAACTGCTCGCCTTCCTTCAATTGGAAGCAGCACCTCAACGACGGCGAGATCGCCCGCTTCCAGGCCGAGCTCGGAGCCCTGGGCTACAAGTTCCAGTTCATCACGCTCGCGGGCTTCCACGCGCTCAACGCCTCGATGTTCGAGCTCGCGCGAGGCTACGCCGAGGAAGGCATGACCGCGTATGTCGGCCTTCAGGAGCGGGAGTTCGAGCTCGAGGAGGAGGGCTACACGGCCACGCGGCACCAGCGCGAGGTCGGCGCCGGCTACTTCGACCTAATTTCCGAGGCCGTGTCCGGCGGAGAAAGTTCGACGCTGGCCCTGAAGGGCTCGACCGAAGAAGCCCAGTTCAGGCCGTAGGCGCGAAGACGTCGTCGCACGACGTCTCGTGAGGAAGCAGAGGCCGGAATACGAGGCCGTATGTCTCGGCGCCGCTGCGCCAGCGCGTGAGCTGGTTCGCCTGCGCTGCGGCGGCAAGTACCGGGGGAAGATCGGCGCCGCGAATCACCGAGCAACCGGGAGGAAGATCGCCGAGGGGCCAGTCTCGTGTCTCCGGCTCGATCCCCTCGACGGCGTCCTCGGGCGCCCCGGCGAAGACCGCGAGGGCGGTGGGTTCGTAGAGCGCGTCGCCACTCGAGACCGGGAGATCGGCCAGCAGCTCGTTGAGCACGGCCGCCTGCGCCGGGTTCAAACGGACCGTGCGCAGCTCGCCGTCGGTCACGACGGTGAGGAGGGTCGCATCGGGGGCTGGCGGACTGTCCCCCTCGTCCAGCAGGCCGGAGCCGCGAACTGCCTCCAGGATCTCCGCGACCCGATCCGGCGAGATCTGGCCGACGTTGTACCCGGGTAGCGCGGGCGCTGGGTAGATCGCGATCTGCGGGGCGGGGGTGAAGAGCACACCGTCGGCGTAGAGCGCGACCGCGGCATACGACAGGGCTTCAACCTCGAGCACGAGGCCGGTATTCGAGCGTGGCCGGTCGCTGTCTTCGGTGACCTCGTTCCCGCAGCCCGAGGCCAAGGAGATCAGGAGAGCGATTGCGAGAAACCTGCGCACGCCTCTTTTGACCGCGGAGGCGGCCTGATGGTTCCCGATATAACGCAGCGACTCCATGCAGCTCTACGACTCCTTCACCCGGCGGAAGCAGGAGCTTCCACCGCCGCCCGGGCCGATCCGAATGTACGTCTGCGGTCCGACGGTGTACCAGCGAATCCACATCGGAAACGCTCGGCCCTATGTCCTCTCCATCTGGTTGAAGCAGTGGCTCGAGCAGCAGGGATACGAGGTCATGCTGGCCGAGAACATCACCGACATCAACGACAAGATCTACGAGGCGGCCGTGCGGGAAGGTGTCCGGAGCGACGAGCTCGCCGAGCGCGCGACCCGCTGGTACTTCGAGGACACGGCCGATCTCGGCCTCGGTCGGCCCGACGTCGAGCCGCTCGCGACCGAGACGATCCCGGAGATCATCGCGCTGATCGAGGAGCTCGTCGCGCGCGAGCTCGCCTACGAATCCGGCGGCGACGTCTATTTCCGCGTCGCCCGCTTTCCGGAATACGGTGCGCTCTCGGGCGCGCAGCTGGATGACATGGTCGCGCAGGAGCCGAGCGACCTGAAGGAAGATCCGCGCGACTTCGCGCTCTGGAAGGCGACGAAGCCCCACGAGGACACCTCCTGGGATTCCCCCTGGGGCCAGGGCCGCCCCGGCTGGCACATCGAGTGCTCGGCGATGGCGGAGAAGCACCTCGGCCCGGAGTTCGAGATCCACGGGGGCGGTCTCGACCTCCGCTTCCCCCACCACGAGAACGAGCTCGCCCAGTCGCGCGGAGCCGGGCGGCCGTTCGCGCGGTTGTGGACGCATAACGGGCTGCTGGAGCTGGACGAGGAGAAGATGTCGAAGTCGCTCGGCAACATCGTCTCGCTTCGCGATGTGCTCGACACCCACGGGCGAGAGGCGATCCTGCTTTTCTTCCTCGGCGCTCACTACCGAAGCCCGATCTCCTACTCGGACGAGGCGATGGCAGCGGCGCGGGCCCAGGCCGAGGACTTCAAGACGGCATTCCGCGTGGCGGCGACGCGCGAGCGGACACCGTCGTGGGAGGAGTTCGAGGCCGCGCTGGACGACGACTTCTCGACTCCCGCTGCTCTCGCGATCCTGCACGAGTGGCGCGCAGCGGGTCAGCTCGACCTGCTTCGCCGCGGCCTCGCAATCTTCGGGCTCGAGGTAGCCGCCGAGGAGAACGCTCCGACTGAGGTGGTCGGGCTCGCCGAGCAGCGGCGAGAAGCGCGAGCCGAGCGCGACTTCGGCAAGGCCGACGAGCTCCGTGAGGAGATCGAGCGGCTCGGTTGGGAAGTCCAAGACGTCGAGGACGGCTTCCGGCTCGTGCCGCGCTCGTGACGCGGGAGCTCGTCTACGGCCGGCGGCCGGTTCGGGAGGTTCTGCGCGCCGGCCGGCGACAGGTCCTGGAGCTGCTCGTGACCGAACGTGCTCTCGCCGCCGAGCCCTGGCTGCGCGAGATCAAGGGGGTGCGCCTGCAGGTCGTCCGGGACGCGCGGCTGAACGAGGAGTCGCACACCCGAGACCACCAGGGCGTTGTCGCCTTCTGCGAGCCCTATCGCTACGCGGACGGACACGAGCTCGTGGCGGGCGAGCGGCCGCTGGTCGTCTGCCTCGACCAGGTGAGCGATCCACACAACCTCGGGGCGGTGTGCCGTAGCGTCGAGGGGGCGGGCGCGAGCGGGGTCGTCGT
>Ga0184610_1000363_pt1 | contig 10759 bp, 8 predicted proteins | sample PLM1_100_coex_FD_133011 | JGI IMG/M metagenome (GOLD analysis project Ga0184610, IMG submission 133011) | Groundwater sediment microbial communities from an aquifer in East River, Colorado, USA - PLM1_100_coex | ecosystem: Environmental > Terrestrial > Soil > Riparian zone | place: USA: East... | reverse complement strand
CTGCTTGGACAGGTCCGGGAATGCTCCCATACTGAGGTCGGGGCGGGCCATCGCTTGAATTGTGCGAATGCCCTCCAGCACTTCGGCATCGGCGCGGCTGAGTCGATCGAGCTCCTCCTGCATCCCGAAGTCACGGCGCATCGTCTCGGCATACGCCGCGTGGTTGGCCGCGGGAATGGTGTACCACGCTTCCGGCGTTCCAGTCAGGGACGTCATGGCGAGGTAGTAATCGGGTGAATTCGCCCGGCCGTAGGCGGCCGGCCACCCGGCGTCGATCCGGGCGTGGTCGGCAGCCCGTCCGACTTTGACCTGTTCCCGAATGATGGTGACGAGGGATGGCTGAGCGGTGGGCAAGCCCTGCGCCTGCGCGAACATGAGACCCGGAGCCCCACACGCGAGCGTGAGGAGCGTTAATCCCATCGTTTTATTCATTGAAAACCCTAAGTTGGCGGCCCGGCGAAACTATCACGAAACCAACCATTTGGCGAATCGTACCATCAAAGGAATAGCCCCCAATCCCGGGACATACATGATGCCGTTTACGCCGGTCGCAGCCGTCTTTCTCGCTCTTCAAACAACCCAGTCATACCCTCCGCCGACATCAGCCTCGGTCACCACCGCAGCGGCGCAGCGCGCTGCGAATCCGCCGGTCATCGACGGGAAGGACGACGATGAGGTCTGGCGTCTCGCAACGCCGATCGGTGAGTTCCGACAATTCCGGCCCGTCGAAGACGCCGATCCGAGCGTCCGAACAGAAGCGAAAGTCGCTTACGACGAGCACAATTTCTACGTCTTCGTGCGCGCGTTCGACCCCGCCCCCGACAGCATTCAGAAGCTGCTCGCTCGCCGAGACATCCGGGTCTGCTGTGATCAGATCAAGATCATGATCGATTCGTATCACGATCGGCGCTCCGGTTTCGAGTTCGCGGTGAACCCCGGGGGGGTCAAGCGCGACTTCGCGGTCTACGACGACGGCAACGAGGACGCGGCGTGGGACGGCGTGTGGGAGGTGGGCACACAGGTGGACTCGCTGGGCTGGACCGCGGAGTTCCGCATTCCCCTCTCGCAGCTCCGCTACCCGCATCGGCCGAGCAACACGTTCGGGTTTGGGATCTGGCGGGACGTCGACCGCCGCGGCCAGGAACGCATCAGCTGGCCGCTGTACCGGGTGACTCGAACGGGGTTCATCTCGCAGCTCGGTGAGATCACCGGGCTGGATGGGCTCGCGGCGCCGAAGCGACTCGAGTTGGCGCCGTATGTGGTCACCAAGAACGTCCCGATGCCGGGCTTCGAGCGCGAGCAGCAGATCACGGCTGGGGCGGACATCAAATACGGACTGACATCCAACATCACCGTGGACGCGACCGTCAATCCGGACTTCGGGCAGGTCGAGGCCGACCCCGCGGTCGTGAATCTGACGGCCTTCGAAACGTTCTTGCACGAACGGCGGCCGTTCTTCATGGAGGGAGTCGGCATTTTCCAGTTCGGCGTAAACTGCAACATCGTGAATTGCAGCGGCGAAGTGCTGTTCTATTCGCGCCGCATCGGGCGCGAACCTCAGCTCCTGGGAGCGTACGGGGCGCCCGGATCACCGCAAGCCAGCACGATCCTCGGCGCCGCCAAGATCACCGGCCGGCTGCCCGGGGGTCTGACGATTGGCGCGCTCGAGGCCGTGACCCAACGGGAGCGCGGCTTCCAGAATGCGACGATCGAGCCGTTGACGAATTACTCGGCGCTGCGCGTGCAGCAGGATTTCCGCAAAGGTGAATCGGGCATCGGCGTGATGCTCACCGGCGTGAATCGCGACCTGGACTCGTTGACGGAAGACGTGCTCCGCAGCAGCGCCTATGTCGGCGCCATAGACTTCCGCCATCGATTCCACGGCAAACGCTATCAAGTTTCGGGATCACTCGGCTACAGTCAGGTGAAAGGCTCACCCAGCGCCATCGCGCGGACACAGCAGAGCATCGTGCATAACTACCAGCGGCCGGACGACGACGTTCTGTTCACTCCCGCCAGAACGAGCCTGAGCGGCGGCTCCCAGGAGCTGGTGTTCGGCAAGGTAAGCGGCTTCATTCGCTTCGAAACCAGCTTCATGCGCCGCTCCCCGGGCGTCGAGATCAACGACCTCGGCATCCTGTTTCGAGCCGACCAGCAGGGGTGGAACACCTGGGGGTCGATGAACTTCCAAAAGCCCACGAAGCTCTTCACGCAGGGATTCTGGAACTTCAACTGGTGGCAGTTCTGGACGGTGGGCGACGGACTTCCCACCGATCGCGCGGCCAACACCAATGCGCATTTCCAATTGAAGAATCGGTGGTGGGTGCATTACGGCGCAACGATCGGTAACCTGGGCGAGATCTACTGCGACCGGTGCGCGCGCGGGGGGCCGGCGGTGCGCCGGGATTCCTACATCGCGCCATGGGGCGGAATCGAGGGCGATCAGCGCTTGCCGATCATCCCGTACCTCTTCTTCAATTACTTCAAGAGCGACGGCGGGCGCTCCACGTCCTTCAACGTCAATCCCAGCGTCGATCTCCGGGTGTCGTCGAGATTCCGCGGATCGATGTCATTCAATTACACGCACAACATCGACAACCTGCAGGACCTGCAGCCGAATATCGACTCGACGGGGACTCATTACCTCTTTGCGCATCTCGACCAGCAAACTATGTCGATGTCGTTCCGGGTGGATTACACAGCCACCACGAACTTGACCGTGCAGCTGTACGCACAACCGTTCGTGAGCAAGGGCGAATTCTCGGACGTTCGCGAGGTCTCGGCGACTCCGCGGGCCAAAAGCTATACCGCGCGTTTTCAGCCCTATGCGGGCGTGGCGCCCTTCGCGTTCAACCAGAAGTTCTTCAATTCCAATTTCGTGGTCCGCTGGGAGTATCGGCCTGGCTCGACGCTGTTCCTCGTGTGGAATCAGGGACGGGACGACTTCGAAGACGTGATGGGGAACCGGGGGTTCCGGAAAGACTTTGGCCGGCTGTTCGACGCCTACCCGCGCAACACATTCCTGATCAAAGCGTCATACTGGCTCACGCCGCTCAGCCGCTAATCCGCGCGGATTCCTAACTCATCGATATGCAGCAGGAGGTCTGCAGGGTCTTCATAGACGCGGTAGGCGCCCGCACGCTCCAGCTCCTCCTGTCCGTATCCGCCCGTCAATAAGCCCACGCCGAGCGCGCGCGCTCGGCGTGCGGCGAGCAGGTCCCACACGCTGTCGCCCACGGCGATCGCCGATTCAATCGGCACGCCGAGGCGCGCCGCCGCCGCCAGCCAGAGATCGGGATCGGGCTTCGCGTGCTGCACGTCGTCGCGGGTGATGACCGGGACGCCGGGCGGGAGGTCCACGAGCTTCAGCAGCGGGCGCGCGCTCGCCAGTGCCCCGCTCGTCGCGATCGCCCACTGCACCTTCATCTTGGTGAGGTGGCGAGTGAGCTCTTTCGCGCCGGGGAGCGGGCGCACGTCGCGCAGCTGCGCCGCAAACAGCCGCGCGTGCGCCTTCTTCATCTTGGCGGCTTCTTTTTCGCCGAGCTCACGGCCGGTCTCCCGTGCCAGGCTCTCCGCCAGCAATCCACCGCTCATCCCGATGCGCCGGTGAATCCGCCACACTGACAGCTTGATACCGGACAGCTCCAGCGCTTTATGCCAGGCGAGCGCGTGCTGGTACACGCTGTCGGTGAGCGTGCCGTCAAGATCGAGGAGGACTGCTGGACGATCGGGCATGGCGTAAAGATGAAAGGCGCGGACAAGCAAAAGCTAGACGCACCGACGCGGTGCGTCGGTGCGTCTAGTAGCATAGGTCCGCGCTTTTCACCTCTTCACCTTCATCACTGCCGCATACGCGTCCACGTAGCCCGCGCCCACCTCCCAATTGGCATAGCCCGGCAACGGTCGAGCGGTTGACGTCAACGCGCTCAGTACTTGAGCCGGACTGAGCCTGCCTCCCGCCGCTTCCTGCATCAGCGCCACCACGCCGGCGATGTGCGGCGACGCCATCGACGTGCCGGACGCGCACGTATAGAACGGCTCGTTCAACAGCGTGATGTTGCACAGCCGGGCGTCACGATTCACGTCGAGGCCGTTCATCACGGTGCCGGTCGACGCCCGCGTCGAGACGATGCGTACTCCCGGTGCCGTAATGTCCGGATGATAGAGCGGGTCGCCGGGGACACCGCGTGAAGAAAAGTCGGCCAGCACGTGGTCGCGCGGTTCATTGTCGGTGGGAGCGAGCGGGTTCGAGCCGTCATCCCGCATGCAGCCGGACTGCGAGTTGGTCGGATCGGTGACACCGACCTTGCATCCGGCGGCGACGGCGATCACCCAGGGGGCCACGCTGTACGGATTGAGCGTGTTCTGCCCGGGGCCTTCGTTGCCCGCCGCGAACACGACGGTGATCCCGCGGCTGCTGACCTTCTTCGAGGCCTCGTTGATCGGATCGTGCGGATCGAACGCTCCGGTCGTACCCCATGAGTTATTCACTACTTTGATGTTGTACTGCTGCCGGTGGTCGAGGATGTAATCGAAGCCGGCCAGCGCAAAGAAGATGAAGAGGATGTCTCCGGTCCCGATCCCAATGAGGCTCGCGCCTGGCGCGACGCCGGTGTAATAGCCGTTCGACGATGTCCCCCGGCCGGCTGCAATCCCCGCCACGTGCGTCCCATGGCCAACCGACGTTTCGGAATTGGGGAGGTTTTCAGCGAACACCGAAGCACCCTTACGGATCGGCTTCGGCGCGTCCTTCCCGAACGTGAAGAGATCGTCCTGATTGTAGAGGACTTTGACGTTCTGAACGGTGTACTGCGGATATGCCACGTCGGCGTTGTAGGCGCCGTCGATGCCGCTGTCCAGGATCGCGATCCCGATGCCTCTGCCGGTGATCCCGGCAACGTGAACTGCGTCGGCCCGGATGGACGGCACGCTCTCATGCAGCATGTAGTACTCCAGCTGCTTGTTCGCGTAAGTCCCTTCCAGGCCGGGCAATGCCGAAATCGTGAGGAGCTGCGCCGGTGTCGCGAGCGCCGCGACCATCGAGAAATTGTTGAACTGCACGATACCGGCGCCGGAGTTCAGCACTCCCGTCGTGACCGCGTCCAGCGTCGTCCGCGTCTCGTCAAAATTGACGATGTAGATCGCCGCGTCGGTGCCGGTGACGGCGGCAGCTGGAATGGAGGGATCGGGTCCAGCGACTTGGCGGCCTTGGTCGCACGCCACCAGGGCGAGCGACGCGACCGCTGCGGTAAGCCATCTGTTCATTGGTCCTCGGAGTGAGCGAATACTCCCAGGGCCCGCAAGTCATGTGCCCTGCTATGGTGCCGGACCACGCACGAGCCGGCCCACGAGCGGGGCGGCTGTGTCGCGGTTGCGCGACAGTTACTCGGGCTCCATTTGCTCCAGGGCGTAGCGTAGCCGCAGCATCGCGGTATCGAGCAGCCGCCGCGAATCATCCCGCAGCGCTCCCATGTCCGCGAGTTGCGTGAGCAGCTCCAGGACGGCGTGGATCTGTGCCGTCGCCGACTCCACGATCAGCCGGCGATCGAGCCCACTGCGGCGCTCCATCTCTACCGCGACGCTCTTGCTTCGCCGCTCCGCGCCCCGCCTGCGATTCGCAACTGTCATGGGCCCACCTCCCAAGTCCGTTCGCTGTTCAGCAGTGCGTCAAGGTCTCCGTTGCCCTGCGCTGTGCCTTCTTGAGCATAGACCTCTTGCTCGTATGACTCGGCCGGGTTGCAGTACAGCACGCCCATCGCCGTCGGGAACGGCGGCTCCAGCGCCGCGAGCATCTGTGCCAGCGGGCGATTGGTCTCATCGTGGACGAGGACCTCCGGCCCGGGGGGGCCCGCCGCCACGATTTCGATCTCCAACTTGCCCGGCTTCAAGCGCAGTGCTTTCTCCTTGTTCTTCCCGAACAGCAGCGGCTTGCCGTGCTCGAGCAGAATCTGCGCATCGGCCGCGACCTCCTTCCCGGTGATGTGCTCGAACACCGCATCGTTGAACACGACGCAGTTCTGGAGGATTTCGACGAATGACGCACCCCGGTGCGCGTGTGCCCGCTTCAGCGTGGTGATGAGGTGCGCCTGCAACGTGTCGATCGAGCGGGCGACGAACCGCGCCCCCGCGCCGAGCGCGAAGGCGCAGGCGGAGACGGGATACTCGATCGAGCCGAGCGGTGTGGAGGGTGATCGCGTGCCCCGGCGCGACGTCGGCGAGTACTGCCCCTTGGTGAGCCCGTAGATCTCGTTGTTGAAGAGGATGATGTTCAGGTCCACGTTGCGGCGCAGCACGTGCAGCATGTGGTTGCCGCCGATGGACAATCCGTCGCCGTCGCCCGTCATCACCCACACGTCGAGCTCGGGATTCGCGAGCTTGATCCCCGTCGCGATCGCCGGTGCGCGTCCGTGCACGGTGTGGAATCCGTACGTGGACATGTAATAAGGAAAGCGGGCGGCGCAGCCGATGCCGCTCACGAACACCGTTCGCTCGCGCGCGACCCCCATGTCGGCGCACGCCTTCTGCACCGCCTTGAGAATGGCGTAGTCGCCACAGCCTGGACACCAGCGGACTTCCTGGTCCGAGGCGTAATCTTTGGGCGCCAGCTGCGCGTCGGTGATCGTCGTGACTGTCATAGCTTGCGAATCGCTTGCGCGATTTCCGTGACGCGGAACGGCTTGCCCGTGACCTTCCCGAGGGGCTCGGCCGGAATCAGGTATTCGGCCCGCAGCAGCTTCACCAGCTGGCCGTTGTTCATCTCGGGCACGAGCACGCGATCGTAGCGTTTCAGCAATTCCCCCAGATTCCTGGGGAACGGACTGAGATACCGCAGGTGAATATGCGCGACATCCCGGCCTTCGGCGCGCGCGATCGTCACCGCCCGATGAATCGCCCCGAACGTCGAGCCCCATCCGACGACCGCCAGTTTTCCATGATCGTGGCCCAGCGCCACGCCCTGCAGCGGGATGTCACGTGCGATGCCGGCGATCTTGTCGGCGCGCGTCTTCGTCATGCGGGCGTGGTTGTCGGGATCGTAGGAGATATGGCCCGAGTCATAATCCTTCTCGAGGCCGCCGATCCGGTGCTCGAGCTGCGGGGTGCCGGGCTTCACCCACGGGCGCGCGAGGGTTTCCGGATCGCGCAGGAACGGGTGGAAGCCTTCGGGATCCGTGCGATACGCAATGGGGAAGCGCGGCAGCTCGGCCTCGCGCGGGATGAGCCACGGCTCGGCGGCGTGCGCGAGGTAGCCGTCGCTCAGCACGATCACCGGTGTCATGTACTTGGTCGCCAGCCTGACGGCCTCAATCGCAATGTCGAAGCAATCGGCGGTGGTGGCGGGAGCGAGCACCGCGAGCGGCGCGTCCGCGTTGCGTCCGTGGACCGCCTGGAACAGATCCGACTGCTCCGCCTTCGTCGGCATGCCCGTGGACGGGCCCGCGCGCTGCGAATCAATGACGACGAGCGGCAGCTCGGTGGCGATGGCCAGACCGAGCATCTCCGTCTTGAGCGCGATTCCGGGCCCCGAGCTCGAGGTCACGCCGAGCGCTCCGGCGTAGGAGGCGCCGAGCGCCGCACCACTCGCGGCGATTTCATCCTCGGCCTGGAACGTGATGACGCCGTACGCCCGCAGATTGGCGAGCGTATGCAGCAGTGCCGATGCGGGCGTGATGGGGTACCCGGCGAAGACCATCTTCTCGATGCCGGCCGCGCGCATCCCGGCGACCAGACCCCAGGCGAGTCCTTCCGTGCCGCTGACCGTGCGGTAGCGCCCCGGCTGCACTTCCGCTTTCGGAACGACGTAGCCGACCAGGTGCTCGGGCATCTCCGCGGTCTCACCAAACGCATGCCCGGCGTTCAGCGCCGCAATGTTGGCGGCGGCGATCAAGGGCTTTTTCGCGAACTTGCGGTTGAGCCACTCGGTCGTCGCGGTGCGCTCGCGGCCGTACATCCAGAGCAGCAGCCCCAGCGCCCACATGTTGCGGCAGAGATGCGCTTCGCGGGACGACAGGCCGTGCGGCTTGACGGCATCGGCGGTGAGCTTCGTGATGTCGAACTTGAGCACCTGATACTTTGCGAGGGAATCGTCGTCGAGCGGATTCCGCGCGTATCCCGCCTTGCCGAGATTGCGCTCGTTGAACGCGGCCGTGTCCACGATGACCGTGCCACCCACCTTCAGATCGCCGAGATCGACGGTGAGGGCGGCCGGGTTCATGGCGACGAGGACGTCCACCGCGTCGCCCGGCGTCATCACGTCGGTGCCGCCGAAGTGGATCTGGAACGCCGACACGCCGAACGTCGTGCCGGCGGGGGCCCGAATCTCAGCGGGGAAGTCGGGGAACGTCGAGAAATCGCTGCCCGCGAGCGCTGTTTCGAGCGTGAACTGACTGCCGGTCACCTGCATGCCGTCGCCCGAGTCGCCGGCGAATCGGATCACAACCGAATCGCGGGTTTCTCGTTCGCGGCGGGAGATGGCGGAGGTGACCATGCTGTAATCTATACGACGTTTCGGAGCACGAACCACACGTTGGCGGGGCGTTCTGCGAGACGGCGCATGTACCAGGCGAACCAGGCGCTGCCGTAGCTGATCAGCACGCGCACCCGCGCGCCCTGCGCCGCGAGGGAGCGTTGCTCGGCGGCGCGGATCCCGTACAGCATATGGAATTCGTACGCCGATGGGTTGAGCCGCTGCTCCCCCGCGGCCTGACGGATCCGCCCGATCACCTCGAGATCGTGCGTGCCGAACACCGGTTTGACGCGCTGCCGGGCCGCCTCTTTGAGCAGGCGCTCGGCGAGCTGAAAGTACGCGGCATCCACATCCCGCTTCCGGGGGAAGGCGACGTCGGCCGGCTCGTTGTACGCGCCTTTGACCAGGCGAATCGCAGGCGATAGCGCGAGGAGCGATTCGAGATCCGCCGGCGTGCGTCGCAGGTACGCCTGCACACAGACGCCGACGTTCGACCACTCTGACTTCGCGCGCCGGTAGACGTCGAGCGTCGCATCCACGTAGCGCGATTCTTCCATGTCGATCCACAGGAACGAGCGAGCCTGATCGGCTCGAGCGGCGAGTTTCAGGATGTCCTGCACGCAGCCTTCACGACTCGCGTCGAGACCGAGGTGGGTCAGCTTGACCGAAATGTGCGCCGGCAGCTTGCGCCGCTGGATCTTGTCGAGCACTCCGAGGTAATGATCGCGCACGGCCGCTGCTTCCGCGCGGTTGGTCACCTGTTCACCCAGCTCCGTCAGCACGCTGCCGATCCCGGCTTTCCCGAACTGCGCGGCGGCGTCGAGTGCGGCGTCGAGCGTTTCGCCGGGCATGAAGCGCTTGGCGGCGCGCTGAAAGAAGCGACGTTCGCGGAGCTGGCGCGCGAGCCATTGGCTGCGGGACGCCTTGAGGAGGAGACTGCGTGCGAATCCCATGGGGAGATAGTGTAGTGTATCGTTACTTCATGCCAGCGCGTCGTGTTTCTGTCATCGCCAGCATCTCGCTCCTCGCCGCCTGCGCGCATCCGCGCAGCGGCGGCACCGGGGTCACCACGGGTCCGCGCGAGGCGCTCAATGAGAGCTGCCTCCTCTCCACCGGCGCGGTATCCGGCCGGACGCCGAAGATCACGATCGGCCTCACCGATCCCGTCGATCCACGCCATGCGCCGATCCCGCAGAACGACGCGGAGCGACTCGTCTTCCGTCATCTCTACGAGACCCCGGTGCGCATCGACTGCGAACGTCACGTACTGCCGCTGCTGGCGGAGAAGTGGGTGCGGGATGACGGCGGCCGGCGCTGGACATTCCGCCTGCGCGATGACGCGCAGTTCTGGGACGGCGCGCCCGTCACCGCGCAGGATGTGGTATTCGGCAGAGGCGGTGTCGGCTACACACTGGCCGCGCTCGAGACGCGCGTGATCACGGTGATGTTGGCGAAGCCGGCCGACGACGTGCCTCCGGTCTTGGGCGATCCGGGATTGGCGATTTCGAAGCCGGCGCCCGATTCGAGCTGGCCCATCGGCACCGGTGCATACTGGGCGACGAGCGCCACGACGACGGCGCAGGAGATCCGCGCGCAAAGCTCGCGTGGTGATACGCTCGTGTTCCGCTCTGCGGCCAGCGGCGATGCGCGCGACTTGCTCGATGCCGGGGTGGACCTGCTGGTCACGCGCGATCGCGCGCTACGCGATTACGCAGCGACGTTGAAGGATCTCACGGTGGTCGCGTTGCCCTGGGATCGCACATACGTCTACATCACGGCCGAGGCTGGTGGGACCCGATTCGACGGCTTGGAGCAGGCCGTTCGCGCCGAGGCGCGGCGTGCCGAGGGGGGCTTCTGGTGGCTCGACCTGCGCGCCTGCGGTCTTGGGAGTGGACACAGCGTCTCCCCCCCGGCGTCAACCGGTCAGCGCCGCATTCTCTATGCGCGCTCCGATCCGACCGCGCGCGAGTTGGCGGGACGTCTCGCCGCGCTGACGCGGGCGGCCGCGACGGCGCGCTCGCCAGACGATCTCAGCGCCGCAGTCTCAGCCGGCAAGGACTGGGGCTACATCGTCGCGCTGCCGCGCGCGACCGCCGATCCCTGTCGCGCGGCAAAGGATCTGCTGCCGGAATGGGCCGCCACGATCATCCCGCTCGTGGATACGCGTCCGACCGCGATCGTGCGTCGCGGGGTGGCTCGCTGGACGGTCGATCAGGACGGCACGGTTCATCTGGCCCCATGACATTCCGCAGCCGCCTCCTGACCGCGTTCGGGGTGGTGGTGCTGATTCCGCTG
>Ga0184610_1000362_pt1 | contig 10814 bp, 12 predicted proteins | sample PLM1_100_coex_FD_133011 | JGI IMG/M metagenome (GOLD analysis project Ga0184610, IMG submission 133011) | Groundwater sediment microbial communities from an aquifer in East River, Colorado, USA - PLM1_100_coex | ecosystem: Environmental > Terrestrial > Soil > Riparian zone | place: USA: East... | reverse complement strand
TGCCGACGACGATCCGCTCGACGCCGCCCGCTTCACTCTCGAGGTGCTCGAGGAGGCGCGCGCCGATCCCTGTCCGCTGGTACGCGGGCAGGACATACCCGTGACGCAGGAGCGCGGCGTCATGCACGTGCTCGAGCCCTCCGACACCGGCGAGCGTGCCGGCGACGAAGACGCCGTACCAGGTGAGCCGCTGGACCTCCCGGTCCCAGTCGTCCGCCGTCATCTCGGGCTCGTGGTACTCCGCGGGCGGGAGAAATTCGCGATACCAGCGGGCCGCCTCGTTCACGACGGCGAGCGCCGCCTCGCGGTCGGCGGCGCTCAACCGACGGATGGCGACTGGGGATACGGCCGCTTCGCGCGTCAACCGAGCCTCCCGGCCGCCGCCGGAGCGACGAGGCGCGCCTTGGCCCCGTCCACCCACGGCACGTCCTTGGGCAGCAACACCGAGGCCGGACGAATCAGGAACGAGGCGGGGTCCATCCCCGGCGGCGGCGTCCCACGGTCGCGCAGGGCCATCGCCGCGTCGACCAGATACTTGCGCACCCGGATGATGCCGATATCCGCCCGCCCCAAGCGTTCCCGGGTGCGGTCGTAGATGGGGCGCTGGCTCTCGGTGATCGCCTTGTCCTGCGCCCCCACGCCCGGGACCGCGAAGAACTTGCGGGTATGGTGTGCCTGCCAGTCGATCACGTAATCGTTGTGCCGGTCGGCGCGGGGCCGGATGTCGCCGTACGCCTCGCTGGTGGCCGGCGCGTAATCCGTGATGTGAATGCTCAGGCCGGCGCCCATCGCCGCTCGCTCCTCTGCTGTCAACACCCGCGTGCCGTGCCAGGAGATGCACCAGTTCACCAGGTGCTCGTCGTCCACCGGCACCCAGACGTGGGAATGCATGACCGGGTCCGGTTCTGGATCGGTGGGCGGCAGTGTATGGAACGGCATGTGGAACTGCGTGATGCGCCAGTAGTACATGCCGTTCCCCGCGTCGCGCCCGGCGGCGATCAGGACGCCGTACTCGGTGTCCACCACCTCCAGCTGCGGGGCCCGCGCGAGCTGCGTCGCCAGCGCGAAGCCGGCCGCCGCTTTGTCCAGCTCGCCCCGCAGGGCGTCGTCGCCGGTATCGACGACACCGTGGAGGAACGAGATGTGGGAGGGATCGATCCCGCCTTCGAGGGCCTGCAGGTAGTTGCACTCCTGGTAGAACTTCGAGACGAAGCGCTGCTCGTCCGGGACGAGCGTCCACTCCAGGCCGGGCAACGCCGGTGGGGAATCGGCCGGCCCCATGTACGTCCAGATGACGCCACCGCGCTCGGCGCAGGAATAGGCGGGATGGCGCACCTTCTCCTGGAAGCCACTCTCCGGCAGCTCGTTGGGCATCTCGAGGCACCGGCCGTCGAGGCCGTACTGCCAGCCGTGGTAGACACACCGCAGAGCGTCCTTCTCGTTACGCCCGAAGTAGAGCGAGGCGCCCCGGTGCGAGCAGAACTCTCCGAGCAGCCCGACCCGGCCATCGCGCGTCCGGAAGGCCACCAGGTCCTCGCCCAGCAGTCTGACACGCTTGACCCGGCCGCCCGGCAGCAGCTCCGAAGAGAGCAACACCGGCATCCAGTACTGCCGCATCAGGTGGCCGATGGGCGTGCCCGGCCCCACGCGCGTCAGGAGCTCGTTCTCTTCCTTGGTCAACATTGCCCGTTCCCTCCAACCGTCACGCGGCGCTCCTGGCACTTCGCTCCATGGACTGCCTCAGGACCGCGACGTCAGCGGCCGGCAGCCTGGAACATCTCGGCCGCATGCGTTTCCGGATCGTACCGGTGGCGCACCACGCGATCCATGGCCGCTCATCGCCGCTCAGCCTGAGCGAGCGCTGCGGCGCGGAGGACCTCCGTGGGCATCGGTCTCCTCGCGCGGCCCCCTATCCCCGATCAGCGCTGGCCCAGAGCGCAGTTGGCGACCTCGACCGTCGGGACGAGGCGTTTGGCGATCACCGCTCGCCCACGAGAACGCGTCGATAGGCGCGCCCTTTGTAGGGGATACGGTTAGGGACGGGTCAGGAGCTCCAGCACATGGCCATTGGGGTCCAGGAAATAGACACCGCGTCCCCCACGGCGGGTGTTCATCTGCATATCGTCCAGAGACCGTGGCCCGCTACCATACGAGATACTGGCGGCCTTGAGGCGCTCGAAGATGGTATCGAACTCTCCCTCGCTCACGTGAAACGCGTAATGGTGGCTCTCAAACCTGTCGCGGTTGTCGAAGTCCAGCGTCAGGGTGTCGTTCACCCGTACGGGCGCAAAGTGCCCGACGGGCCCTTGGTATGTGAGGTCGAAGAGGCGCGCGAAGAACCGTGCTGACGCTTCCTTATCGTGCGCTGGCACTATGGTGTGATTCAGCGTGATCGCCATATGACATCTCCTGTGTCTTGCACGACATCCATTGAGACTAGGTATTGACGGCTCGGGCACCAGCTTCGGCACACTGTTCGTCCTGGTCTCCAATGCCTCCCCCACAGCCGATGGCGCCAATCAGCAGACCATTGTGAGTGAGGGGATAGCCGCCTGCGCCGGGCACCATCTCGAGCCTCGCTAGGCTCGCCCAGAACGCCGGGTTGTTCTTGATGCTGTCGAGCATCTCCGTGGTGGGCCTCCTGAACGCAGCCGCCGTAATCGCCTTACCCCGTGCCGTCTCAAAAGTATGCAGGCCAGTGGCGTCCCCTTTGACGAAGTATACGAGGGCTCCAGACTCATCCACCACCGCCACACTCATAGAAATCCCGAGCTCGGCAGCTTTTGTCAAGGCAGCCCCGACTGCCTTCTCAGCGATGGCGCGGTTCATGACTCTCTGCGCCGCCCGCACACGTCTGTCCTCGACCATGCTGCTCCTTTCTTCTCCCGATGCTACGGCGCGGCTCACGTCGCCGACAAGCGTGAGGACACGTCGCCCCAGCCCCCGAGTTCGGCGGCCAAGCTTTCGAGGCCCTTCCAGCCGAGCCGCATCTCCTCGAGGCCAACCTCGTTCTCGTTCCGTGTCCCGCCCGCCGCCACGTCGGTCACGACGAGATCGGCGCCGCCGGCCCGGGCGAACGCGACCGCGATCGCCAGGCCCATCCCCCGCGCGCGGGCGCACCCCGTCACCAGGACCGGCCTGCCCTCGAACTCGCTCATACCGAACCCTCCCCTCGTCCGGCCGCTCGCCGTCAGCCGCTCTCTCTAGAGCCCGTAGCTCCGCGCCCGGACGGGATCGGCCAGAGCCGTCCCTCGAGCATGAAGCGCAAACGCCCCCCGGTGTCGCGGACGAACTGGGGACTCCGGTCGGCGAACCGCCGATCGAGGTAGCGATTCCAGAGTTCGTCGGGCTCGACGGCGTGGCCGTCGGCGTCGATCACGGCGTAGCGGTCCATCACGCCCTCCTTTACTCCGAGAGAATGCACGACGACCTTATGAACGCCGTGGTTGGGGCGCTGGTCTTCCCTGCTCTCGGTCTGCCTGATATGCCTTGATGGCGGGGATGACCTCCTGGGTCATTAGATCAATGCCGCGCACGGCAACCTCGTGGGACATCAGACCCTCGCGGCCCCAGAAGACCATGTACCCCGGGTCGACGACATCGATGATGCGCTGCAGCTTCTTGGTCACGGTGTCGGGGTTCCCGGAGACGATCTGGTACGTGGCGTGGGCCTCCTCATAGCTGAGGCTGGGGCCGCCCGGGGTGACATTGGCAGAGCCCACCCGCGCTTGTTCCCGCCGGCTCTGCGTGGCCTCCCGGCTCACGTACCCCGGGGGCTGCAGCCAGTGGCGCGGCGCGACCCCGAACGACGTCCCCAGCTGCCAGAAGAAATGCCGGCCCTCCTCGTAGGCCTTTTCGTCGGTGTCGGCGACGCTCACCCGGATGACGTATCCGCGCTGCTCTGAGGTCGGGGTGAACCCTGTTTTCGCCGCCACCTCGTCGTAGAGGTCGTAGATCTCGTCGACGACGTGGAGCGGCGGCGCGAGCGCCACGTACGGGTAGCGATGTTCGGCCGCCCACCTGACCGACTCCGGGCTGACCACGCCGGGAATCCAGATCGGGGGATGAGGCTTTTGCAGGGGCCTGACCCACGGATTGACCACGCGGTAGTCGTAGTGCTTGCCCTCCCAGCGGAAGGGTCCAGGCGTGGTCCACGCCTTGATGATCACGTTGTGGGCTTCGTCGAACCGCTCGCGGTTGTAGACCGGATTGGTGTTGGTGGCGATGCTTTCCTGGCCGAGACCGCGCACGAAGCCGCAGATCACCCGCCCGCCGGAGAGAATGTCGATCATGGCGACCTCTTCGGCCACCCGCAGCGGGTTGTCGTGGATGGGGAGCACGTTGCCTAGAAAGACGATCCGGCCCTTCGTGGTCGTCCGGGCCAGGACGGCGCCGATCACGTTCACCGACGGCATCATGCTGAGCGGGTTGTTGTGGTGCTCGTTGATCATGACGCCGTCGAAGCCGGACTCCGTGCAGTACTGTAGCTCCTCGAAGTACATGCCGTAGAGCTCTTGAGCCCGTTCGGGGCTGAAATGTTCGTTGGGAAACATCAAGTTGTTGTAGCCACGGCGTCGCGCTTCATCCTGGGGGTACGCCGTGTATCCCATCTCGGTGAAGAAGTAGACTTCCTTGACCATGCCGGCCCTCCCGATCTGGCTCGCTGGCCGACGTCTAGGGTGCGGACCTCTCAGGCACGGGTTGCCAGGAAGTCCAACACCACCTGCACGAACGCTTCGGGCTGCTCCATCTCCGGCATGTGGCCGCACCGATCCAGGACCTTCGCCGTGGCACCCTTTATCGCCCGCTGATAGAGATGGCACGCGTTGAGGGGGATGATCGTGTCGTGGCGTCCCCAGACCACCAGGGTTGGCGTCGCGACCCCCGGCAGCAACGCGGGCAGCGTGTGGCTGCGCATGTACGGCTTCCAGAGCAGACGAACCGCCGTCTCCCGGTCGCGTTCCACCACTTCCTCTTCCTCTGGTGTCCAGGCTTTGCCGTAGTACTTGGCGTACTCCGGCGACTGTGCAGGATCGTAGAACGCCTGGGCAAATGCCTCCTTGCTGGAGTGGATGAAGTAGTCCCAGACTTGGCCTTCCTCCGGCTTCAGGCCCGCCGCGTCCACCAGGACCATCTTCTTGAAGATGGAGGCGTTCACCGTCGCGATCTCCGCCGCAATCCAGCCCCCCATGGAGCAGCCGATGACGTGCAGCGGCTGTGGCACCTTCAGGTCGCGGGCGAACCAGGTGACCCAGGCCGCCAGGTCTCGCACGCTGGCAATCCAATCCGGGCGCGCTGAGCGGCCGAAGCCCGGCAGGGACGGCACGTACACCGTAAAGTGCTCGGCCAACAGCTCGTACGCTCGGGACCAGCCGGGGACACCCAGCTCGCCGTGCAGCACCAGCAGCGGCTCCCCGCTACCGCCATGGCGGAGCTGGACGCGGACGTCTGCGGCCTCGACAAGTTCCTCGGTAAAGGTCCCGTCTTCTGTCGTGGCCATTCCATCACCCTCTATGCGGCCCATGTGCCCAGCGCGCGTCCTCCTCAACCCATCATCCCGGCTGGCCGCTTCGATCCCACAGATCCTTGCGAGCCGTCAAGGCCCTTGACCAAGCGTTTGGTAGGTGGGGTATCATAGAGCCCGCGTCCTGTCAACGCGAGGAGGACACCATGGAGCAGGCGGCCCCCGAGACCCTGGTGATCGATGACCGCGACGCCGGGTTGTTCCGCGTCCACCGCAGCGCCTTCACCGACCCCCGCATCCTGGAGCTGGAGCGGCGGCGCGTCTTCGACCAGTGCTGGATCTACGCCGGCCACGCCTCCGAGGTCCCGCGGCCGGGCGACTTCCAGACGCGCCGCGTCGCGGGACGGCCCGTGATCCTCGTCCGCGGCCTGGACGGCGTGGTCCGCGTCCTGCTCAACACGTGCACCCACCGGGGCGCCCAGGTCTGCCGCGAGAGCTGCGGCAACACCAAGACGTTCCAGTGCTTCTATCACGCCTGGACGTTCGACACCGAGGGGCGGCTCGTCGGGATCCCCGGCGAGGACGCCTACAGCGCCGCCTTTGACGCGGAGGAGCGCGCGCTCGCCAGCCCGCCCCGCGTCGAGACCTATCGCGACTTCGTCTTCGTCAGCTTCAACCCGGCCGTCGCGCCCCTCCGCGACTACCTGGCCGGTGCCCGCGAGTACCTCGACCTGATCTCGGACCAGTCCGAGGCCGGCATGGAGATCGTCACCGGCACGCAGGCGTACAGCATGCGGGCCAACTGGAAGCTGCTGGTCGAGAACAGCATCGACGGCTACCACGGGCGCACAACGCACCAGCGGTACCTCGAGTTCCTCATCGAGTCTGGCGTGGATCCCGAGCTGGTGCGACGCCGCCGCCGTGGCAGCGGCAAGGCCCTCGGCAACGGCCACGCCGTCATCGAGAGTGAGCCTCAGCACGGGCGCCCCATCGCGCGGTGGACGCCGATGTTCGGGGAGGCGAAGCGCGCCGAGCTGGAGGCGATCCACCGGAAGCTCGCCGACCGCTTCGGCGCCGAGTGGGCCTACCGGATGACGCAGACGAGCCGGAATCTGTTGATCTTCCCGAACCTGATCATCAACGACATCATGGCCATCACCATCCGCACCTTCTTTCCCGTAGCGCACGATTACATCGAGATCAACGCCTGGGCCCTCGCCCCGCGCGACGAGAGCGCCGACAACCGCGCGCTACGCCTCGACAACTTCCTGACCTTCCTCGGCCCGGGCGGCTTCGCCACGCCGGACGACGTCGAGGCGCTCGAGTCCTGCCAGCGGGGCTTCGTCGCGCGCGAGGTGGAGTGGTCCGACATCTCGCGGGGCATGAAGCGCGAACAGCCGCTGATCGACGACGAGCTGCAGATCCGCGCGTTCTGGCGCCAGTGGCACGCGCTGATGCGGGGCTGGCCGCTCGCCGAGGTACCGGTCGACCACGCGATGGCCGCCGAGCGCTGAACGCCCGGAGGGCCACGGCCATGGCAGCGACGTCGACGGTCCACGGCATCACGCGCGCTGAGGTCGAAGAGTTCCTCTACGAGGAGGCGGCCCTGCTCGACGCCTGGCGCCTGCGCGAGTGGCTCGGGCTCCTGACGGACGATGCCACGTACGAGGTGCCGTCGACGGACACGCCCGACGGCGACGCGCGCACGACGCTCTTTCTCGTCGCCGACAACCTCGAGCGGCTCCGTTCCCGGGTGAACCAGTTGCTGGGCAAGACGGCCTGGGCGGAGAACCCGCGCTCGCGCACGCGACGGCTCATCACGAACGCGCGGATCCTCGACGTGGACGGTGACACCATCCGCGTCACGGCCAACTTCGTCGTCTATCGGATGCGCGTCGAGCAGGTCGACACGTACGTCGGCCGGTACGAGCACACGCTGGTGCGGCGCGACAGCGCGCTCAGGATCCGCCACCGCCGCGCGATCCTCGACCTCGAGGCGCTACGCCCGCACGGCAAGGTCAGCATCATCCTGTAACCTCGGGATTACCTTCGCAGGGGAGGCAAAGATGGCAGAGATCCTCGGCCTCGGCGTGACGCACTTCCCGCCCCTCGCCGGACGGGACGAAGACATGGCGCGCATCCTCACGCGGGCCCTCGCGGACCCTGCGCTGCCTGAACGCTACCGCCAGCCTTCGGGCTGGCCGGAGGCGATGCGCGAGGAATACGGCAACGATGAGGGGCGGAGCGCCGCGGCGCGGCACCGCGACTTCCTGGTGACGCACTTCCGCAAGTCGCGGCGGATCCTGGATGAGTTTCGGCCGGACTTCATCGTGGTGTGGGGCGACGACCAGTACGAGAACTTCAAGGAGGACGTCGTCCCGCCGTTCTGCCTGCTCGCGTACGAGTCGTTCGCGCCGGAGCCCTGGGCCGACGCGCCGTTCGTCCGCGCGAACGTCTGGGGCGAGCTGAAGGACACGACGCTCCGGCTGCGTGGCCATCGCCAGGGTGCCAAGGCCCTGGCCGAGGCGCTCCTGGCCGAGGGCTTCGACGTCGCCTACGCGTACCGGCCCCTGCACCACGAGCTGGGACACGCCTTCCTCAACACGGTGCTCTTCCTCGACTACGACCGCCGGGGCTTCGACCATCCGCTCGTCCCGTTCCAGGTGAATTGTTACGGCCGGAAGGTGATCTCGCAGCGGGCAGGCGTGGCGAGCCTGGCTGAGGCGCCGAGCGGCGAGCAGCTCGACCCGCCCTCGCCGATGCCCTGGCGCTGCTTCGACCTGGGCGCCGCGTGCGCCCGCGTCCTGGCGCGGAGCCCCTGGCGCGTCGCGCTGATCGCTTCGTCGAGCTGGTCCCACGCGTTCCTCACACCGAAGAACTACTTCCTCTATCCGGACATCTCGGCGGACCGGGTGCTGTACGAGGCGCTGCGCGCGGGCGATTATCCTACGTGGCGCGGGACGTCGCTGTCCGCCATGGAGGAGAGCGGCCAGCAGGAGATGCTCAACTGGATGTGCCTCGCCGGGGCGATGGCCGAGCTCGGCCGAAAGCCGGCCGAGACGGCGTGGATCGAGACGCACATCTTCAACTCGAACAAGTGCTTCGCGTCCTTCCTGCCGTGACGGCGACACCCGCGGGATCGAGCTGATGCGGCTCGGGTTCGTCGGCACCGGCACGATGGGCAATCCGATGGCCCGCTGTCTCCTGGAAGCGGGCCACCAGGTGACGGTCAACGACCTTCGAAGCGAGGCCACGGCGAATCTCTGCGATCTGGGGGCAAGCTGGGCGGAGAGCCCGCGCGCGGCGGCGGAAGGTAGCGAGGTCGTGTTCACGTCGCTGCCCGGCCCAGCGGAGGTGGAGCGGGCGGTGCTCGATACGTCGATGGGGATTCTTGCGGGACTGACGTCGGGCGGCACGCGTGCGGCGGGGGACCAGCCCCCGCCTGACGTGCGCGGGTACATCGACATGACGACAAATTCGCCGGGTATCGTTCGCCGGATCGCCGATGAATGCAAGGCGCGTGGTGTGGCGATGCTGGATGCGCCGGTGAGCGGCCGCCCGCCGGGCATGACCATCATGGTCGGCGGCGACGCGACCACCTTCGCCACGTACCGGCCGCTGCTCGCGTGCATCGGGCGGAACATCTTCCACGTCGGCGAGACTGGCGCCGGATGCGTCGCCAAGCTGGTGACCCAGTACCTCGGGTATTCGAATTTCATCACCTCCCTCGAGGGCCTCCTGATCGGCGCCAAGGCCGGCATCGATCTGGGCGTCCTGGCGCAGATCGTCCCGGTCAGCGCCGGGGCGAGCCGGACGTTCGACAACATTCCACGGTCGGTGCTCAGCGGGACGTTCACCGCGGGCGGGACGCTCGACATCGTCGCGAAGGACATGCATCTGGCCTGCGACCTCGCCCGCGACATCGGCGCGCCCGCGCACATGGGCCTGATCGCCGACGACGTGTACCGGCGGGCCCAGGCTCAGGGCTGGGGACAGCTCGGCTTTCCTGTCGTCGCCCGGATCCTGGAAGCGATGGCGGGGGTGGAGCTGCGCGCGCCCGCGACCACCGATGGAGCGCCCTACGAGGACCGGGACCCCAGACGGGGGTAGAGACGATGGCGGACCAGCATGAGGACATGGCGCAGCTTCTCCTCGAGCGACAAGCGGCGAACTTCCTGTACCACGAGGCGGAGCTGCTCGACGAGCGGCGTTACGAGGAATGGCTGGACCTGCTCGCCGAAGATGTTCGGTACTGGATGCCGATGCGGCGGAACGTCAAGGTCGGCGAACTCGAGCGAGAGTTCACGCGTGAGGGCCAGGACATCAACTGGTTCGACGAAGGCAAGGATACCCTGACGCGTCGCGTGCAGCAGATCCTGACCGGGGTCCACTGGGCCGAGGAGCCGCTCTCGCGCATCTGCCACATGATCTCCAACGTTCAACTCCTCGGCGTGAAGCCCTCGGCGGTGGAGCCCTCGGAAGTCACGGTCAAGAGCCGCTTCCTGATTTACCGAAATCGGGTGGAAACGGAAACGGACATTCTGGTCGGAAAACGGGAGGACGTGCTGCGCCGGGTCGACGGACGATGGAAGATCAGCCGGCGGAAGATCGTCCTGGATCAGAACGTGCTGTTGAGCAAGAACCTCACCTTTTTCTTCTAGAGACGAGGCAGCCATGGCGATCGCGCGAAAGAATCGCTACAAGGACGGCCTGGTGGATCTCGCCGCCGGGCGGATCAGCCGCGAGATCTTCGTCAACGAGGAGATCTATCAGGAAGAGCTGGAGCGGGTCTTCACCCGCGCGTGGCTGTTCGTCGGCCACGAGAGCCAGATCCCGAAGCCGGGGGACTACTTCGTGTCGTGTATGGGAGAGGAGTCGGTGATCCTGTGCCGCGACCGGGAGGAGCAAATCCACGTGTTCCTGAACTCCTGCCGTCATCGGGGCATGAAGGTGTGTCGTTACGACGAGGGCAACACCGCGGTGTTCACCTGTCCCTACCACGGCTGGAGCTACGCCAACGACGGGAAGCTGGTCGGGGTGCCCTTCTACCGGGAGGCGTATCACGCGAAGCTCGACAAATCGCAGCTCGGGCTGGTGGCGGTCGCGCAGCTGTGCCGCTACAAGGGGACCGTGTGGGCGACCTGGGATCCCTCGGCCCCGCCGTTTCTCGAGTACCTCGGTGATTTCAAGTGCTATCTCGACCTGGCTCTGGACGCCTGGGATGGCCGTGAGGGCGGGACCGAGGTGCTGGGCGGCGTCCAGAAGTGGCTCATTCCCTGTAACTGGAAGTTCCCGGCCGAGAACTTCAGCGGCGACAGCTATCACAACATCAGCCACCGGTCCGTGGACC
>Ga0184610_1000360_pt1 | contig 10893 bp, 13 predicted proteins | sample PLM1_100_coex_FD_133011 | JGI IMG/M metagenome (GOLD analysis project Ga0184610, IMG submission 133011) | Groundwater sediment microbial communities from an aquifer in East River, Colorado, USA - PLM1_100_coex | ecosystem: Environmental > Terrestrial > Soil > Riparian zone | place: USA: East... | reverse complement strand
GACTCGGCGAGCGAGGGTTCGACCTGCGTGCCCTTTGCCGAGAAGCGTACCAGGGTGTCGTAGATGTTGCTGGTGTTGTTTGCCGAGAAGCCGTCTGTGATGATGTGCGCGTCGAGTCCCACGGTCTCTTGGCCCTGGCCGAAGACCAGCGTCCCCCCCAAACGCCCGCATCGCGTGGCGTCCCAGGACGACATCGGGGCACCAGCGCTGGGCGCAGACATCAGCGATAGGATGAGCAACACCAGTGGAACCGCGATGATGCGAGTCAGCCGATAGGGCAACGAAATCCCTCCTTGGTGAGAATAGATGAGAACCACCTCCTTCAGTGGACGCGTTAGGTATTCTTGACGCGAAAATCGTGTCCTGCCCGCGGTGGAGAGGAGACCGGACTGGGTCGGAGAAGTAGCCACCGCTAATCCCAATCTTGAATGTCCTTTGTCACAATTGGTCGTTCGGCGAATCGGCGTCCGCGCGCCGATAATGATTAAGGAGGAAAAGCATGAGCAGGAGGAGTCTGTGGGTACTGTCATCGATCATCCTGATCGTCGTCTTCGGCGTCGCGGCGTGCCAGCAGCGGCAGGCGCAGCAGCCGGGCGCGACGCAAACGGGCGGGCTTCCGGACCTCGGCGGCCGCACCATCCGCGTCGCGACTGACGCCACGTATCCGCCCTTCGAGGTCGTCGACAAGACGTCCAACCAGGTCATCGGCTACGACGTTGACCTTATCAACGAGATCTGCCGGCTCGTGAATTGCAAACCAGAGGTCAAGAATGCCAAGTGGGAAGGCATCTTCCCTGCACTGCAGAAGGGCGACTACGACGCCGTGCTCTCCGGTGTAACCATCACCGAAGAGCGCGACAAGACAATGGACTTCACGGAGGCGTACATCGAAGTCGGGCAGGTCGTCCTCGTGCGGGCGGACGATACAAGGATCAACGGCGTCGGTGATCTGGCGGACAAGGTCGTCGCGGTGCAGATTGGCACGACGAATGACGAGCTGGCCTCCAAGATGCAGAAGGAAGGGAAGGTCAAGCAGGTCAAGCGGTTCCCGACCTTCGATCTTGCTGTGAGGTCGCTGCTGAACAAGGACGCGGACGCGGTGATCATCGACAGCGTCGCGGCGTCAGGCTACATGGGCACCAACCCGGACAAACTGAAGGCCGCCGGCGAGAAGTTTACGAGTGAAGGGCTCGGTATCGTCGTGCGCGAGGGAGATGCAACCCTCCAGGGCGCGTTCAACGCCGCCCTGGCAGAGATGAAGAAGAGCGGCGCGCTCGACCGTTTGTATCAGAAGTGGATGGTCGAGTACAAGCCGTCGTAACAAAGCCAACGGGCTGATTCGCCTGTGGCCGGTCCGAGTCCACAGGTAAATCCAGACGTCAGCGGGCAGGGCCGGCTGCTCTCCGTCAGTGTTCTAGAACGAGCGCCCTGGTGGGCGCTCGTTCTGCTTATTGCCGGGGTGTTCGCCCTCGTCGGCATCCGTCGCTCGCCCGTCTACATGGAAACGTATCACTTCCTCGTTCCGGGCGTGTACGTGACGATCAAGCTCGCGCTCGCCGCGTTCGTGCTGGCGATGGTGCTCGGGTTGCTGGCGGCGCTGGGTCAGATTTCACGCCATCCAATTCCGAATACAATCGCTCGATTGTATGTGGAGGTCGTGCGGGGTGTGCCCCTGCTCGTCCAGCTCATCTATATTGCGTTCGTCGTCACGCCGGTGCTGGCGGATCTCACCGGGATCCGATTGTTCCGGGACGACATGGTGCGCGCCGTGCTGGGATTGGGGATCGGCTATGGCGCGTATCTCGCGGAAGTGTATCGGGCCGGGATCGAGTCGATTCCTCGAGGGCAAGGCGAGGCCGCCCGGTCGCTGGGAATGACGCCCTGGCAGGCCATGCGGCACATCATCCTGCCCCAGGCGATCCGAGTGATCCTGCCGCCGCTCGGGAACGACTTCGTCTCGATGCTCAAGGACAGCTCGCTCGCATCGGTGATCTCGGTCACGGAGCTCACGTATAGTGGTAGCCTTCTGAATGCCCGGACGTTCCGCTCGTTCGAGACCTACAATGTGGTCGCGCTACTGTACTTGATCATGACGCTGATTGGATCATTGGGAGTCCGCGCGCTGGAGCGGTGGGCGGGGAAAGGAAAACGCTGATATAATGTTGGCCGCGCGGGCGGTTAGCTCAGATGGCTAGAGCGCATCCTTGACATGGATGAGGTCACAGGTTCAAGTCCTGTACCGCCCACCACGAAATCCCCGCATCTATCAATTGTTTTCGCAGATGGCCACGTTAGAGAACCCTCGTGTAAAGGCCGTTACTGTTGCCTAACTGTGGCCAATCGCGTCTGTCCAGGACTCTGCAAGACCGTTGGACGGGTGCAAGTCTTCCTCAAGGGTGAGGGCCTCATGACATGAAGACCCTGATTGGATGGCTAACCGATTATGCCGCCATCCTCGGTGCCGTAGGGCTTGGTGTCGGCATCATCGGCATTGTACTAACCGTCATTTTCTTTCGAAGAAGTCAGCGTCTCAAGAAACCCTCTTGGGCCATCAGGACTACCAGCCTGATCAAAGGATTCAAATCTAATCTGGAAGGCCTTGCCATCAACTTCAAGGGTCAACCGGTGGGAAGCGTTGCAGTGAGCAGAGTTGTTTTCTGGAATGACGGTGCGGATACAATCAACCGTGGTGATGTAGTCAGCGTTGACCCCTTACGCCTCGTCCCAAAATGGGGATCTGCAATTCTCGATGCTGGAATCCTTGCAAGTAACTATCAGTCAAATGAATTCTCTGTTTCTCCTGCCGGTGACGGGAGTACACATATGAACTTCGGTTACATAGACAAGGGACAAGGCATAGTTCTTCAAGTTGTGCACACGGGTGCGTCTTCAAATGACATTGCAATTGTTGGTACCATTAAGGGGGCGAAGGTTGAACGGCGCGATCCGGCGTTGTCACTGAGGCCCCAGCGCGAACCATGGATGTTCGCCACAACGCGCGGCACTATCAAGTTTCTGGCTTCTGTCCTCATCTTCGCGTTCTTGTTTTGGTCCGTCTTGATACTTCTGAAGTATGTCTCGACAAAATATCAAGTATCTTACCCAGGATTTTTCCTCCCAACCATGGCAGCGGCGCTTGTACTGATGTTTATCTGGTATACCTACAGGGTAGATCGACCTCCAAAGGGCCTGGAGGCATTTTTGCAAGATCCCTACGAATCGGATACCTAGTTGTCTGGTGGACTTTCTCTCGTGAAATTCTGGGGCGGGGGCGGCATCAGCGCGCGCATCTTCGCTTCGGCCTCGGCGAGTTTCGCTGCTCTGATCGACCGATGCGACGAGTAGAGAAAGCGCGCGACCTGCTCCTTGAGATTCGGGGGGAGACTGTTGATCAATCGTGCCGCGATGTCCATACCCATCTGATGCACTCGCCGCTCTTCATCGGGCTGCGTATCACCGACGTTCACCTGGACGCCTGTGGCAATGCCCTGTTGCTGGAGTTGGCCCAGCATCGACCCTTCGAGTTCGATCTGTCGCTCTAGTCGGGCCAGAGCACGCAGTCTCAGATCCCCGTCGCGCGCTCGCTTCGCCTGCGCCAGTACCGCGAGTGTCTCCCAGTTCAAGGTCCGGAGCCGATCGAGCAGGGTACCAGCCTGGACCTCCTCACGAGCAGCCTGAGCCGCCATCAACGCAGAAGGCAAGTGGCTCCGATGTGCTGGCCCACCCGGAAACCGGCGTAATAGCCCTTGACTTTATGGTGATATGTTCAGTATCTATCTTTAATCACACGGAGGAGCGAACCCTCGTATCAGGAAGGTACCGGCATCATGGCTCAGTTCTCTCCCGACTGTCGATCATGTCACATCCCGCTCTCCGGCATTCGGGCGGTGCCGCCACGGATACTGCGGGGTGTGCGCCGCCACAAGAAGAATCCTAATTTCTGCAATATCTGCAGCGAGAAAGCATACCAAGGCTACATCGACGAGATCACGGTCCTGTTTGCGGATATCCGCGGTTTCACGGAGTTGACCACAACGTACGGACCGCTGAAGACACGCGCGCTGCTCGACGAGTACTTCCGCACGGCCAGCGAGATCTTCTTCGAGCGGGATGCTATCGTCGACCACTTCATGGGCGACGCTATCATGGCGTTTTTCAACGCGGTCAAACCGGCTCCTGATCAAGTTGCTCAGGCGGTTCGAAGCGCCTTCGATCTTCTCAGTCTCATCCGCCACCTCAACACGAAATGGGCGTTGCCCCAGCCTGTCGGTGTCGGCATCGGCATCAATCACGGGACGGCGGCCCTTGGTGTCCTGGGATCAACCAATCCAGATGATTTCACAGCCATCGGGGAAACCGTGAACATCGCGGCGCGCTTGCAAGCGCAGGCCGACGCGGGCGAGATCCTTGTCACGTCGGAGGTTTACGAACAGGTCCGGAACGCCTACCCAGACGCCCAGCCCCGGACATTCGAGTTGAAAGGCATCCAAGGCCCCGTCGAGGCCTACGTGCTCAACTGACTGATTGGCAAACGGTTCGCCGTTCTGCCCCTGCCAGGCGGAACGTGGCGGCCCTTCTACGCGTCGTCCTTGGGCGGCATCGATTGATCCTGGGGAATCTGCCCGAAGTGTAGCCCACGCGAAGGCAATACTCGGGCGTGCTACTACTGTCGAAAGACGCACGATTCCGCTCGCACGATTGGCACAAGACCGCATCAGTGAAGTTGCGCGAACAGTCGCCGGGGAAAGATTTGATCGCACGCTGGGCGGGCTGCCGCTGTATCTCGCGCTACCTTAAGCGGATCGGCTATTGGGATACCCTATTTTGTGACATTTGGCAAGTTTCTGCGAGTGGGCCTTAATTCCACCAACCAATGTCTCAATATTTCTAGTCGCGCCATAACATATGCGGCCAATCCTGCTCGAGTTGGAAGGTTCTTGGAATCAGCAAAGATGATTTGCGTTGCAATCGGGTCGCGTTCCGGTTCATCTCTGACAAAATAGGGTGTGTATTCTGGTGCATGCGTATTTGCATATTGAAAGACTTCCTCTCGCCATGAATCAATCCATACAACAATGCGAGATACTTCGTTTGGCTCCCAGTTCTGGCTTCGGTTAACATCGATCAACAGTGATGACCCCTGACGCACGAAGTCTTCAATCCTCGTAATCGTTGGGACAATACCATGTAATCTTTTTACTTCCTCATCCTTTTCTTCATAAAGAGTGTAGGCAGCCCTGATGAAACTCAGAAACGTAAGTCCTCCGAATATGACGATCGGAGCAAACCACGGGACCCAGTCCAGTTGCATCCCCAGTTTAGGCCAGTAGAACTTGATGATACCGACAATAATGGACCCGATGAAACCTACAGTTCGAGCCCATCCCCAAGGCCCCCGCACGGCCCTTTTCGCCCACTCTTTGACAAATTGCCAGAGTGACACGTCCACAGGTTATCAAACCTTGAAGTCTACGGATGAGGTCCTTCATTAAGCCTTTCACGTCGAGTATGATCTCTTACCTTCTGTGTGCTTGTTGTGTGCCAACTCAGGCAGTAGGGGATAAACTAGACCGAACTCAGGCATAAAGAGCGGCATAAACGAACGCAAGAAATGCAGTCTCAATGCGGCTCCTAGCAATTCCGAGGAACCTAGAGGGAATCAGGCAAAGAATCCAAAAACAGAATGGGGTTCAGGAGGTCGGCGGTTCAAGTCCGCCCGGCCCGACCAGGGAACTCAATACTGACGCAGGGTTTCGCGGGGTCGGATGAGTTGCCCGGCCCCGCGTCGCAGTTTGGTGCCTTGCTGGTGCCTTAATGGGAGGGACCGAGCATCGCCTCAAAGGAGAAAAACACGATTCGGTTCGGCGTCCGAGCGGTCGACGAGCGGTGGTCGTCCACCTGGAAGTTGTGGGCTGAAGGCCCGGGAGGCGTCTACCTCGCCGCCCGCATGATGGCGGGCAAGTACAAACTGAGTATGCACAAATCGGTTTGGCGGTCAGCCTACACGAAGGAAAGCGAGTTCGCGTTTCCTGAGACGGGAAGCCGCCTCCACAAGGAGTGGCCTAGGCCTTCGGAGTTCGAACCCGGATGGACTCGGGGTCCTGTTGTCATCGTCCCCAACATCGGCATGAAGGAACCCTTTCTGATTCGCGCCAATGACGAGCCGAAGTCTGTAAATTGGTTTGAGCCAGCGCCACCTGATGGCAAGAGGGTCTTTGAACTCGTATTCTCGGCCCCTGGCATCAAGGCCGAGGAGTTCAGGAGTATATTGGCCCAGGTTCGAGACGGTACTCTCGTGGGTTCACTTCCTGTTTCCACGGGCGAGATGGTGTGGCTCTACACGTGGGTGGATCATCCATTGCAACCGCACGAGCGTGCCGTGGTCGAAGGCCTGTTGAAGGATGTCTGGGTCGGGGTCGATTCCGACTCGGGACGTGAAAAGGCTAAATCACTCAACCTTCTTTGGGTGGGTGACATCGAAGGTATACCATTCATCGTTGATATCGCCCTCGGCAGGGAATACGTGGTGATCAAGCCTCAAGAAAGACGCTCGTAAACGCGCTCGGTCCTACTGTGCCATCGGTCAATTCCATGGGCGAAGCCTTTGTGGTTGACTGACCAGTTCAAGTCTGAAGCCATCCTCAATCGCCCGCGTCCTGAGTCGGCTCGGCGATAGGAGAAGGAGAGCGAGGTACAGCAATTCTTTTGTCACACGAGCACCTCACGAGGAGACGACGTCGCTTCAGCATGCTTGTGCCGCTGTTCAAGCAGGGTGTCCAATTTGGACCCCACGCCCTCAAACGCTGACGGCATCAAGTGCCCGTACGTGTTCAGCGTGGTCGTGATGGAGGCGTGGCCCAGGGCTTGGATTGCCTTCGGATGAACACGCCTGCGGCGATGAGCAGGCTGGCGTGGGTGTGTCGCAGATCGTGAAACCGCACGTCAGGCAACCCGGCGAGACTGAGGTGACGTTTTAATGTAACCAGCCCGGAACTCCTCAGTGCTGCGGGCATCGATGAAGACCGTCGTCGTATCACCGCCGGTGATGACCGCGCAGTCGATTGAACCGATGGGAGCCCCCCTCCCTGGTCTGAACCCGACTTCCAGCGACACTGTGGCCTAACTGTTGCCTAACCAGTGGAACTCCGCGTACAAACACGGACGGAGCCGGAATTTCCCGCAGCCACAAAGGGCCGCGAAACGGCGCATCAGTGGCGGTCTTTGGACGTTCGAGGACGATGGCGGAATGGTTTGCCGCAGGCTCCAGATGTCCTTGACATGGATGAGGTCGCAGGTTCAAGTCCTGCACCGCCCACCAGAAGGCGAGGGCTCTCACACAACGAGAGCGCTCGCCTTCTGGTATCCGGAACGAAGAATGAACCTGCGACCTCATGAGGGGGGTGCGGGGGAGGTACTCCCCCAGGTGGTAAAGGGGGCAGCGAGCGCAAATTTCAAACGCGTAGAGTACACTTACGTGCTTCGCGAGCGATCAGGGGGACTAGTCCCCCTGAGGAGGAAGCCGCAGGCGACGACGAGGCGGCAGGTTCAAGTCCTGCACCGCCCACCAGGAGGCGAGGGCTCTCGTAGCGTGAGAGTTCTCGCCTCCTGATATTCGGCTAGAGGACAAAGCCGCCTCCACCCCGATATGTCAAACATTTCCAGAGGTGATCGAGGAGGGCTTAAATCCTTTGGCGATGAGCCAGAAGGCAAGCGTCATCTCCCAAGCGAACACCGGGATTGCCGCGATAAACCCCCACACGGAGACTTGCTCGTAAAGCCCGAACAGAACTGCGGTCGCAAAGGCGAAGATCATGGTACCTCCGACAAGCCCCAACACGGCAATGGCCCGTGGCACAAGTGCGGACCTGTACATCAAGTAGGCGAGCAACAGCGTGTTGACCCCCAAGACGAAGTTTGGCCCGAACAGGAACGTCCAATCATGGATCGCTACTAGAGCCTTGCCCAGAGTTACGAGAGAGGCCGCGTCCGTGCCCGCAGCTCCGGCCAAGTCCTGCCTCAACGTCACGACCGAAAGGAGGCTGATGATGCCGACGACGATGATGGCCGCTTCAAGAAGACGACCACAGACATAGCCAAGAGCGACGGCTTCGTTCTGCCTTTTGACGATCGGAAACAGCGTGACCGCGGTGCCGATAACTGCGATGGCAAGGATCAACTCGAAGAACGCCCCCAAGAACACTCGAGTGTCATCGCCAGAACTGACGATGTAATCGGGGCGGTTCAGAACAGGGTCGTATAGAACAAGCCCTCCGATCGCGGCGATCGCGGCAACAATGAAGAACACGCCCGCAAGGACCGCAATCTTTCTAGTTGAGTTCATGGAGTTTCCTCTTGCTGCTCTAACGAGGCCTACGCCAAGCCTAGCACGAGCCCGAGGAGCAGGAGCAAGAAGAACACGCTTTGTCCGGAGTGGACGATGATCGATATCCAAACGCTACAGAAGCGTCTGGCCGGGTAGGATTCCAGCAAGGCAGCGCTGACGATAGTGCCCGGTATTCCCCAGGGCTGGTGCAGATGATAGATACCAAAGAGCACACCGTTCGCAAGCCAGTCCCATTTGCCAAACACGCCCCTCATCTTGGGCAGCAGCACACCCCGCAGCAGGAATTCTTCGCCCAGGACTGTGTTGAACAACGCGTTGACGGCGAACAGCGCCAAGAACCCCCAGGCGCCCACCAATTGGGCCCGCGCTTCTGGCGAATCTAACAGCTCACGTCCGCTGAAACCGGGGGGTTCGGCGAAAAACGGGAACATCCTGACCCATAGATTTTCCAGCGGTGAATGCAGGGCCATTTCCCACAAGGCGCTCAGGATCAGAAGCGGCACCAACCACAGCCAGAGCCTTCCCCGCGGCCGGCCCGTTTTGGGATCCTGCGGCGTGTTAAGCCACAAGCGCCGCCGGATAGTCTTCCAGCGTAGATCGTCTTCTTCGCGGTAGACGATGATCATGGCCAGGACAAACTGCCAGATCAGGCCTAGGGTTAACGCCATCACCCTGGTAGTGAACGCCTGCCGGCCGGTCGGTGATCCGGATGCCAATGCCGGGGCGACGACCCAGCCCAGGATGGCCATGGGCACCGCCGCCGCGGCCCAGATGGCCAGTATTTTACCCAAGCTGTATTGCGAGATTGTGGAAGCGTGATTCTCTGGCTGCATAGTTTGTTGCTCCCATGAAATTCAGTCTGAGGTTTTGCTTGGGTTTCAGGACTGGCGCCCACCGGTTCTTTCGCCGGCATAGCAGCCGACAACATCTAACTTCGAGGGAAGAGTCCGACCAGCCAATACCGCATTGTTGAACATGTGTTCGCCTGTTTTGTGGGATGCTTCTAGAGATCCCCCGAATGAGTGATAGACGGTCGTTTCTTAGTGGGGTTACTGTTGGCGTAAGTCCAAGGATTGAAAACTCGCATGAGAGGTGATCCGTTTGACGTACGAGCGCCCTACGATTATCGATTTGGGGTCAATCGAGAAGCACACATTCATCATTCCATTCTCACCGGATCTGGACGGTGGCGTAATCCTGGATCTTACTCTTACTATCTGATTTCTTTGAGCTAGAGGTGATCCGTTTGACGTACGAGCGCCCTACGATTATCGATTTGGGGTCAATCGAGATGCACACATTCCAGACAATACCCTCACCGTGCCTGGACAACGACTTCATCTGCCCGGACGGTGACGGAACATCGGCGAGCGGATAGATAGCCGCAGGAAGTAGAAACGCGTACTCTCTTCCCAAGCCCCGTGCATTGGCTTCTTTAGGAGAGCGCATCTTCGCCTTTCCCCACCGTCTTTGAGGCTCAACTCCGGGAAGGAAGCGGAGAGTGGAGCAGCCCCACCCTGAGAAAGCCTCGCTCATCAGGCTAGGCACCTGGGCGTTGGTATTGATCCTTGCCTGGTCCACCCTCCTCGTATATGTGATAGGGTCGCGCTTCTCTATCAATCCGGTCCGGCCGTGGCGGCAAGACGTCCTTCGAATCAGACGCCTTATTCCTCAGGGGTGGGCCTTCTTCACGCGCGACCCCCAAGCGTCGCGAGTGTTTCCGTTTAGAAGACATGAGACGTGGACGAGCGCTTCACTAGGCCCCCACGCTCTTCCCTCCAATATCTTTGGGCTTAGCATGCGTCACCGCGCTCAGCGGTTCGAAATGTTCGTCCTAGTCCGCAAGATTCCTCAGGAAGCATGGCGACGATGCGACGAATCGCCCGTGGCGTGCCTGGAAAGTACGCCTGAAGTGGCCGTCAGGAACACTTTCCCTCGCCCAACCCTCTGCGGGGATGTGGGACTGGTTAGGCAGAAGCCTCTCCCTTGGAGCCGGCGCGCCTCGAGCCAGTCAGTCATCATGCCGTCCACGGTCGTGCGCCTGGAGGCTGCCTGTGACTAGGGCGTTGACTTGGCTGGGCCGACTCTCATGGCGATGGGTCCGGGACGTGACTCCTTGGACGAACGTCTACGGAGCAGCCCGAGCTCTCCTCGCGGCGGGCACGTTGCTGACCCTCGTTTTCAACCACTCGACGATGATCTTCAGCCCAACCGGGCCAGACACGATTGTGCCATCCTGTCAAGGGTTAAGGCAGATCAGTTTCTTCTGCGTCTTTGGGCCTCGATTGGAATTGGCTCGCTGGGTCGCTGTGGCAATCCTCTTGGTCGTCGCGGCTGGATGGAGACCGAGGTTGACGGGGTTGGCGCACTGGTGGGTATCGTGGAGTTATTTCTTATCCGCAACCGTAAGGAACGGTGGGGATCAAATCACTGCCAACCTGGCCCTCCTGCTGCTTCCGATCACCCTGTTGGATGGTCGGCGGTGGCATTGGCAGCGGTCCGAACGCACATCTCATCAGGGAGATGATGAAGCAAAGCGTCTGTTTGCG
>Ga0184610_1000358_pt1 | contig 10919 bp, 9 predicted proteins | sample PLM1_100_coex_FD_133011 | JGI IMG/M metagenome (GOLD analysis project Ga0184610, IMG submission 133011) | Groundwater sediment microbial communities from an aquifer in East River, Colorado, USA - PLM1_100_coex | ecosystem: Environmental > Terrestrial > Soil > Riparian zone | place: USA: East... | reverse complement strand
GGATTTGTCACCCCCCGGGCCCGAATGTGTCGAGCGCCGCCCCGGGGCCGTTGACAGCGCGCGCCGGCCGGGCTTCAATGCGGGCGCGATCGCAGGAATCCGGAAGGCGCTTCGAGAAAGGTGGCCGGCAATGATCGAGCTCACGCTGGAGATGGCCGAGCGCGCGTCGCGCGCGGCGCGGGAGAAGGCGAAGGCCCTCGGCACCCCGATGACGATCACGGTGGTGGACGAGGCGGGACGGCTGGTGCTGTGCTCGCGCGGCGACGGCACCGGCTTCTTCACGCCCGAGACCTCGCGGGCCAAGGCGATGGCCGCCGCGAACTTCCGCATGTCCACCGCCGATCTGGCCGACCGCGTCCAGAAGGGCTCGCCGTTCTGGGCCCAGGTGGGGAGCGCGGTCCCGGGCCAGCTCCTGGCCAGCCACGGCGCGGTGCCGATCGTGGTGAAGGGCCGCGTGATCGGCGCCATCGGCTGCGGCGGCGGTACCGGCGAGCAGGATCAGGAGTGCGCGGCCGCAGGCGCCGCAGTGCTCGCCTAGCCTGCCTGGCTAGCGCCGCACCAGGGCGTCGAGGATGGTGACGCCCTCGCCGCGCCGGCCCACCGCCACGGGGTTCAGATCGATCTCGTTGACGGACGCGCCGAGGCTGCGCGCGGCCTCGCCGAGCTGCTGCAGCAGCTCGACGGCGGCGGGCAGGTCGAGCGGCGCGCTCCCCCGCACGCCGTCCCAGAGGGGGCCGATGCGCAGGCTCCGGAGCGCTTCCTCGGCGGCGGTCGCGTCGATCGGCGGCAGCAGCAGCCGGAAATCGCGGAGCACCTCGATGAGGACGCCGCCCGAGCCCACCAGCACGACCGGGCCGAAGATGGGATCGACCTTCACGCCCAGCGCCAGCTCGAGCGCGCCGCGGACCTGGCGCTGCACCAGGAAGCCGTCGAGGGCGACGCCCGGTGCCGCGGCGCGCACGTTGGCCTCGAGGCGCCGGCAGGCCTCCGCCACCGCGGCGCGGTCCGCCAACCCGAGGGCCACGCCGCCCACGTCCGACTTGTGGGGCAGGGCGGCGGCGCAGACCTTCACCACCACCGGGTAGCCGAGCTGCTCGGCCGCGGCGGGCGCGGCCGCGGCGGCGGAGACGAAGACGGTGTCCACCAGCGGCAGCCCGAAGGGCGCGAGGAGCCGCTGGCTCTCCCACTCGTTGAGGAACGGCTCGCCGGCCCGGCCGGCCGGAACCGCCGGGGCCGCGGGCGGCGGGGGCGCGTCGAGCGTCGCGCGATCGAGCCAGCGCGCGCGGCGCGCCGTCGCCTGGGCCAGGCAGGCGAGCGAGCGGAGGGCCACGCTCGCGTCGTCGAAGGCGAGCACGCCGCCCGCCCGGAAGGCCTCCACCACCGGACGCTGCGGGCAGCTCACCGCGACGACCTTGCGGGTGGACCGGGCCACCGCGGCCACGTCCCCGACCAGCCGGGCGAGGTCGGTCGCGGCGCCGAGCAGGGCGATCTGGAAGACGATGGCGTCCACGCCGGGGTCGGCCTCGAGCGCGGGCAGCACGCGCGCGAGCATGCCGGGGTCGGTGAGCATCTGCGCGGTGAGATCCACCGGGTTGGCCGCGGCCGCGAAGTCCGGCAGCGCGGCGCGCAGCACCGCGGTCGTCTCCGGCGTGAACTCCGCGGGGACCAGACCCAGATCCACGCAGAGATCGACGGAGAGCACGCCGAGGCCGCCCGAGTTGGAGAGGATGGCCACGCGGCGCCCGGCCTCCCGGTAGCCCAGGAAGGCCTGCGGCAGGGCCAGCAGCTCGGCCGGATCGGCGCAGCGGATCGCGCCCCAGTCGGCGAAGACCGCGTCGTAGACCGCGTCCTCGCCCGCGAGCGCGCCGGTGTGCGAGGACGCCGCGCGGCGGCCCACCGCGCTGCGGCCCGACTTGAGCACGAAGACCGGCACGCCCCGGCGATGGGCCCGCGCCAGCGCCCGGCGGAAGCGCCCCGCGTCCTTGATGTCCTCGAGGTAACAGCAGGCCACCCGTGTCTCCTCGTCCTCGACCACCTCGGCCAGGATCTCGGCCGCCTGCACGTCGGCCTCGTTGCCGGTGCTGACCCAGTAGTTCAGGCCGAGCCCGGCCGCGCGGGCCATCTCGTAGATCATCCCGGCCATGGCCCCGCTCTGGCTCACCATGGCGATGGGCCCGGTGGCGAGGCCGGGCTCGAGAAACGGCGAGGCGAAGGTGGCGACGAGCCGCGAGGGCAGGTGGGCGAAGCCCTGGCAGTTGGGCCCGATGATGCGCAGCCCGGTGCGCTCGGCCAGCTCGCGCAGGCGCGCTTGCGCGACGCGCCCGGCTGGACCGACCTCGGCGAAGCCGCTGCTGAACACGATGGCCGCGCGCACGCCCTTGGCCGCAGCCTCCTCCAGCGACTCGAGCACGCGCTCGGCGGGCACCACCACGATGGCCAGGTCGACAGGCTCCGGGATCGCGCCGATCGAGGGGAAGGCGGGCAGGCCCTGCACGGTGGCGCGCGCGGGATTGACCGGGAAGACGCGGCCGGGATAGCCGTGGCGCAGCAGGAAGGCGAGGGGCCGGCCGCCGATCTTGACGGGATCGTCGGAGGCGCCCACGACGGCGATGGCGCGAGGCCGGAACACCGCACTGAGCCCAGTCACCCGCCGGAGTATAAGCCGGACGGTCGTCCGCCGCTGGGGGAGTGCGGGGGCCATTTCGGGGCCCCCGCAGCTGAAGAGCTTGAGGAAGTAGACGGTTGTCCACGGCCTGGGGGAGTGCGGGGGCCATTTCGGGGCCCCCGCAGCTGAAGAGTATTATCAGGTTCGCATGGCGCGGTGGGATCGGCGATCCAAGCTCCTCGTCGCGGCGAGCCTCGCGGTGCTCCTGGCGTTGCTGGGCGGCCTGGCCGTGGACGCGGGCCGCCCCTATCCGGGCTTCTTCGCCACGCCCGACTACTACGTCGTCCCCGTCGAGCCCGCGGCGCGCGCGGCGGGCCTGCGCGCGGGCGATCGGCTGGTCGCGGTGGAGGGCGACTCGCCGCTCACCCTGGCCGCACGCGTGCGGGCCGCCGCCGGGCCCATCCGCTACGAGGTGGAGCGCGCCGGGCGCCGGTTCTCCGTGGAGCTGGCGCCGCGGCCGTTGACCTGGAGCCGGCTGGTGGACCGCTTCGCGGTCTACTTCCTGGTCTCGGCCCTCATGCTGATCGTGGGCGCGGCGGTCTACGCGCAGAACCCCGCGGCGGCGCCCAATCGTCGCTTCCTTCTCTACATGTGCCTCTGGGCCGTCTCCAACGTGGCGGTGCCCGAGGCGGTGCTGGGCGCGCGCAAGTACGCGGCGGCCCTCGTCGGGCTCCTGGCCCCGCTGCTCTCCATCCACGGCTGGGTCTTCTTTCTCACGTACCCGGCCAATGCCGATCGCGAGCGGTGGCTCGAGCGCCACCGCGTGATCCCGCGGCTCTACCGGGTGGCGGTGGCCCTCGGCCTGACGAGCGCGCTCTCGTTCCTCCTGATCTCGACCTTCGCGCCGGCGCTCCTGGTGGACGGCTGGGTCTATCCGGCCTCGGCGGCCGTGCTCTCGCTGCTCAGCACGCTGTCGTTCCCGATCAAGGTGGGCGCGCTGCTCGACACGCGCCGGCGGGCCGCCTCGCCGCTCGTCAACCAGCAGACCACCGTGCTGCTGCTGGGCATCGGGATGGGGCTCGGCGCCTGGCTCTGCCTCATGCTCTGGCCGCTCCAGCAGCTCTACGAGAGCCCGTTCGATCCGCAGGTGGGCTCGGCTCTCATGCTGCTCTACCCGGCGGCCATCGGCTACGCCACCGTGCGCTACCGCCTCTTCGACGCCACCGTGGTGATCCGCCGCTCGGTGATCTACACCGGGCTGGCCGGCCTCATCACCGGCGCCTACGCCCTCCTCCTGGCCGGGACCAACGCGCTGCTGGCCCAGACCGATCTCACGCGCTCGCCGTGGTTCTCGGCCGGCTTCATGTTCGTGGTCGTGCTGCTCTTCAACCCGCTGCGGGAGCGGGTGCGGCGGGCGGTGGACCGCACGTTCTTCCGCGAGCGCCACGACTACGCGCTGGCGATGCGCACGCTGGCCCGCTCCATGTCGAGCCTGCTCGATCTGGACGAGATCACCCGTCGCCTCACCACCACCATCGAGTCGGCCATGCACGTGCGGGCCACGCGCCTGCTCGTGGACGGCTTCCCCCATGACGTCCTGGCCGCGCTCGAGATCGCCCCGGGCGCGCTCTCGCGCTACCAGCTCGCCGCCGATCCGCGCTTCGGCGCCGACGGCGGGGCCGCGCTGGGCGCCTATCAGGCGCTGGGCGCGGAGGTGGTGGTGCCGCTGCGCTTCCAGGCGCGCCTGCGCGGGCTGCTGGTGCTGGGGGGCAAGCGGTCGGAGGCGCCCTATACCGGCGAGGACCTCGAGATGCTGGAGGCGCTGGCCGACCAGGCCGCGGTCGCGGTGGCCAACGCGGAGGCGCACCGCCAGGTGCTGGACTACGCCCAGCAGCTCGAGCGCAGCCTGCTCATCCGCGGCAGCCTCGCCAAGTTCGTGCCGCGCCGGGTCCGCCAGCTCATCGAGGAATCGCCGGAGGCGCCGTCGCTGGAGAAGCGGGAGACCGACGTCAGCGTGCTCTTCGCTGACATCAGCGGCTACACGCGGCTGTCCTCGCGGCTGCCGCCGGACGACCTGGCCTCACTCGTGGAGCGCTACTTCGGCGCCTTCCTCGACGAGATCGTCAAGCACGGCGGCGACGTGAACGAGACCGCGGGGGACGGGCTCATGGTGATCTTCCACGAGGGCCCGCACGCCCGCGCGGCGGTGGACGCGGCGCGGGCCATCCACCGCCGGGCCGCCGAGATCGGGGCCGAGCTGGCCGACCGCTTCGAGCCGGTGGCCATGCACGTGGGGGTCAACACCGGCCCCGCGCTGCTGGGCGCGACCAAGATCGAGGGCAGCGCGGGCACGCGCTGGACCTACACCGCCTCCGGCATGACCACGAACATCGCGGCGCGCCTGGCCGCGCAGGCGGGCGACGGGGAGATCGTGATCAGCGAGGCCACGCGGACGCGGCTGGGAGCCGACCTGCCGGTCGAGGATCTGGGCGTGCGCGAGCTGAAGAACGTGGAGACGCCGATGCGGCTGTTCCGGCTGCGACTATGACCCGGGCCATCAATCGGACCGTTGCCGCTGTCCTCCTGGCGCTTGCGCTCGCGATTCCGGTCCCGGGCGCGGCGCAACGCCGCGACAGAACGGAGATGGAGGCCCTCTTGCTCTTCCTTCAGAGTCTTGGGGCTCAACGAGCCGCACGGCTGTGCGAGCGCGGCGTTCCTGGCTATCGCCAGCGGTTCGATGACGTATATACCCGCTGGTCCGCGAAGCACCGGAGTCGAGTCGCGCGGGGCGAGGCGCTCTTTCGGGAGGGTGCCAGCGCCAAGGACCAGCCATACGTGGATCACGCAAAAATAGAACAGATCGAGAATGCGATCGCGGAGCTCGCTCAGGCCCCCCGCGACACCAGCCCGCTCACGCTGGATGAGCGCACGCGCGGCGTGTGCGAAGAGGTCCTCACGGATCTCGAGGCCGCGTTGAGGCCGTAGCCCCTTACCCTGGAGCCCCGCGCCCGGCGCGCTCGCCCGGAGTCCGCGGGTTCCGTGGGCCCGTCTGATAGTCTGGCTAGGGATGCCGAGGATGGCGGGGCCTCGCTCGTGGACGGCGTTGTCCGTGGCCGAGTCGATCGCCTGCGTGGGCATCGCGCTCGTTCTCGCGACCAGCGCGGTCGCGGGCGCATTCTCGCTGGGGGCGCTGGTCTTCGCCGGCTGGGCGCTGGTGCCGTACGCGGTCTTCCTGCTGCTGGCGCGCCGGATCGCGGACAAGTGGTCCCTCACGTTCGCCGCCGTCGCGCTCCTCGTGGCCGAGCTCTACATCCGCGCGGAGGTCTTCCACTTCCCGAAGAGCTCGACCGCCGCTCTCGTCCTGATGTTCTCGCCTCTCTACCTGACGTGCTTCGTGCTTCCGGCGGGTCTGGGGGTCGGGTGGCTCACCGGCTGGGCGTGGCGCCGCGCTGGCGTGGCGGGCCGCGCGGCGCTGGTGGTGGCCGGGGCCGCGTGCCTCCTGGCCGGCGGAGTCGCATACGTCCGCCCCGGCCTGTTGCCGGGAGGCGCCGGGCGGCTCGTCTCGGCGAAGGAGCGCATCGGCTCGCCTCGCGTGGTCGCCGGGGAGGGGTTCTTCACCAAGACGCGGTGGTCGGAGGGGACGGCCTGGCATCAGGTCGGCGAGTTCGACGGCACGCCCGGGACGGAAATCGCAAGGATCGAGGCCAGCGCCGTGGCGCTGCTGGACCCGTCGACCGGAACCGAGAAAGTCCGGATCGCGCTGGGGGATCAGGCTCGGCGCAAGTGGAATTGGTTCTCGCGTCTCGTACGGGACGGCTCCGAGGTGCTCATCGTGCAGACGGGCGGAGGATACCAAGACGTGGAAGTGATCGACCTTGAAGGGCGCTCCCGCTGGTCCTTCCGCCCCCACCCTGCGCTGCCTCCCATCGCGTTGCTCCCGCGTGATCTCGATCGCGACGGCCGGCCGGATTTCTATGCGGCCTCGAAGGGCTCGGTCTATCGCCTGGATTCCTCCGGGAAGATCGTGTGGGAGCGCACCACCCCCGGGATCGTCACCGCCCTCGACGTGGCGGAGGCGGGCGGCGGACAACCCGGCCTGGTCATGGCCGGCGACGGGCGCTCGCTCCGGCTATGGACGGCCACCGGGGACCTCGTCAAGACGCTGGAGCTGCCGGATCAGGACGATCGCTACAAGATCATCGACTGGCCCGAAACGCGCTCCTTGATTGGCGGATCGGACAGCGTCAAGGTGCTCGATCTCGAGGGCCGCCCGCTCTTCCGGCATGCTCTCGGCGACTTCCGGCACCAGGATTCTTTCGCGGTCCGCCTGGGTGGAGACGACACGGCGGCGTTCTTGGTGGTGGTCGCGACCGCGCCACGCGAGGTCGGCTACTGGCGCCTGCTGGTGTTCTCGAAGGCAGGGCAGATCGTCTACGACGAGATCCTGAAACGCAGTATGAGCGCGCAGGCGGCCCCGGACGGGGGTGCCGGCCGCCAGATGCTTCTCTTGTCCGGCGATGGCCTCTCGGCCTACCGCAAGTAGTCGAGTACGGCGCGGGCTTCCGTCGGTCTCAACGTGACAGTATCTTCTGTCGGCACGCCTCGAGATTGAGAAGAAACACCTCGAGGGCGAATTGTCTCAGGCTTTCGGATACGTCTGCCGGTACGAACTCCTGTCTCTGCCAGAGCCGCTTCCAAGCGGTAGGAAACTGATCTCGCTGACCTACCATCCCGGCGAGTGCGTCATGTGCCAGAAACTTCACAGTCTGAACGCCAGCAACAAGGAGTCGTGCCAGGCACATAGGACAGGGTTCTAAAGAACAGACGAGCGTGTAACCCCGCATGTTGTCTATCGCCGGATACCGCTCCTCAAAGGCGTTCATCACGACCATTTCAGCGTGAAGATCGCTTCGGAAGTGGGGAAAGAATACTGAGTTTCGTCCTTTCTCTACTACTTTCCCGTTCGGATCAACGAGCACTGCGCCCACACCGTAGTTCCCCATCCCGGCCGCGGCCAACGCCTCCCTGCACGCGACCGTTCCAAGCTGCTGGTCCCGGTGATGCGTGCGCTCCACTGACACGTTGGCGAATCTGGCTTCCAGGTCCCCCAGCGTCATTGCGGTCCCTCCAGCATGAGTCTCTCGATGTCTCATCTCTTCTTACCACGAGAACCGCTGTAGTAGCCGCTCGACCGATGCTCTACGAGGGGTCTACTCTTGCAGCGTCCAGGGCATTCGGCGATGATCACCACCGAGACCGACAGCGAGGCGAAGGGAGGACCCCGGTGCAGGACCAGACCATCCGCACGTGGCTTGATCGGTTGGCTTCGTCGACGCCCGCACCTGGCGGCGGAGCGGCCTCGGCGCTGAACGCAGCGGTCGGGGCGGCGCTGGTCGAGATGGTGTGCAACCTGACTATCGGCAAAAGGGTGCCGGGAGCGGGCAAGTCCACTACCGCCCAGTTCCTCGCCCGCCAGTTACGGATGCGATCCATCGTTCGCGACTAAGGCGCAACTGACATGGATGCCAGCGGCTACGATCACGCAGCGTTCATCCCGGAGTTCTACGACCACATCGTCCCGTACGCGACACGCGCGGACGTACGCTTCTACGTGGAGGCAGCGCGGGAGTGCGGGGGGCCGGTTCTCGAGTTGGGCTGCGGGACCGGGCGGATACTTGTGCCCACGGCGCGGGCCGGTGTCGAGATTGCCGGGCTCGATGCCTCGGAGGGCATGCTCGATGCCCGTCGCCGCAGGCTGCGGGCCGAGCCGCCCGAGGTGCAGGGCCGCGTGAGCCTGCACCGCGGAGATCTGCGCGATTTCGATCTCGCGCGCGCGTTCCGCCTGGTGACCATCCCGTTCCGCCCTTTTCAGCACCTCATCACAGTGGCGGAGCAGCTCGCCTGCCTGGGCGCGATCCGTCGCCATCTCACCACCGACGGTCGTCTTGTGTTCGACGTTTTCAACCCGTCGATCCACAATCTGGCGAAGCCGGCTGATGGCGCCGAGACCGACGAGGAGCCGTCGTTCACCCTGCCGGACGGGCGGACGGTCATCCGGCGGCACCGGATGCTCGAGCGTGACCTTGTCAGACAGTCAACACCGGCGAACTCGTCTACTACGTCACCCACCCCGATGACCGCCAGGAGCGCCTCGTCCATCCCTTCCAGATGCGTTGCATCTTCCGTTTCGAGGCGGAGCACTTGCTCGCCCGAGCTGGCTTCGTCTTGGACCACGTTTATTCTGACTTCGACCGGTCACCCTACGGGTCGCGGTACCCGGGGGATCTGATCCTAGTGGCCCGACCTACGTCCTAGAGAATCGTCCGAACGGGGTTAGCCCGATCAAACCGATCGCCAGCTCAGCTCGCACGAGCCGCTAGCGGTCGATCGCGAACTCCTGGAGAAACGTCCATGGGCTGGGATGTACGCGCGTGCTGTTCGGTAGAGGAGTTGCGTGGGGCAGTCGCGCCGATCTGGTACTACTTCGGCCGCTCGGTACCGATCGACGACCAGTTCCAGCGCGTCGAACGCGTCTTGCCGCCAGAGCGCATGCACGCCGCCTGGGAGAAAGGGGTCGCAGTCGGCGGCGCCGGCGCCTTCCCATTCATGCTGACGGTTCCGGGCGGCCGCGTCGCCGCCGCCGGCGTGACGGCAGTTGCCGTCCTGCCCACCCACCGCCGGCGCGGAGTCCTGCGGGCGCTGATGCGGGCACAGCTCGACGCGTGCCGCGAGCGCGGGGAGTCGGTCGCCTACCTCTGGGCCACGGAGGACACTATCTACGGCCGCTTCGGGTACGGCATCGCCTCCTTCACGGCAGAGATCGACCTTCCACGCGAGCGATCGGCCTACTCCGCGTCGTTCGAGCCGGCGGGGAATGCACGGATGGTGCCGCTGAGCGAGGCCGAAGACGTCGTCGCGCCAATCTACGAGCGGGTCGCGGCCGGAACTCCCGGCATGTTCGCACGGAGCTCTGCGTGGTGGCAGGCCCGGGCGCTCGTTGACCCCGAGTGGCGACGTCGGGGCGGCGGTGAGCTGCAATGCGTGGTCCTAGAGCTGGGAGCCGGTTCCGCGGCGTATGGGCTCTATCGGCTCAATGTGGCATTTGACCGGGGCGTCCAGACCGGCTCGGTTGAGGTCATCGAGGCGATGGGTAACTCCCCAGAGGCGACCCGGGCGCTCTGGCGGTTCCTGCTGGACATCGACTGGATGGCGCGAATCAGGGCAGCGCTGCTTCCAGTCGATCATCCACTCCTGCTCCTGCTCGCGGAGCCGCGTCGGCTCCGCTTTAATGTCCGCGATGGTCTCTGGGTTCGCCTGGTGGACATCGCGACTGCGCTGTCTGGACGCTCGTACGCCGGGCAGGGGTCCATCGTCATAGATGTAGCTGACCGATTCTGTCCCTGGAATGAGGGCCGGTGGCACGTGACCGCCGGCGGCGTCGAGCGAACAGACGGCGAGCCCGAGTTGCGCTGCGATGTGGCCACACTCGGATCAGCCTACCTCGGCGGATTCACCTGGGCGCAGCTGGCGCGGGCGTTCCGAGTCGAAGAGTTGCAGCCAGGCGCAGTCGGGCGCGCTGACGTCCTCTTCCAGGGGGAACGTGCTCCCTGGTGCCCCGAGATCTTCTAGCCCCTGCTCTTCTCGCTTTCGCGGGCGTTCACTTGTCGAAACCTCCAGAGTCGCGTCGCGCGACGAAGTGAGTGAACCGACCCGGCAGCTCCAGCTCGAACGTGTCGTCCTTGCGATAGAGGATGGCCTTGATTCCAGCTGTTCCACTCGCGGCAGAGTCTGCCTGATCTCCCAGGTGCCCACGCCGACGTTATCCTCGGACGAGGGGAAGAGGCGTCCCCTGTTGGCGAAGAACAAGCGTCCAAGTAGAGCTGCCTCGAGTGTGCCATCCGGGCTGTCGAGATGAACCGCTGCCTCGTAACGCGTGCGAACCGCCCACCCCTCACCCTGCCCTCTCCCCAAAGGGGAGAGGGAGAACTACCGCGAAATGGTCAGGCGTTCGCGGCCGTAGTTGTCGTCGTCCACCCAGGGGCGGTCCTCGGCGAAGCGGGCGGCGCGGAACGGGGTGAGATCGACGGTGCGCGGCTTGCCCTCGAGGATCCACTCGGCGAGGCACGTGCCGATGGCGGGGGAGGTCTTGAAGGACGTGCCGGAGTCGCCCAGCATCACGTAGAGGCCGGGCACCGACGGGATCTGGTCGATGATCGGGCGGCCGTCGGGGCTCATCATGATCATGCCGGCCCAGCCGCCGCGCATCGTGGAGTCCGCGAAGAGGGGCAGCCGGTGGCCGAGCCGCTCGCGGCAG
>Ga0184610_1000357_pt1 | contig 10930 bp, 8 predicted proteins | sample PLM1_100_coex_FD_133011 | JGI IMG/M metagenome (GOLD analysis project Ga0184610, IMG submission 133011) | Groundwater sediment microbial communities from an aquifer in East River, Colorado, USA - PLM1_100_coex | ecosystem: Environmental > Terrestrial > Soil > Riparian zone | place: USA: East... | reverse complement strand
TGGTGATGGGGAACGTGTAGTAGCTGCCCCCGATGGCCCGCCGCCCCCGGACCGCGTCGACGAAGCCCGCGGTCTCGGCCTTCGTCGCGTCGCCTCCGATCCCGCCGATCACGTGGATAGGGACCGACCAGTCCCCCGTCTGCTGCCGGATGATGTCGATGTTGCCGGCCGTGTACCAACGGGCGCCGAACCTTCCGCTGACCCGGAACGTGAAGTAGGTCATCGGAAGGAACACGTCGTACGCGTCGGCCAGCCGCTGGTACGGGAAGTTCGGCCAGTACGACACGTCGGCCTGGAGCCGGCGAGGCGACGGGATGATCGCGCCGAGGGCGTAGCCCGTACCCACGGCCTCGCGCAGCCGCGCCGACAGCGACAGGAGGCGCCTGGTGCGGCGAACCGGACGCCCCACCGCATCGGACTCGATGTCGAGCGCGAACGAGTCGAATCCGTTCCCCAGGGGCGTCCGATACTGGATCGCGCCGAGCGAGCGATGGACGTCGAGGGCCGGGTCCCGAAGGCCCGGCAGATACCAGGCCACCACGGCGATCCCGTTGCGGTGCGCCGCGTCGAGGAACCGCCTGACGCCGTCGGGGAACACCATCATCCTGCCCCGGCTGAAGTTCGAGGTTTCCAGGTACAGCGTCTCGACGCCGCGGGCCCTCATGCGCCGGACGGCCGTCCCCGGATGCCTCCAGGCCACGTCATAGATGTCGATCCACGTCCCCAGGCCTCGGTAGACGTCGACCGATCCACGGGCCCCCTCCGGAGCTGCAGGGACGACCGATCCCGCCGCGATCAGGTCCCTGTTGGCTGGGGCCAGATGGGAAGCGGCCACCAGCCAGACCGCCATGCCGAGCATCAGGAAGAGGGCGGCGAACTTGATCCGCCTGGTTACGGGCATTGCCCAAGAGGGTACGGCCGATGGCAGGCCAAGTCCCGTAGCCGTGCGAACTAGGATGAGGACGTCCGGGAAACGGCCCGGAAGCTGGCGTGGAGGGGACATGAAGGACGGGGTCGAACGAGCGCGAGCCCTGGTCGACTCCTATTGGGAAGGATTGATCGAGGTCGACCCCCTCCTCGGGACGCTGGTCGGGGACGAGCGGTTCGACGACCGGCTCCCCGATCCAAGCGAAGAGGGCCGGTTCAAGCGGGAGGCCATGCACCGGCGAGCCCTGGAAGAGCTGCGGGGCCTCGACCGGGACGTGTCCGACGTGGGCGTTCGGACGTCGCTCGACATGCTCGAGGCCATCGCCCTTCGCGACCTCGCCGAGATCGAGCATCGGCTGGACCGGCTCCGGGTGGTCAGCCACCTGTGGGGTCCGGGCCAGCTGCTCGGCGAGCTCGGCTCGCTCCAGCGGGCGGACACACCGGAGCGCCTGGATCGCTACCTGTTCCGCCTGGCCGCCGCCCCCGAGTTCTTCGCAGCCGTGAACGACGTCGTTCGGGAAGGCGTGCGGGCCGGCGTGACCGCTCCTCGCGTGGTGGTCGAGCGCTCCGTGGCCCAGGTCGAGCGGCTCATGGCCACGCCTCCGGAGACCTCCCCCGCGGTCATGCCCGTTCCAGAGTCGGACGCCACCGGTCGTGACCGCGTCGCCGACGAGCTGCGCCGGACGGTCATGCCCGCGCTGGAGACCTACCTCGCGGAGCTCCGCGACTACCTCCCCCATGCGACTGAGACGATTGGCCTGTTCGCGTTACCGGATGGTGACGCCATGTACGCGGCCGAGATCCTGTCGTGGACGACGCTCCCCCAGGAAGCGCGGCGGGTCCACGACCTCGGCCTCGAGGACCTCGAGCGGATCCAGGAGGAGCGGGCGCTGTGCGCGGAGCGCCTAGGGTCATCGGACCCGGCCGCGGTGACGGCCGCGCTGCTGGCGGACCGAAGCAACACGATCGGGAGCAAGGACGAGCTGGTCCGGATCGCCGAGGACCAGGTCACCCGGGGGTGGGAGGCCGCCCCGAGGTTCTTCGGCCGCCTCCCCAAGAGCAACTGCGAGGTTCGCCCGGTCGAGGAGTTCCGCGAGGCCGACATGCCGTTCGCCTTCTACCAGCCGCCTTCGGAGGACGGGTCGCGGCCGGGCATCTACTACGTGAACGGGTTCGAGCTCGAGAGCCGGCCGCGCTACCACCTGGCGACCACCACCTATCACGAGGCCAACCCGGGCCATCACTTCCAGATCGCCATCGAGCAGGAGATGGGCGACCGGCCGAGCATCAAGCGGTTCGGCGGGCTCCTGGCTGGAGCGGCGTTCGCCGAAGGATGGGGCCTGTACAGCGAACGTCTGGCCGACGAGATGGGACTTTTCATGGACGATGCCGAGCGCCTCGGCATGCTCGACGCGCAGGCCCACCGGGCGGCCCGATTGATCGTCGACACCGGGATCCACGAGTTCGGGTGGTCCAGGGAACGGGCCATCGCCCAGCTCGAGGAGGCCGCCGTCCCCCACGTGGACGCCGTGATCGAGACCGACCGGTACATCACGCTCCCCGGCCAGGCCCTGGCGTACAAGATCGGGCAGTTCGAGATCGAACGGCTCCGGAGCGAGGCGGCGAAGGCCGAAAGCGACGCCTTCTCACTCTCGGCGTTCCACGACCGCCTGCTCGCGCTGGGCTCGCTCCCACTCCGCGCGCTCCGCCGGGAGCTTGAGTCGGGCTAGCGGGGCGGCTTGATCGCTGTCAGCAGCAGGTAGTCGATCATGCCCCGCCGCCACAGCAGCTCGACCTGGGAGAGCATGGCCCGGGAGGCCAGCCGCATCGCAAGCGGGGCCTCGACGCCTGCGCCGTCCAGCCGGCGGCGCACGAACGCGAGCGCCGGGGCGATGACGCGCTCGCCGACCAGTCGGGCCTCGATCTCTCGGAACCCCGCGCCTTCCGCGGCGTCGACGATCTGGTCGGCCGTTGCGACGGCCGCGGTCGACAGGCCCCACGCTCGGAGCTGGGACAGCCCCGCCAGCAGCTCGCGCGGGCCGCGGGGAAGCCGCTTCACCGGGACGTCGGACATCGAGAGCACGCCTCCCGGCCGGAGCACCCGGAACGCCTCGGCGAAGAAGCGGGTCCGAGACGGGAAGTGGAACGCCGCCTCCACGCTGATGACGCCGTCAACCGTCTCGTCGCGGAACGGGATGCGGGTGGCGTCGCCGTTCACCGGAAGCGCCTTCGCCTCCGCCAGGCGGCGGCGACCCGCACGGAGCTGGGATTCCGTGATGTTCAGGGCGATGAAACGCTTCGGCCGCGCGATCTCTGCGATCAGCGGGTCCTGGGCGCCGAGGCCGTTCCCCACGTCGAGCACCACGCCCCCTCGCGGCAGCGGCTCAGCGAGGGTCGAGACCAGGCGACGCACCGCTCGGGGCGCTTCGGATGCGTCGGTCCCGTCGCCCTCCCACAGCCCGAGGTTCAGCCACCCTTCGTCCAGGGCCAGGAAGAAGTCCGGCCCGATGCTGTCGTAGACCCTCGCGGCCGGGTTCCGCCCCCGCCACAGGAGCGACGCGGCGTGCCGAACGTTCTGTCGGGTCAAGCTGCGGCGAGCCACGCTCTAGCCGGGGAGCTGCCGCTCGCACTCGGCGATCCGCTCGGCGAGGCCGGCCATGATGCGCAGGCTGACCTCCGGCTCCTTGAGCAGCAGCTTGCGGAACGCCGCCCGCTGGATCCGGATCGTGTCCAGAGACGTCTCCGCGATCACCGACGCGGTCCTGGGTCCACCGGTCAGGAGCGCGAGCTCCCCGAAGTAGTCGCCGGGTCCGAGCTTCCTGACGATGCGTCCGCGTCGCGTCACGCGAGCCTTCCCGTCCAGGATCACGGCGTAGAAGGAGGACCCAGGCTTCCCCTCCTGCACCACCACGCGGCCCGGGTTGAACCAGGTCTCCTCGGCCAGCCCGGCGACCCGCCTGAGGTCTCTGGCCGAGAGGCCGGCGAACAGGGGCACGTGGGACAGCAGACGAGCGCCCGAGGCGCCGAGCGGCTTGACCGTCCCGATCGTCGGTCCGATCCGCATCGTGCGCTTGCCTTCCATGGCCATGGCAACTCCCCCGCCGGTCTCGAAGGGCAGCGTACCCGGGTGGCTCGCCGGCGTGCCACCGATGGACGATTGACGCCGCCGCGGGCACACGCCAGGCTCCCGCCCGGAGATCACGGGGAGGATGGAGTGGGAAGGACCATCGATCGGGAGAACCTGCGGGCGCTGATGGCCCGCGAGGTCGAGCGCTTCGTGGCCGAGCACCCTCGCTCTGGCGACCTCTTCGAACGGGGCAAGCGCTCGCTCCTGGCCGGCGTGCCCATGCCGTGGATGACCGAGTGGGCCGGGCCCTATCCCGTCTTCGTGGAGGAGGCGGAGGGCGCGCGGTTCACCGACGTCGACGGCCACACCTACGTGGACTTCTGCCTTGGCGACACCGGAGGGATGACCGGGCACGCGCCGAAGGCCGCCGTGCAGGCCATCGCGGAGCAGGCTGCCAAGGGCATCACGCTGATGCTGCCCACGGAGGACTCCATCTGGGTCGGCGAGGAGATGGCCAGGCGGTTCGGGCTCCCCTACTGGCAGTTCTGCCTCACGGCCACCGACGCGAATCGGTTCACGCTCCGCCTGGCCCGAGCCATCACCGGCCGCCCGAAGATCCTGGTGTTCAACTACTGCTACCACGGGTCGGTGGACGAGACGATCATCTCGATCGAGGACGGGGTCGCCGTCTCGCGCCCCGGGAACATCGGGCCGCCGGTCCAGCCGACCGAGACCACAAGGGTCGTCGAGTTCAACGACGTCGTGGCGCTGGAGGACGCACTGGCTCACGAGGACGTCGCGTGCGTGCTGGCCGAGCCCGCGCTCACGAACATCGGCATCGTCCTGCCCGTGCCCGGCTTCCACGACGCGCTCCGCGAGCTGACCCGGAAGCACGGGACGTACCTGGTGATCGACGAGACCCACTGCATCTGTGCCGGGCCCGGAGGGGCCACGCGGGCGTGGGGCCTGGAGCCCGACTTCCTGACCATCGGAAAGCCGCTGGCGAGTGGGGTCCCGGCCGCCTGCTACGGCATGACGGAGGAGGTCGCGCGGCGGGCCCAGGCGTTCATGGACTCGCTCCCCACGACCGACGTGGGCGGGATCGGCGGAACGCTCTCGGGGAACGCGCTCTCGCTCGCTGCGATGCGGGCGACCCTGGAGCATGTCCTGACGGACGGGGCGTTCGAGCGGATGATCGGCCTCGGAGAGCGATGGGCGGCCGGCGTGAAGGAGGCGATAACGAAGCACGGCCTGCCCTGGGAGGTCCAGCGACTGGGGTGCCGGGCCGAGTACTGGTTCGCGCCGACCCCGCCCCGCACTGGCGGTGAGGCCGCGGCGGCCGACGACCACGAGCTGGCGCAGTTCACCCACCTGTACGCGCTGAACCGGGGGGTCCTGCTGACGCCGTTCCACAACATGGCGCTGATGTCACCGGCCACGTCAGCGGGGGACGTGGACCTACATACAGGCGTGTTCGACGAGATGTGCGTCGAGCTCGCGGCCTGACCCGGGTCGCCCCCTAGCCCTCGACTCGAAGGATCTCGCGGATACGGACGCGTCCCGTGCGCAGGACGCCGCGCGAGTACACGCGCGTGGCCACCGGGATCAGTGCGATCGTGGTACCGATGCTGATCGCTGCCGACAGCAGCGCCTGCCACGGCGCGAGCTCGCCGAGCACGATCCGCGTGGGCATAACGAGCGGCGCGGAGAACGGGAGGTACGAGGCCACCGACGCGAGCGTCGTCGACGGGTCCTGGACCGCCCCGATCCCGATGAAGAACGACGCGACGATCAGGATGGTGAGCGGCGTCATCGTGGCCTGGAGGTCCTCCTGCCGGGACACGATCGACCCGGCCACCGCGAACAGCGTGGCGTAGAAGAAGAACCCGAGCACGAACCAGACGAGCACGATGCCGATCGCCGAGAACGCGCCCGCCGGGAACTGGAGGGTGCCCACAGCGCGAGACGCGATCAGCCCGGCCGCCCCGATCAGCAGCAGCTGGCACAGGCCGAGGAACCCGATCCCGAGGATCTTGCCCCGCAACAGCTGCGACGGGCGGATCGTCGCCAGCAGCACCTCGACCACCCGCGAGGCCTTCTCCTCCACGACCCCCGCCGCGACCCAGTACCCGTAGGCGAATAGCTGTCCGTACAGCGCGAGCACCCCGATGAACGCCACGACCGAGCTCTGCCGCCGGCGCTCGTCGATTGGCTCCAGGGCGCCGACCGGGAGCGGCGGGACGTTCAGCACCGCGTCGATCCTGTCCGGAGGGAGCCCCGCCCGCTCCAGCGCCTGCCTGGCCCGCTCCCTGATCGAGACGGCCTGGATCACCGCCAGGAGCTGATCGGGCGGCTGCGACTTCGCGATGACCTGTGACCCGCCGACCAGGACCGCATCGGCCGAGCCCGTGCGCACCGCGGCCTCCGCTTCTTTTTGCGTCGGGTACTCGTGGACCGTGACGGCGAACCCCAGGGCCTTCCCGCCGGCGACGACCTGCTCCGCCGTCGCTCGCGCGTCGGCGCCAACCACGCCGAGGTCGAACCTCGTGCCGTTGTTCAACAGGGACGTCCCGACGATGAACCCCACGAGGACGATGATCGTGATGGCCGAGGAGATGAGGAAGCTCTTATCCCGGGCCCGCTCGACGAACTCCCTCCGCGCCACCAACCGATAGGCACCGCGGTCGGTCTCGATCCTCACGTTCGCACCGCCTCGCGGAAGATCTCGGTGAGCGAGGGCTGCACCACGCTGAAGTGGCGGACGTCGCCGGCTGCCCGTGCGGCGTCCAGCACGTCGCGTTCCCGCAGGAAGTCCGACAGCTCCAGGATCGCGCCGTCGGGGAAGTGATCGAGGACCCGAACGCCGGGAAGTGTCGCGTACCAATCGGGAGGGGCTCCGAGGACCTCCACCCGGACCAGCCGCCGGTGATCGCGCGAGCGCAGGTCCGCAATCCGGCCCGCGGCCACGATCCGGCCCTTGTTGATCAGTACCACCGACTCGCACAGCCGCTCGACCAGGTCCAGCTGATGGCTGGAGAAGACGACCGGGACGCCGGCCTCGGCCCGCTCCCGAAGCACGCCCGTGAGCACGTCCACCCCAACCGGATCCAGTCCCGAGAACGGCTCGTCCAGGACCAGCAACTCCGGCCGGTGGACCAGGGCCGCCGCGAGCTGCACCCGTTGCTGGTTCCCCAGCGACAGGGCGTCGGTTCGGTCCCGGGCCCGGCCGGCCACGCCGAGGACATCGATCATCCGACCGGCCTCCGCAGTCGCATCGGCCCTGGACAGGCCGTGCAACATCGCGAGGTACACGAGCTGGTCGAGCACCCGCATCTTCGGATACAGGCCACGCTCCTCCGGCATGTATCCGAATCGGCGGCGCACGTTCTGGTCGACGGGCTTGCCCCGCCACCTGACCTCACCGCTGTCGGCCGCCAGCACGCCGAGCGCGATGCGCATCGCGGTGGTCTTTCCGGCGCCGTTGGGCCCCACGAAGCCCACCGTCTCGCCCTCGGCCACCGAGAACGACACGGAATCGAGGGCTACGACGTCGCCGAACCGGCGGGAGAGGTCGATCAGCTCGAGCACGTCTCGCTAGGGTACGGGCTCGATCGGCCTCCGGCGGGGAGCCGCGCGCAGTCGGTCGAGAGGCGCACTCAGTCGATCGTGAGGATGGCCTTGCCGGCCACCCGGCGCTCGAGGAGCGCGTCGATGGCCGATGCCGCGTCGCGCCAGCTCACCCGGAGGTCGACCCGCGATTCGAGCTCACCTGTCGCCGCCAGCGACGCGAGGTAGGAGAGCTCCTTCGAGCCTATCCGCCCGTGGAGGAGCTCCCAGGTGACGAAGTAGCCCTCGATGCGGACCCCGCCCTTGCGATAGAGCATGCGGGGGTCGAACGACGTCGTCTCGTTCGACGAGTTGCCGAACGAGACGACGATGCCCTCCGGAGCGAGCCGGGCGATCGCCGCTGCGAGCGAACCGCCGCCAGCCGACTCGAGCACGAGGTCGAAGGACTCGCCCCCGGGCTCCAGCCCCACCACGACGTCATCCGCTCCGAGCTTCGCGAGGCCCTCGCCCCGCTCGGGCCGTCCCACGATGGCGGTCACGTGTGCCCCGCCCTTGTGCGCGAGCTGCACCGCGAACCGGCCTACGCCGCCGGCCGCGCCGGTGATCGCCACCCGCCTACCGAGGAGCGCGCCACCGCGAGCCAGCGTGCCGAGGGCGGTCAGGCCGGCGACGGGAAGCGTGGCGGCGACGTCGAAGCCCAGTCCTTCAGGCAGCTCCGCCAGGTGGTCGGTCCGAACGGCCGCCCGCTCGGCCCAGGACGCGCCGTTCACCCATCCCACGACCTGGGCCCCTGGTGCCGGCCCCGTCCTGTCCGCGGCCTGCTGAAAGACGACCCCGGCCAGGTCCCACCCCGGCCGCCAGCCGTCCTCGGTCTGCTGCCGCAGAGAGACGCACTCCCCGCGGTTCAACGAGACGGCGCGGACCTCGACCAGCGCCTGGTTCGGCGCGGGTTCGGGATCCGGGACATCTCGTAGTAGCTCGACGCCGCCGGGGGCACGCGGTGCTGCCACGAGCGCGCGCACGTCGTCGCCTAGGAGATCCGGACCCGGTTGGGCCGGACGACGATCGGCACGGAGTAGTCGGCGGCGAAGCTCTCGGGCGTCCAGCCGTAGCTCTGGATGAGCCGCCGGTACTTCCTGACGTACTCGGGAAGGGAGGTCGCGGGGTCCCCGTCGCGAACGATCCTCGCCCTGCCCTCGAAGACCACGATGTCGTCCCCTTCCCGGCCACCTTCCAGGTGCAGCGACACGCGAGGGTTCCCTGAGATGTTTCGAAGCTTGGGCTTCCGGCGCTGGCTGAACACGTGGAAGACGTCCCCGTCCCACAGGAACCACACAGGCGAGGACTGCGGTTGACCCTGGCGGGTCACCGTGGTGAGCCAGACGATCAACTCGTCGCGGAGGCGCTTTGCGGCGTGCGCGTGCTTGCGCTTGCGAAGATCGAGGAACGCCACACGGCTAGCCTACGCCACGGCGGCGCGCGGCTCTTCGGCTGCCGGCTCCAGCGCGAGCGCAAGGACCTCGTCCACCGTCTCGACCTGGTGGAACGCGATCTCCTCGCGCACCTTCTGCGGCACATCGTCGAGGTCGCCCTCGTTCCGCTTCGGGAGGATGACCTCTTTCAAGCCGGCCCGGTGCGCCGCGAGCACCTTCTGCTTCACGCCACCGATGGGGAGCACCCGGCCCTGGAGCGTGACCTCACCCGTCATGCCGACCGTGCTCTTCACCGGCTGATCGGCCAGCAGGCTGGCCAGCGCCGTCACCATGGTGACGCCGGCGGACGGCCCGTCCTTCGGCACCGCTCCGGCGGGCACGTGGACGTGGAACCGGCCCTTCAGCCGCTCCGGCTCGATGCCGAGCTTCGCCGAGTGCGAGCGCACGTACGACAGCGCGATCTCGGCGGACTCCTTCATCACGTCGCCGAGCTGTCCGGTGAGCGTCAGGCCGGGCTCGCCGTCCATCCGGCTGGCCTCGATGAACAGGACGTCGCCGCCCGTGCCGGTCACGGCCAGGCCGGTGGCCACGCCGGGGACGCTGGTCCGATCGCCGGCCTCGAAGAAGAACTTCGGCCGGCCCAGGTATTCACGGATGTCCGAGGCGTCGACCGTGGCGGGCGGCGTGACCGCACCCGACGCGATCCTGGTGGCCACCTTGCGCAGGACCTTGCCCAGCTCGCGCTCGAGGTTGCGCACGCCCGCCTCCCGGGTGTAGTCGCCGACGACCGCGCGAACCGCGTCGTCGGTCACCTCGACCTCGCTCCCCTGCAGGCCGTTCCGCTCGGTCTGGCGACCGAGCAGGTGGTCGCGGGCGATCGTCACCTTCTCGTCCTCGGTGTAGCCGTCGATCCGGATGACCTCCATCCGGTCGAGCAGCGGGCCCGGGATCGTCTCGGCGACGTTGCCGGTGGCGAAGAACAGCACCTCGGACAGGTCCAGGTCCACCTCCAGGTAGTGGTCGCGGAACGTGTGGTTCTGGGCAGGGTCGAGCACCTCGAGCAGCGCGCTCGAGGGGTCGCCCCGCCAGTCCGAGCCGACCTTGTCGATCTCGTCCAGCATGAACACGGGGTTCTTGGTCCCGGCCTCCTTCAAGCCGCGGACGATCCGTCCGGGCAGCGCACCGACGTACGTACGCCGGTGCCCCCGGATCTCGGCCTCGTCGTGGATGCCGCCCAGCGACACGCGGACGAACTCTCGGCCCAGCGCCCGGGCCACCGACTCGCCGAGCGAGGTCTTGCCGACGCCCGGCGGGCCGACCAGCGTGAGGATGGCGCCGGACCCGCGCCCGGTCACCTCGCCCATGCCGCGCTCCTGCCTGAGCTTGCGTACGGCCAGGTATTCGATGATGCGGTCCTTCACGTCCGACAGGCCGGTGTGGTCCTCGTCGAGGATCCGGCGCGCGTCGGCGATGTCCAGGTTGTCCTCGGTCCGGACGCTCCAGGGGATCTCGGTCATCCAGTCGAGGTAGGTTCGGATCCACCCGTACTCGGGCGATTGCTCGGACATCTGCTCCAGCCGGCCCAGCTCGCGCTCGGCCTCGCTCCGGGCGCCCTGGGGCATCCCGGACTCCTCGATCTTCCTCCGGTACTCGGCCACGACGTCTCCGCCGCCCTCCTCGCCGAGCTCCTTCTTGATCGCGTCCATCTGCTGGCGCAGCAGGTACTCGCGCTGGGTCTTCTCCATCCCATCGCGCACGTCCTGGCGGATCTTGTCCTTCAGGCTCAGCTCGCCAAGGACCTCCCTGGCCCACGCGAGGACCTTCTCCAAGCGCTGCTCGACGTCCAGGGTCTCCAGGATCTCGACCTTCTGCTCGAAGGACAGGTCCGGCGAGTAGCCGGCCGTGTCGGCCATGGCCCCCGGGTCCTGGATCCCGC
>Ga0184610_1000356_pt1 | contig 10942 bp, 11 predicted proteins | sample PLM1_100_coex_FD_133011 | JGI IMG/M metagenome (GOLD analysis project Ga0184610, IMG submission 133011) | Groundwater sediment microbial communities from an aquifer in East River, Colorado, USA - PLM1_100_coex | ecosystem: Environmental > Terrestrial > Soil > Riparian zone | place: USA: East... | reverse complement strand
GCCGGGATGCCCGGACGCGAGGAGACCCCGCGCTGAACCGTCTGGAGCCCTTCGGACAGCAGATCGCGGTCGCACCGGAACTTCACCTGTCCACCTCCTCGCTGCTTCTCTGAGGTTCTTCTTTACTTCCTAGTAGTAGTAGGGCCTGGGGAAAAGTGGATCTGGGGGCCATATCCCGAGCGTAGCGCAGGGTTCGGACATGTGGACGCCCTGGGGAGAACGGTGGAGCGCCGGCAGCCGGGGAGGGAAGACCCACAGCGGCTCCCAGCTTTTCCCCCGCCCAGCTCACAGGGTCCTCGTCCGGTTCCTGATGATCCGGGACAGGTCCTGGACCTGCCGGTAGACCGGCTCCCGGTCTCGCATGTTCTTGTCGATCTTGTTGATCCCGTGGAGGGCCGTCGTGTGGTCCCGCTCGAACAGCTCCCCGATCTTCGGCAGGGTCATCCCCGTGGTCTCTCGAATCAGGTACATGGCCACGTGCCGGGCGTTCGTAAGGGGTCTGGAACGGCTCTTCGACACCAGGTCGGCCACCGAGAGCCCGTAGTACCGCGCGGTCTCGTCCAGGATCACCTGCGGTGGGATCTCCGCTTCGGCCTGGGGGAGCAGGTCCTCGAGCGCGTGCTCCACCAGGCCCTGTGACATGGGCTGGCCGGTCAGATCGCTCCAGGCCACCACTCGGACCAGGGCCCCTTCGAGCTCCCGGATGTTCTGGTCGAACTTCGAGGCCACGAACTCGATGACGTCGTCGGGGAGGTGGACCGACTCACGTTGGGCCTTGAGCTGCAGGATGGCGATCCGCGTCTCCAGGTCGGGGGGCTGGACGTCCACGCACAGGCCCAGGCGGAACCGGCTTTGCAGCCGTTCCTCCATCCCGAGCTCCTGCGGGGGCCGGTCGGAGGCGATCACGATCTGCCGCTCCTTCTCGTGCAGTGCGTTGAACGTGTGGAAGAACTCGGTCTGGGTCTCCTCCCGCTTGGCCAGGAACTGGATGTCGTCGACCAGCAGGACGTCGATGTCCCGGTACCGGGCGGCGAACTGGTAGCCCTGGCGTTCCCGCACCGCCTTGATGAACTCGGCCATGAAGCTCTCCGACGTCATGTACTTCACCCGGAGCCTGGGGGCCAGGCGGTGCATGTGGTGGGCGATGGCCACGAGCAGGTGGGTCTTCCCCAGCCCCACCCCCCCGTAGATGAACAGCGGGTTGTACGCCTTCGACGGCGGGGCCTCGGCCACGGCCATCGCGGCGGCATGGGCGAACCGGTTGCTGGGGCCGGCCACGAAGGTCTCGAACGTGAAGTTGGGGAACGGGAGCCCCCCCACGCTCCGTTCGGGCTCGGACCGGGACTCGCGGGCCGGAGCCGGTGCCTGGGAGATCGGGCCGCGCTCGGGCTCCCGCTCCGCCCCGAGTTGCACGCGCACCGGCTGCCCCACGAAGTCGGTGGCCGCACCCTGGATCAGGTCCAGGTAGTGCTTGGCCAGCCAGTCTCGGACATAGTCGGAGGGGGCCATGACCTCGAGGACGCCATCGTGGAGGCTCGTCGCCCGCACGCCGACGAACCACATGGAGAACGAGCTCTCCGGCAGCTGATCCCGCGCCCGCTCCACCACGCGGGCCCAGGTTCGCTCTGCGGCTTCTTCGAAGGACGTTACCGACATACCTAATCCACAGAGCCTTTCCCCAACTGTGGAAACCATGGGGGAAGGCGAGCGGTTCGCGCCTGGGACCCGGCGAGATGACCGCTGGTGAAGCGCCGCGGACTATAGCACCGGCCTTTTCCACAAGACCCGTTCGACGGAGGCTTTTGACGCACTTTCTCAAGGAAGACCGCCTTGGTTCGGCGGCTGCGGCGTCCCGTATACTTCGCGCGGCCGGCCCACGGCCGGGATCCTTCACCGAAGAGGCCACCGAAGAGGCAAGACCCAATGTCCAAGCGAACCTTCCAACCCAACAACCGCCGGCGCAACAAGACCCACGGGTTCCGTCTCCGGATGCGGACTCGAGCGGGTCGCGCCATCCTGGCCAGGCGCAGGGCCAAGGGGCGGGCCCGGCTCTCCGCATAGGCGGGACCACGCGCGATCCAGCGGTCGGAAGGGTCCTGTCCTCCGGCAAACCGTCGAAGGGAGCCCGGATGGTAGTGTTGGTCGCGCCCGGGTCGGGAAAGACGGCGTTCGTTGCCGGCCGGCGGGTCGGTGGGGCGGTCCCTCGGAACCGGGCCCGCCGCATCCTGAAGGCCGCGTGGCGAGAGTTCGAGCCGCGGGTTCGGGACGGATACGACATCACGTTCGTGGCCCGGGGAACCATCCGCCGGAGCAAGACACAGGACCTGGTGGCCGAGATGGAGGAGCTGCTGACCCGCGCGGGCGTGATGGGGGCGTGAGGACCATCCGCCGGCTCCTGTGGGTGGCCGGGACACCGGTCCGCGGGGCCATGCTCGCCCTGATCGGGCTGTACCAGCTGACGCTGTCGGCGTGGCTAGGCGGGCAGTGCCGCTTCTTCCCCTCGTGCTCCCACTACGCCCAGGAGGCCATCCGGGTCCACGGAGCGCTCCGAGGCTCGGCCCTGGCAGCGTGGAGGGTACTTCGGTGCGGGCCGTTCTCCGGCGGGGGGTTCGACCCGGTCCCGGCGGCGCGATCTGAGAGACTGGTGTATGAGGGCGTCATACATCACGACGAGGGAAGCCCCGAGGTGGATCGGTGATCGCTGCGGTTCCGTGGTCCCCGGCCTTCCAGGCGCTCTTGGACGGGCTGGGGTGGCTCATCGCCAAGATCTACGACATGATCCCCAACTACGGGGTGACCATCATCGTGCTCACCGTGCTGATCCGGCTGGTGCTCCTGCCCCTGGGGATCAAGCAGATACGGTCGATGCAGCACATGCAGCTGGTGCAGCCCAAGGTCAAGGCGGTCCAGCAGAAGTACAAGGGCAACAAGCAGAAGCAGCAGGAAGAGGTCATGAAGCTGTACCGGGAGTACGGGGTCAACCCGTTCTCCGGCTGCTGGCCGGTGCTCCTGCAGTTCCCCATCCTGATCGCGATGTACTCGGTCTTGAGGTTCCCGCAGCACCCCATCCACGTCCCCGAGAACACGCAGCTGTACGAGGTGGTGACCGCCCAGATCCCTCAGGTCGACGACAACGGCGACCCGATCACGTCGCAGGCAAAGGTGAATGAGCTCCTACCGGAGCCCGGGCCGGCGGGAGGGACGTCGTTCCTGGTGATGAACCTGCTGTGCTCGGCGTCCCAGGCAGGGAACCCAGACGCCAAGCTGGGCGATCGGATCACCGTCAACGGCGAGACCGTCACCGTCGAATACCCGGTCGACTGTGGGAGCGGAGTCCCTACCCGGGCCCCCTACTACGTGTTCGTGGTCTTCATGTTCGGCACCACGTACTTCCAACAACGCCAGATGCAGAAGGCCAGCCCTCCGGGGGCATCGTCCTCCCAACAGCAGGCCCTGCTCCGAATCATGCCGCTCATGTTCGGGGTCTTCGGGTTCTTCTTCCCCGCCGGGCTGGTCGTGTACTGGACGACGTCGAACCTGTGGCAGATCGGACAGCAGTACTTCATGCTCAGGACCCGGCCCTCCGCCGAGGACCTGGCGGCAAAGGCCGATGGCAAGAAGGGCAAGAAGGGCTTCATGGCGTCCCTCATGGACCGGGTTTCGGATGAGCGCCAGCGGGGGGAGGGACCGACGGGCAAATCGAGCGGGGGATCCAAGCCAGGCCCCGCGACCCGGCCGTCCACACCGCCCAAGAAGCCCGGCTCGGGAGGCAACGGTGGAAGAAGTCGAAAGAAGCGCCCCAAGCGTTGAGGAGGCCATCGAGGCCGCCCTGGCGGAGCTCGGCGCCACGGAGCAGGAGGTGGCGGTGCAGATCCTCCAGGAGCCCCGAGGCGGGTTCCTGGGGGTGGGTGGCCAAGAGGCGGTGGTTCGGGTTCGGGTCCGGGCCCGTCGGGAGGAAGCCTCCGAGGAGGATCTCGAGGAGCAGGCCGAGATTGCGGCCGATTTTGTCGAGGGACTGCTCGCGCGCATGGGCCTGGTCGCGGACGTTGAGCAGGGGGTGGACGACGGGACCATGTATCTCAACGTCGTCGGACGGGAGTCCGGCGACGACGACGGCGACGACGACGGCGACGACGACGGCGACGACGACGGCGACGAGGAGGACATGGGCCTCCTGATCGGGCGCCATGGCCAGACGCTGGACGCGGTCCAGGAGCTCACGCGGGTCGTGGTGAGCCACCGGACGGGGCTCCGATGCCGAGTCATCGTCGACGTGGAGGACTACAAGAAGCGCCAGCGGGCCCGGCTGGCCTCCAAGTCCAGGGAGGTCGCCAAGCGGGTGGCTCGGACGGGCCGGGAAGAGGCTCTGGACCCCATGAATCCGTACGAGCGGAAGGTGGTCCACGACGCGGTCGCCGAGGTATCCGGGGTCGAGAGCTCCAGTCGCGGTGAAGACCCCGATCGGCGGGTCGTGATCCGGCCACGTGGCTGAGACAGGGACCTAAGGGTAGCGTTTCACGTGAAACATCCCGGGGAGTCCCGCCCCACCCAGGACCCCGCCGCTCTGATCGAATCGGCAGCTCGGCTGCCCGTCCATCTCGAACCAGAACAGGCCGAAGCCCTCCTGTCCTTCGAGCGGCTGCTCCTGGACCGGGCGGTCCCGCTGGGGCTGATGGCCCGAGGGGACGCACCCGCGGTAAGGGAGCGCCATATCCTCGACTCGCTCCGGGCCGTTCTGGCCCTCGAGTCGTCTGACGTGGACGCGTACGACCTGGGGTCGGGGAGCGGGCTTCCCGGGATCGTCGTGGCCATCGCCATGCCGTCCTTGCGCGTCGGCCTGGTGGAGGCTAGGAGCCGCCGAGCGGGCTTCCTGGAGCTCGCCGTCGAGCGGCTCGAGCTGGCTAACGTCGCCGTCCTGGCGAAGCCCGCGGACCAGCTGGAAGTGGCCGTGGACGTCTGCTTCGCCCGGGCCCTGGCCCCGCTCCCCGAGGCCTGGAAGCTCGCTCGCGACCTCCTGCGGCCGGGAGGAAGGCTGGTATATTTCGCCGGCGAGGGGTCCCAGAGACCCGACCCGATGCCACCGGATGCCTCGTCGTTTTGCCTGCTGCAGACCCCCGTACTTGCAAGCTCCGGGCCGCTCGCTATCATGACGCGGCAGTGACCGTCCGCGGCACTCCCACGTCCGGCGGAAAGAGGGCCAGACGGGCGGGTGGGCGCCGCTACCGGCCCGCGAAGCTCGGTCAGACCCAGGATCTGCCCTCCGGAAGACGAGCCGTGACAGTGAATCGACCCTCCGATCCAGCCGAGGCCAAACAGCCCGGCAAGCGCCGCACCAGGGTCATCGCCGTGGCCAACCAGAAGGGCGGCGTGGGCAAGAGCACGACCGCCGTGAGCCTGGGTGCAGCCCTGGCGGAGATGGGCCACCGGGTGCTGGTGGTTGACCTCGACCCTCAGGGCAACGCCTCCACCGGCCTGGGCATCCGCCATGACGCTCGAAAGATAACCGTCTACGACGTCTTGGCCAATGACGCCCCCATCATGGAGGCGGTGGTCCAGACCCTGCTGCCGAACCTGTTCGCCATTCCATCGACCATCGACCTGGCGGGGGCGGAGATCGAGCTGGTCAGTCAGTTCTCCAGGGAGCTGAAGCTTCGAAAGGCCATGGAGCCGCTCCACCAGGCCGGCTTCGACTTCGTGTTCCTGGACTGCCCGCCCTCACTGGGACTGCTCACCGTGAACGCCATGGCGGCCGCCCAGGAGCTGATCGTCCCCATCCAGTGCGAGTACTACGCGCTCGAGGGGCTGGGCCAGCTGATCAAGAACGTCCGGCTGGTGCAGCAGAACGTGAATCCGGCGCTGCGGCTGAGCGGGATCGTGATGACCATGTTCGACCCTCGGACGAAACTCTCCGAGCAGGTCGTGGCGGAGGTCAGGAAGTACTTCGGGGATCGGGTGTACGACACCATCATACCGAGGACGGTTCGGCTGTCCGAGGCGCCCGGCTTCGGGCAGCCCATCACGGTCTACGACCCTCGCTCCCGGGGGGCCAAGCGGTACCGGGAGCTGGCGAGCGAGGTGTTCCAGAAGGAGCCGGCCGATGAGCCCATCCCGGTCATGGACAGGTTGCCCTCGGTGGTCCTCCTCCCGCCGGAGCCCGTCCCCATGACCGCGCCCCGACCTCTCCGGGCCCAGCCAGCCGGAAGGGCGAAGGAAGGCGGCGGCCAACCAGAGACCGAGGCCGTCGATGAGGACGTGGACGAGGAGCTCTTGGACGAGGAAGAGGACGAGGGCGAGGGCAGGCAGCTCAAGGTGGTGGGGGAGTCGGCCGACCGTGGAACCGGGACGCAGGCGCGCTCGCCTGGACCTGGGGGACAGGCGGCCGCGACGGTCGAGGCAACCGCAGCTGTAGGTCGAGCGTCCGTGGTCAAGAAGCCGGCGCCTGCCGAGAAACCTGAAGTGAAGGTTGAGCCCGCGCGCGCCGCCCCGCGGTCGATCGAGCAGCCGCCAGAACCGCCCCTCGAGCAGCCCGTCGAGCCGGCCAGGGGCGATGACCAAGAAGTCATCGAGTCCTCGCCGGGGGATGAGGACCAGAAGCGTCGTTGGAGCCTGTTCCGAAGGGGAGGCTAAGGAATGAAGCGAGGGGGGCTGGGGCGGGGGTTGTCGGCGCTGATCCCGGGGGCGATCGAGGAGGGAGCGGGGCTGTTGGAGATCCCGGTAGGGGCCATCGGCCCCAATCCCCGCCAGCCCAGGACGACCTTCCATGACGAGTCCCTGGAGGCCCTGGCCGTCTCCATCAGGGAGGTGGGGGTCCTCCAGCCCATCGTGGTTCGACGGGGGGACACCGGGTTCGAGATCATCGCGGGGGAGCGCCGCCTTCGGGCGGCCAAGGCCGCGGGCCTGGCCACCATCCCCGCGGTCGTCCGTGAGAGCGACGACACCGAGTCGCTCCGGGAAGCGCTCATCGAGAACATCCACCGGGAGGACCTGAACCCGATCGAGCTGGCGGAGGCGTTCCGGGAGCTGCTCGAGGAGCTCGAGCTGAAGCAGGAGACGCTGGCCGAGCGGCTCGGGGTGTCCCGCTCACACGTGGCGAACACCATCCGGCTGCTGGGACTCCCGGCCGACGTCCAGCAGCTCCTGGCCCAACGGAGGATCCAGGCCGGCCACGGCCGGGCCCTCCTGGCCCTGGGGGACGGCGAGGCGCAGCGGTCACTCGCGCTCCGAGCCGCCGCCGAAGACCTCTCGGTCCGCGAGGTGGAGGAGGTCGTGCGCAGGTTCGTCGATCAACCGAGCGCGGAGGCCAAGCCGGGGCGCGCGGCGCCTCGCCAAGAGGCGATCTCACTCGCCGAGGTGGAGGAGATCCTGTCGGAGCAGCTCGCCACCCGGGTCTCCATCCAGATGGGAAGGAAGCGGGGGCGGATCGTCATCGAGTTCGGCTCGGCCGACGACCTCGAGCGGATCGTCTCGGAGATCATCGGCTCGGGGCCGGGGCTGGCGCCGAGCGACTAGCCCTTAGCGACTAGCTCTTCGCGTCTTCGGCAGGGGCGGCCCTCGACAGGGCAAGCTGGAGGATCCGCTGGCACAGATCGGGAAAGGCCAGGCCAGCGGACTGCGCGCCCATCGGCAGCAGGCTCGTGTCCGTCATCCCCGGCGAGGTGTTCACGTCGACGATCCACGAGACCCCTCGGGCGTCGACCATGATGTCCGCCCGTCCGACGTCCCGCAGGCCGAGCGTGACGAACGCCCGGGCGGCCTCCCGGTGGCAGGCCGCGGTCACCTCGGGGGCCAGGCGGGCGGGCGCGTAGTACTCCGTCGCGCCCGGCGTGTACCTCGCGGCGTAGTCGAACACGCCGGACTTGGGGACGACCTCGACGAGGGGGAGGGGCTCCTCCCGGGAGCCCACCATGGACGCGGCGACCTCGGTCCCGTCGATCCTTCGCTCTACCACGACCGCCTCGGCGAAGGAGAGCGCGCTCATCACGGCATGGGGAAGGTCGGCCTCGCGGTCCACGAACGACAGGCCCATGGCCGACCCGGCCCTCGAGGGCTTCACGACGACAGGGAGGCCGACCCGCTCGGCCACCTGGTGGAGGATGGGCCCCGCCGCCAGATCCCGGAGCGCCGTGGCCTGCACGGTCACCCACGGGGGCGTGGACACGCCGGCCGCGTGCAGCGCCTCCTTCGCCAGGACCTTGTCGAACGCGACCTGGCAGGGGAAGGGAGGGGTCCCCGTGTACGGGACGCCCAGGAGCTCGAGCAGCCGTTGCACCGTCCCGTCCTCGCCGTCCTTCCCGTGCAGGGCCACGTAGCAGGCCGAGACCCTTGCAGCGGAGAGGGTTTCGACGAACGGCTCTTCACCGGGGTCCAGGACGAAAGCGTCGTAGCCCTTCGACTGCAACGCCGTCATCACCCGGTGTCCGGAGCGGAGAGACACCTCTCGCTCCGGCGAGTGGCCGCCGGCCAGGACGGCGATCCGCTCCCTCATCCCGACAGCGACCGGTACAGCTCCTGCTCGTCGGCCAGGAGCAGTCCGAGTCGCCGCACCCCCTCGGCGATGTCGTCCTCCGTCGGATAGCAGAACGCCAGGCGCATCTTGTCCCGGCCCCTTCCGTCTGGATAGAAAGCCGTCCCGGGCACGTAGGCCACTCGCCGCTCCACCGCGGCCGCCAGCATGGCCTGGGTGTCGAGGTAGTCGGGGAGGGTGACCCACACGTAGAACCCGCCGGCTGGGTGGGTCCAGGACGCGTCCGCCGGGAAGTGCTCCACGAGGGCGGCGAGCATGGCATCGCGGCGCCTTCGATAGATGTCGACCAGACGCTCGAGGTTGGCACGCCACCGCTCGCCGGAGAGGTACCGCTCGGTCACGAGCATGGTGAACGAGCTGCCGCACAGGTCGGCGGCCTCCTTGGCCAGGATGAGGCGCCGGAGAAGGCCGGGCTCGGCCAGGGCCCATCCCACACGCACGCCGGGCGAGAACACCTTCGACACCGTCCCGACGTAGATGACGTTGTGCGGATCCATGGACCGAAGCGTCGGTTCCCGGGCACCCTCGAAGCGCAGGAGCCCGTACGGGTTGTCCTCCACGATCGGGATCCGGGCCTCGCGGCACAGCGCGACCAGTTGCTCCCGGCGTGAGTGCGACATCGTCACGCCGGCCGGGTTGTGGAAGTTGGGGACGGTGTAGACGAACTTCGGACGGACCCCCTTCACCAACGCGTCCTCGAGGTGCTCGACGATCATGCCGTCGTCGTCGAGCTCGATCTGAAGGAAGCGAGGCTCGTACGCGCTGAACGCGGAAAGCGCCCCGACGTACGCGGGAGCCTCCACGACGATCTCGTCCCCGGGATCGACGAGGACCTTGGCGATCAGGTCGAGAGCCTGCTGCGCGCCGGTGGTCACGACCATGTCCTCGGGATCGGCCTCGGTGTCCTCCTCGGCCATCAACATGGCCAGACGCTCCCGCAGGGCCGGCGTGCCCTGGCCGGCGCCGTATTGGAGCGCGGCGTCCGCGCGTTCGGCCAGGACGGACTCCACGACCTCCAGCACGTCTTCGGAGGACAGCGCCTGCACGTAGGGCATGCCTCCGGCCAGCGAGACCACCTCGGGACGGGAGGCCACGGCGAACAGGGCCCGGACCTCCGATGCCGACATCCCCGAGGTGCGGCGGGCGTAGAGATCGACGTAGGGGTCGACGTTGAACTCGGCCATGGGCCGCCCATGGTAGCAACGGCCCAGGCCGCGGTGGGGGAACGGGTGGCGTCGGAAGCGTCAGCCGGCGACTTTGGGGAACACGTCGCGGGCCAGGAGCTCCAGGGTGTCCAGGTCGTCGTACAACGAGTGGTTCAGGAACACGCGCTGGACGCCCGCTGCTGCGTACTCGGAGAGCCGCTCGGCGGCCCGGTCGGGCGTTCCTGCGATGGACTCGTTGTTCAGTTCATCGTCCGTGAGGTAGTCATCGGAGGGATCCGCCTCGGCGGCCAGTTGCCGAACCCGCTCGACGCGCTCCCGGAACGAGCGGTCATCCTCACCCACGTAGACCCAGGTCATGAGCGACGTCGTCACCGTGTCCTGATCTCGGCCCGCCGCGTCCACGGCCTCCCGCACGCGTGCGAATCGGTCGCCGACCTCCATCGGCGTTCCCCCGTAGGTGTTGAACTCGTCGGCCCACGTCGCCACGAGGCGCGAGATCCGAGGCCCGCCCTTGCCGCCCACGATGATCGGCGGGTGCGGGCGCTGCACGCCCTTCGGCATGAACCGGCAGTCCTGCAGCGTGTAGTGCTCTCCGTGGAACGAGAAGACCTCATCGGACAGGAGCCCGTGCACAATCTCCAGCTGCTCCTCCAGCATCTGCATCCGCTCGTTCGTGGCAGGGAAGGGGATCCCGTGGGTGCGGTGCTCCTCCTCCCACCAGCCCGCCCCCATGCCGATCTCCACCCGCCCGCCCGAGATGTGGTCCACGGTCGTGGCCATCTTGGCCAGGACCGTGGGGAGGCGAAACGTCACCGGCGAGACCAGCGTGCCGAGCCGGAGGCGTTCGGTGCGGGCGGCCAACGCGGACAGCACCGTCCAGGCATCGGACGACCCCCGTCCCGCCGCTCCCATCACCGAGAAGTAGTGGTCGGAGGTGAACAGGCCCTCGAACCCCAGCCGCTCGCAGGCTTCGGACAGGGCCAGCCACTGCTCCCAGGTGACCCCCTCCTGGCCCTCGATCATCAGGCAGAAACGCATGACCTACAATCGTGCCACGAACGTCCCTTCCTCCGACGAGGTAGCGCGAGCCGCGAGGGCGGCGGTTCTGGGAGTCCTCCTCGGGCTGGCCATGGCCGTGCTCGCCGGCGCCAGCGACGACCGGCGCTGAACGGGAGCCGTCGGTGAGCCGGAGCGTCGTCGACGTCGATCTGGACAACTTCCACCTGGTGCCGAAGGCCTGCCTGCTGAGCGT
>Ga0184610_1000353_pt1 | contig 10980 bp, 10 predicted proteins | sample PLM1_100_coex_FD_133011 | JGI IMG/M metagenome (GOLD analysis project Ga0184610, IMG submission 133011) | Groundwater sediment microbial communities from an aquifer in East River, Colorado, USA - PLM1_100_coex | ecosystem: Environmental > Terrestrial > Soil > Riparian zone | place: USA: East... | reverse complement strand
TCGTGCCGGTTCGTCGCCGCCGCAGCCGCCGTCTCGAGCTCGACGAGCTCTTCGAGCACGAGCTGGACGAGGTGCTGGGAGAAGCTCTGCATCTGGTGGAACGAGCCCTCCTCGAGCGCCTCGGTAATGCCCTCTGTCTTCTCCGGCTCGCGGATCAGGTCGGCGATCCGTGCGGTATTCACGAGCACCTCGACGGCGGCCACTCGCCCGCCCCCGACCTTGGGCAGAAGCCGCTGGCTGACGACGCCCGCGAGGACGCCCGCAAGCACCTGCCTGATCATCAGCTGCTTCTGCGCGGGGAAGAACTCGATGAGACGGGCGACCGTCTCGGCGGCATCGAGGGTGTGCAGCGTCGAGAAGACGAGGTGGCCGGACTCGGCCGCCTGGAGCGCGGAATGCGCCGACTCCTCGTCGCGCAGCTCGCCGATGAGGATCACGTCGGGGTCCTGGCGCAGGACGCGCCGGAGTCCCTCGGTATACGACTCGGTATCGAGGCTGATCTCGCGCTGACTGACGATGCAGCCCCAGTCGTCGTGCACGAACTCGATTGGGTCCTCGAGCGTGATGATGTGGTGCTTGCGCGAGCGGTTGATCGAGTTGATCATGGATGCGAGCGTCGTCGACTTCCCTGACCCGGTCGCCCCGGTGACGAGCACGAGGCCGCGGTACATGTCGGCCAGGCGCTGGACGCCTGGCGGAAGGCCGAGCTGCTCGAAGCTCGGGATCTCACGCGGAATGAAGCGGAAGGCGAAGGCGATCGAGCCGCGCTGGCGGTAGGCGTTCACGCGGAAGCGCCCGAGACCCTCGGCCAGGTAGGCCGTGTCGAGGTCGCCGGCCGCGAAGAAGAGCTCCCTCTTGGCGGGGATTCGCTCGGTGATGCGTGTGAGCACCGCCTCGAGGTCGCCTTCCGTGAGCAGGCGTTCGTCAAGGGGCACGAGCTCGCCGTCCACCCGTCCCATCGGTGGTGAGCTCACCTTTAGATGGACGTCGCTTCCGCCGAGCTCGATCAGCTTTGCCAGGGTGCCGTCGAGATCCATGCGCGTTCCGGGCTCATCGGCGGGCTTCAGAAGGCGCTTTAAGCCGAACGAGGGATGCGGTTTCGCTCGCTACAATGGCTTGCCCGGCGGGGGAGTTCCCGAGTGGCCAAAGGGGACGGGCTGTAAACCCGTTGGCTCAGCCTTCAGAGGTTCGAATCCTCTCTCCCCCACTGAAGCACTACCGAGGTTAGGTCATGGGGCCGGCGGGACGGGCCCCACATGCGTGCGGAGACTCAGTCTTGGCGCACCATTAATCCAAAGGCCGCGTCCAAAGGCGGGGGGTTCGAGGGTCAGACCCTCGATTCGCTCGAGAAGCGAAGAGGCCGGTCTCTAACCTAGGGCTCCGTATGCACGACGACGTCCGCGATCTCGGGGAACTCACGCCGGAGCCGCTCCTCCACCTTGCTCGCGAGCGCATGCACCTCCGTCAGCGAGCGGTCCGGGTAGAGGCCGAGGACGAGGAAGGCCATGACGCCGTCCTCCTTCTCGACGAGCCGGAGCTCCCTCGGCTCCGATCCGGTCAGCTCCCGGACGATCCGGCGCATGTCCTCTTCGCCTGAGCCTACGCGCAGCGGCCACGCGACCGACGCCTCCTCGAGCGGCTCGAGGTGTGTCTGGACCGCGTCGGCCTCGGGGACCGAGGCGAGGATCTCGGCCTCGACCTCGTTCGCAACGTCGTGCGCCTCGGCGAGCGAGAGGGTGCCCGGAAGCTTGAGGTGCAGGGAGACCTCGATTCGCTCGCCGACCTCGAGCACGACGACGTTGTGGATCTCGCGGACGTTGGGAATGCGCAAGGCGGCCGCATGTGCCCGATCGCGGATTGCGCTCGCCTCCTCCGGCTCGACGTGCACGACGACGTCGCTTCCCGGCAGAGCCCGCTCGACCGCGGCCTCGACCGCGCTGGCTGCGGCATGCCCTTGCTCGATCCCGGCCGCCGGCGGCACGCCGATGACGACGTCGGCGAAGTGCCGCCCCGCCGCGGTGCGCATCCGCAGTCGCCGCAGCTCGACCCCCGGCTCGAGCCTCTGGATGGCCCCCCGGGCGACCTCGTACGCCCGTGCGGGCGTGCGGTCCATGAGGACGTCGACGTTCTGGCGCATAAGGCGTCCGGCAGCCGTGAGGACGAGGACGCTGACGAAGAGCGCGGCCAGGGCATCGGCCTCGGGATAGCCGCCGCGCGCGACGAGGAGCCCCGCAAGCACCGCGGTCGTGCCTGCGAAATCGCTGGCGAAGTGGAGCGCGTTCGTCGCGAAGGCCGGGCTCTGGAAGCGCCGAGCAGCACGCAGGGAGACAAGCGTCCTGCTTGCGTCGATCACCATCACGATTCCCACGGCCGCGAACGCGAAGGCTGTCGCCTCGACGTCGCCGCCGCCCTCCGCGAGCCGGATGACAGCCTGCACGGCGATGAAGAGGGAGAGAGCGACGAGGATTGCGGCCTCGGCGAGGGCGGCGAGGTGCTCAGCCTTGCCGTGCCCGTAGGGGTGGCCCGGGTCGGCCGGACGACCCGCGACGCCCACTGCGAAGAAGGTGAGCAGCGCGGCCACGAGGTCCGTGCCCGAGTGCGCAGCCTCCGAGAGGAGGCCGAGGCTGTCCGCTTCCAGGCCCGCAGCAAGCTTGAGCCCGATCAGGGCCAGCGCCGCAAACACCGAGACGAGCGCAGTGCGTCTCTGGACAGTCACAGCGAAACGGTAGAGGAGGAGCCCGCCGCTATCCTTGGGCGATGCCTCAAGCCAACGATTCCGAGGCGTCCTACGAGGTCGTCTGCCCCCACTGCGAGAAGACGTTCGAGGCCCCGCTCCTGAGCGGGTCGGCCGACCGCTACCAGGGCTTCAAGTGCCCGAACTGCCGGCTCTTCGTCGCGTTCACGCGCGCCGACGAGCAGGATCGCGTCGAGCCACAGGGTTAAGCCCTCCGATCACACGCCGATAGTTGGGGCGTGGAGGATGCCGCCCGCACCGCGCGCGTCGCCCGCGCGCCCGCGCTCGCCTTCGCACGCGTCGAGGCAGGGGCAGGAGCGGCGCTCGCAGGGATCGTCGCCGCAAGCTTTCTGCTCCGCACGGCCGCCGGCTGGCTCCGCGCGACCCCGGTCTACTTCCCGGACGAGTACATCTACGCCGAGCTCGGGCGCTCGATCGCCGAGTCCGGGCGACCGCTCGTGCGCGGAGTCTCGGCGAGCTTCCCGGCGCTCCTCCAGCCGATCCTCACCGCCCCGGCCTGGCTCCTCGAAGACGTCGAGGTCTCCTACCGGCTCGTCCAGGCGACCGGAGCGCTGCTCATGTCACTGGCCGCGGTGCCCGTCTTCTTCCTCTCGCGGCGGCTCGGGCTCGGGACTGGGCTCGCGCTCGGTCTCGCCGCTGTCGCCGTCGCCGTCCCGGATCTCTTCTACGCCTCCTGGCTGATAGCCGAGCCGGTCGCGTACCCGCTCGCCGTCACGGCGATCGCGGTTGGGACGCTGGCCCTGGCCCGGCCGACACCGAAGCGCCAGCTCGCGTTCGCCCTCTTCGCAGGTCTCGCGACGTTCGCGCGCGTTCAGTTCGTCGTCCTTCCCGTCTGCTTCGTCGGCGCTCTCGTCGTCGTCGGCCTGCGGGAGCGGCGCTTGCGCGCGGCAGTACGCGAGCAGCTGCTTCCCCTGGGTCTCTTTCTCATCCCGCTTGTCGCCCTCCTCGCCGCCGGCCCAGGGCGGGCGCTGGGGTACTACGAGGGCGTCCTCGACCTCGACGTCGGCGCGCTGTCGGTGACGCGCTGGTTCGGCTCCGACCTCATGCTGCTCGCGTACGTGTCCGGCTGGGTCCTCGTGCCGGGCGCGCTGCTCGGGCTCGTGCTCGCGTTCTGGCGGCCGCGCTCGCCCGAGGAGCTCTCGTTTGCGGCGCTCGCGTCGTTCTTCTCGGTCGCGGTCCTGCTCGAGGCGGCCGTTTACGCCGCGAGCGGAGCCAACCGGGTGCAGGAGCGCTACTTCTTCTACGCGGTGCCGTTGGTCGCGCTCGCGTTCGGGCTCTACGCGCGCCGCGGCTGGCCGCACCGGCTTGCGTTTGCGCTTCTCGCCGGGTCGCTCGTCGCGCTCTCCGCGCGCGTGCCGCTCGCCGGCTACTCGGCCGCTGACGGGAAGACGACCTCACCCGTCCTCCTCGCCCTCGCCGAGCTCGAGCGCAGCCTGCGCGACCCCGGGCTCGCCTCGCTCGTCGTCGCCCTCTTCGTCGCCGCACTCTCCGCGTTCGCCGTCGCGGCTGTCTTCGTCGGAAGGCGGAAGACCGCCGTTCTTGTCGCCTTGACGCTCGTCGCCTGCGGCGCCGCGTCGGTCGGCGTCATCCTCTTCGACCGCGGTAATACCTCGCGCGTGCGCGAGGACCTATTCCGGAACGGCAACCCCTCCTGGGCCGAGGAGGCCGGTCTCGACGACATTGCCTTCCTCTCGAGCCCCGGAGGCGAGCGCGGGTTCACGCACGAGCAGCTCTTTTGGAACCGCTCGGTCGATGACCTCTACCTGCTCCCCGGCGCGGTCCCTCCAGACGCCTTTGCCGCGCCGAGCATCAGAGTCGCCCGCGACGGCTCGTTGCTCGTAGACGGCGATCCGCTCGTCCGCCCGCTGCTCGTGGACGGCTACGGGACGACGATCGTGCTTCGCGGCGGGCGCACGGTCGCGGCGTCGCCGCCCTACCGGCTCGTCCAGCCGGCCGGCCGCCCGCGCCTCGCCCTCTACATGCCCGGCCGCTACTTCGACGGCTGGCTCTCGCTTGCCGGCAGCGTCACCGTCTGGCCCGAGCGCCTCGGCGAGAGCCTCGCCGGACGTCTCGAGCTCGAGCTTCGATCCCCCCGGAGTGCCGACCCGGTCGCGATCGCCTTCCAGCGCCCGGGCGGCGGCACCGTTTCCTTCCCTCTCCGAGCGGGCGAGCGGCGGCGCGTGTCATTGCCGGTCTGCTCGCAGATTGGCCCGTGGAAGGTCGATTTCGACGTCCCGTTCACCGGGACCGTCGGTCACCGGCTCGTGAGCGTCCAGGCAACACGGCCCCGCTTCATCCCGGGCGGGCCCTGCCCCGATTAGGGCACGCAGTCTTTGAGACCCTGAGCCTCGGGGAGGCCTTCGAGCTTCTTCAGCGTGTTGTTCTCGATCTGGCGGATTCGCTCCCGCGTGACGCCGAACGCGCGCCCGACCTCCTCGAGCGTCCGCGGGCTCTCGCCCTTGAGTCCGAAACGCAGCTCGATCACCTTGCGCTCCCGCTCCGGCAGCGAGTCGAGCGCGCGGTCGATGTCCTCGCGGCGGAGGTTGAGCGAGGCCGAGTCGAACGGGGACTCCGCCTGATCGTCCGGGACGAAGTCGCCGAGCGCCGATTCCTCCTCCTCGCCGATCGGCTTCTCGAGCGAGACGGGGAGCTGCGACATGCGCAGGATCTCGCGAACTTCCTCCATCGTAATCTCCAGCTCGACCGCGATCTCGTCCGGCCGCGGCTCGCGGCCGAGGCGCTGCACGAGCTGGCGCTCGACGTGGACGACCTTGTTCAGCTTCTCGACCATGTGCACCGGGATCCGAATCGTCCGCGCCTTGTCCGCGATCGCCCGCGTGACCGCCTGGCGGATCCACCAGGTGGCGTAGGTCGAGAACTTGTAGCCCTTGCGATAGTCGAACTTCTCGACGGCTCGGATCAGGCCGAGCGAGCCCTCCTGAATGAGGTCGAGGAACGAGAGGCCGCGCCCGAGGTAGCCCTTCGCGATCGAGACGACGAGGCGCAGGTTCGCCTCGATCATCTGCGTCTTCGCGCTCATGTCCCCGCGCTCGATCCGCTTGGCGAGAAAGACCTCCTGGTCGGCCGTGAGGAGCGGGACGCGCCCAATCTCACGTAGGTAGAGGCGTAGAGAGTCGAGTGAGGGCTCCACGGTGAGGTCGAGCTTCGGCGCGTTCTTTTCGTCCTCTGGAGCCAGCGGCGTCTCGTGCGGCGGCGTCTTGTGCTCGATCCCCTCCACGAGCTCGATCCCGTGGTCGATCATGTACGTGTAGAAGTCCTCGACCTGCTCCTTCGTAAGGTCGACCTCTTCGAGCCCGAGGGCGATCTCGTCGTAGGTGAGGAAGCCCTTGTCCTGGCCGTCGGCAACGAGTTTGTGGAGTTCCTCGATGTCCGGCAGGGAGATATCGACCGTGAGCATTGACCTCGCCTTTTCTCGTTACCGCTGCAACATACGTGCCTTGGAACGAAAAGAGCCGGCGAGCAAGCCCGCGGCTCACGATCGTGCGGGCGCGAAGTCTACAACTGCCTATGGAAAAGCGGTAGCCGGATTTCAGACAGCCGAAGCGGCCGGCACGTCTGACGTTCCCCCGGCAGGGATCACGACGCGAACGCCCGGCCCACTTCCTCACCCAGGCTGTTCTCGATCTGGATCTCGGCCAGCGCCGAGATCCCGAGGAAGGCGCCGACAGCCGGAAGCACGGCGCGGTTCGACCCGTCTTCGGCCTTGATCGCGATCCCCGTCCCGTCGGGCAGCCCGGCGCAGAGGACGCCCTCGGCGCCACGCTTGGCGACCGCGCCTGGCCGCTCGAGCATGACGCGCGTGTCGGAAGCCTCGGGCCCACCGACGAGCTCCGGGTGGCGAAGCATGGCCTCGAGCACCCGGCCGGAACCGTCCAGCTGCCCGGTGACGAGGCGGGAGAAGGCAAGCGCCATCGCCCGGAGCGGCAACGCGAACGTCACGACCCCGCAGCCGTCGACGGCGGTCGGGAGCGTGCCGGCATCCGCGTCGGCGGCGCGCGCGACGAGGTCGAGAAGCTCCGCCTGGAGCGGATGCTCCGGTAAGCGATAGCCGGGGTGCTCCCAGTCCCGGAGGCGGCAGAGGAGCAGCATCCCTGCATGCTTGCCCGAGCAGTTGTGATGCAGGCGGCTGCCGTCCACTGGGCCGCACTCCAGGTCTTCCTCCACTCGGCCCGCGCGCGCGAGCAACGATCCCGCCGCGCGGAGCTGCTCGGGCCGGGCCTCGTGTGACGCGCAGGCGATCGCGAGCTCGTCCTCGGGGAGGTCCGCTGCCGCTTCGGCCAGGGGCAGCGCCTGCAGCGGCTTCGCCGACGACCGGAGGAACGTGACGAGGTCGGGGTCGCCGCTCGCGTCGACAACCTGGCCATGGTGGACGGCGATCGCGTGAACGCGGTGCGACGACTCGAGGATCCCCCCTCGTTCCACGGCTACTCTGATCGCGTCCACCAGGGCACTTATGCCGGAATTTCCCGAAGTAGAAGCGCTAAGGCGCGAACTGGACGACCCCGTTCGAGCCTCTTTGGTCGAGCGGGCGGGCCCCGCGCACGTCGCGACGCTCAAGACCTTCGACCCCCCGCTCGGGGCGCTCGAGGGCCGGCGCCTCGCCGGCGCAGAGCGTCGCGGCAAGCATCTGCTCTTCCCGACCGAGGACGAGGAGCTCGTCCTGCACATCCACCTGATGAGCGCCGGCCGCCTTCGCTGGCTCACCTCCGGCGAGCGGCAGCCGAAGACTCCCGCCTTCCGGCTGTCCTTCGAGAACGGCGGCTCGCTCATCCTCACCGAGGGCGGTGCGAAGAAGCGCGCCAAGGTCGGTCTCTTCCGCCCGGAGGCGATCGACGCCGAGCTCGCCCACCTCGGCCCGGAGGCGTACCGGCTCGGCGCCGAGCGGCTCGCCGAGATCCTCGCCGCTGACTCGCGCCGCCTCCACTCCTTCCTCCGCGACCAGCGAGCGCTCGCCGGGATCGGGCGTGCCTGGGCGAACGAGATCCTTCACAACGCCCGCCTCTCGCCGTATGCGCTCTCCACGGAGCTGACTCAGGACGAGATCGAGCGGCTGGCTGCCGCGATCGACGAGGAGCTCGGGCGCGGGCTCGAGCTCAGGGAAGCCGGCGCCGCGGACAAGAAGGCCTACCGGATCCACAACCGGCTCGGAGGGCCGTGCCCCAGATGCGGCTCCCCCATCGCCCGGGTCGATTTCGAGGAACACACGATCTACTACTGCCCCGACTGCCAGACGGGCGGCCGCGTGCTCGCCGACAGACGCCTATCCCGCCTACTCCGGTAGACGAACCGTCAGACGCTCGTCGGCGACGGCGAGCTCCGCGCCGAGCGCGCGGAGAAGCGTCGCGGATGCCGCAGCCCCGAGCTCGCGAAGCTCCTCGCCGAGGAGGACCGGCCCGGCGGAGCGGCCGACAGGCGAGATCTCGAGCTCGGGGCCCCGCACCGTGAGGCGCACCTCGTCGACGCCGCTGTGGCGGGCCGCCGCCTGGGCGAGCCGCGCGAGGGCCCGCACGGTCGCGTCGACGTCGACGCGGACCGTCGAGCCTTCGCCTTCGACCTCGACCCGCTCCTCCCCGAGGCGCTCGGCGGCGGCGCGCGCGAGCTCGAGCGAGTCGATCTCTGTCAGCACGGGGTCGTAGCGTCCGAGCTCGATCCGGGCGACGAGGCCGAGCTCATCCAGGAGCTCGCCCATCTGACCGGAGGCGGCCTCGATCATCTCGACGTAGCGCGCCGGAGCAGCCTCCAGCCCCGTCTGGCCCAACGTGCGTGCGAAGCCGTACACCGTCGCCAGCGGCGTGCGGAGATCGTGACAGGCAAGCGTCACGAGCTGGGCGAATCTCGCGTCCTCCGGCATGAGCTCCCCTGCTACGTTTGCCGCGTGCAGGAGAGAGTACAAGCAAGCCCCGACCTCCAGGCTTCGGCGCCGGAGGTTCGGATCGGGCTGTCGCGCGCGGGCGTCACCGGCGTCCAGAAGGCCGTGCGGATGCAGCACGGAGACCAGGATGCGCTGGTCTCGGCCGAGATCGACTGCTTCGTCGACCTCGATCCCGCCCAGAAGGGCGTGCACATGTCCCGCTTCCCGGAGCTCTTCGAGGAGGCGATCGACGAGCTCGTCATCCCCGAGAAGCTGCTCGTCGAGAATCTCGCCGAGCACATCGCCCGCCAGATCGTCGGCCGCCAGGACGCGCTTCGCGCCGAGGTGCGCATCGCCGCCCGTTATCCCATGGAGCGCCTGACGCCGGTGACCGCGTTGCGCACGCAGGAGCTCGTTACGCTCATCGGGATCGCGAGCGCCTCACCGACGGATTCCCGCCGGGTGGTCGGCGTCGAGGCCACGGGGATCAACGCCTGCCCCTGCGCGCAAGGGCTCGTCCGCGACCAGGCTGCCGAGCGGCTCGGCGAGGCCGGCTTCGACACGGTCGACGTCGAGCGGATCCTCGAGCTCGTCCCGCTGGCGACGCACAACCAACGCGGGCGCGGGACGCTCTACCTCGGAACGGGCCTCAGGCTGGACGCAGAGGATCTCGTCGGCATCGTCGAGCGCTCGATGAGCTCACCGATCTACGAGCTGCTCAAGCGGCCGGACGAGCTTTTCGTCGTCGAGCACGCGCACCTCTCGCCGCGGTTCGTCGAGGACTCCGTCCGCCTGATGGTGCGGAGCGCGCTCGCCGACTATCCCGAGCTCGAAGACGAGGACTTCGTGCTCGCGCGCCAGGTCAACTTCGAGACGATCCACAACCACGACGTGCTCGCGGAGCGCTTCGGAACCGTCGGCGAGCTTCGAGGCGAGCTGGCGAACGGCGAGCACTCGCTGGCGCACACCGAGCTTAGAGACTGGCTTCGCGTCTAGCTTCGCGCCGGAGTCGCCTGCGCAGGCGCGGGAGCTCGAACCGGTTCTCCGTGCCGCGGTAGAGCCGCGCGATGTTCGTCCGGTGTAGGACGATAATGGCCACGGCCGCGCCGGCGGTGAAGGCGACGATCGGCCACGACGCGTCGAAGGCGAGAGCGAAGAGCGGGAGCAGCACAGCCGCGGCCATCGACGCCACGGACGCGTAGCGCGTCACGAGGAAGACCGCGAACCAGACCCCGGCGGCGGACAGCGTGGCGAGCGGCGCAAGGGCCAGGCCGACTCCACCGGTCGTGGCCACGGTCTTGCCCCCGCGCGTGAAGCCCATGAAGAGCGGCCGCCAGTGGCCCACCATCGCGGCGACGCCGGCGAGCACGCCGATGAGATCGTCTCCGAGCCAGCGCCCGATGAGTGCAGCCGCCACGCCCTTGCCGATGTCGAGGAGCGCGACCGCGATCGCGAGCTTGAACCCGACCGCGCGCCAGACGTTCGTCGCGCCCGTGTTGCCGCTGCCGACCGTACGGATGTCGACGCCGGCGACGAGGCGAGGCAACCAGTACCCCCACGGCATCGAGCCGAGGAGGTAGCCGGCCGCAACGAGGAGCGCTTCGGTCAGCTCTGGATCTGGTACTTAGCCACCCAACCGTTGACGACGTCCCAGTCGATGTTCGCGAAGAACGCACCGATGTAGGACGCCCTGTCGGTCTGGTAATCGAGGAAGTACGCGTGCTCGTAGACGTCGAGCGCCACGAGCGGCGTCGCGTTCCAGATCGGGAACGTGTTCTGCGCGTCGCCGATGTAGTTGAACAGCCGCTGCTCGTCCCAGTCGTAGGCCGTCCAGGCCCAGCCGCGGCCGCCCATGCCGGTCGCCTTCAGGTCGGCGCGCCACGCGTCGACCGAGCCGAAGTCGCGCTCGATCAGAGAGCCGATGGCGCCGTCGGGGTCGCCCCCGCCGCCGCCGAGGTGCTCGAAGTAGATCTCGTGGTTCTTGACGCCGCCGATGGCAAACGTCAAATCGATCTTCAGCGCGCGGACGTCGGAGTAGACCTGGTTCGCGGTCGACAGGTCGACGTCGGCCAGCTTTTTCAGGATCTCGTTCCGCTTGTTGACGTAGCCCTCGTAGAGCTTGTAATGGGCTTCCACGGACGCGCGCGAGATGCCGTCCATCTCGAGCAGCTCCGGCTTCAGCTCCCGCGCGGCGATTTCCTCGCGGTTGAAGACCAGGGTCGCCATGCCTCTCCCTTCATTCTTCTGCCAACGGTCGCCGGGAGCTTATCTCCAGCACGCCGAGAACCGAGCCCGCTTGAAACGCGTATCGGAAGGCGGTATGTCTATCGGCGTGGCAGCGGTGGAAAGCAAC
>Ga0184610_1000349_pt1 | contig 11124 bp, 9 predicted proteins | sample PLM1_100_coex_FD_133011 | JGI IMG/M metagenome (GOLD analysis project Ga0184610, IMG submission 133011) | Groundwater sediment microbial communities from an aquifer in East River, Colorado, USA - PLM1_100_coex | ecosystem: Environmental > Terrestrial > Soil > Riparian zone | place: USA: East... | reverse complement strand
GACGCGGTCGACGTCGAGGCCCGGCTGGATCTTGAGCTTGACCCGGCGATATCCCTCGGCCAGGTACCCGGCCACCTCCTCCAGCAGCTGTTCGGTGCTCGGCGGGATGCCGACGGACACGCCGCACGCCACGCGGTCCTTGTCGGCGCCGAGGTACGCGGCCAGGGACTCGCCCCGGGCCCGGAGCTCGGCGTCCAGGACCGCGTTCACCAGCGTGGCCTTGGCCATGGGGTTCCCACGGACGAAGGCGAAGTCGCCACCGAGGTCCTCGGCCCGGACATCGCCGGCTTCGAACAGCGCCGGCGCCAGGAAATCGCGCAGGAGGAGCCACGCGCCCTCGTTGAACTCCTCGGAGAAGCCGGGGGCGGGCCCGGCGACGCACTCTGCCCACCCCTCGGCGGCGTCGGTCTCCACCCTGGCCAGGATGCAGGCCTTCTCCGTCTCCTCGCCGAAGCTGGTGCGGAACGGACGCACCAAAGGGAGCGTGATCAGGCGGAGCTCGATCGCGCGGACCACCGTCATGCCGGCGGGTCCGCGGGCTCGGGCATGGCCAGTGCGTACTGCGGGCCTCCGCCTGGTTCGGAGGCGAACCCGGCCACGATCATCCCCAGGGCGAAGCACTCCTCGAGCACCTCGCCAAGCGCGTCCCGCCACTCAGATGCGAGCCCTGGGTCTCGTTCCTTGAGGGCCCCGTAGTCGGCCGGGATGCTCGCTCGAACGGTTCGCCCATCCGTCACCGGCTCCTCGGCGCGCTCGGGCTTCGGAAGCTCGGGCGGGCCGCTGGCGGTAAGCACCGTGACCGCCGGCCCGTGCGGGGCGGAGCGAGCGACGACGGGACGATCGAGATCCCACCTCACCACCAGCCGGTCGCTCCGGTCGCCCCGGTTCAGGGCGTCGGTCATCTCCCCGTAGAAGTCGCGGCGGAATCGGTCGCACACCACACCGATCTTGTTGATGTTGAAGTGGGCGTTGCGGGCCTGGAGCGGATCGAAGGTCCACCGGATCACGCGGTTTCCCGACTCCAGGGCCCGGGCTCGCTGGGCTAGCTTCAGTGCGAAGCCGACGCCCCGCCCGCGACGTTCGGGAACCACCGCCAGCATGTGGGAGTGCACGTGGGGCCCGTCCGCGTCCAGGCCCATCCATCCCAGGACGTAGCCAACCAGCTCACCCTGCCGGAACGCCCCGTACGGCTCGTTGCCACTGTCGGCCAGGGCCAGGAGCATCTCCCGGGGGACGAGCTGGTGCTCCCCCCAGGTGGCGACCATCACGCGGAGGATCCGATCGGCATCCTCGATGGCCGCCAGCGGCCGGAACTCGACGCCCGCCGCCATCGCGGCGTCCTCCGCCAGCTTCCAGGCATCGTCCCCCGCCATGGCGCGGGCGAGTCTACCCCGCACCGATCACAGGCCGGGAAAGGCGAAGGGCCCGTGCCGCCGGCCCGGGCCCTTCGCTCACGTCCTCTTGCCTGACGCTAGCCGCCTTCGGGAGGCGGAAGCTCCTGCCACTCGTCCTCGCCGAAGTCCTGTCCCCGCCGGCGCTTGAAGAACGCCACGACCCCGGCGATGATCGCGCCGATGAACGCAAGCCGCAGTAGCTTTCCGAAGAAGCCGCGCTTCTTCTTCTCGTCAGATCCGGTGTCCTCACCCATCAGGGTCCATCTCCTTTCGCGGTGGGCCTGGTTGGACTTGAACCAACGACCTCATCCTTATCAGGGATGCGCTCTAACCGTGCTGAGCTACAGGCCCGAAGGAGCCGCCACATGACCTCCTACCGCGGCCGTGGGCAAGCCTACGCATGGCTCGAACGGGCTGTCAATGTTCCGTCTGACCTGCGCGTTCTCGTTCGCGGCGCGCGGGCCGTCAGTGCCGCTCGGCCAGCGTGACCTCGATGCCGCCAATCACGTCGGAGATGAGGTTGTACAGGAACGCGACGAACAGGTTGATCAGCGACCAGATGACCACCATGGCCAGGCCCAGCACCGTGAGCCGCGCGAAGATCCAACTTCCGTTGATCGAGAACGACTTGTCGGCGAACAGATTGCGGGCGAACTCGGTGACGTGCTCGAGCGCCCCGACCGCTCCCAGGATCCCGTACAGCATGGCCAGCGCCAGCAGGATGACCGTCACCACGCAGAGGTAGAAGAGCAACGAGAACTTGAACACCGACCACGGCCCGACCTTCCGGAGAACCACGCGGGTCTGGCGTGCCCTCTTCCGGGGGCCTCGGCTCATCTCCGGAGGCATGGTGGCGACGACCTCGGCGGCCGGCGCGGCGGAGGGGGTGGGTTCGGTTGCCAGGCCTGGTTCGTCCATCGGGCTCCTCGGGTTCCCCGTCTTTCTACGCGGCCCGAACCCCGTCGGCAACAACCCTTGACCGGGCCAGGCGGCGGAGAGGTTCCCGGGGGGTCCGAACAGCGCCCGGCATTGCACGGGGGCGAGCACGGCCAGGGCTCCCACGGCCAGGACCCAGTCGCCGGGCCCCGCGTGCTCCTGCACCAACAGGGCACCAGCGGCCAGCGCAGCTCCAGCCACGGCGAGCGCGGCGACCGCCAGTCGCGGGGGGGACCGCTTCCACAGGACGAATGCCCCGTACAGCGCGGCACCGGTGGCGGCGGCGATCAGCGTGAGGCCGGCCAAGGCGTTCACGGGTGCGATTATGGAGCCCCTCCTCAGGGGTTGACGTGGACGCGACGCGAACCGACCAGGCCGACCTTCGGCTGATCCTTGCGATCCAGGCGCTTCGGGCGTTCCTGTACGGGTTCGGGAGCGTGATCCTGGGGAGCGCGCTGGCGAGCGGGGGGCTGTCCGACTTCGAGGTGGGCGTGGTTTTCTCGGCGATGCTCGCGGGCATGGCTGCGAGCTCGATCGCCGTGGGGCTGGCCGGCGACCGGATCGGTCGCCGGCGCGCGTACACCGGGCTGCTGCTGGTCATGGGTCTCGCCGGGGCGGTGTTCGCCCTCACCAGGTCGCTGCCCGTCCTCGTCCTGGCGGCCCTCACTGGGACGCTGTCGACCGACCCGAACGAGTCCGGCCCCATCACCTCGCTGGAGCAGGCCATGATGGGGAGCGCGCCGGCGGCCATGCGGGCCAGGGTGTTCGGCCGCTACAACGCCGTGGCCTACCTGGCCGGGGCCATCGGCGCGCTCGCAGCCGGTGGACCCGACGCCTTCCGGCGCCTCGTTCCGGCCCTCCCTGCGGACCAGCGATGGCTGCTCGCGTTCCCCGCACTCGCGCTGGTCTGCGCGGCGCTGGCCCGCCGACTGTCCGACGGGGTCGAGTCGGCCCGGCATCGCCCGGAGGGTGTGGGGGAAGGAGCGAAGCGACGAGGGGAACCCGCATCCCGGAGCGCGCCCTCCCGCCCGCTGGATCGTTCCCGACGGACGGTGCTGAAGCTCGCGGCGCTGTTCGGGATGGACTCGTTCGCCGGTGGGTTCATCGTGCAGACCTTCATCGTGTTCTGGTTCGGCCGGAAGTTCGGAGCCAGCCTGGCCTCGATGGGCCTGGTGTTCTTCGTGGCCGGCCTGCTCCAGGCGGGCTCGTCGATCGCCTCCGGACGCCTCGCGTCCCGGATCGGGCTGCTGAACACGATGGTGTTCACGCACATCCCGTCGAACGTGCTCCTGGTGCTGGTTCCCTTCATGCCGACGTTCGGGTGGGCCGTGGCCGCGCTGCTGGCTCGCCACGCGCTCTCGCAGATGGACGTGCCTGCCCGGCAGGCCTACGTGGTCGCCATGGTCGATCCGCAGGAGCGCACGGCCGCAGCCGCGTTCACCAACACCGCGAGGTACGTGACCCGGCCGTTCGGGGCGCTCGGTGCCGGAGCGTTGATGGAACGGCTGGCGTTGGGGGCACCCTTCGTGGTCGCCGGCGCCCTGAAGATCGCCTACGACGTCCTGCTGTACTCGACCTTCCGGAAGGTACCGCTGCCGAAGGAGCGCACCGAGGCGTCGCTCGCCGGAGCCGCTATTCCTCCACCTCCGCCTGAGTGATCACCGGGGCGAGCGCCACCACGTGGGCGCCCTCCTCCACCCGCATGGTGCGCACGCCCTGGCTGGCCCGGCCCACCCGCCGGATGTCGCCGGCGGCCACCCGGATGACGATGCCGGAGGAGGAGATGACGAACATGTCCTGGTCCTTCGAGCCGACGAAAGCTCCAGCGAGCGGCCCGGTCTTCTTGGTCAGGGAGTGGCCGATGACGCCCTTGCCGCCCCGGCCCTTCGGCGGGTAATCCTTGAGTGGCGAGCGCTTGCCGTAGCCCTGGGCGGTGACGCTGATCAGCTCCTGGCCCTCGGCTGCCACCCCCAGGGAGATGACCTCGTCGCCCTCGGCGAGGCGCATGCCGATCACGCCGGCGGTCTGTCGTCCGGTGGGGCGAACTTGGCTCTCCTTGAACCGCATCGCCTGGCCCTTGCGCGAAACCAGGATGACGTCGGCCTTTCCGTCGGTAAGACGGACGTCGATCAGTTCGTCGCGCGGCTTCAGGTTGATCGCGGCCAAGCCGGTTCGCGGCGAGTCGTATTCGGGCAGGGCCGTCTTCTTCACGATGCCCTTCTTGGTGGCGAAGAGGATGTACTTGCCCGCCGTGTACTCCTTGAGGTCGATGACGGCTGAGACCTTCTCCTCGCCGGTGATCGACACTCCCGGCAGGTTCGCGGCATAGGTCCCCCGGGCGGTGCGACCCGTCTCCGGAACCTCGTGGACCTTGACCCGGTACACCTTGCCCTTGGAGGTGAAGAACAGGAGCCAGTTGTGGGTGGTCGTGGTGAAGACGTGGCTGACGACGTCCTCTTCCTTCAGGTTGGCCCCCCGGACCCCCCGGCCGCCCCTACCCTGCCGGCGGAACGCGTCGATGGGCTGGCGCTTCACGTACCCGGCCAGGGTCACCGTGATGACCACGTCCTCCTCGGCGATGAGGTCCTCGATGTCGAGCTCGCCCGCGTCGGGCCGAAGCTGCGTGCGGCGGGGATCGGCGTGCTTCTTCTTGATCGCCTCCAGCTCCTCCTTGACGACGCTTCGGATCTTCTTGGGGTCCTTCAGGAGGGCCTTCAGCTGTCGGATCGTGGCCAGGAGGTCCTTGTGCTCCTGCTCGAGCTCCTCGCGCGCCAGGCGGGTGAGCCGGCGGAGCGGCATGTCCAGGATGTGGTTGGCCTGGATCTCGCTCAGCTTGAACTGCTTCATCAGCTTGGTGCGGGCCTCATCCGCGTCGCGTGAGCCGCGGATGATCTTGATGACCGCGTCCAGGTGCTGGAGGGCGATCAACAGGCCCTGGACGATGTGGTCGCGCTCCTCGGCCTTCTTCAGCTCGTACGCGGTCCGGCGGGTGACCACCTCCACCTGATGGTCGGCGTAGTAGCCGACCATCTCGGCCAGGTTCAGGATGCGCGGCACTCCGTCGACGAGCGCGAGCATGATCACGCCGAAGCTCTCCTGGAGCTGCGTGTGCTTGAACAGCTGGTTCAGCACGACGTGCGGATTGGCGTTGCGCTTGAGCTCGATGACCAGGCGCATCCCCTGGCGGTTCGACTCGTCCCGCAGATCGGCGAGGTCCTTCAGCTTGCCTCCCCGGACGAGCTCGGCGATCTTCTCGGCCAGGCGGGCTTTGTTCACCTGGTACGGAAGCTCCGAGACGACGATCCGCTGCCGGCCCTGCGCCGTCTCCTCGATCTGGGTGGCCGCCCGGACCTTGATCGAGCCCCGGCCCGTGGTGTAGGCGTCCGTGATGCCCTGCTTGCCCAGGATTGCCGCGCCCGTGGGGAAGTCGGGCCCCTTGATGAACTTCATCAGGTCCTTGGGCTTGGACTCCGGGCGATCCAGGTAGTGCACGACCGCATCGATGACCTCGCCCAGGTTGTGGGGCGGGATGTTGGTGGCCATGCCCACGGCGATGCCGCCGGCCCCGTTCACCAACAGGTTGGGGAACCGCGAGGGAAGGACCGTCGGCTCCTGCTCGTGCCCGTCGTAGTTGGGGACGAAGTCGACGGTCTCGGCCTCGATGTCGCGGAGGACCTCCAGGGCGATGGGGGCCAGCCTGGCTTCGGTGTAGCGCATCGCGGCTGGCGGATCGCCGTCGACCGAGCCGAAGTTGCCGTGCGGGTCGACCAGCGGGTAGCGGAGCGAGAAGTCCTGGGCCATCCGGACCAGGGCCTCGTAGACCGCGTCCAACCCGTGGGGGTGGTACTTCTTGACCACCTCTCCGACCGCCCACGCAGCCTTGCGGTGTGGGCGGTCAGGCCGCAGCCCCGACTCGAGCATCGACCACAAGATCCGCCGGTGGACAGGCTTCAGGCCGTCGCGGACGTCGGGAAGCGCCCGCCCCACGATGACCGACATGGCGTAGTCCAGGTAGGAGCGCTGGATCTCCTCCTCGATCTCGACCGGCTCGATACGGCCGTTGAGGAGCGTGACGGTCCCCCCGCCTCCTCCGCCAGCGCGCCTAGACATCCAGGTTCTGCACCTGCTTGGCGTTGGCCTCGATGAAAGCGCGGCGGGCGGGGACGTCCTCCCCCATCAGGATGGTGAACAGCCGGTCGGCCGTCGCCGCGTCCTCCATGGTGACCTTGAGCAGGATCCGGCTCTCCGGGTTCATCGTCGTCTCCCACAGCTGGATGGCGTCCATCTCCCCCAGGCCCTTGAACCGCTGGGGGGTCTCGAGCTTTCGGTTGCCGTCCTGCTTGCGGAACGCGTCCCACTCCTTCTCGGTGTAGAAGTAATGCGGCACGCGATCGACGTTCACCAGGTACAGCGGTGGCTGTGCGATGTAGACGTAGCCCGCGTTGATCAGGTCGCGCATGTTCCGGAAGAAGAACGTGAGGAGCAGCGTCCGGATGTGCGCCCCGTCGACGTCGGCGTCGGCCATCAGCACCACCTTGTGATAGCGGGCCTTCGTGACGTCGAACTCCTCCGCGATCCCCGTACCGATGGCCGTGATGAGGGCCTGGATCTCCAGGTTCTCCAGGACCTTGTGCAGCCGGGCCTTCTCGACGTTCAGGATCTTCCCCCGGATGGGCAGGATGGCCTGCGTGGCCCGGTCCCGGGCCTGCTTGGCGCTGCCGCCGGCGGAGTCGCCCTCCACCACGAACAGCTCGCACAGCGCAGGGTCGGTGAGCTGGCAGTCGGCCAGCTTGCCGGGGAGCGACGTCGAGTCCAGGAACGACTTGCGCCGCGTGAGGTCCCGGGCCTGCTTGGCGGCCATCCGGGCCTTGGCGGCCTGCTCGGCCTTGCCCACGATGCGCTTGGCATCCCCGGGGTGCTCCTCCAGCCACGTGGCCAGCTGCTCGTTGACCGTGGTCTCGACGAGCGAGCGGATGGACGTGTTGCCGAGCTTGGTCTTGGTCTGGCCCTCGAACTGCGGGGCATGGAGCTTGACCGACACGATGCCGACCAGGCCCTCCCGGATGTCCTCGCCGATCAGGTTCTCCTCCTTCTCGCGAAGGAGTCCCTTCTGGCGGGCGTACCGGTTGACCACGTTGGTCAGGGCCTTCTTCAGCCCCTCCTCGTGCATGCCGCCCTCGGTGGTGTTGATGGTGTTGGCGAAGGAGTACAGCGACTCGGCGTACGCCGTGTTCCACTGCAGGGCCACCTCCACCTCGGCCGAGCCGTCCCGCTCCTTGCCCTCGAAGTGGATGACCTTGGCGTGGAGGACGTCCTTTCCCGCTTGGAGGTGCTTCACGAAGTCGGCCAACCCCCCGGCGGCCTTGAAGACGTCCTTGGTGGGCTCGTCCTGGCGCTCGTCGATGAGCTGGATCTCCAGGCCCTTGCTCAGGAACGCGAGCTCCTGGAGCCGCTCGGTCAGGATCTCCCGCTTGAACTCCATCTCCTCGAAGATCTCTGGGTCCGGCCAGAACGTCACCGTGGTCCCGGTCTTCCGGCTGGCCTTGCCCTTGGTGAGCTTCTTCGTGGCCTTGCCCCGGGAGTAGGTCTGGGTCCAGTGGTAACCGTCCCGTTCGACCTCCACGAGGAGCTTCTCGGACAGGGCGTTCACCACCGAGACCCCCACCCCGTGCAGGCCGCCCGAGATGCGGTAGCCCCGGCCGCCGAACTTGCCCCCGGCGTTCAGGGTTGTAAGGACGACCTCCAGCGCCGGCCGGCGGTCCTTGGCCTTGGGGATGGGCTTCACCGGGATGCCCCGGCCGTTGTCGGCCACCCGGACGGCCCCGTCCGCGAGGAGCGTCACCACGATCCGGTCGCAGAATCCGGCCATGGCCTCGTCGACCGAGTTGTCCACGACCTCGTAGACCAGGTGATGGAGGCCGCGCTGGGAGGTCGTCCCGATGTACATCCCGGGGCGGAGCCGGACGTGCTCGACGCCTTCCAGGACCGTGATGTCGGCGGAGGTGTACCCTCCGTCAGTCCCCGCCTTGATGTCCTTCTTCTGTGTCGCCAACGAACCTCCACGAGCCCGCACACGGCAGCGCACGCCGCAGCCGATGAGGGGCCTCACGCGGGAAAAACTCCACCTGGATTTTACCAACGAACCGGGTCTTCCGCCCCCCTATCGGACAGGCTGTACAGCCTTGCGCTACAAGCCTTTCCGAGGGTCCGGGCGGACCACGATCTGCACCGTTCGGACCAGCTCGCCACCGAGGCTCCGATTGGCCCGGTTGAGGATCTCCTGGGCCAGGAATCGGGCCTGCGCGCCCCACGGGCCGGTGCTCGCGGCCACCACCAGCAGCCCTCCTTCCAGGCTCACGGGGGCCGACTCGGACGCCAGGCGGGGACCGACCACGGCCTCCCATTCGGAGGCCAGGCGGCCGATGGGAAGGCCCCGGGCGAAGGTCCGCTCCCGAAGGAGCCCGTCCACCACCTCCCCGATGGGCGTGTCCTGCATGGTCCGCTCGTCCCGCCGGCCCCGCCACCCCTTGCTCGAGGGCATCCTCAACCTCCCCCTCGGACCGTAACCGCTCCCGCCGACACGTCCCATACCGCCTCCGCCTTCGCGGGGACGTGGGCCTCGTCGGCCACGGTGACCACCACCTGGCCCCGGCCGGCCAATCGATCGGCGACCTGGCCTCCCCGCCTGGGGTCCAGGGCCGAGAAGGGATCGTCGAGCAGCAGGACCGGCGGCTCCCCGACCTCGGCCTCGATGGCGCTCCCCAGGCCCAGGCGCAGGCACAGCGCCGCGGCCCAGGCCTCGCCGTGGGATGCGAATGCCCTGGCCCCCAGGTCCCGCACGGTGAGCTCCAGGTCGTCGCGGTGCGGGCCGACCAGGCTGGTCCGCCGGGTGAGCTCATCGCTCCGCCGCTCCGCCAGCCGGGCCCGGAAGGCCTCCTCCAGGTCCTCCCCCCACACCGACGGCCGGTACTCGCAGGCCAAGCCGGAGCCGGACAGGCCGGCGAACTCCTCCTGCGCGCCCGGGGAGAGGCGGGCCACGGCGTCGGCACGCAGCCGGAGGAGCGCGGACCCGTTCTGGACCAGCTCGGCGTCCCACGCCTCGAGCTCCGGTGGGACGCCCCGTCTCTCCCACTCCTTCAGGAGGCGATTGCGTTGGCGGAGGGTTCGGTCGTACGCGGTGAGGGCCGATTCCTTGAGGGGCCACAGCGAGGTCACGGCCTCGTCCATGAACCGGCGCCGCTGCGATGGATCGCCCCGAACCACGTCGAGATCCTCCGGCCCGAAGAACGCCGCCCGGACCTGCCGGCGAAGGTCGCGCTTGCGCCGCACCGGGGACCGGTTGACCTGCACCTTGTTCGCCCCATGCCCGGGGATCTCCACCTCCACCAGGACCCTGCCGCCGGCGGTCTCGATCTCCCCTCGCAGGTACGCGGCCTCGGTCCCCCGGCGGACCAAGGGCTCGGTGCTCGAGGCCCGCGGTGAGACCAGGAAGAACAGGAACGCGATGCCCTCGAGGAGGTTGGTCTTCCCCTCTCCGTTGGCGCCCACCGCCGCGATCAACCCCTCGGGCACGTCCTCGACCCGGGTCTTCGGGTGGTTACGGAAGTCCGTGAGCTCCACCCACAGAAGCCGCAACGAGCGCCCCCGGGTGGATCAGCCCACCGGCGTCGGCAGGCGTACCGGCATCACGAGGTACGTGAACTCGTCGCTCTCGCCCCGGATCAGGCCGGGCTTCAATCCGTCGCGGACTTCCAGGCGCACGGTCTCCCCCGTCGCCGCGGCCAGCCCATCGGCCAGGTAGTTCGCATTGAACGCCGCCGTGATGTCCTCTCCCTCGTATCGGGCCTCCACGGCCTCGACCGCCTGGCCGAGATCCGGCGACGACGACGAGAGCTTCACCCCGAGCGCATTGAACTCCAGGCGGACCGGCGACGTGTCGCGAGCCAACAGGCCCACGCGGCGAACCGCGTCCATCAGTTGCTGGCGCGACACCGTGAGCCGGCTCTCGTACGCCTCGGGCAGGAGCTGGCGGTAGTTGGGGAACTCCCCCTCGATCAGCCGCGACGTCAGCGTCAGGTTCCCGATCTGGAAGGCGACCTGGCTCTGGTCCAGCGACAGATGCACCTCGCCCTTCTCCAGGCCCGCCGCGGCCCGCCCAGCCTCCGACATGGCGCGCTCCGGCACGATCGCCTTCCCCTCCCCCGTGGCCGTCGCCACGAGGTCGCGAACCGCAAGCCGGTACGAGTCGGTGGAGACCATCGTGACCCCTTCCCGGCTCACCTCGACCAGCACCCCAGTCAGAACGGGCCGGGCCTCGTCCCTGGAGGCCGCCCGGGCCACCTGGCTCACCGCCTCCGCGAACCTGGCCGCCTCCCCCACCACGGTCGTCCCCGACGGCGCCTGGATGGCGGGGAAGTCCTCCGCCGGCAGCAGGCGCAGGGCTCCCTCGTATGCCGCGCACCGGATCCACGCCTGGCTCTGGTCAGACTCGAACTCGACCGGCGCATCGGACAGGCTCTTCACCGTGTCGGCCAACAGGCGCGCCGGGACCAGCGCCACCCCCTCCTCCTGGACCTGGACCTCGATCGAGAGCCGGGCCGACACCTCGAGGTCGGTGGTGGTGAGCGTGAGTGTGCCGCCGGCCTCGGCGTCCATCAGCACCCCGGTGAGTGCCGGGATGCCCGGACGCGAGGAGACCCCGCGCTGAACCGTCTGGAGCCCTTCGGACAGCAGATCGCGGTCGCACCGGAACTTCACCTGTCCACCTCCTCGCTGCTTCTCTGAGGTTCTTCTT
>Ga0184610_1000346_pt1 | contig 11215 bp, 9 predicted proteins | sample PLM1_100_coex_FD_133011 | JGI IMG/M metagenome (GOLD analysis project Ga0184610, IMG submission 133011) | Groundwater sediment microbial communities from an aquifer in East River, Colorado, USA - PLM1_100_coex | ecosystem: Environmental > Terrestrial > Soil > Riparian zone | place: USA: East... | reverse complement strand
CCCGGCTTCGTCCACGACACGTGCTCGGCGATCCATCCGTTCGTCCCCGGCTCGCCCTTCTTCCGAGAGGTGCCGCTTCCCGAATTCGTACACGCGCCCGCGCCGCCCGCACATCCCCTCGACGACAGCAGCGCCTTCCTCCTCAAGCGCTCGCGCGAGGCCACGGTGGCCGGGCTGGGTGATGACGGGACTGCCTATCGTCGACTGGTCGGCCCCGTCGTCGAGGATTGGCACAAGCTCGGGGACGCTGTTCTCGGTCCCTTGCTCGGCGCACCTCGTCACCCGCTCGCCCTCGGCCGCTTCGGGCTCAACGCGCTGCAGCCGACCACTTGGATCACGCGCCACTTCAAAGGCGCGCGGGCCCGCGCTCTCTTCGCCGGCTGCGCTGCGCACGCGATCCTGCCCCTGGAACGGAGCCCATCGGCCGCGTTCGGGCTCATCCTCCTTGCCGCGGGCCACCTCTTCGGCTGGCCCTTCCCGCGCGGCGGCGCGCAGAAGATCTCCGACGCGCTCGCGGACCACCTCCGCTCGCTCGGCGGGGAGATCGAAACCGGCTCTCCCGTCGACGAGCTGCCTCGTGCCCGCACAGTCCTCTGCGACCTGACTCCGCGTGGCCTACTGGGCATCGCCGGCGACCGTCTGCCGCGCGACTACACGCGCCGGCTCGAGCGTTTTCGCCACGGGCCCGGAGCCTTCAAGCTCGACTTCGCGCTCGACGGCCCCATCCCCTGGAAGGCGGCGGCGTGCGCCAGGGCCGGCACCGTCCACCTGGGTGGAACGGCGGAGGAGATCGCCGCTTCCGAGCGTGCGCCGTGGGCAGGCCGTCACGCCGAGCGGCCCTTCGTCCTCCTCGCCCAGCACAGCCTCTTCGACCCGACGCGCGCGCCCGAGGGGAAGCACACGGCCTGGGCGTACTGCCACGTTCCGAACGGGTCGACTTTCGACATGACCGAGCGGATCGAGGCCCAGATCGAGCGCTTCGCGCCCGGCTTCCGCGAGCGCGTCCTTGCCAGGAGCGTCATGCCGCCCGCCGAGCTTGAGCGCCGCAACCCCAATCTCGTCGGCGGCGACCCGAATGGCGGCGCCGCCACGCTCTGGCAGACCCTCGCCAGACCCGTTCTCAAGCTCAATCCCTACGCGACCCCGCTGCGCGGGGTCTACCTCTGCTCCTCCTCGACGCCGCCGGGCGGCGGGGTGCACGGCATGTGCGGACACCTCGCCGCCCGGTCGGCGCTGCGCGATCTCGGCGGCTAGGTCGCCGGAATTTCGCCGCAGGAGACGTAGTTCTGGATCGCCTCTTCCGACTCGTGGACGTTGATCGCGAAAGCGGCGCCCTGCAGGTCGGCCAGCGGAGCAGCGACGGTCGTCTCCGAGGCGCCTCCTTCGACGTTCGTGAGCGGATAGACGACGTCCCCCAGCTCCGCGCAGCTGCCGCTGTGGATGTGCGCGGGCTGCGCCGTGTCCGCGGGCGCGCCGGTCAGCTCGATCGTTACGACCGTCTGTTCACCGTCTGACGTGAGTGTGGCCGTGCCGGACTCGCCCGAGCTGTTCTGCTCACCCAGGTCGACTGTGATGATTTCCCCCTCCTCGGCCGCAGTCGTCGCCGGTGCGGCGGGCTCGTCGGCTTCGTCGTCGTCCCCTCCGCAGGCGGCCAGGCCGACGGCGAGCACCGCGACGAGCAGAAGCAGGGCAAGCCCAGTTCGGTTCAGCATGAAGAAACCTCCCCTAGTTGGCGTCTAGGAGTTCTTCGCGGCGCGGCCGGGAACGGATTTCTGCAGCGATGCCTTGTAGGCCCGCTTCTTGGCCTGATAGGCCTCGAGCGCCTCGACCGAGTCGACGTCACCCAGAGTGGGATGCGTGGGCACGACATCCTCCCAGCCGGGTGGCCGTACGCCGAACTGCTTGGCGAGGATGGCGACGAGCGAGCGCGCCTTCATCGGGCCGATCCCGGGGAGGGCGAGCAACCGCCGCTCGAGGTCGGCGCCGCTCTCGGCGTCACGCCACACGGACTCGGCGTCGCCGCCGTACTCGCTAACGATCGCGGCGCAGAGCTCCTGCGTGCGCTGGGCCATCGTCCCCGGATAGCGGTGCAGCGCCGGTTTGCGGCGGAATGCCTCGTCCAGCTCGCCGGGATCCATGCCGGCGATCTGGGCCGCGTCGAGCGAGCCAATCCGCCGCTGCAGCTCGAGCGGGCCCGAGAAAGCCTTCTGCACGGGAACCTGCTGATCGAGCTCGAAGCCGATGAGAAGGGCAAGCGGCTTCTCGGCAAGGAGCGCGTCGGCGTCGTCGTTTCCGGTGAAGTGGAGGGCCCGCGGTCTCGTCGTCGCCATGCGCCGATCCTACCTCGGTAGGCTGGGTGTATGGACGCGCTCGAGCCTTTTAGCCCTCCGGTTCGCGACTGGTTTCGCGGGAACTTCGACCGTCCCACCCCCGCGCAGGAGCAGGGGTGGCCCGCGATCGCCTCGGGCGCGAACACGCTCATCCAGGCCCCCACGGGCTCGGGCAAGACGCTCGCGGCCTTCCTCTGGGCGCTCGACCGCGCCCGGCCCGGCGCGGGCACGCAGGTTCTCTATGTCAGCCCGCTGAAGGCGCTGAACTACGACATCGAGCGGAACCTGCGCGGGCCGCTGACCGGAATCCGCTCCGAGCTCTCAGTTGCAGTGCGGACAGGGGACACGCCGCCCAAGGAGCGGGCGGCGATGCTCAAGAACGCGCCCGACATCCTCATCACGACCCCCGAGTCGCTCTTCCTCATGCTCACCTCGCGCGCGCGCGACATCTTGAAGAGCGTCCGCTTCGTGATCGTCGACGAGGTGCACGCGGTCGCCGGCACGAAGCGCGGCGCCCATCTCGCCGTCAGCCTCGAACGTCTTGAGCGGCTGGTGGGGGAGCCCATCCAGCGGGTCGGGCTCTCGGCGACACAGCGGCCGCTGGACGAGATCGGCCGCTTCGTCTCCGGCGGGCGACCGATCGAGCTCGTGGACGCAGGCCGGGCGAAGGAGCTCGACGTGCGCGTGATCGTCCCGCTTGAGGACATGCGCGAGCCGGGCGAGGGCGGCTCGATCTGGCCGTCCATCTACCCGGCGCTGCTCGAGCTCGTCCGGGAGCACCGGTCCACCATCGTCTTCGTCAACAACCGCCGCCTGGCCGAGCGGCTCGCCCTCCGGCTCAACGAGCTGGCGGAGAAGGAGATCGCCAGGGCCCACCACGGCTCGCTCGCGCGTGAGCAACGGGTCGAGGTGGAGGAGCTTCTGAAGAAAGGCGAGATCCCGGTGCTGGTCGCAACCTCCTCGCTCGAGCTGGGCATCGATATGGGCGCCGTCGACCTCGTCGTCCAGGTCGAGTCGCCAAAGTCGGTTGCTCGGGGCCTACAGCGGATCGGCCGCGCCGGCCACCACGTCGATGAGCCCTCGAAGGGCCGCATCTTCCCCAAATTCCGCGCCGACCTGCTCGAGAGCGCGGTCGTCGTCCGCCGCATGCTCGACGGCGCCATCGAGGAGACGCAGATCCCGCAGAACCCACTCGACGTGCTCGCGCAGCAGGTTGTGGCGATCTGCGCCGACGAGGAGATCACGGTCGACGAGCTGTTCGAGCTCGTGCGCCGCGCTTATCCGTTCCGCGACCTCTCGCGGCAGCAGCTCGAGAACGTGCTCGACATGCTCGCGGGCCGCTACCCGTCGGAGGAGTTCGCCGAGCTTCGTCCCCGGATCGTCTGGGACCGGGTGCGGGGCGTCCTGCGCGGGCGCGAGGGCGCACGCCGGCTCGCGGTCACGAACGCGGGCACCATTCCCGACCGCGGGCTCTTCGGCGTGCACCTCATCGAGGGCGGCGGCCGCGTCGGCGAGCTCGACGAGGAGATGGTCTACGAGGCGCGCGCGGGCCAGACGTTCCTGCTCGGCGCCTCCACGTGGCGGATCGAGGAGATCACGCGCGACCGAGTACTCGTCTCGCCCGCGCCCGGAATTCCCGGCCTCGTGCCGTTCTGGAAGGGAGAGGGTGTCGGGAGACCGTACGAGCTCGGCGAGGCGATCGGGCAGGCGGCCCGGGAGCTCGTGGCTCTCGACGACGAGCGGGCGCTCGCCCGTCTGACCGACGAGCACGCCCTGGACGAGCGGGCCGCGCAGAACCTCCTCACCTACCTGCGTGACCAGGAGGCCGCTACCGGCGTCCTTCCTTCCGATCGGACGATCGTGGTCGAGCGCTTCCGCGACGAGATCGGCGACTGGCGCCTCTGCATCCTCACGCCGTTCGGCGGCCGCGTGCACGCACCCTGGTCGCTGGCGCTGCAGGCCCGGCTGCGCGACTCGCTCGGCCTGGAGGCGAACGGCATCTGGTCCGACGACGGCATCGCCCTCCACCTGCCCGACGCCGAGAGCCCGCCGCCGCTCGACGAGATCCTCGTGCCTCCGGACGAGCTCGAGGAGCTCGTCGTCACCGAGCTCGGCGGCACCGCCCTCTTCGGCGCGCGGTTCCGCGAGAACGCGGCGCGCGCACTCCTGATCCCCCGCCGCCGTCCCGGCCAGCGCACGCCGCTCTGGCAGCAGCGGCTCAAGGCGCAGGGCCTGCTTCAGGTGGCGCGGCGGTATCCGGATTTCCCAGTGGTCCTCGAGACCTACAGGGAGTGCCTGCGCGACGTCTTCGACATGCCGGCGCTGAAACGGTTACTCGGCGATCTGCAGACGCGACGGCTCGACCTCGTCGAGGTGGAGACGCCGACCGCCTCGCCGTACGCGGCTTCGCTCCTCTTCGACTACGTCGCGACGTACATGTACGAGGACGACACGCCGCTCGCCGAGCGGCGCGCCCAGGCGCTCGCGCTCGACCGCGACCTCCTGAAGGAGCTGCTTGGCCAGGAGGAGCTCCGGGACCTCCTCGACCACAGAGCGGTCGAGGAGGTGGAACAGCAGCTTCGCGGCGATCCGAAGACGGCGGATCAGCTTCACGATCTACTCCTCCGCCGGGGAGACGTGCGTCTAGGTGAGTTCGAAGAGGAGCTGGCGGCCGAGCTCGAGGGCGAGCGGCGGGCCGTTCGCGTGCGCGTCGCGGGTGACGAGCGGCTGATCGCAGCGGAGGATGCGGGCCGGTACCGCGATGCGCTCGGCGCCATGCCGCCGTCAGGGCTTCCCGACGTGTATCTGGAAGGTGGGGAGGACCCGCTCGGCTGGATCCTGCGCCGTTTCGCCCGCGGGCGCGGGCCGTTCACCACCGAGGAGGTCGTCGAGCGCTACGGCCTCTCGGCGGAAGACCTGGAGGCGAAGCTCGGCTCGCTCGACCTGGTCCGTGGCGAGCTGCGGCCGGGCGGAACCGAGCGTGAGTGGTCCGATCCGGACGTGCTGCGCCGGCTGCGGCGGGCGAGCCTCGCTGCGCTGCGCAAGGAGGTGGAGCCCACCGAGCAGGCGGCGCTCGCGCGCTTCCTTTCCGCCTGGCACGGCATCGACCGGCGGGCGACGCTGCGCGAAGTCCTCGTGCCGCTCCAGGGCGTCTCGCTTCCCGTGGCGCTTTGGGAAAGCGACGTCCTGCCTCGGCGTGTGCCGGGCTACCGGCCGGAGCAGCTCGACCAGCTGACCGCCTCCGGCGAGGTCGTCTGGGTCGGCGCTGGCCTCGAGCGGGTCGCGGTGTACTTCCGCGAGGATGCGCCGGCGCTCGGGCGGCCGGGTGCACTGCCGGCACCCGAGGGCATGGAGTACGAGCGGATCCGCGAAGCGCTTCGCGCCGGCGCGCTCTTCTGGTTCGACCTGCTACGCGAGACGGGGCTCGAGGCGGAAGCGCTTCTGCCCGCCCTCTGGGAGCTCGTCTGGGCGGGCGAGGTGACGAACGACGCCTGGCAGCCATTACGGGCCAAGCGGCGTTATGCCGCGCCGCGCGCCGACCGGCGCCCGCGGCGTTTCTCCCGCCAGCGTTCGGACGCGATCACGGCGACGCAGGGCCGCTGGACGTCCACGGCCGGCCTCTTCCCGGGCGAGCCCGACCCGCGCGCGCTTGCGGAGCTCCTGCTCGAGCGCCAGGGAATCGTCACGCGCGACGGCGTGCGCGCCGAGGGCATTCCGGGCGGCTATTGGCCGGTCTACCAGGAGCTGCGCAAGCTGGAGACCCTCGGCACCTGCCGACGCGGCTATTTCGTCGAAGGCCTCGGCGGCGCGCAGTTTGCGTTGCCGGGCGCTGTCGAGCGGCTGCGCGAGAAGCCGGCGGAGGGGAGGGCGCTCGTGCTGGCGGCCGCGGATCCAGCCCAGCCCTACGGCGCCGCGTTGCCGTGGCCGAAGAGGGCGGGTGCGCGGGCCGCGCGGGTGGCCGGCGCGTACGTCGTGCTGCTGGACGGTTCGCCCGCGCTCTTCGTCGACCGCGGCGGACGCTCGCTCGTTCCGCTGCGGGAGCCGGAGGAGGACTGGCTGCGGATGGCGCTCGTGGCGCTCGTCGAGAACATGCCGAAGATGCGCCTGAAGCGGCTCGCGGTCGAGCGGTTCGACGGTCAGCCGGTCGGCGAGACGGAGATCATGCCGCTGCTCCTCGAGACCGGCTTCCTTGCGGGTCCACGCCGCGCGGTCCTGCGCGGCTAGCAGAAGCCTGAGCCGTCGGCCCTGCGCCCAGGCGAGAAGCGCTTGTCGGGATTCGCAGTCAGATGCTGGACGAAGTCGCCGGTAAGGTCAGGCGCGCGCGTGAGAGCCTGATCCTGGCCGCCTTCGGGGCCGTACGTCACCGAGGTGAGCACCGTCTCGCCGAGCGCGATCGACACCGTGTCGCCGCCGTTGTTGAGGACAAGGCCGCCAAAGATCACAACGGCGCAGCCAGGCACCAGGACTTCGCCGTCCGGGAACGTGTAGCGGACGGCAAGGGCGTCGGAGATCGTGACGCCTCCTAGCGCGAGGGCCTTACCGGTGACGTTGACGAGCTCGACGAACTCGTCGCCGTCGGAGCTGACGACGCCGTCGCCGTTCGCGTCTCCCTGCGTCAGGTGAGGGTCGGCGTGGATCTCGTTCAGCACGAGGTCGCCCGGCTGCGGCGGGACCGGCGCAGCGGGAGCAGGAGGGGCTGGGGCAGGAGTCGGATCGTCGTCGAGAATCGTCCCGCGGCCGACGCGGTCGCGAATCCGGACATTTACCGGTCGCGAGAGGCGTAGGACGAAGGTCTCGTCCGGCTCGTCCAGGGCGTCCTGGCTGAGCGACACCACGATCCGCTTGACCCGCTGTCCCGGGCGGAAGAGCAAACGCCCGGAGCGCGCCACGAAGTCGTCGCCGGCGGCTGCGCTCTCGCCGACCGTCCTGAAGCGGACTCGCACCACCCTGTCTGCCCGACGGGAAAGCTTTACGACGAAGACGGCCCGGCCGCCCTCGGTCGCCTGGGCGTCGCCGGCACGGAGTGCGGGCGGCGCCGCTTGGGCCGGCCCGGCCGGGAGGAGGAGGGCTGCGGCGGCGACGAGGGCGGCGCGGAACATGCCCCAGGTGGTAACACGCGTCCGGGCCAGTTCTCGGCGCCGCGTCGAGCTCGTCTCGCACGCGTGACACTTTCGCGACGTAGGCTGGGCTCATGCCGGAAGGGGACGCGCTCCACCGCGCCGCGGCTCGCCTCAAGGTGCTCGAGGGCGAGGTTCTCTCGGTGGAGACGCCCCACCCGCGCGCGCAAGTGCTCGGCCTTGCCGAGCGCCTGGATGGACGCCGGCTCGAACGCGTCGAGGCGATCGGCAAGAACCTCCTCTTCACCTTCGAGGGCGGCGCCGTTCTCCGCAGCCACCTCCGTATGCACGGCCGCTGGAGGGTGCAGCCCGCGGGCTCGGCGATTGTCGGCAAGCCATGGCTCGTGCTCCGCGGAGGCGAGTGGGAGGCTGTGCAACGGAACGGCCCGGTGCTGGAGCTCACGCGCCGCAGGCTCGCTCGCCTCGGCCCCGACATCATGGCCGACCCGCCCGATCTCGACGGCATGGTCGAGCGCTTTCGCCGAGACAACCAAGGCCGCCGGCTCGGCGACGCTCTGCTCGACCAGCGACTCGTGGCCGGGATCGGGAACATGTGGAAGGCGGAGACCCTCTTTCTCGTCGAGACCTCGCCCTGGATCAGCCTCCGCGAGATCTCGGATGACGATCTCCGCCGCGTGCTCCTGACGGCCCATGAGCTCATGACAGGCACCCGCAGCCGGCCCTTCGTCTACCGCAAGGTCGGCCGTCCCTGCCCCCGCTGCGCGACTCCCATCCGCTCCTATCCGCAGGGCGACACGGCCCGCATGGCCTACTGGTGTCCGGTTTGCCAAGCAGGAACGGAGGCCGCGGAGGCGTAACGGACCGCCCGTGTCTCGAGCGGCACCGCGCTCTCCCACACTCTTTCGGGCCCTCCGGGGCTTCTGCCTGGGCGCGTTCTTCCAGCTCGGCCAGGAGCTCGAGCGCGGCGCGGAGATCCCCGTCGTGCTTGAGGAACATGGCCGTCCGAACAGGCCGACGCTCTACGAGTACCGGCCGCTCGTCGGCTCGTTCGTCGAGGAGCGCGGCGAGCGGCTCGGCCTCCGTGACGACGCCCAGGAGGCCCTCGCGGCTCTCAAGGACGAGCCGGCCGCGGGCATCTTCGCGCACGCGCACGCGGACGAACGGATCGGCGAGGACGCCGCGCTGCGCCGAACTGTTCTCATCCCGCTCTTAATCCGCACAGCCGAGGCCTCCGGGGGGAGCTTCGACTGGGAGGACGCCGCCTTCGAGCGCGCCTATCTCGAGCTGGAACGGCTGCTCTTCGGTGAGCGCCGCTCATATGCCGCCCTCGCACCGCTCGTCGGGCTCACTGCGGGGGGCCCCGTCGAGTTGGCGCACGGCGTGCGCGTCCGCCCGGCGGCAGCGGGAGAGATCACCGCCTGCTGGCCGGACGCCGCCCGCCTCCTCCCACGCGACTTCGGGCGCGAGGTCGACCGCACGCTCGTCCTCGAGCTTGAGAGCGAGCTCGACAGCGCGGCGTGCCAGGTGCCGGACGCACCGGGCGAGTTCGCGGCCGCGATCTCAGCTCTCCGTCTTGCTACGCCTGGGGCCGTGGCGGCAGGGCCGGTGCTCTTCGAGCGGCTGGACTGGAGGCCATACGGCGTCCGGCCGATGCCGCCGCTCGCCGCCCAGGTCCCTCCCGGCGAACCCACGCGGCTCGACGAGTTCCGCGCCCGGCTGGCGGTCGACCTGCATCGCCGCCTGGCCGAGGGCGCGTGCGACCCGGAGGTGCTGGAGGCCCTCGAGCGCTGGGAGCTCGCGCTCTTCCACGAGGGCTCGTTGCGGGCGGACGAGCTCCGAGAGGCACTGGATGCCCTGCTCGGATGTGAGGAAGGCCCTTGGGCAGCTGCGATGCGGGCGGCGGCGCTGCTCGGCGAGACGGCCCGCGAGCGGGGCGAGCTCCTGACCGCTTTCCGCGCCCTCCTCGACGGCGACGGGCCCGGGTCGCGCGCCGAGGACGCCGTCCGGCGGACGCTCGTCGAAGCGGTGCTGCATGAGTCGCGCCACGAGCTCGTGCGCGCGCTCGACGACTCCCTGCTCGGGCTGCGACCGCGGCCTGGCGCGGCAGCGATCGCGACGGCGTGAAAACTCAGCGCTGTCGGATCCTCCTCCTGGCCATCGGCCTCGGCATCCTCCTGCCGACCTTCGAGCGGACCTGGATTGCCCTGGGAGCTGCGCTCGCCGGTCTCGCGATCCTCGCTTTCCTCTACTGGCGCGAATGCCGGCACATCCCGTGAGCCACGCGCGCGACCCTGCCGACTAGCGTCGTCGGTATGGACGAGGCGCGCCGCGTCATCGAGCGCTTGGAGCGGATCGAGGAGCTGCGCCGGGCGGAGGCGCCTCCACCTGTCCTCCTAGCCGAGGTGCGGAGCCTCCTGGCCGAGGGCGAGCACTGGCTCGCCGTCGAGCACGCGGGCGGGCGCGCACACGAAGCGCTCGACCGCTGCCGCGTGAGCATCGAAGGGCAACCTCCTAGCTAGAGTCCTCGCGTGCCGAGGTACGCGCCGCCGGATCCGTTCGAGACGCCCCGCTTTTCGGGCCCGCGCACGTTCATGCGCCTGCCCTACGTGCGCGACCTCGAGGGCGTCGACGTGGCCGTCCTCGGGATTCCGACCGACGGCGCGGTCGTCTACCGCACGGGCGCGCGCTTCGGGCCGGAGGCGATCCGCAGCGCGTCGGTCATGCTCCGCCAGTACAACCCGAACCTCCAGGTGGACGTCGTCGAGCGGCTGTCCATCGTCGACTACGGCGACGTCCCGACCGTGCCGGGCTCGACGGTGGACTCCCTCGAGCGCTCCGCGAACGCAATCGGCGAGGTCGCGCGCGCGGGAGTGACAACGCTTTGTCTCGGCGGCGATCACACGGTGCTCCTGGCCGAGCTGCGGGCGCTCGCGCCCGTCCACGGCCCGCTCGGGCTCGTCCACCTCGACTCACACCACGACCTTTGGGACGAGTACTTCGGCCAGAAGCTCTTCCACGGGTCGATCGTCCGGCGGGCGGTCGAGGAGGGGCTGATCGACCCGGCCCGCTCGGTCCAGGCCGGCCTGCGCGGCTCGCTGACGGCCCGCGACGACGCTGAGCTCCCCCGGCAGTACGGGATCGACGCGCTCACCTACGAGGAGCTCGCCGCGCTCGGGCCGGGTGAGTTCTCCACACGCGTGCGGGAGCGGGTCGGCGACGGGCCCTGCTTCCTCTCCTTCGACATCGACTTCGTCGACCCGGCCTTCGCACCCGGCACGGGCACGCCCGAGGTGGGAGGGCCGTCCAGCCGCGAGGCTCTGACGTACGTGCGCTCGCTCGCAGGGCTCGACTTTCGCGGCTTCGACTGCGTCGAGGTCTCCCCGCCCTACGACCCTGCCGGCATTACGGCCTTCGTGGCCGCAAACGCGTGCTTCGAGATGCTCTCGCTCTTGGCGTTGCGCCACGCATAAACCGGAAGCCGACTGGATACGAACAACCTCCGCACAGAAACGAACGACGGAGGGGTAAATGAGATGGTCCTCGGCCGCGAGTACGTCGCGCGCGAACGCGTCGCCGAGCGCCGGATCTAGGGCGTAGAAGAGAAGGGCGGGAGCAGGGTCTCCCGCCACCTCCTTTTCCCTGCAATCACGCCGTTTGAGGCGGGGGAGGATTGTGCTACGCTGCCACGAAAGAAGGAGCCCCAATGGGCCTCACCGGCATGCTCACACGTCCGCGAAAGCGGACGTCAAACTCTGGAGGACAGACGCTGGGCCAGGTCATCGCCTTCGCGAATCAGAAGGGTGGCGT